>RCUK01000104.1_pt1 | contig 103459 bp, 78 predicted proteins | sample 2166381 | NCBI WGS metagenome assembly RCUK01 (sample SAMN09932809, study PRJNA488358) | compost metagenome | isolation source: compost soil in an enriched community | place: Germany: Experimental Botanical Garden | reverse complement strand
GGCACCCGGCTGCGGGGGCATCCTCGAAGCGATCGAACACTTCGGCCTGCTTGCCGATGACGACCCTTACCTGCGCCCGCCGGCGCAGGCGCGCGCCGACGGCGCGGACCTGGTGATGGTCTACCACCGCCTGCCCTTCGATGAAGTGATGGAAGACGGCGTGCTGGTGCAGCGCCCGCCACGCTCGCCGAACGGCATCATTCCCTCGCTGCTGAGCTTCTTCGAAGGCGGCCAGAAGGGCTCCTGGGTGGCCTGGGGCATCGATGATCCCAAGCGCGGTCCATTCCAGACCCACCTGGCGGTGGACGCCGAGCGCTACCCCACCCTGACCGCCGCGCGCGTGCCGTTGAGCAAGCAGGACGTGGACATCTTCTACAAGCGCTTCTCCAAGGAAGCGTTCTGGCCGATGCTGCACGTGTTCTGGGAACGCGCGAAGTTCCGCGAGGAAGACTGGCAGGTGTTCCTGAAGGTCAACCGCAGGTTCGCCGAGGCCACCGCCGCGCAAGCCGCGCATGGCGCCACCGTGTGGATCCACGACTACAACCTGTGGATGGTGCCGGCCACCCTGCGCGAGCTGCGCCCGGACCTGAAGATCGCCTTCTTCCACCACACCTATTTCCCCTCGGCCGACGTCTTCAACGTGGTGCCGTGGCGACGCGAGATCATCGGCAGCCTGCTGTCATGCGACTACATCGGCTTCCACATCCCGCGCCAGGTGGAGAACTTCGTGGACGTGGTGCGCGGGGCGATGCCGGCCGAGCGCCTGGCATGGGAAAGCTGCGCGCCGCGCTTCCTTACCTACGGCTGTGCCGTCGGCCTGGACACGATGACCACGCGCCTGCGTGTCGGGGACCGTGAAGTGGCGCTGGGCGCGCATCCGGTCGGCACCGATCTGCGCCGCATCCACGGCGTGCTCGCGCGCGGTGACGTGCGCAACGACATCTTCAAGCTGCGCCGCGAGATCGGCGCGCGCAAGCTGGTGCTGTCGGTGGAGCGCCTGGATTACACCAAGGGCACGCTGGCCAAGCTGGAGGCGTTCGAGCGCCTTCTGGCGCAGCATCCCGAGCGCCAGGGCAAGGTGACCCTGCTGATGGTCTGCGTGCCGGCGGCCAGCGAAATGACCGTGTACCGCACGCTGCAGAACCAGATCGAGCAGGCGGTGGGGCGCATCAATGGACGCTTCTCGCGGCTGGACTGGACCCCGGTGCGGTTCTTCGCGCAGGCACTGCCGTTCGAGGAGGTGGTGGCGCACTACGCAGCCGCGCACGTGATGTGGATCACCCCGCTGCGCGACGGACTCAACCTCGTGGCCAAGGAATTCGTGGCGACCCACGGCATCGAAGGCAGCAGCGGCGTGCTGGTACTGAGCGAGTTTGCCGGCGCGGCCGCCGAACTCAAGGGCGCGGTGCTGACCAATCCCCACGACCCGGCCGACCTCACCGCCGGGCTGCTGCAGGCGCTGTCGATGCCCGAAGAGGAAGCCACCGGGCGCATGCGCCAGCTGTTTGGCAGCGTGGAGTACCACGACGTGGACCGCTGGGGCCGCGAGTTCCTGGACGCGGTGCAGGGCAGCCACCCGCACGCCTGACCCCGCCCCGGGGAGTGCCGGCCGCTGGTCGGCACCCCCGGTTGCAGGCCGTGCGGCATCAACCTGCGCGGATGTGCTGTTCGGCGATGACCGCCACCTGGCGCAGCACCTCGTTGCGGCCGGCATCGTCCACGCGCGCGCCCTGCAGGTAGCTGGTCAGTACCCAGGGTGCGCCGCCGGCCAGTGGCCACAGGATGGCGATGTCGTTGGTGGTGTCCTGGCCGTTGCTGCCGGTCTTGTCGCCCACCCGCCAGGCCTTGGACAGCCCGGCACGCAGGCGCGCATCGCCGGTTTCGTTGTCGATCAGCCAATCGGCCAACTGCTGGCGCGCCGGTGCGCTGAGCACATCGCCGAGCAGCAAACGCTGCAGGCTGGCCGCCATCGCCGCCGGGCTGGTGGTATCGCGCGGATCGCCCGGCGCGAAGCGGTTCATCTCCGGCTCCAGCCGATCGTTGCGGGTCACCGCATCGCCATGCGCGCGCAGGAAGCCGGTCACCGCCGGGGGGCCGCCGATCACGCCCAGCAGCAGGTTGGCTGCCGGGTTGTCGCTGGTGATCAGCGTGGCACGGCACAGATCGCGCACGCTCAGGTCCTTGCCGACATGGCGACCGGTCACCGGCGCATGCGCGAGCAGGTCCTGCTGGCGCACCGGCACGCGCCGGTCCAGCGACAGCCGGCCGCTGTCGGCCTGGTGCAGCACGGCGGCGCACAGCACGAACTTGAAGGTGCTGCACATCGGGAAGCGTTCGTGCTGGCGGTGGCCGATGCGCGCACCGCTGGCGGTATCGAGCAGGGTGACGCCCAGGCGCCCGCCGCTGGCCGCTTCCAGCGCGGCCAGATCCGTGGCCGTGGCCAACGGCGCCGCCGCCGAAGGCACTTTCGCCAGCGCGGTGGCCGCCAACAGCGAGGCCGCGGCGCTGCCGGTCCATTGCAGGAACTGTCGTCGAGCGAGCATGCGCAATCTCCTTGGGGAACCGGGAGTATTCAAGCGCGCACGGCGGGTGACCAGCGAGCATTTTCAGGAACAGGCATTAGCAGGATTGATGCCTTGCCGGGCCGGGGCACCGGGTATATCCGCCCCGAACGCGAATCTCCGCGAACACCGGCGCGCCACCGCCCGGTTCAATGCGATCATCCATCAACCCTGCTCACGGCTCCCTGCATGATCCGCCCCCAGTTGCCGCTCAATGCGCTGCGTGCCTTCGAGGCCGCCGCCCGCCACCAGAACTTCACCCGCGCAGCGCTGGAACTGTGCGTCAGCCAGGCCGCGCTGAGCCACCAGATCCGCGCGCTGGAGGATCGGCTCGGGGTGTCGCTGTTCAACCGGCTGCCGCGCGGGGTGGCGCTCACCGACGAAGGCGCGCGCCTGTACCCGGTGCTCAACGAGGCCTTCGATCGGATCGCCGTGAGCCTGGACCGGTTCGTCGGCGGTCACTTCCGCGAGGTGCTGGGCGTGGGCGTGGTGGGCACGTTCGCCACCGGTTGGCTGTTGCCACGCCTGGCCGATTTCAACGCGCGCCACCCGGATATCGAGCTGCGCATACAGACCCACAACAACCGCATCGACCTGGCCGGTGAAGGCCTGGACATGGCGATCCGTTTTGGCGATGGCGACTGGCAGGGGCACGTCTGCACGCCGGTGCTGGACGCACCGTTCGCGCCGCTGTGCGCGCCGGCGGTGGCGCGCGCACTGCGCCAGCCGCGCGACCTGGCCAACACCATCCTGCTGCGCTCCTACCGCAGCGACGAATGGCCGCGCTGGCTGCAGGCGGCCGGCGTGCCGGAGCTGGAAGCACGCGGACCGGTGTTTGACTCGTCACTGACCCTGGCCAGCGCGGCGGCGGCCGGCGCCGGCGTGGCACTGCTGCCGTTGAAGATGTTCGAGCAGGACCTGGCCCACGGGCGGTTGATCCAGCCCTTCGCGCAGACCCTGGCGCTGGGACGATACTGGTTGACGCGCCTGCGCTCGCGCGCTGAAAGCGATGCGGCGCGGCGGTTCCGGGAATGGCTGGAAGCCCCCTAGATCCACGCCCCGCGCGGAGGGCGCCATGCCTGGCCCCGGCGCATCCACGCGCACGTGGATCGACCGGGGATGCGGCACGTACCCGCGTGCCGCATCCGGCCGTGATCAGGCCTCGAGCAGTTCCATCCAGGTCTGCTCGGCCTTGCCGAGCAGGGTGGCGGTGGCTTCGCGATCACGGCCGAGCACCGCCATGCGCGTTGCGTCGGCGTAGTTGGACGGATCGGCCAGCTGGCGGTCCAGGTCGGCCAGCAGCGCTTCCAGCTCGCCCACCTTGGCTTCGGCGGCGGCCAGCTTGTGCGGGTTGACCGGCTTCTTCGGCGGCAGCGGCGGGGTCGGCGGCACCGGCTCGGGCGCGGCGGCGGCCATCTTCTGCTTGGTCCCCTGCGCGGCCGGACGCGAGCGCAGCCACGCCGCGTACGCATCCAGGTCGCCGTCGAACGGCTCGACCACGCCATCGGCCACGCGCCAGAAGGTATCGCAGACCAGACCGATCAGATGGCGGTCATGGGACACCATCACGATCGCGCCCTCGAAGTCGGCCAGCGCCTCGGCCAGCGCTTCGCGCATTTCCAGGTCAAGGTGGTTGGTCGGTTCGTCCAGCAGCAGTACGTTGGGCTGCTGGAAGGCGATCAGCGCCAGCGCCAGGCGCGCGCGCTCGCCACCGGAGAACCCGTCCACCGGCTCGAAGGCCCGGTCGCCGGCGAAATTCCACTTGCCAAGGAAGTCGCGGAACACCTGGTTGGGCGCATCGCGGTCCAGGTCGCGGAAGTGCTCCATCGGCGACTGCCCCTCGTGCAGGGACTCGACCGTGTGCTGGGCGAAGTACCCGATTCGCAGGTCCGGGTGCGCGGCGCGCTCGCCGGAGATCGGCGACAGCTCGCCCACCAGGGTCTTGACCAGCGTGGTCTTGCCGGCGCCGTTGGGACCCAGCAGGCCGATGCGCTGGCCGGCTTCCAGGCCGAACCCCACGTTGTGCAGGATCACCGAATCGGCGCCGTAACCGGCCTCGACGTGGTTGAGCCGGATCAGCGAGAACGGCAGCTTGGCCGGCGGGGAGAACTCGATGCGGAACTCACGCTCGGCGCGCACCGCCTCGGTGCCGGCCAGCTTGGCCAGCCGCTTCATCCGGCTCTGCGCCTGGGCGGCCTTGCTTGCCTGGGCCTTGAAGCGGTCGATGAAGCTCTGCAGGTGGGCGCGCTCGGCCTGTTCCTTCTCGTGCGCGATCTGCTGCTGGCGCAGCTGTTCGGCGCGCTGGCGCTCGAAGTCGGTATAGCCGCCGGGATACAGCTTGGCCCCACCGCCGTGCAGGTGCAGGGTGTGGGTGGCCACGTTGTCCAGGAACTCACGGTCATGCGAGATCAGCAGCAGCGTGCCCGGGTACTTGAGCAGCCACTGTTCCAGCCAGAACACCGCATCCAGGTCCAGGTGGTTGGTTGGTTCGTCGAGCAGCAGCAGGTCGCTGGGCATCATCAGCGCGCGCGCCAGGTTCAGGCGCACGCGCCAGCCGCCGGAGAACGAGGACACCGCCCGCGAATGGGTCTCGGCCGGGAAGCCCAGGCCATGCAGCAGCTTGCCGGCGCGCGCTTCGGCGTCGTAGGCACCGATCTCGGCCATCTTCTGGTGCGCGGTGGCCACCGCTTCCCAGTCCTCGCGCGCGGCCGCGTCGGCTTCCTCGCGCATGACCGCGGCCACTTCGGTGTCCCCTTCCAGCACGAACTGCAGGGCGGGGTCGGGCAGCGACGGGGTTTCCTGGGCCACGCTGGCAATGCGGATCTTGCCGGGCAGGTCGACGTCGCCCTTGTCGGCCTCCAGCTCGCCCTTCACGGCGGCAAACAGGCTGGACTTGCCGGCACCGTTGCGGCCGACCACGCCGACGCGGTACCCCGCGTGCAGGGTCAGGTCGACGTTGGACAACAGCAGCCGCTCGCCACGGCGCAAGGCGAAGTTACGAAGGGAAATCATCTTGGGGGGTCCATATAACGGAATGGAATGTGCTGGTGAGCACCCTTCCTGCGACGTAATTCTAGCGTTAACGAATACTTGACGCGCCCCGGGATGCGCGGCAGGCCTCGTACCTCTCTCCCACGACCCTGCCTGCGCCTCTCCGGGACCTTGCTGTCGCGCCCGCCGATTCACGTAAATGGTTGCTTTTGCAACGTTTTTTGCGGATGTGGCGATTATTTGACAAGCGATGAATATCCCGTTAATTCGTTTATTGCGCACCGCAACACCCGCCTCCGCCGACGTCCCTCCCCGCCGTCGCGCTGTCGTTCCGGTGCCGCGCCATCCCTACCGGAGCCCCACCCTGATGAACCGCAAGACCAGTACGCTCGCCGCCGCCGTTGCTGTCGTGCTCGGTGCCTCCAGCTTCGCCGCCGCTGCCCAGGACGCCCCCGCGCGCGCGGCGGCCAACACGCTGGACACCATCATCGTCACCGGCACCCGGGTCGCCGACCGCACCGTGGCCGAGTCGCAGTCGCCGATCGACATCATCACCCCCGAAGCCCTGCAGTCCACCGGCACCACCGAGCTGGCCACCGCGCTGGCGCGCGCCCTGCCCTCGCTCAACTTCCCGCGCCCGGCCCTGACCGACGGCACCAGCGGCATCCGCCCGGCGCAGTTGCGCGGGCTGTCGCCGGACCAGGTGCTGGTACTGGTGAACGGCAAGCGCCGGCACACCTCGGCACAGATCAACGTCAACGGCAGCATCGGCCGCGGCTCCTCGGCGGTGGACATCAACGCGATCCCGATCGCGGCCATCGAGCGGGTGGAAGTGCTGCGCGACGGCGCCTCGGCCCAGTACGGCTCGGACGCCATCGCCGGGGTGGTCAACATCGTGCTCAAGGGCTCGGCCACCGGCGGCAGCCTGGCCGTGGATGCGGGCCAATACTCGGCCGGGGACGGCAACAAGTACCAGATCTCCGGCGATGCCGGGATCGGCTTCGCCGACGGCCGCGGCAGCGTGCACGTGGCCGGGCAGATCAGCCAGCAGGACGAGAGCAACCGCGCCGGCCCCTACCAGGGCACCACGCCCAACACGGTCAACTACCCCGACATCGGCCAGACGACCTTCATCGTCGGCGATCCGCAGGTGGATGCCAGCGCCGCCTCGGTCAACGCCAGCTTCCAGTTCACCGACCATGTCTCGGCCTACGCCACCGCCATGGCCAGCAACCGCGACATCACCTCGTTCGCGTTCTACCGCTCGCGCACCAACAACGGCCAGGGCGCGCTGCTGGCGCAGACCTACCCGGACGGCTTCGTGCCGCAGATCAACCAGTACTCCAAGGACCGCTCGCTGGTGGCCGGGGTCAAGGGCAACACCGACAACGGCTGGACCTGGGATGTGAGCGCCAACCACGGCGAGAACACGATCGACTTCCACACCCGCAACACCATCAACTACAGCCTGGGCCTGGCCAGCCCGCGCTCGTTCTACGACGGTGCGCTCAAGTACACCCAGGACATCGTCAACGCCGATCTGACCAAGTCGCTGGACTGGGGCCTGGCCTATCCGGTCACGCTGTCCTTCGGCGGTGAGTACCGTCGGGAGAAGTGGGAACAGTCCGCCGGTGAGGCCAACTCGTACTTCGGCACCGGCGCGCAGGGCTTCGGCGGTTTTACTCCGCTCAACGCGGTGTCCAATGACCGCCACAACTACGCGGTGTATGCCGGCCTGGAAGCGGACCTCACCGACAAGTTCTCGGCGGGCGTGACCGGGCGCTATGAAGACTACTCGGACTTCGGCGACAAGTTCTCCGGCAAGCTCTCGGCGCGCTATGCGTTCACCGACAAGGTCGCCCTGCGCGCCACCGCGTCCTCGGGCTTCCGCGCCCCGTCGCTGGCCCAGCAGAGCTACCAGGCGGTGACCAGCACGATCATCAACGGCGCCTTCGTCGAGCGCGGCACCTTCCCCACCACCAGCCAGGCCGCGCAGGCGCTGGGGGCCAGCCCGCTGAAGGCCGAGAGTTCCACCTCCTACAGCCTGGGCCTGGTGCTGCAGCCGGTCGAACGCCTGTACCTGACCGTGGATGCGTACCAGATCGACATCGACGACCGCATCGTGCTGTCCACCAACATCACCACCAACGATGCGGCCAACGCGCTGCTGAGCGGCCTGGGGCTGCCGGGCGTCACCGCGTTCTCCTACTTCACCAACGGCGTGGACACCCGCACCCGCGGCGTGGATGCGGTCTCCAGCTACAGCATCCCCTTCAGCGCCAGCACCCTGGAACTGACCGCCGCTTACAGCTACAACGAGACCGAGGTGAAGAAGTTCATCGCCTCCCCGCCGGTGTTCGGCACGCTGGGCATCACCCAGTCGCTGATCGGTCGCGATGAAATCGGCCGCATCGAGGACAGCTACCCGCGCGACAAGACCATCCTGAGCGGCACCTGGCGCAGCGACCACTGGGACCTGAACCTGGCCGCGACCCGCTACGGCAGCTTCACCGTACGCAATTCGGCCACCGCGCTGCGTGACCAGACCTACGACGCCTCGTGGGTGCTCGATGCCTCGGTGAGCTACAAGCCCAGCGACAACTGGACCCTCACCGTGGGGGCGGACAACCTGCTGGACGAGTACCCCGACCGCACCGTGGACCTGCAGAACTCCACCTGGGGCATGCTGCCGTACAGCAACTACTCGCCGTACGGCTTCAACGGCGCCTACGTGTACGGACGGATCACCTACAAGTGGTAATCGGTTGTTGACTCCCCCATGCCCCGGTCCGCCGGGGCATGGGCGTTCTGGCCCGGCCACCTGCCGATTCCGCGCATTCATGCCGGTCATGCGCGCCTGTCCCGGACAGCACATCGCCTGACCACGGGACATACCAGCAATGCGGCACGCGATGTTTGCCCGGATCGGCCGCATCGGTGAAAATCGGGACATCCCCTATTTCTGCGAGCCCCGATGCACCATGACACCGACCTGATCAACATCGTTGCCGTTGGCCTTGGACTCGCCTTCATCCTGGGCGCGCTGGCCAACAAGCTGCGTTTGTCTCCCCTGGTCGGTTATCTGGTTGCGGGCATCTGCGTAGGACCCTTCACTCCCGGCTTCGTCGCCGACCAGGCCCTGGCCAACCAGTTGGCCGAAATCGGCGTGATGCTGCTGATGTTCGGGGTGGGCCTGCATTTTTCGCTGAAAGACCTGATGGCGGTGAAGGCCATCGCCATTCCCGGTGCGATCGGCCAGATCCTGGTGGCCACTCTGCTCGGCTGGGGCCTGGCGGCGCTGATGGGCTGGCCGGTCATCCACGGCGTGGTGTTCGGCTTCGCGCTGGCCACCGCCAGTACCGTGGTGCTGCTGCGCGCGATGGAAGAACGTCGCCTGCTGGAAACCCAGCGCGGCAAGATCGCGGTGGGCTGGCTGATCGTCGAGGACCTCGCCTGCGTCCTGGCGCTGGTGATGATGCCGGTCCTGGCCGGTGTGTTCGGGCCGGACTCGGCCAATGAAACCCATACCCTTGGCAGCGTGCTGGCCAGCATCGGCTGGACGTTCGTGCAGCTGGGGCTGTTCGTGGCGGTGATGCTGGTGGTCGGCCGCCGGGTGATTCCGTGGATCCTGGAGCGCATTGCCGGCACCGGCTCGCGCGAGCTGTTCACCCTGGCGGTGCTGGCCATCGCACTGGGCGTGGCATTCGGCTCGGCGATGCTGTTCGGGGTGTCCTTCGCGCTGGGTGCGTTCTTCGCCGGCATGCTGCTCAACGAATCGGAGCTGAGCCACAAGGCGGCCAACGACTCGCTGCCGCTGCGCGATGCGTTCGCGGTGCTGTTCTTCGTCTCGGTGGGCATGCTGTTCAACCCGGCCATCCTGATCGAGCATCCCTGGCAGGTGCTGGCCACCGCCGCGATCATCATGTTCGGCAAGTCGGCCGCCGCGTTCCTGATCGTGCGTGCGTTCGGCCACCCGACCGGTACCGCGCTGACCATCTCGGCCAGCCTGGCGCAGATCGGCGAATTCGCCTTCATCATCGCCGGGCTCGGCGTGACCCTGAAGATCCTGCCGCCGACCGGGCAAGCGCTGGTACTGGCCGGCGCGCTGATCTCGATCATGCTCAACCCGGTGGTCTTCGGCCTGCTTGATCGCTGGCTGCTCAAGCATCAGGAGACCACCCCGACCGCGGTGGAAACCGACCTGCCGCCAGGCCCGTCGCTGGACCTGCACGACCATGCCATCGTGATCGGCTACGGCCGCGTCGGCAGCGCGCTGGCGCAGGTGCTGCGCGACCGCGGCGTGCCGGTGCTGGTGATCGACGACAACAAGGAACACGTGGCTGAAGCGCACGCGGCCGGCCTGCCCGGCATCCGCGGCAGCGCCGCCTCGGACAAGGTGCTGGCCGAAGCCCACCCCGAGCGCGCCAAGATCGCGGTCCTGGCGATCCCGCAGCCACTGGAAGCCGGCGAAACCCTGGCCAAGCTGCGCGCGCTCAACCCGGGCCTGACCCTGCTGGCGCGCGCGCACAGCGACGCAGAAGTGAAGCATCTGCTCGAGCACGGCGCCGACGGCACGGTGATGGCCGAGCGCGAACTGGCCTATTCGCTGGCCGAGATGGTCATGGCCACCCCGCCCTATCGCACCATGGGCAAGCACAGCATCCCGGTGGTGTAACGCGCTGGCGCGGTGACGCGTTGCGGTGTGCGCGAAGTCAGGGTGGGTCGGTTGTTCATCCACGCATGGCGTGGATCTACGCCTTATCCGTGCTTGGCGTGGACCGGCCAGCTGGATTCCCATCCATGCGTGGCGGGGATGCACGCCGGTGGTGTAACGCGGTGGTGCGGCGTGCGCGTGGTCAGGGTGGGTCGGGTGTTCATCCACGCATGGCGTGGATCTACGCCTCATCCGTGCTTGGCGTGGTCCGGCCAGATGGATTCCCATCCACGCGTGGCGGGGATGCACGCCGGTGGTGTAACGCGGTGGTGCGGCGTGCGCGTGGTCAGGGTGGGTCGGGTGTTCATCCACGCATGGCGTGGATCTACGCCTCATCCGTGCTTGACGTGGTCCGGCCAGATGGATTCCCATCCACGCGTGGCGGGGATGCACCGGCCTCATCCGTGCTGGCGTGGACCGGCTACCGGGATCCCCATCCACGCGTGGATGCGCCGGCTACGGCTGTCCGTGGCGTGGGCGGTCATCTGCCACCCGCTACATGGACGTAGATCCACGCCATGCGTGGATGCCGTTCGTTCCGGCGCCGGGCGGTCGGTGCCGTGGCGCTGGCGTCGCGGGGCGATGCGGCTCATGACGGGCACGGTGTCGGGCTGATGTCGGGCATGCGGCGGTGGCCGGTCCGGCGCGTGGCCGATCCTGCGCCGGTGGCGGACCGTCGGCCGGCAGGTAATCCCGCTCCACGCAGAAGGCTCCGCCCTACCGTGCGCGATCGCACATAAAAACCCCACGACGACCGGCCCGCACCGGCCGCCGTGGGTCCCACCTCTACGCCTTGGCCAACGCCTGCTGCAGGTCTGCCAGCAGATCGTCGATGTGTTCGATGCCAATCGACAGCCGCACGGTGTCCTCGCTGACCCCGGCCTTCTCCAGTTCGGCGGCGTCCAACTGCCGATGGGTGGTGGATGCCGGATGGGTGGCCAGCGACTTGGCATCGCCCAGATTCACCAGCCGGGTGAACAGCTGCAGTGCGTCCAGGAAGCGCGCGCCGGCGGCACGGCCGCCGGGCAGGCCGAAGGTGAGTACGCCCGAGCCGTGGCCGCGCAGGTACTTCTGCACCAGCGCATGCTCGGGGTGGTCCGGCAGCGCGGCATAGTTCACCCAGTCCACCTTGGCATGCCCGCGCAGGAACGTGGCCACGGCCAGTGCGTTGGCATTGATCCGGTCCAGGCGCAGCGCCAGGGTCTCGATGCCCTGCAGGATCAGGAAAGAATTGAACGGCGAGATCGCCGCACCGGTGTTGCGCAGTGGCACCACGCGCGCGCGGCCGATGTAGGCCGCCGCGCCGAGTGCCTCGGTATAGACCACGCCGTGGTAGCTCACATCCGGCTCGTTCAAACGGCGGAAGCGCTGCTTGTGTTCGGCCCACGGGAACCGCCCGGAATCCACGATCGCCCCGCCCAGGCTGGTGCCGTGGCCGCCCAGGTACTTGGTCAGCGAGTGCACCACGATGTCGGCGCCGAAGTCGAAGGAGCGCTGCAGGTACGGCGTGGCCACGGTGTTGTCCACGATCAGCGGCACGCCGTGCGCGTGCGCGATGTCCGCCACCGCCTGGATATCGGTGATGTTGCCGCGCGGGTTGCCGATCGACTCCACGAACACCGCCTTGGTGCGCTCGTCGATCAGCGCGGCGAACGCCTCGGGATCGTTGTAGTCGGCAAACCGGGTGTGGATGCCGAACTGCGGCAAGGTGTGCGCGAACAGGTTGTAGGTGCCGCCATACAGCGCGCTGGAGGACACGATGTTGTCGCCGGCCTCGGCGATGGTCTGGATCGCGTAGGTGATCGCCGCCTGGCCCGAGGCCAGCGCCAGTGCGCCAATGCCCCCTTCCAGCGCGGCGATGCGCTGCTCGAGCACATCGGTGGTGGGGTTCATGATGCGGGTGTAGATGTTGCCCGGCACCTTCAGGTCGAACAGGTCCGCACCATGCTGGGTATCGTCGAAGGCATAGGCCACGGTCTGGTAGATCGGCACCGCCACCGCGCGGGTGGTCGGGTCGGGTCGGTAGCCGCCGTGCACGGCGATGGTTTCCGCCTTCCATTGCGGTGCTGCGGCTTGTTCGGTACTCCCGTGCTCTGCCATCACGCCTCCTCCGGTCGAATGCGGACGATACCGCAGCGCCGCCCCGCCGCACGGTTCGGCTCATGCCGATTGCGCATGGGCTTAGACGTGGCCGTGATCTATGCCGGGTGCGGCACGCCGGGGCCGGTCAGGGACAGGGATGCTGATCGCCCTTCTCGTTGCAGGCCTTCACCTGGCCGAGGTAACGCACCCAGGTGGTCACCTGCTCGCGCTCCGGGACGAAACGGAACGCCTTCTGCACCACGTAGAGACTGCCCTGGCCCTGGATGCCCTTGACCCAGGTGTACTCCGGCTTGCCGGTCTGCGGATTGCGGGGACAGATCATCTGCGCCACCGCGATCGGGTAGCCGTTCTCCACATCTTCGTGGATCAAGGTCACATGGGCATCCGGGCAGGCCTGCATCCAGCCCTTGCCCATGATGTCCAGGAATTCGCGCGGCGGCACGTGTGCCGAGTCGCGGAACTGCTGCACGGTGAGCAACTCCGTCCAGCTCCGCACGTCCTGCCCGTTCGGTACGAACTCGAGGATCCGGTTGCCGGAGTCGGGTTGGGTTGCCTCATAGCCCTGTACATAGTCCGCGGCGGTGGGGCGGAGCAGCACTTCGGTAGCGGCCACATCGGCGGCAGGCTGTGCGTGGGCCGGTGCCAGCGTCGACACGAGGATGGCAAGGCAGAGGATGGGGGCCAGGGGGCGAAGCATGGGCAGTCCTTGTCAGATGAAGAGGGTCCGTGGTGGTGCCCCGGGCCACGGAGCCAGTGTCCCCGTGGCGGGCGACGGCAAGCGTAACGCGGCGGCGGCGAAGGTCGGGGAAACACCCCGCTGGAAAGTGCAATTTCAGAAAACCCCTACCCTGCTGCCGGGTTGAAATCGCTCACACTCTTCCCGGCACGCCTGGCATCGCGCAGGGCGCGCACCGCGAACGGCGTCGGCGGACATTCCATCGCGGAAGGTCGACACCGCGACAGACCGCGCGACCGTCCATCACGACCGGATCGAACAACGGGGCAACCGTGGTTATGCGCGGGCGCGGATTCTGCACCGCAGGCCCGTGCCGCGACGTACGCCCCCGCCCGTAGGCAGGGGCGTACGCCTGTGCGCCGTGTTTCAGCCCTTGACGAAGGCGAGTTTGCCTTCGGCGGCATCGACGTGGATCACGTCGCCGGCGAGGAACTCGCCGGACAGGATCTTCTGCGCCAGCGGGTTTTCCAACTGCGACTGGATCGCACGCTTGAGCGGACGGGCGCCGTAGATCGGATCGAAACCAACGTTGCCCAACAGCTGGAACGCCGCATCGCTCACCTCGATGCGCAGGTTGCGCTCGGCCAGCCGCTTCTCCAACCCCTGCATCTGGATGCGGGCGATCTGCTTGATCTGCACTTTGTCCAGCGGGTGGAACACCACGATGTCGTCCAGGCGGTTGATGAACTCCGGGCGGAAGTGCGCCTGGACCACGCCCATCACCGCCGCCTTCATCTGCGTGTAGGCCTCCGGGCTGTCATCCCCGCTCATGTCCTGGATCTGGTGCGAACCCAGGTTGGAGGTCATCACGATGACGGTGTTGCGGAAGTCCACGGTACGGCCCTGGCCGTCGGTGAGGCGGCCATCGTCGAGCACCTGCAGCAGGATGTTGAACACATCCGGATGGGCCTTCTCCACTTCGTCGAGCAGGATCAGCGAGTACGGGCGACGACGCACGGCCTCGGTGAGGTAGCCGCCCTCTTCGTAGCCGACATAGCCCGGGGGTGCACCGATCAGGCGCGCCACGCTGTGCTTTTCCATGAACTCGCTCATGTCGATGCGGATCATCGCGTCGGTGCTGTCGAACAGGAACTCGGCCAGCGCCTTGCACAGCTCGGTCTTGCCCACGCCGGTGGGGCCCAGGAACAGGAACGAGCCACTCGGGCGATCCGGATCGGAGAGCCCGGCGCGCGAACGCCGCACCGCGTCGGAGACCACCTTGATCGCCTCCTCCTGGCCCACCACGCGCTGGTGCAGCATGTCTTCCATGCGCAGCAGCTTGTCGCGCTCGCCTTCGAGCATGCGGTTGACCGGGATGCCGGTCCAGCGCGACACCACCTCGGCGATCTCCTCGGCGGTGACCCGATCCTGGACCAGCTTGAATTCGGTGTTTTCCGCCTCCTGGGCGGCCGCGAGCTGCTTCTCCAGCTGCGGCAACTGACCGTACTGGATCTCGCTCATGCGGCCGAAGTCCTGGCGGCGCTGCGCCGATTCCAGTTCCAGCTTGGCCTGCTCGATCTGTTCCTTGATCCTGGTCGCCCCCTGCAGCGCGGCCTTCTCCGACTTCCAGATTTCGTTGAGATCGGAGAACTCGCGCTCGAGCGTGTCGATATCGCTTTCCAGGTCGGCCAGGCGCTGGCGCGAGGCCTCGTCCTTTTCCTTCTTGAGCATTTCGCGCTGGATCTTCAGCTGGATCAGGCGGCGCTCCAGGCGGTCCAGTTCTTCGGGCTTGGAGTCGATCTCCATGCGGATGCGCGAGGCCGCCTCGTCCATCAGGTCGATGGCCTTGTCCGGCAGCTGGCGGTCGGCGATGTAGCGGTGGGACAGCGTGGCCGCCGCGACGATCGCCGGATCGGTGATTTCCACGCCATGGTGCACGGCGTACTTTTCCTTGAGGCCGCGCAGGATGGCGATGGTGTCTTCCACGCTGGGCTCGCCGACGAACACCTTCTGGAAACGGCGCTCCAGCGCGGCGTCCTTCTCGATGTACTTGCGGTACTCGTCCAGGGTGGTGGCGCCCACGCAATGCAGCTCGCCACGGGCCAGCGCGGGCTTGAGCATGTTGCCGGCATCCATCGCACCATCGGCCTTGCCTGCACCGACCATGGTGTGCAGCTCGTCGATGAACAGGATCACCTGCCCTTCGCTCTTGGCCAGGTCGTTGAGCACGCCCTTGAGGCGCTCTTCGAACTCGCCGCGGAACTTGGCACCGGCAATCAGCGCGCCCATGTCCAGCGACAGCACCCGCTTGCCGCGCAGGCCCTCGGGCACTTCGTCGTTGATGATGCGCTGGGCCAGGCCTTCCACGATCGCGGTCTTGCCCACGCCGGGTTCGCCGATCAGCACCGGATTGTTCTTGGTCCGGCGCTGCAGCACCTGGATGGTGCGGCGGATCTCTTCATCACGGCCGATCACCGGGTCGAGCTTGCCGCTCTCGGCGCGGGCGGTGAGGTCGATGGTGTACTTCTCCAGCGCCTGGCGCTGTTCCTCGGCGTTCTCGGACTGCACGCTCTCGCCGCCGCGGATCTTGTCGATCGCCGCGTCGATGCGGGTCTTGTCGGCGCCGGCGGCGCGCAGCGCCATGCCCAGCGTGCCGCTGTCGTCCAGCGCGGCCAGCACGAACCACTCGCTGGCAATGAAGGCATCGCCGTGCTGCTGGGCCAGCTTGTCGGTGGTGTTGAGCAGCCGGTTGAGATCGTTGCCGATGGACAGGTTGCCCTCCTGTCCGGACACCTTGGGCAGCGCTTCCAGCGCCTCGTTGAGGCGTTCGCGCAGCACCGGCACGTTGACCCCGGCCTGGGACAGCAGCGGGCGCGTGCTGCCGCCCTGCTGGTCCAGCAGCGCGGTGAATACATGCACCGGTTCGATGATGTTGTGGTCGCGGCCCACGGCCAGCGACTGGGCGTCAGCCAGCGCCTGCTGGAAACGCGAGGTGAGCTTGTCCATCCGCATGGGGAATTCCTCTTTCATGTCATGGCCAGCGTGGCTGGCAGATGTAACGGATATGCGGTTGTCGCGCAGTGATTCAAGACAAACCGGCACTGGCAATACAGCGACGGTATTGCCATACTTGCGAATCGTTCTCATTCCCATCGGCTCGGACGCGGTGTGTCGTCCGCACTCCCAAGGCATCCCATGCAGGCACAACGCGAGCACCTGGGCGCCCTCTATCGGGACCACCGCAGTTGGCTGCAGGGCTGGCTGAGCGGGCGCGTGGGTTGCCGCGAGACCGCCGCCGATCTCACCCAGGACACCTTCGCGCGCCTGCTGCAGGACCGCGACCTGGCCGCGCTGCGCGAGCCGCGTGCGTTCCTGACCACGGCGGCCCGCGGCCTGGCCGCCAACTGGTTCCGGCGCCAGTCGCTGGAGCGCGCCTACCTGGACCAGCTGGCCGCGCTGCCCGAGGCCGTGGTGCCGTCGCTGGAAGACCAGGCCGTGGTGCGTGAAGCGCTGCAGCAGATCGATGTGATGCTCGACGGCCTGCCTGCCGCTGCCCGCCAGGTGTTCCTGCTGGCCCAGTTCGAGGGCCTGCGCTACGAGGCCATCGCGCAGCGGCTGCAGCTGTCGCTGAGCACGGTGAAGCGGCATATGAAGCGGGCGCTGTTCGGCTGCCTTGCCCATGCCGGCTGACCCGCCTGCCAGCGGTCCGCCGCTCCCGGACGGGGTGCTCGAACAGGCGGCCGACTGGCTGCTGCGCCTGCATGAGGACGATGGCCCGGTGACCCGCGCGGCCTGTGCCGCCTGGTGTGCGCAGCATCCCGACAATGCCCGCGCATGGCAGCGGGCCGAGCGACTGCGGGGGCTGGTCGCGCAGGTGCCGGGCGCCTGGGCGCTGCCGGTACTGAACCGCCCGCAGGATCGGCGGCGGCGTGCGGCGATCAAGCGGATCGGGCTGTGGCTGGCCCTGCTGCCAACCGGCTGGGTCGGCTGGCAGCGGATGGGCGCCGGTACCCCAGGGCACAGCGAGCAGACCGCGGTCGGCCAGCGTCGCCGCCTGCTGCTGCCGGACGGGAGCCGCCTGCACCTGGATACCGATACCCGGGTCGGCGTGGACTTCGATTCGTTGCACCGCCAGCTTTGGCTGGAGCGCGGGCAGCTGTACGTGGACACCGCAGCCGACCCACGCACCCCCGCGCGCCCGTTCGAGGTGATGACCGTACACGGACGGGTGCGCGCGCTCGGTACGCAGTTCAACGTGCGCCTGCTCGAGCACCAGACCCGGCTCGCGTTGTTCGATGGCGCGCTTGAAATCCATGCCGGTGGCGCGCCGCCGTGGCGGCTGGCGGTGCGGCAGCAGGCGGGGTTCGACAGCGCTGGCCGGCACCTCATCGCGCCGCTGGATGACACCGTGGCTGCCTGGACCGGCGGCATGCTCGCCGCCGATGCGCGGCCGCTGGGCGAGGTGATCGCCGAACTGTCCCGGCATCGCCGCGGCGTGCTGCGCTGCGACCCGGCCATTGCCGCGATGCCGGTCTCCGGAGCCTACCCGTTGGACGACACCGACCAGAGCCTGGCACTGCTGGAGGCGACCTACGCGCTGCACGTGCAACGCAGCGCCGGCGGCTGGTGGGTGCTGGTGGGGCCACGCTGAGCACGCGTCCTGCGCCGGTTGCGCGCGGTGACACTTTTTTCGATCTCGCGTGGCAAGCAGAAGAACCCCTCCTACTTCAGCCCTCCATGACCTCCCGACCCCCACGGTTTGCCCTCGGCGCCCTGACGCTGGCCCTGTTCGCCTCCCCCCTTGCTGCCGTTGCCCAGGGCGCGCCGAGCGCCCGGCAGGACAGCCGGATGCCGCTGGGCCGGGCCTTGTCCAACTGGGCCAGCCAGCACGGGGTCGCATTGGCCTTCGACCCCGCGCTGACCGCAGGCCGACAGGTGCCCGCGCTGGCGGCCGAGACGTCGCTGGAGGGCGGCTTCAGCCGCCTCCTGGACGGAACCGGATTGCGCGCGGTACGCCGCAGTGATGGCAGCTACGCCCTGCAGCGCGATGACGCGACGGCGCCGGCAGCCCGGATGCCCGCGCTCAAGGTAGGCGGGCTGCAGCAGCCGCCGTTCCGCTATGCCGAGGGGCTTGCGCTGGAGGCCGACTATCTGCAGGCGCAGGTGGCCGGCAACGGCGATATCGGCAGCATGCTGCGGATCAACCCGGCGGTGCAGTTCGACAACGCCCAGCTCAGCAGCTACACGCCCGGCGACATCAGCCCGGCGGAGATCAGCATCAATGGCGCGCAGTTCTACCAGAACAGCTTCCTGGTCGATGGCATGAGCTTCAACAATGACATCGACCCGGGGCAGGAACAATCGCCCTACCGTCTGTTCGCCGCGCCCGGTGGCAGCCAGGCGCTGGCCCTGGACACAGCCCTGCTCGACGACCTCACGGTCATGGACAGCAATGTCTCGGCCGCATACGGCAGCTTCTCCGGCGGCGTGGTCGAGGCCCGGCTGCGCCGCCCGAGCGAGGCGCTGTCGGGCAGCATCTCGCATCAGATCACGCGGTCGGCATGGACGCGTTACCACATCGCCGATGCGGAGGCGGAAAACTACGCCAACGCATCATCGTGGGGCGACGGCCAGCCGGAGTTCGACAAGGCCGTTACCCGCATGACCCTGGAAGGTCATCCCATCGACAGCATCGGCCTGCTGGCCAACTTCACCCGCAAGCGCTCCAGCATTCCCACCTACTTCTACTCCTCGCACCTGGTCCAGGACCATGGACGCGAAAAGGCGATGCAGCGGCGTGACACCACCCAGTCCCTGCTGAAGGGCGTGTGGGACGTCAACGAGCGGCTGACCGTGGACGCCACGCTGACCCATACGCCGACGGAAAACCAGTTCTTCCGGTCCAACATCCGCCATGCCGGCATCAGGATCGAAACAGGCGGCACCCTGGCCTCGCTGCGCGCGGCCTGGACCACGGACTGGGGCACGCTGACCCAGCAGGTGGGCTGGTCGGACACCGAGCAGTCGCGCGATGCCGAACAGGACCACTACATGACCTGGTCGCGCTCGAGCAGCAAGGACTGGGGAACCACCGCGCTGACCCTGGAGGGCGAGTTCGGCGATATCGAGCAGCGCCAGAAGCGCCTGCAGTACAAACTGGACCTCAAGACCGATGCATTCCAGGCGCTGGGTGGAGAGCATCGCATCGGCGCTGGCGTACTGCTGGAACGCGACGACTTCCACTACGCCCGCTTGACCGAAAGCAGTACGTACACCACACCTGCACGAACCACCACGTGCACCAACCGTGCCGGCGTCACCGATACGCTCACCTGCGCGATGGGCACCACGGCCAGCAACTGGCCCGGACAGTACCTGACCCGGCGCACGCGCTACGCCACCGGTGAGATCGGTTTCGACACCGGCACCTATGGCGTGTATGTCGAGGACGACATGCGCTACGGCGACCTCTCGATCCGCCCCGGCCTGCGCATCGAGCGTGATACCTATATCGGGCGCACCACGCTCGCCCCGCGCCTGGCCGCCAGCTGGCAGGTCCGCGACGGGACCGTGCTCACCGCCGGCGCCAACCGCTACTACGATCGCAACATCGCCACCTGGCGACTGCGCGACGGCGTCAACCGGCTGCGATACAACAGCGAGCGCCGCACCAGCCTGGACAGCGACTGGACCGTCGGCACCCAGGCCAGCAACGACACCCATTTCGACCTGGACCGGGTCGGCTACGCCGACGAGTTGATGCTGGCGCTGGGCCAGGACTGGGCGGGCGTGCGCTTCAACCTCAAGGCGGTCAACCGCCGCTATCGCGACCAGGTGATCAAGGTCCAGGGCCGCACGCTTGAGCAGCAAGCCGACGACCCCACCCTGGCGGCCGGCTACGACACCTGGGCCAGCGCCGGTCGCGCCGAAACCAACATCTATTCGCTGACCGTGCAGCCGCTGCACAACCTGAGCTGGGCCGGCACGCGCTCGACCGCCCTGCTCGCGCTGGACTGGACGGACGCGCGCAGCACGCTGCCCGAATACGATGACCAGTCCGACCTGTTCTACCAGAATCCGCTGATCCGCTACGACGGCCGCTTCATCCGCTATCGGGACCTGCCGCCGGACAACTACAACCGTCCCTGGACCGCGCGCCTGAGCACGATCACCCGGATCGACCGCTGGAACCTCACGGTGAGCAACCTGCTGCGCTACCGCGCCGGCTACCGGGCCATCCGCGATACCGGCAGGAACGTGCTGCACGAGGGCGAGGCCGCGCGCGTGTGGGAGCAGCAGTCCTACTCGCCCGCGCTGACGTGGGACCTGCGCCTGGCGTGGGAGCAGCCGTTGCCCGCCAACGCAGGCAGCGTGTTTGCCAACGTGGAGGTGGTCAACCTGCTCGACAAGGCCAACGTCCATGGCGAGTCGAGCAGTGCCGCACGTACCGTGCTGTACGAAACCGGCCGCCAGTTCTGGCTGGAGCTGGGCTATCGCTTCTGAGCGCACGCCGGGCCGGTGGCTGCCACGCCACCGACCCTGGCCGCCCATCGCCCTGGCCCTGTGCCTGGCGCTCGGCGGCAGCCTGCCCGCCGATGCGCGGCGCGACGCCGTGCCTGCCGCCGCATCGGATTGCCACGCGGCGCGGGCGCAAGCGGACGCCGATTGCCTGCGCCGCTGGTACACCCGCCCTGCCGCGCAGTGGCCGGCGCCGCATGTCGACGCCGGCGTGGCCTGGCAGGAACTGGCCCCGCTGCCGCCGCCGCCCCAGCCGCCGGACAACCCGACCACCCCGGCCAAGGTCGCCCTCGGCCACCGCCTGTTCAACGACCCACGCCTCTCGCGCTCCGGCCAGATCGCCTGTGCCAGTTGCCACGAACGCGAGCTCGGCTTCGCCGACGGCCGGCGCGTGTCCTTCGGGCATGACCGTCAGCCGGGGCGGCGCAACGCGCCCAGCGTGGCGATGGCCGGCTACGCGCACACGCTGTTCTGGGACGGGCGTGCGGCCAGCCTGGAAGCGCAGGCGCTGGAGCCGATCGCCGATCCGAAGGAAATGGCCTTCAGCGTGGACCAGGCGGCCGCACGCCTGCGCCAGGACGCCGACTACCGGCGCCAGTTCGCCGCGGTGTTCGGCGATGAACGCGTGGACAGCGGCCAGCTGGCCCAGGCCATCGCCGCGTTCGAGCGCAGCCTGGCACCGCGTCGCAGCCGCCTGGACCGCTTCCTCGCCGGCCAGTCCAGTGCACTGGATGACCAGCAACTGCGCGGCCTGCACCTGTTCCGCACGCGCGGCGGCTGCATGAACTGCCACAGCGGGCCGGCGCTCACCGACAACGGCTTCCACAACCTGGGCCTGCACTTCCACGGACGCGCGCGCCAGGACCTGGGCCGCTACGAGGTCACCGGCGATCACGCCGACAGCGGCCGCTTCCGTACCCCCTCGCTGCGCGGTGTGGCCGGCACCGCCCCGTACATGCACAACGGGCTGCTGCCGCGGCTGGAGGGCGTGCTGGCGTTCTACAACGTCGGCGGCGGCAAGCCGCGCGCGCCCGTTGCGCCTGCCGACGGTGCCCCGCCGTTCCCGCCGCCGGACCCGCTGCTGCGCCCGTTGGGCCTGCAGCGCGACGAGCTGCAGGCCATCGAGGCCTTCCTGCGCACGCTGTGACCGTCGTTACGCAGCAGCAGCGGCCTGCGGGGACGGCGCCGGCGGCAACAGCGGGGTGACCGGGCGCTCGATCAGGCAGCCGTAGGTGCCGGGCATGTCCATGTACAGGTCATAGCGCACGGTGACCCCGTAACCGATCCGCCACGAACTGGCGAACAGGTCCGGCGCCTGGAAGGCCACGTCCACCGGGATCGTGGCGACCGCCCCGTTGATCGTCACCGGCGTGGTCGCCGCTGCGTACTCGATGTCCTGGGCACCGCGCGAGGTGATCACGTTCTTGCGCCGGATCGCGCCCGGCGGCACGATCGTGCGCGGCGCGCCACGCATCTGGAAGGTGCCATTGAAGCCGGTGTCCACCAGCATCAACTGATTCTCCTTGTCGCCGCGCAGCGGGTAGCGCTGCTGATGGAACGGGCCCCACAGCGAAGAGGTGGTGGCCATGCGACGCGTGCACTCCACCACCGTGTCCGCCGCCAGCAGGGTGAGCGTCTGCTGCGAGATGCGCACGCGGCCCAGCGCGCGCAACACATCGAGGCCGATCACGTTGGACGCATAGCCCGCTTCGCTGTTGAAGGACACATCGCGCACCACCTCGCCACCGATCGACAGGTCCACCGGCGACACCAGCCCGACCAGCGGCCCGGGCAGGCGCTCACCCGAACTGTTCCGCGCCACCACGAAGTCTTCGACGACCGTCAGGCCCAACGCCTGGGCGGCCGCGCGGCTGAGGTGGGAGCGCGCTGCGCCGGTATCGAGCAGGAAGGTCAGAGTCTGCTCGCGCCCAGCGCCGCCGGTCACCTTGAGCGTGGCCGTCAGCGTGGGCAACTCGTCGCTGGGCTGGATCGGCACCTCCACATCGCTGGTGCGTGGCGCGCTGGCCAGGCTGCTGCGCGGCCACGCCAGGAACCGCTCCAGCCGGGGCAAGGCGATATCCTCGATGTCCGCCTGCGCGGTGATCATCGGCTTGACCGAGCGTTCGTACTCGCCGCGTGCCGCCTGCAGATGGCGCGCCCATCCGGCGATGTCGCCCTGGATCAACGCATTGCCCGCCAACGTGGCCTCGCACAGGAACGCGACACCCTTGACCGAGGCCGGCGGGCTGGCCGCGGCCGACTGCAGGCAGTCCTGCGCGGCCCGGGTGGAGTTGTCCAGCTCGCCACGCACGCGGTAATACCCGGCCGCGCCCAGGCGGCCATGCGCGCCGCGCGCCTTGCCCATGTTCTGCAGCTTGCCCAGCTCGGCGGTGAGCACGGCACGGCTGTAGCCATACCCGTCGTCGAGCAGGCCCATATCGGCCCTGGCCAGTAGCGGCGCCATCAGCAGCGCGCCCATCCATACGGCTTTCGGCATCGTTCCACTCCTGTGTGCACGGTTCGTCCAGGGCTCGACCCTAGCATGGCGACCACGACACGCTCACGTCCGCTTTTCATCGCGCCGGCGATGCTGCGGGCAGGTTGGGTGGAGCAAGCAGATGCATTACGAACTGTATTACTGGACCGGCATCCAGGGCCGTGGCGAGTTCATCCGCCTGGCACTGGAAGACGCCGGCGCGGCCTACACCGACATGGCGCGGGTGCACGGCGATGCGGTGATGGAGCCGTTCCTGCAGGGCAAGGAAGAGGGGCTGCGGCCCTTCGCACCGCCGTTCCTGAAAAGTGGCCGGCAGGTGATCGCCCAGGTGGGCGCGATCCTCGACCACCTCGCACCCGAGCTGGGCCTGGTGCCCGAGGCAGCGTCCCGTCGAAAGCAGGCCCTGCAGCTGCAGCTGACCATCGCCGACCTGGTCGCCGAAGTACACGACACCCACCACCCTATTGCCGCATCGACGTACTACCACGACCAGAAGCACGAAGCGAAGGCACGCGCCGAGGCGATGCGTGCCGAGCGGCTACCCAAATTCCTGGCGTACTTCGAGGCTGTGCTGAAGGACAACGGCGAGCGTCATCCGCTGCGCGAGCATTCCTACGTGGACCTGTCGCTGTTCCAGCTGCTGTGCGGGCTGGACTACATGTTCCCGCGGCGCATGCAGGCACTGTGGCCCACCCTGCCGTTGTTGCGCGCGCTCAAGGACCGGGTGGAGCGGCGACCGAACATCGCCGCCTACCTGGCCTCCGAACGCCGCCTGGCGTTCAACATCAACGGCATCTTCCGCCATTACCCGGAACTGGACGGCGACCGCTAGATCACGACCGCAGGTCGTGATCCACGCGCGGCTGCTTCTGCAGCGACAGCAGGGCCAGCAACCCGGCCAACGCCACATAGGCGCCTGCAAACTGCCACATGATGATCTTCGGCAAGCCGACCAGGTGCCACGGCAGGTAGATGCCACCGCGCGGGTCCACCGAGTGGATCAGGCCGAACAGGGTCAGCACCGCCGCCACCAGCAGGAACCCCGACGCGCGCAGCAACCTGCCGTCGATCATCGCCACCACCGCCGCAATCCACAGCATCGAGGTGATGATGAAGCCGTTGCCCAGGGTGAAGATCACCGCCAGTTCCGGCAGGCCATGCCCGTCCAGCGTGGTGTTCATCGCGGCCAGCTGCTCCGGTGCGATCCAGCCCGGTGCCTTGATCGCCAGCAGGTAGGCCACCGAGGGCAAAAAGCCCAGCACCATCGCCCCGGCATGTTCGCGCGGGGTGGCCTGGAAGGCCTGGGTGGTGATGTCGATGGCCACGTACACGATAATCGGCGCCAGCACCGCCAGCGGCAGCCACTGCACCAGGCCGGAGATCACCCCGAGCATGCCGCCGATCCCCACGAACAGGCCGGTCAGCAACGTGTAGCCGCTGCGCGCGCCCATGTGCTTGTAGGCCGGCTGGCCGATGTAGGGCGTGGTCTGGGCGACACCGCCACACAACCCGGCCACCAGCGTGGCCACCGCTTCCACCAGCAGGATGTCGCGGGTGCGGTAATCATCGCCGGCCGCGCGCGCGCTCTCGGACACATTGATGCCGCCCACCACCATCAGCAGGCCGAACGGCAGCAGCAGCGGCAGGTAGGTCATCGCCGTGGGCAGGCCGTCGATGAAACCCAGCGTGGGCCACGGCAGCACCACCTGCGGCGGCGTCCACACCGGCACCTTGAAGCCCGGCGCGCCGAGGCCGGCCAGGCCCAGGCCGTAGTACAGGACGGTGCCGAACACGAAGGCCACCAGCACCCCCGGCGCGCGGATCGGCAGCGTGCGCTTGGCGATCAGCACGTACAGCAGCAGGCCCAGGGTGACAAAGCCGACCACCGGCGAGCGCAGCGTCTCCAGCAGCGGCAGGAAGCCCATCAGCACGATCGCGATGCCGGCGATCGAGCCCAGCAGCGAGGCGCGCGGCAGCGCGCGGGTGACCGCCTCGCCAAAGAAGGACAGGATCACCTTGAGCACGCCCATGATCACCAGCGACGCCATGCCCAGCTGCCACGTGGCGATGGCCGCATCGTGCGGGGCCAGCCCCTGGCCCTTGAACGCCAGGAACGCGGGGCCGAGCACCAGCAGCGCCATGCCGATGCTGGTCGGCGCGTCCAGGCCGAGCGGCATCGCGGTGACATCATCGCGCCCGGTACGGGTCGCCAGCCGCCGCGCCATCCAGGTGTAGAGCACGTTGCCGACCAGCACGCCGAAGGCGGTGCCGGGGAACATGCGGCCGAACACCACATCGGCGGGGAACTGGAAGATGCCGACCAGGGCCATCGCGATGAAGCCCAGGATCGACAGGTTGTCGACCACCAGGCCGAAGAAGCCGTTGAAATCGCCGGCAACGAACCAGCGAGGGGGTCCGGAGCGGACCGGGGTGGGGGCGGACATGCGCGGAAACTGCCGTGGGGAGGGGGTAGCCGATGGTAGGGCCTCCCCGCCGCCAGTAACAGGCGCATGGGTGGAACGCCGGGGTGTAGCGGTCATCGCATACGCGCTGCCGCCCCCGGATCCGCCGCGGCCGTCTTACCCCGGCAGTGCCGGCCAGCGGCCGGCATCACCGGAGGGCGTCACATGCTGCCAGCGGCCGCCCGGCTCAGGGCTTGTTGAGGAAATTGTTGGCCAGCAGGTCGCGTACGTCGCCCACCCGCCCGCTCAGCAGGGCCTTGGCCGCATACAGCGCGGTGCCGGCCACCTGCTTGGCTTCCACCTGCGGCGGCATCACCAGCTCGGTCGGGCTGGTGTGCACGTCCAGCAGCGCCGGGCCCGGATGGGCCAGGAAATCCTTCACGGCCTGTTCCAGGTCCTCCGAGCGGGTCACGGTGCGCCCGTAGAAGCCGATCACCTCGGCCAGGCGGCCGAAATCGGGGTTCTTCAGGTCGGTGTAGTTGTCCAGCAGGCCCTCCACCTTCTGCTCCAGCTCGACGAAATTGAGCGAGCTGTTGTTGTAGACCACCACCTTGATCGGCAGGTTTTCCTGCACTGCGGTGAGCAGGTCGCCCAGCAGCATCGCAATGCCGCCATCGCCGGACAGCGAAATCACCTGCCGGCCCGGGTACGCCTTCTGCAGGCCCAGTGCCTGCGGCATGGCATTGGCCATCGTGCCGTGCAGCAGGCTGGTCAGGGTGCGGCGGCGGCCGTTGGTGCGGATGTGGCGCAGGATCCACACCATCGGCGAGCCACCGTCGGCGGTAAACAACGCATCCTCGCTGGCATGGCGGTTGATCAACGCGGTGAGGTGCTGCGGATGGATCAGCTCGCCCTCGCCGGGCTGCTCTTCCTTTTCGCGCGTGGCCAGCGCCTTGTCGCGGTGGTCGATGCACTCCTCCAGGAAGCTGCGGTCCTGCCGCGGCGGCAGCATCGGCAGCAGGGCCTCCAGCGTCGGGCCGATGTCGCCCACCACGCCCAGGGTGACCGGGTGGCGGCGACCGAGGTGGCTGCCATCGCGATCCACCTGGATCAGCGTGGCCTTGTCCGGGTAGTACTGGCCCCACGCGAAATCGGCGCCGAGCAACAGCAGCGTGTCGCAGGCCATCAGCGTGTGGTAGCCCGATTCGATCCCGAAGATGCCGGTCATGCCCATGTTGTAGGGGTTGTCATGCTCGACGAAATCCTTGGCCCGCGAGGTATGCGCGATCGGCGCCTGCAGGCGCTCGCCCAGCGCCACCAGCGCGTCGTGCGCGTGCTCGCAGCCGGCGCCGGCGTAGATGCCCACGCGCTTGCCCTCGCCCAGCAGCGCGGCAATGCGCTGCAGTTCCTCATCGCCGGGGCGCAGCACCGGCTGGGTGTAATGCACCGAGAACGGCACATCGTGCTTGACCATCGCTTCGCTGATGTCGGCCGGCAGGATCACCACGGCCACGCCGCGCCGGCTGATCGCCGCCTGGCAGGCCAGCGCCACCACGCGACGCGCCTGTTCGGGGCTGTACACCTGCTCGCAGAACACGCTGCAGCTGGCATACACCGCCTTGAAATCGACCTCCTGCGGAAACTCCATGCCCAGCTCGGCGGTGACCACCTGGCTGGCGATCAGCACCATGGGCGCGCGGTTGCGGTTGGTTTCGAACACGCCGTTGATGAAATGCAGGCCACCGGGTCCACACGAACCGGCGCAGGCGGTGAGCTGGCCGCTGATCAGCGATTCGGCGCCGGCGGCGAACGCGGCCACTTCCTCATGGCGCATGTGCACCCACTCGATATCGCTGTGGTGGATGGCATCGGTGACGTAGTTGAGGGTGTCGCCGACGATGCCGTAACAATGACGGACACCGGCGGCCTGGAGGGTTTCAACCACGATCTCGGCAACGCGCTTGCTCATGGGGAACAGCCTTGGACGGGGGACCCCAGCCTAGCCAGACGCAGGTGATCTCCCTGTAGGCACGTAGCGTCAAATGCCTATACATTGGCCGGCCCGTTCACTGGCCTTCAGGCCCATGCAGATCGTTCTGCGCTGTGCCACCGCGCAGCAGTTCCTGTCCTTCCATGAGCAGCAGTGGCTGCATGGCATCGAGCCGGCGGCGCATCCGTGGCTGGCGCAACTGCTGCGTATGCCGCGCGGTGGAATCGCGCCCAGCGAGCTGCCAACGGCAATGGACGAACTGCTGGCCTGCCTGGCCCTGCAGGATCCCACCGATCCGATCATCCGCCGCAGCGGCCTGCGGCTCCTGCTGTTGCTGGCCACCGGCCAGCGCCACGGCCAGCCGGTGAGCTGGCAGCACCGTTGAGCCCGGGAGGCATGCATGGCATTTGACCTGTATCTGGACGACGCGGGCCCGCGCATGCGGCAGGCGTGGATCGACGCGAACGAAGCGGCCATTCTCAGCAGTGACGGCAGCCGCTACCCGCAGCTGAGCCGGCTGCTGCAGGCGTTCTATGGCGCGCCGCGGATCTCGCCCGGACAGGCCGCCGCACTGGTGCAGGAAGTGATCGGCCGGCTGCTGGACGAACCCGATGGCGCGGAAGGGCCGCTGGCCGAGGTCGGCCTGCGCCTGATCCTGCTGTTCGACCAGGCCCATCGCCACGGCTTGCACATCCAGTGCGAGGGCGACTGAGCAACGCTCAGGGGTTGGCGTTGACCCAGCCGAGAATGTCGCCCCGGGTCGGGTTGGCGTAGCGCACCTTCACCCAGCCGTCCTGCTCATCCAGCAGTTCCACCCGGTCCTCGCGCACCAGATAACGGCGGGTGGCGGTGTCGCCGGGCCGCGCATACAACGGCAGCCGTGCCGGCACCACCTGGCCGCTGAAGGCCAGCAGCCGCCGGTCATTGCGCGGGGTCACCAGCCCGTCGGAGATGGCAGTTTCGACCACCTTGCCGGTCGGGTCATAGGTGCTCCAGACCGCCATCGGGCCACTCTCGGCGGTCTGCTTGACGAAGATCGTCGCCTCCAGCGCGTCGCCCAGCATCAAGGTGCGCTCGGCGCGGTACAGATACAGCCGCCCGTCGTGGTAGCGGTACAGGTCCACGTACCACATCGGGCCACTGCGGCAGCTGCTGATCAGGGTGCGGTTGGCGGTGTCCACATCCAAGCCCATCAGGCCGCCGCAACGCGCACGTTGATGCGAGGCCGGTTCCAGCGCCACCAGCCTTTCCTGTCCAGAATCGTAGCGATACACAGCCACCGCTTCGTTGACCATACCCACGGGCCCACTGACGACCAACTCGGGGTGACCATCGAAATCGACATCCTCGGCCCTCAGACGCGGTGCGGAATCTTCGTTCACGATGTCGAGCGGAGGGATCACCTCGCGTTTCCCCGAAGAAATGAACAGCACGGCAATGCTCCGATCGGGCTGTATCTGCACGGTGGCCGCCTCACCAGGAGCGAAGGTGATGCGCAGCGCGGTATCGGGCTCCGCACCATGCCCAGCCACCGGCACGCACGCCGCCAGCATCAGGCCACACAGCTGCGCATAGCGCAGCCAACCAGTCCAGTTCATACCCAGCTCCTGCCGCGCCACGCTGGCGCTCGGGATCAGAACGATACTTCAACCGCCTGCTGCGCCCACAGCACCGACTGGTGGCCGGTGGCCTGCTTCCACGCCAGGCGGATCGCCTCGATGTCGGCACGGCGCTGCGGGGTGTTCTCGTGCAGCACCACCAGCACCTTGGTGCGCAGGCGGTTGGGTTCGGCCGCGCCGCGGAACAGCCACTGGCCGTAGGCATCGAACACGGTCAGGCCGTCCGGGAAGCGCGGGGTGACGTGTTTGTCCAGGAACGCGCGCCACTGCGCCTCGGTGATGGCATCGGTCTGCTTGCGCTCGGAAGCACCGCTCTCCTCGCCCACGCCGAAGTACAGCTCGCTGCGCACCCAGCCGGCGGCGGCATCGGGGCGGGCGGCATCGCCCTGCAGGGTCGCGGTGGCCGTGGCGGGGGCCGGCGGCACCGGCTTGGCGGCAGGCGCGGCGGTGGCGCAGCCGCTGGCGGCCAGCACCAGGGCAAACAGAAGGGCATGGGACTTCATCGAGATTACTCCGGGAACACAGACGAGCAGAGGGGGGACAAGCGTGCGGGACATCCGGGTCCCAGATAGATCACCAGCGGTTATCAGCTGATGCCGCCTCGCGATGGGACTTGCATCACATGAGCCATCACGCCAAGATAATATATCGCTTCATCCGGATGGATTGGTAGTGCCGACCACGGGTCGGCACGCCAGCACCTCCCCTCCCCCTCCCCCTCGTCGTCCCGCTGGAGTCCGCATGTCCCGTCCGTCCGCGTCGCGCCTTGGCCTTGCCATCGCGCTCGTCCTCTCCTCCCCCCTGCTCGTTCAGGATGCAACTGCGCAGGACGCGCCCGGCTCGGCCACCACGCTGGACACCGTGATCGTCACCGGCACCCGCGCGGTGGACCGCACCGTGCTCGAATCGACCTCACCGGTGGACGTGCTCACCGCCGAGGACATCCGCAAGGCCGGCGTGGTCAATGGCGAGCTGGGCAGCGCGCTGCAGGCGCTGCTGCCCTCGTTCAACTTCCCGCGCCAGTCCAACTCCGGCGGTGCCGACCACATCCGTGCGGCGCAGCTGCGCGGCCTGTCGCCGGACCAGGTGCTGGTGCTGGTCAACGGCAAGCGCCGCCACAGCAGCGCGCTGGTCAACACCGACAGCAAGATCGGCAAGGGCACCACGCCGGTGGACTTCAACGCCATCCCGGTGAGCGCGATCAAGCGCATCGAGGTGCTGCGCGACGGCGCCGGCGCGCTGTATGGCTCCGACGCGGTGGCCGGGGTGATCAACGTGATCCTTGACGATGCTCCGGAAGGCGGCGCGTTCGAGGCCAGCTTCGGTGCCAACCACACCGACCTCAAGCCGATCGACCGCACCATCACCGATGGCCAGACCAGCTACGCCAGCGCCAAGGTCGGCACCGCCCTGGGCCAAGATGGTGGTTTCCTGCGCGTGGGCCTGGAGCTGAAGAACCACGAAGGCACCAACCGCGCCGGCTTCGACCAGATCCCGCCGTGGGACCAGAGCGATACCAACCTGGCCCTGCAGGGCAAGCGCAATTACGTGCTGGGCGATGGCAAAACCAAGGATCTGAACGCGTGGATCAACAGCGAACTGCCGTTCGGTGAGACCTCCAAGTTCTACTTCTTCAGCACCTTCAACCAGCGCGACAGCGAAGGCGCCAACTACTTCCGCTATCCCGACAGCGACGCCAACTGGGCCCAGGTCTACCCCAACGGCTACCGCCCGATCTCCGAGGGCGAGAACCGCGACGTGCAGGCCGTGGCCGGCGCCAAGGGCCAGTGGGGCGAGTGGAACTACGATGCCAGCCTGGACTACGGCAGCAACGAGTTCACTTACCGCCTGCGCAACTCGCTCAACGCCTCGCTCGGCCCGACCAGCCCGACCCGCTTCAAGACCGGCGACTACAGCAACGAGCTGACGGTGGCCAACCTCGACCTGGGCCGGGTGTTCAGCCAGGGCGAGAACACCACCCACAGCCTGGGCCTGGGCCTGGAAGCACGGCGTGACCATTACCAGACCCGCCCGGGTGACCCGAGCAGCTATGCCGCCGGCCCGTTCACCGATCGCCCGACCGGCTCGCAGGCCGGCGGCGGCCTGACCCCGCAGGACGCCACCTCGCTGTCGCGCGATGTGGCCAGTGCCTACGCCAGCCTGTCCAGCCAGTTCGGCGAACACTTCTCCAGCGACCTGGCCGCGCGCTACGAGCACAGCGATGATTACGGTGGCGAACTCACCGGCAAGCTCGGCCTGCGCTACGAGTTCACCCCGGCCTTCGCGCTGCGCGGGGCAATCTCCAACAACTTCCGTGCCCCGTCGCTGGCACAGATCGGCTACGAATCCACCTCCACCGGCTACAACGCCGCCGGCCAGCTGGTGCAGGGCCGGGTGCTGTCGGTCAACAACCCGATCGCGCGCGGCCTGGGTGCTACCGACCTGAAGCCGGAGAAGTCGCTCAACACCAGCCTGGGCTTCACCAGCCGCATCGGCGACCACTTCGATGTGTCGCTGGACTTCTTCCAGATCGACATCGACGACCGCATCGCGCTGTCGGAGAGCATCACCGGCGATGCACTCACCGACCATGTGCAGCAGCAGTTCGGCGTGGCTGGCCTGCAGAGCGCCAGTTTCTTCGTCAACGCCGCCGATACCCGCACCCGCGGTGCCGAGCTGGTCAGCAACTGGCGGCAGTCGCTGGGCAATGGCGAACTGGTCCTGACCGGCACCTATGCCTACACCAAGACCACGCTGAAGAACGTGCTGGCCACCCCGGCCAGCCTGCTGGCCCTGGATCCGGACTACGTGCTGTTCGGCGTGGAGGAAACCAACACCCTCACCGACGCCACCCCGCGCACCCGTGCGGCGCTGGCCGCCAGCTGGGCCAACGACCGCTGGTCGCTGAGCAGTCGCCTCAGCCGCTACGGCAGCGTGACCCGCGTATTCAACTTCGGCGACGGCTACATCCCCCGCCAGACCTATGGCGCGGAGTGGCAGCTGGATGCGGAAGTGGAGTTCAAGATCACCCCGCAGTGGAGCGTGGCCGTTGGCGGGCAGAACCTGACCGACAACTATTCGGACCTGTCCAACGATGACATCTACTACTACGGCAACCTGCCGTACGACGTGCTGTCGCCGATCGGCAGCAATGGTGCGTACTACTACGGGCGGGTGCGGTACACGTTCTGATCGAGGGTGCAGCCGACCAACGGTCGGCTCTACCGGTGTGCCTGCAGCCGACCGTTGGTCGGCTGCGCCTTCCCGGATCCGGGCCTGCCGCGCCCACTTCCGCCAATGAACGGCCGCCGCGCTGCGGCCCGCGTCCCATGACCTGACAATCACACCGTCACTGGCATGTTGGCGCACATGGCCAACGACCTCCCCACACGTCCGCCGCCGCCGTTGCTGGACGATGCCTGTGCGTTGTTCCTCGACGTGGACGGCACCCTCATCGAATTCGACCGTGATCCCGAGGCGGTCACCCTGCTGCCTGAAGTGCGCGAGGCGATCGGTCGCATCAGCGACCGCCTGGAAGGCGCCGTTGCCTTGATCAGCGGTCGCCCGCTGGGCCAGCTGGACGAACTGTTCGCGCCGCTGCACCTGCCTGCCGCCGGTCTGCATGGCCACGAACTGCGCCGTGCCGACGGCCAGCTCGACAGCCCGGTCAACACCGCCGATACCAGTGAATGGCTGCACGCCGTGCACCAGCAGGCCATGCGCTTTGCACACGGCAACCCAGGCGTGCTGGTCGAAGACAAGGGCCGCAGCCTGGCCCTGCACTGGCGCGGCGCACCGCATGCGGCCAACGACGTGCGCGCGTTCGCCGAGCGCCACATCCGCGGCCATGCCGGCTACCGCCTGCAACCGGGCGACCATGTGGTGGAGTTCGTGCCCGAGGGCAGCGACAAGGGCCGGGCCCTGCAGCAACTGATGCAGCACCCGCCGTTCCGCGGGCGCCTGCCGGTGTTCCTGGGCGATGACCTCACCGACGAATTCGGCTTCGAAGCGGCCAATGCCCGGCACGGCTGGAGCGTACTGGTCGGCGCGCGCAGCCCCAGCGCAGCGGTCTTCGCGCTGCCGCAGATCCGCAGCGTGCACGCCTGGCTGCAGGAAAACGCGTACTGAACCCCCACCGCCACCGCGCCGCCGCTGCTGCGACGGCGTGGCCTGAATGAGATGTAGTGCCCCCATGAAAGAACCTGATCTGAATCTTGGCGTGGTCGGCAACGGCAGCTTCGGCGCGTTGATCGACACGCAGGCGCGCGTGGTCTGGAGCTGCCTGCCCACCTTCGATGGTGACCCGACCTTCTGCGCGCTGCTGGGCCCCAACCAGAACGAGGGCGGCGACTTTGCCATCGAACTGGAAGACCTGGTGCGCAGCGAACAGAGCTACCTCACCAACACCGCGATCCTGCGCACGGTGCTGCACGACAAGCATGGCGGTGCGCTGGAGATCATCGATTTCGCGCCCCGCTGGCGCCAGAACGAGCGCTTCTATCGCCCGGTCAGCCTGATCCGCCAGGTGCGGCCGCTGGCCGGCAATCCGCGCATCATCGTGCGCGCCCGCCCGCTGGCCGACTGGGGTGCACGCGTGCCCGCCTCCACCTGGGGCAGCAACCACATCCGCTGGGAACTGCCCGACCACGTGCTGCGGCTGACCACCGACGTGCCACTGCGTTTCGTGCGCGACGGCCTTCCCTTCGTGCTCGGCCACCCGGTGCACCTGGTGCTGGGCGTGGACGAATCGCTGAACCGCTCGCTCAGTGGTTACGTGCAGGAGTCCTTCCAGCGCACCCGCGACTACTGGCGTGAGTGGGTGCGCTACCTGTCCATTCCGCTGGAGTGGCAGGATGCGGTGATCCGCAGTGCGATCACCCTCAAGCTGTGCCAATACGAGGACAGCGGCGCGATCATCGCCGCGATGACCACCTCGATCCCGGAGGCCCCCGGCAGCATCCGCAACTGGGACTACCGTTACTGCTGGCTGCGTGACGCCGCCTTCGTGGTGCGCACGCTCAACCGGCTCGGCGCCACCCGCACGATGGAGCAGTTCCTGGGCTACATCTTCAACCTGGCCACCGCCGACGGCAGCCTGCAGCCGCTGTATGGCATCGGCTTTGAGGACAAGCTGGACGAGACCGAAGTAGCCTCGCTGGACGGCTACCGCGGCATGGGCCCGGTGCGACGCGGCAACCTGGCCTGGGTCCAGCGCCAGCACGATGTGTACGGCAGCGTGGTGCTGGCGTCCACCCAGCTGTTCTTCGACCAGCGCCTGCAGGACCCCGGCGATGCGCATACCTTCGCCCGGCTGGAGCCGCTGGGCGAGCAGGCCTTTGCCCTGCACGATGTGCCCGATGCCGGCCTGTGGGAATTCCGCGGCCGTACCGAAGTGCATACCTATACCAGCGCCATGTGCTGGGCCGCGTGCGACCGCCTGTGCAAGATCGCCATCCGGCTCAAGCTGGATGATCGCGCGGACTACTGGCGCGACCGCGCCAACACCATCCACGCGCGGATCCTGCGCGAGGCGTGGAGCGACGAGCTGGGCCACTTCACCGACACCTTCGGCGGCCACCGCCTGGATGCCTCGTTGCTGCTGTTGGCCGACATCGGCTTCATCGAGGCCCACGACGCACGCTTCGTGGCCACCGTGGAGGCGATCGGCCGCGACCTCAAGCACGGCAATGCGCTGTATCGCTACGTCGCCCCCGACGACTTCGGCGAGCCGGAAACCAGCTTTACCATCTGCACCTTCTGGTACATCGATGCCCTGGCCGCCATCGGTCGCCTGGACGAGGCGCGCGAGATGTTCGAGATGCTGCTGGAACGGCGCAACCACCTGGGCCTGCTCTCCGAGGACCTGGCCTTCGACAGCGGTGAAGCCTGGGGCAACTTCCCGCAGACCTACTCGCACGTGGGCCTGATCACCGCGGCGATGCGCCTGTCGCGCAGCTGGCAGGAGGCGTCATGAGCCGCCTGGTCGTGGTGTCCAACCGGGTCGCGGTGCCCGGCGAATCGCGCGCCGGCGGTCTGGCCGTGGGCCTGCTGGCCGCACTCAAGGAGCGTGGCGGGGTCTGGTTCGGCTGGAGTGGCAAATCGGTCCGCGACAACAGCGGCACCCTCCACGAGCAGGTGGAGGACGACATCCGCTATGTGACCATGGACCTCAACAAGCGCGACGTCGACGGCTACTACAACGGCTTCGCCAACCGCACCCTGTGGCCGCTGCTGCACTTCCGCCTGGACCTGGTGGACTACGACCGCGCCACCCGCGAAACCTACCGCCGGGTCAACGCGCTGTTCGCCGAAAAGCTGGCCCCGCTGCTGCGCGAAGACGACATCGTGTGGATCCACGATTACCACCTGATCCCGCTGGCCTCGCTGCTGCGCGAGCGTGGCATCGGCTGCCGGATCGGCTTCTTCCTGCACGTGCCGATGCCCTCGGCCGACCTGCTGCAGGCCATGCCGGACCACCTGCGCCTGTTCTCCAGCCTGTATGCCTACGATCTGGTCGGCTTCCAGACCCAGCGCGATGCCGATCGCTTCCAGTCCTACGTGCGCCTGTTCGGGGGCGGCCGGGTGCTGGCAGACGGCGAACTGGAGGCCCCCGGCGGGCGCCGCTTCCGCGCCGCGGCGTTCCCGATCGGCATCGATACCGACCACATCGCGCGCCAGGCCAAGGCCGGCGCCAACAAGCCGGCCGTGCGCGACCTGCGCAACAGCCTGCGTGACCGCCAGCTGGCGATCGGCGTGGATCGCCTGGATTACTCCAAGGGTCTGCCGGAGCGCTTCATGGGCTTTGAGCGCTACCTGGAGCGCCACCCGGACCAGCATGGCAGCCTCACCTACCTGCAGATCGCCCCGGTCTCGCGCGGGGATGTCACCGAGTACCGGCAGCTGCGCAGCCAGCTGGAACAGATTGCCGGGCACATCAACGGCGGCCATGCCGCCCCGGACTGGACGCCCCTGCGCTACGTCAACCAGAACTTCACCCACGCCACCCTGACCGGCTTCTACCGCGCCGCGGCCGTGGGGCTGGTCACCCCGCTGCGCGATGGCATGAACCTGGTGGCCAAGGAGTACGTGGCCTCCCAGGACCCGGAAGACCCTGGCGTGCTGGTGCTGTCACTGCTGGCCGGAGCGGCCGACGAACTGAAGCAGGCGCTGCTGGTCAATCCACACGACCTGGACGGCGTGGCCGACGCCATCGCCACGGCCGCCACCATGCCCCTGCGCAAACGCGTGGAGCGCTGGCAGGCGATGATGGAACACCTGCGCGCGCACGACATCAACCATTGGCGGCAGACCTACCTGCAGGCCCTGGAGGGCTAGTGCGGCGGCCGGGCCCGGCAGACACGCCGGGCGTCCGATCACTCCAGGAAACGCGCGGCCTGGTCCGGCGCCGGCAGATAACACCTGTCGTGCCGGCCGAACCAGCGGTAACGGTTGCGCGCCAGTGCCCGGTAGGCGGTGTCCCGCCAGCGGCCCGGCAACAACCGCAGCACGCCGCTGAGCCGCCACGCTCCCCCCAGCCCGTGCAACACGCGCAGGATCGCATCGGTATCGGTCCAGGCCTGCCCGTTGTCCAGCAGCAGGAACGACAACGGATCGTCCGGGTCCAGGCCATGCTGTTGCAGCAGCGCCCGGCCGTGGGTGCCCTGCATCGCCGCGAACCGATAGCGACCACTGCGGTCGAAGCGCAGCAGGAAGCGCACCCAGCGGCTGCACAACGCGCAGACGCCGTCGAAGACGATCACCGCCTCGCCGCGGCTGGCCGGCGTGGGCCTCATGCGCTCAGGACCCGATCCAGGCCAGGGTGGCCATGCGCCCGGTGCGACGGTCGCGGCGATGGGAATAGAAGCGCTGTGGCTCGGCGATGCTGCACCACTGCCCGCCGCTGACCCGTGCCGGGTCCACGCCCACGCTGTGCAGGCGACGCCTGGCCAGCGCGAACAGATCCACCTTCCAGTGCCCCGCGCGCGTGGCCACGAAGGCCGCCGCGGCGGCCGCATCGCGGGCCACGAACGCATCGAACACGTCCTCGCCCACTTCGTAGTGGTCCGGTCCTGCGGCCGGCCCCAACCACGCCTGCACCTGCGCAGCCGGGGTGTGCATGGCCGCCACCGTGGCTTCCAGCATGCCGTCGGCCAGGCCGCGCCAGCCGGCATGCGCCGCGGCGATCTCGCTGCCATCGCGGGCCGCCAGTACGACCGGCAGGCAATCGGCGGTGAGGATGGCCAGCACCACGCCGGGCACCGAGGTCACCGCCGCATCGGCGGTCGGCTCCACCGCCACGCCCTGCGCCAGCGGCGGTGCATCAACGCGCAGCACGCTGGTGCCGTGCACCTGGCGCAACCAGTGCGGTGCCGACGGCAGTGCCAGGCCGGCCTGCAGCAGGTCGCGGTTGCGCTGCACCTGCGCCGGGTCGTCGCCGTCGGCCGCGTAGCGGTTGCCCATGTTGAACTGGTCAAACGGCGGCACCGAGCCGCCCGCGCCGTAGCGCAGGGTGGTGCCGGCATGCACCCCGGGCGGTGCCGGCCAGTCGGCCGCCAGCAGCGGAACCGACGCGTCCATCAGCGCCGCCCGCGTTCCAGTTCGGCAAAGCGCTTGCTGTCTTCGCGCAGGGCCTGCATCAGCGCCAGCATGTCCGCCGGCGGCGGCGCGCTGTTGCTGATCGTTTCACCGGTGATGGGATGCACGAACTCCAGCGTTTCGGCGTGCAGCGCCTGGCGCTTGAAGCCACGCAGCTGTGCGACCAGTTCATCGCTGGCGCCCTTGGGCAGCTTCAGCGCACCGCCGTACAGCTGGTCACCGACGATCGCGTGGCGCAGGTGGGCCATGTGCACGCGGATCTGGTGGGTGCGCCCGGTTTCCAGGCGGCATTCCAGCGCGGTGTGCGCGCGGAAGCGCTCGCGCAGCCGGTAATGGGTGATCGCGTCCTTGCCGTCTTCGCGCACGGCCATGCGCACGCGGTCGCGCGGGTGGCGGTCGATTGCCGCATCGGCGGTGCCGCCGGAGACCAGCGCCCCGACCACGATGGCCAGGTACTGGCGGTGCACCTCACGCGCGGAAAGCTGTTCCACCAGGGCGGTCTGCGCCTGGATCGTGCGGGCGATCACCATCACCCCGCTGGTGTCCTTGTCCAGGCGGTGCACGATGCCGGCGCGCGGCAGCACCGACAGCGACGGGTCGCGGAACAGCAGCGCGTTGACCAGGGTGCCGGTCGGGTTGCCCGCGCCGGGGTGCACTACCAGGCCCACCGGCTTGTTGATCACGAACACGTGCTCGTCTTCGTACAGCACGTCCAGCGCGATGTCCTCCGGCTCGGCATGGGTCTGGGTGTCGAGCACGACATGCAGGCTGGCCACCTCGCCCCCGCGCACCGGGTCGCGCCCGCGCACGGTCTGGCCGTCCAGCAGGACGTCGCCGGACTTGATCCACTCGGTCAGCTTGGAGCGGGAGAATTCAGGGAACAGCTCGGCCAGCACGGCGTCGAAGCGCCGTCCAGCGGCGGTATCGGGCACCACGGCCTGGCGGGGGGATTCGGATTCGGAAGCGTTATCGGACATGGGGAAAGCACCGCAAGGAGACAATTTTGGGGTCCGGGCGACCACTTTCAGTCGCAGGACAGGCCACTAGGCTATCATCGACCCTTCGTATTCCAGCCGCGTCCCGCCCTGACCCCATGATCCGACGCTCCTCTTTGCTGTCCGCGCCCGTCCGCACCGCCGCCCTGCTGCTGGTCCTGGCCCTCGTCGCCACTGGCTGCCACCGCGGCACCAAGGGCGATAATCCGGATGAAGGCCAGCCGGTCGAACAGATCTACGAGAAGAGCCACCGCCTGATGGAAGGCGGCAACTGGAGCGGGGCCGAGGCCAGCTTCCGGCGCCTGATCGCCCAGTACCCGTATGGCCCGTACACCGAGCAGGCGATGATCGAAACCGCCTACGCCCAGTACAAGGCCGGCAAGCACGATGACGCGGTGTCCAGCGTGGACCGCTTCATCCGTACCTACCCGACCCACCGCAACATCGCCTACCTGTACTACCTGCGCGGCCTGGCCAACGGCAACCGCAATACGGTATTCCTGCGCCGCGTATGGTCGCTGGATCCGAGCCGCCGTGACCTGTCCACCCCGCGCCAGGCCTACGCCGACTTCAACATCGTCGTGGACCGCTACCCCAACAGCCGCTACGCCGCCGATGCGCGCAAGCGCATGATCGAGCTGCGCGACGTGTTCGCCCAGCACGAGCTGGACAACGCCCTGTACTACCTGCGCCGCCAGGCCTGGGTTTCGGCGGCCGGCCGCGCCAACTACCTGCTGGAAACCTACCCGCAGAGCGCCTACCAGTACGACGCGGTGGCCGCCCTGGGCGAGGCCTATACCCACCTGGGCAACAAGACCCTGGCCGATGATGCCCGTCGCGTGCTGGAGCTGAACGAGCCGCAGCACCCGTGGCTGGCCGGCAACTGGCCCAAGTATCCGTGGATGATCCGCAAGCTCAACCCGTTTGCCGGCGAGAAGTCCGCCAGCACCGGCCAGCGCAACGCGACGCTGGAACGCAAGTAAGGAAAAGGCCCCGAAAGGGGCCTTTTTTTTGGTCCTTCGCCACCGCGTCCGGTGGATCCAGGGCCGCCCGCCGGGGCCGGCCCTCGGCGCCTTACCCCTTGTAGCCATTGCTGATCGGATAGCGCCGTTCACGCCCGAACGCGCGGCGCGAGACCTTCGGCCCCGGCGCAGCCTGGTGGCGCTTCCACTCGCTGGTGCGCACCAGGCGCAGCACCCGGTCCACCACCTCGGCGGCATACCCGGCGGCCACGATCTCCTCGCGCGACTGCTCCTGGTCCACGTAGCGGTACAGGATGCCGTCCAGCACGTCGTAGGCCGGCAGCGAATCCTGATCGGTCTGGTTGGCGCGCAGCTCGGCCGACGGCGGCCGGCTGATCACCGCCGGCGGGATCACCGGGGCACCGCCAACCGTGTTGCGCCACTTGGACAGGCCGAACACCTCGGTCTTGTAGAGGTCCTTGAGCGGGGCATAGCCGCCGCACATGTCGCCGTAGATCGTGGCATAGCCGACCGCGTACTCGCTCTTGTTGCCGGTGGTCAGCAACAGCCCGCCGAACTTGTTGGACAGCGCCATCAGGATCACGCCGCGGCTGCGCGACTGCAGGTTCTCTTCGGTCACATCCGCCGCCTGGCCGTCGAACATCGGTCCCAGCGCGGCCATCAGGCCTTCGAACACCGGCTCGATCGAGACCGCGTCCAGCTTCACGCCCAGTGCGCGGCACTGCTCGGCCGCCAGGTCGTTGGACATGTCGGCGGTATAGCGCGACGGCAGGCGCACGGCGGTGACGTTGTCCGCACCCAGCGCATCGACTGCCATGGCCAGCACCAGGGCCGAGTCGATGCCGCCGGACAGGCCCAGCCACACATTCTTGAAACCGTTCTTGCGGCAATAGTCCTGGATGCCGCGGGTCACCGCGCGCCAGGCCAGCGCATCCATGCTTTCATCGCCGTCGTCGATCCATTCGCGCGGCAGGAAGCGGCGGGTATCGGCGTCGTAGTCCACCACCAGCCACTGGTCGGTGAACGCGGCAGCGGCCGGGTGCACGGTGCCATCGCCATCGGCCACCACCGAGGCACCGTCGAACACCAGCGCATCCTGGCCGCCGACCACGTTGAGGTAGGCGATCGCCGCCCCGCTCTCACGGGTGCGCTCGGCAAGCAGGGCATCGCGCTGGGCATGCTTGCCGCGCTCGTAGGGCGAGGCGTTGGGCACCACCACCAGCTGCGCGCCTTCGCGAACGGTGTCAGCCAGCGGCTCGGCGAACCACAGGTCCTCGCACACCAGCACGCCCACCGGCACGCCGTTGAGCTCGAACACGCAGCTGCCGCCATCGGGGTCCACGTCGAAGTAACGGCGCTCGTCGAACACCGCGTAATTGGGCAGCTCGCGCTTGCGGTAGGTGTGCGCGACCTTGCCATCGCGCAGCACGCTGGCCGCGTTGTAGACCACCGCGCCGGCCGCCTGCGGCCAGCCCACCACCGCCACGATGCCGGTGGCCGCCACGGCGATCCGCTCCAGCGCCTGCTGGCAGTCGTACAGGAAGCCCGGGCGCAGCAGCAGGTCCTCCGGCGGGTAGCCGCTGATGGCCAGCTCCGGGAACACCACCAGCTCGGCGCCGTACTCATCGCGCGCCTCGGCGATCATCGCGATGATGTTGTCGGTGTTCTGCGCCACCGCGCCCACCGGGAAATCAAACTGCGCCATCGCGATGCGGATCGAAGCCATGTAGGTCCAGCCTGTAGTTGCAATGCGCTCATTGTAGATCCACGCCATGCGTGGAGGGGGTTCATCGGCGCGGGCGGGTGCAGACGCAGAAAGGCCGCCCGGAGGCGGCCTTTCTGGCAGCCGACCAACGGTCGGCTCTACCGGGACGTCGGCCGCGGTGCGGCCGGCGTTTTACTTCACCAGCTTGGCGATGGCAGCGCCCAGGTCGCCCGGCGAACGCACGGTGACGACGCCAGCAGCTTCCATAGCGGCAAACTTGCCTTCGGCGGTGCCCTTGCCGCCCGATGCGATCGCACCGGCGTGGCCCATGCGCTTGCCGGCCGGCGCCGAGGCGCCCGCGATGAAACCGACGACCGGCTTCTTCACGTGGTTCTTGATGTACTCGGCACCGGCTTCTTCAGCGTCGCCGCCGATTTCGCCGACCATGATGATGCCTTCGGTCTGCGGATCTTCGTTGAACAGCTTCAGGCAGTCGACGAAGTTCAGGCCGTTGATCGGGTCACCACCGATGCCGATGCAGGTGGACTGGCCCAGGCCGACTTCGGTGGTCTGCTTGACCGCTTCATAGGTCAGGGTGCCCGAACGCGACACGATGCCGATCTTGCCCGGCTTGTGGATGTGGCCCGGCATGATGCCGATCTTGCATTCGCCCGGGGTGATCACGCCGGGGCAGTTCGGCCCGATCAGCACGGTGTCCGGATGCGAGCGGGTCAGCACGTTCTTGACGCGCAGCATGTCCAGCACCGGGATGCCTTCGGTGATGCACACGATGACCTGGATGCCGGCAGCGGCCGCTTCCAGGATCGCGTCAGCCGCGTACGGCGGCGGCACGTAGATGACCGAGGCGTTGGCGCCGGTGCTCTGCACGGCGTCGGCAACGGTGTTGAAGACCGGCAGGTCGATGTGGGTGGTGCCGCCCTTGCCGGGGGTCACGCCGCCAACAACCTGGGTGCCGTACTCGATCATCTGAGTGGCGTGGAAGGTGCCCTGCTGGCCGGTGAAGCCCTGCACGATCACCTTGGTGTTCTTGTTAATCAAAACAGACATGGGAATTCCTTGGTGTCGGTATCAGGCGGCGTTCTTGACAGCTTCGACGATCTTCTTCGCACCGTCGTTGATGTTGTCAGCCGGGATGATGGCCATGCCGCTGTCACGCAGCAGCTGCTTGCCTTCTTCCACGTTGGTGCCTTCCAGGCGCACCACGACCGGAACCTTGACGCCCACTTCCTTCACAGCGGCGATGATGCCTTCGGCAATCATGTCGCAGCGGACGATGCCGCCGAAGATGTTGACGAAGATGCCTTCGACCTTGTCCGAGGACAGGATCAGCTTGAAGGCTTCGATGACGCGCTGCTTGTTGGCACCGCCGCCCACGTCCAGGAAGTTCGCCGGCTCGCCGCCGTTGAGCTTGATGACGTCCATGGTGGCCATGGCCAGGCCTGCGCCGTTGACCATGCAGCCGATGTTGCCGTCCATGGTGACGTAGTTGATGTCCAGCTCCGAAGCGATCACTTCGGTCGGATCTTCCTGGGTCTTGTCGCGCATGGCGACCAGGGCCTTCTGACGGAACGCGGCGTTGTCGTCGCTGTCGAACTTGCCGTCCAGCGCGTACAGGTTGCCGTCGTCCAGGATCGCCAGCGGGTTGATTTCAACCAGGGCCAGGTCCTTTTCGTTGAACAGGCGGTACAGGTTCACCATGATGCTGGCGAACTGGCCGGCCTGCTTGGCGGTCAGGCCCAGCTTGAAGCCGAAATCACGACCGTGGTAACCCTGCACGCCTTCAACGAAATCGACGTTGAGCGAGTGGATCAGCTCCGGGGTTTCGGCCGCGACCTGCTCGATCTCCACGCCGCCTTCGGACGAGGCGATGTAGGTGATGGTCTTGGTGCCGCGGTCGACCAGGACCGACAGGTACAGTTCCTTGACGATCTCGCCGGCGGTGGTCACCAGCACCAGGTTGACCGGCAGCTCGACGCCGGCGGTCTGGTAGGTGGCCATCTTGGTGCCGAGCATCTTGGCCGCAGCGGCCTTCACATCGTCGGTGGTCTTGCAGAACTTGACGCCGCCAGCCTTGCCGCGGCCGCCCGCGTGGATCTGCGCCTTGACCATCCAGGGGCCCTGGCCCAGGGCGTTGGCCGCTGCAACTGCTTCATCCGGGGTCGCCGCGACCTTGCCGGCCGGGACGGGAATGCCGTACTCGGCAAGCAGTTGTTTTGACTGGTATTCGTGGAAATTCATGCGTCACCGTGGGAATAGGAACGACCGCACGCATCTCCAGGGCTCCCTCACGGGGCGCCGGTACGGACCGCGGCGGGCCCACTATTGTGGACGAGCCGGCGCGCAGGCGCAAAGCTGTGGGTGGCCGCGCCGACGGGCGGGCATTTTTCCACCTCCATTCAGGCAGTTGCGGCGCACGCCGGGCGTCATCGCCGGGGCGCGGTCGGGCCAAATGCGCGGCCAGGCGCCGTTGGCCGGCCCCGCCGGCAGGCCGGCTTGCCTATACTGGACGCTCAGCGGAGCGGGCCCGGGCCGCTGATAGGCAGCCGCGTGGCTCGTCTCCACCAGGGCAGCCAGAAGGGGAGTTCCGGCGTGTCACCCAGCGCTTCACTGATCGACCGCATCGAATCGATTCCGCGGCGGGAGCTGTACTTCTTTGCCCTTTACCGGGTGCTGATCGCCGCGGTGATCGCCGCCCTGCTGTTCAGCCCGTTGAGCTCGCTGGTCGGCGTGGCCGACCACCCGCGCCTGGCCGCCTGGGTCGGCGGCGCCTACCTGCTGCTGTCGCTGCTGATCCTGGGCGTGGGCCGCAACGAACGCTGGCTGCGCCCGATCGTGGTCGGCGGGGTCGCGGTGGACATCGTCGCCGCCACCCTGCTGGCCCACGCCCTGCCCGGTGCCAGCGCCGGCATCTCGATGTCGCTGCTGTTCAACGTGGCCGCCGCGGCCACCCTGCTGCCGCTCAGCCTGGGCATGGGCATCGCGCTGACCGCCAGTGCGGCCACCGCCGGCGGCTACGTGTGGAAGCTGCTGGAAGGCGACGACCCCACCCGCACCCTGGCCGAGCTGGCCATGTTCATCACCAGCTACCTGGCACTGGCCTTCGTCAGTTACCAGGTCGGCAACCGCGCCCGCCGCAACCAGCAGCTGGCCAACCAGCGCGGCGACGAGGTCGCCAACCTGTTCGAGATCAACGAACTCATCATCCGCCGCATGCGCACCGGCGTGCTGGTGGTCGACGGCGCCAACCGGATCACCCTGGCCAACGAGGCGGCCTCCACGCTGATCGGCGATGCCGAGGGCAACGGCGGCAGCGGACGCCTGGAGCTGGGCAGTGCCGCGCCGGACCTGAGCCGGCGCCTGCAGCGCTGGCGCAACGGCTGGACCAATGAGGAAACCCCGCTGCAGCTGTCCCCGGACCAGCCCGAGGTGCAGCCGCGGTTCGCCCGCCTGCTGGCCGGCAGCGACCTGACGCTGGTGTTCCTGGACGACTCCAGCGTGGTCTCGCGCCGCGCCGAATCGCTGACGCTGTCGGCGATGGGACGCTTCTCGGCCAGCCTGGCCCACGAGATCCGCAACCCGCTGGCGGCGATCAACTACGCCGCCCAGCTGCTGGAGGAATCCACCGCCATCGGCGATACCGACCGCCGCCTGCTGCAGATCATCCACCAGCAGTGCCAGCGCACCAATGGCATCGTCGAAAGCGTGCTCGGGCTGGCCCGACGCGAACGCGCCAACCCGGAAAACCTGGACCTGGCCGCCTTCGTGCGCCGCTTCGTGCTGGAGTACAAGCAGGGCCTGAGCCTGGAGACCGACAGCGTCGAGCCGATCATCACCGAAACCTCGGTGCACGCCCTGATCGACCCGCGCCACCTGCACCAGATCCTCACCGTGCTGGTCCACAACGCGCTCAAGTACGGCCGGATCGGCCAGGAACCGGCGCGGGTGCGGCTGCGCGTGGCGCGCCAGGACCGGGCTGCGGTGATCGACGTCATGGACCGCGGCCCGGGCATCCCCGAGACCGTGGCCAGCCAGTTGTTCCGCCCGTTCTTCACCACCTCCGAGCACGGCACCGGGCTGGGCCTGTATATCGCCCGCGAGTTGTGCCGGGCCAACCAGGCCAACCTGGAGTACGTATCGGTCCCGGCCGGCGGCGCCTGCTTCCGCCTGGTCCTGCCCGGCCCCCACACCATGCTGCCGCAATGAACGGGCGCATGCCGGCTTTCCCCACCGTCAAACATTTGTCGGATACAACCGCCCTCGGCTATCTTTCCCCCATATGAACGAAAACCGCAGCGCCCTCGTCGTCGACGACGAACGTGACATCCGCGAACTGCTGGTGCTGACCCTGGGCCGGATGGGCCTTCGCATCAGTACCGCAGCCAACCTCGCCGAAGCCCGCGAGCTGCTGGCCAGCAATCCCTACGACCTGTGCATCACCGACATGCGGCTGCCCGATGGCAACGGCATCGAGCTTGTCACCGAAATCGCCCAGCACTATCCGCGCACGCCGGTGGCGATGATCACCGCCTTCGGCAGCATGGATCTGGCCGTGGAAGCCCTGAAGGCCGGCGCCTTCGATTTCGTCAGCAAGCCGGTCGATATCGCCGTGCTGCGTGGGCTGGTCAAGCACGCGCTGGAACTCAACAACAGCGAACGCGTGGTCCCGGTCGCCCTGGCCAGCGAGCAGGCCGCGCGCCTGCTCGGCGAGTCGCCGGCCATGGATGCCCTGCGCAGCACGATCGCCAAGGTCTCGCGCAGCCAGGCGCCGGTCTACATCCTGGGCGAATCCGGGGTGGGCAAGGAGCTGGTCGCCCGCACCATCCACGCGCAGAGCGCGCGCGCCGCCGGCCCGTTCGTGCCGGTCAACTGCGGCGCGATCCCCTCCGAGCTGATGGAAAGCGAGTTCTTCGGGCACAAGAAGGGCAGCTTCAGCGGCGCCCACGCCGACAAGCCGGGGCTGTTCCAGGCCGCGCATGGCGGCACCCTGTTCCTGGACGAGGTGGCCGAACTGCCGCTGCAGATGCAGGTCAAGCTGCTGCGCGCCATCCAGGAAAAATCGATCCGCCCGGTCGGCTCGGCCACCGAGGTGCCGGTGGACGTGCGCATCCTCTCGGCCACCCACAAGGACCTGGGCGAGCTGGTCGAGGACGGTCGCTTCCGCCATGACCTGTACTACCGCATCAACGTGATCGAACTGCGCGTGCCGCCGCTGCGCGAGCGCCGCAGCGACCTGCCGCAGCTGGCCGCCTCGATCCTGGCGCGGCTGGCCCGCACCCACGAACGCGCCACCCCGCTGCTGGCGCCCTCGGCGCTGGATGCGCTGGCGCAGTATCACTTCCCGGGCAACGTGCGCGAGCTGGAGAACATCCTCGAGCGTGCCTTGGCCCTGGCCGAAGCGGACAGCATCGGCGCCAGCGACCTGCGCCTGCCGCAGCCGGGCAGCACACGCCACGGCAGTGGCAGCGCGGCCGTGCAGGAAGAAGCCGTGGTCGACCTGCCCGCCGGCAATGGCGCCCTGCCCTCCTACATCGAGCAGATGGAGCGCACCGCGATCCAGAAGGCGCTGGAGGAAAACCGCTGGAACAAGACGCGCACGGCCGCGCAACTGGGCATCACCTTCCGGGCGCTGCGCTACAAGCTGAAGAAGCTCGGGATGGATTGAGGGCCACGCCCATACGACAAGGCCCGCAGATGCGGGCCTTGTCTCATGCCATACCCGGCGTCGATCAGTCCTTGGTCACGCGGTTGATCTCGGCCAGGCTGGTGGTTCCTGCGGCCGCCTTGACCAGCGCCGACTGGCGCAGGTCCGGCACACCCGCCTTCTGCGCGGCCTCGGCGATCTGGATCGCGTTGCCACCGGCGAGCACGATCACCGAAATCTCATCGCTCATCGGCATCACCTGGTAGATACCGGTACGGCCCTTGTAGCCCTCGGTGCACTCATCGCAGCCCACCGGCTCGTACAGGCGGATGCCCGCATCGACCTGTGCCTGGGTGAATCCCTCGGCCAGCAATGCGTTTTCCGGCAGTTCCACCGGTCGCTTGCAGTTGCTGCACAGGCGCCGCGCCAGACGCTGGGCGATCACCAGGGTCACCGAGCTGGTGATGTTGTACGGGGCGATGCCCATGTTCATCAGGCGCGCGATGGTCTGCGGTGCATCGTTGGTATGCAGCGTGGACAGCACCATGTGGCCGGTCTGGGCGGCCTTGATCGCGATTTCGGCCGTTTCCAGGTCGCGGATTTCGCCGACCATGATGATGTCCGGATCCTGGCGCAGGAACGACCGCAGCGCCGCGGCGAAGGTCATGCCGCGCTTGACGTTCTGCTGCACCTGGTTGACGCCGGGCAGGCGGATTTCCACCGGATCCTCGGCGGTGGAGATGTTGCGCGTCTCATCGTTGAGGATGCCCAGCGCGGTATACAGCGACACGGTCTTGCCTGAACCGGTCGGGCCGGTCACCAGCACCATGCCGTAGGGCTTGTGGATCGCCTCCAGGAACAGACGCTGCTGCTCGGTCTCATAGCCCAGCTTGTCGATGCCCAGCTTGGCCGCGCTGCCATCCAGGATACGCAGCACGATCTTCTCGCCGAACAGGGTCGGCAGGGTGCTGACACGGAAGTCGATCTGTTTGGTCTTGGACAGGTTGAGCTTGATGCGACCGTCCTGAGGGACGCGCTTTTCAGCGATGTCCAGCTGCGACATCACCTTCAGGCGCGCGGCGATGCGCTGGTTGAGCTTGACCGGGGCCTTGGCCACGTTCTTGAGCAGGCCGTCGATACGGAACCGGACCCGGTAGTCGTCTTCATAGGGCTCGAAGTGGATGTCCGAGGCGCCCTTGCGGATCGCATCCACCAGCACCTTGTTGACGAACTTCACCACCGGGGTGTCATCGCCCTTGGCGTCCACGCCCGAGTCGCTGGCACCGCCCTCTTCGTCGCCGGCGGACACGTCCAGGTCGCCCATGCCCTCGTCGTCGCCGCCCAGGGTTGAGCCGAGGGTGTCGTGCCGGGACTGCCACTGCTCCAGGGTGCGCTTGATCTGCTCCTCGTCGACCAGGATCGGCTCCACCACCAGGTTGGTGTGGAACTTGATCTCGTCCAGCGAATGGGTCGGATCGCTGGTGCCCACGAACAGCTTGCCGCCGCGCTTGAACAGCGGCAGCACGTGGTGCTTGCGCAGCAGCTCCTCGCTGACCAGGCTGATCGCATTCTGGGCGCTGTCGAACACCGTCACGTCCAGCAGCGGCATGCCGAACTCCAGCGCATTGGCCGCGGCCAGCTGTGCGGCCGTGACCAGCTTCTTCTCGGCGAAGTACTGCGGCAACGGCTGCTTGGCCGCGCTGGCCTTGGCCATCGCATCGCGCGCGGTGGCTTCGTCCAGCGCGCCGTCCTGGACCAGGCGGCGGGCGATGCCGGTGATCCCGACGAGATTGGCAGTAACCACGGCATTCATTGGATGCAAGCTCCCCATGTCATAGGCGGAAGATTACTGCATTGCGGGAGGGGCGGGGTCGTGCAGGTGCCCCGATCTTGCCTTCCGGCCCGGCCGGCCGCCCCCGCCGGCAGGGGCGGCGGGTTAACATTGGCGCGGGGAAACCGGGGAAACAACGTGGAACGTATCAGCATCATCCTGCCCGCCAAGAACGAAGCAGAAGGCCTGCTCCGTACCTTGCCGGCACTGCGCCAGCTCTATCCGCACGCCGAACTGATCGTGGTCGACGACGGCTCCACCGACACCACCGCCGAGATCGGCCGCAGCCACGGCGCCAAGGTCCTGTCCAGCCCGTACTCGATGGGCAACGGCGCGGCGATCAAGCGCGGCGCCCGTGCCGCCAGCGGCGACATCCTGGTGTTCATGGACGCCGACGGCCAGCACGACCCGGCCCACATCCAGGCCCTGCTCGGCACGCTCGCCGAAGGCTATGACATGGTCGTCGGCGCGCGCGACAGCAGCGGCCAGGCCAGCGTCCACCGTGGCCTGGCCAACCGCTTCTACAACTGGCTGGCCAGCCGCATGACCGGATTCAGGATCCTGGACCTCACCTCCGGCTTCCGCGCCGCCCGCGCGCACCGCTTCCGCGAGTTCCTGCACCTGCTGCCCAACGGCTTCAGCTACCCCACCACCAGCACCATGGCCTTCTTCCGCAGCGCCTATCCGGTGGCCTACGTGCCGATCCCGGTGGCCAGGCGGGTCGGCAACGGCAGCCACATCCGCCCGATCAAGGACGGCATCCGCTTCCTGCTGATCATCTTCAAGATCGCCACCCTGTACTCGCCGCTGAAGCTGTTTGCGCCCATTGCGGTGGGCTTTTTCACCCTCGGCCTGGGGTATTACGGCTACACCTTCGCCACCATGCACCGCTTCACCAACATGAGCACCCTGCTGTTCAGCGCTGCGGTGATCATCTTCCTGATCGGGCTGATCTCCGAGCAGATCACCGGGCTGACCTACCTGGCGGCGCGGGACGGGCGGGACCGGGAGTGAGCGGGGCGCTGCCGCAGCGGGCGCGTCTGCTGCTGCTTACCCGCAATCTGCCGCCGTTGCAGGGCGGCATGGAGCGCCTCAACTGGCACCTGCTGCAGCAGCTGCAACGCGTAGCCGATGTCCAGACAGTGGGGCCGCAGGGTGCGGCCGCCCTGGCCCCGCCTGGCGCGTCCCTGCGCGAAGCGCCATTGCGGCCGCTGTGGCGTTTCATGCTGGGCGCGCTCTGGCACACCCTCGCGCTGGGCATGCGCTACCGGCCAAACATCTATCTGGCCGGCAGTGGCCTGACCGCGCCCCCTGTCTGGCTGGCCAGCCGACTCTTCGGCGGACGCTGCGTGGGTTATCTGCATGGCCTGGACATCAGCGTGGACAACGCCGTGTATCGACGCCTCTGGCTGCCGGTGCTGCGCCGGCTGGACCGGGTCGTGGTCAACAGCCGCGCCACCGCCACGTTGGCCATCGAGGCTGGAATAGCGCCAGCACGCATCCACATCGTGCATCCCGGCACGACCCTTCCGGGCCTACCCGATGCTGATCGCCGGGCAGCCGATGCCCGTGCCTTCCGCCAGCGCCACGGGCTGGGAACCGGCCCGATCATGCTCTCGGTCGGTCGCCTGACCCGGCGCAAGGGACTGCTCGAGTTTGTCCGGGATGAACTCCCCCGGGTACTGGAGTCCCATCCTCAGGCAACCCTGGTGGTCGTCGGCGGCGTGGCCGGCCAGGCACTCGGCTCGGAAGCGTTGTCGCCGGCCCAGGTCCTGGCCAGTGCCCCGCCGGCAGCCCGCGAGCAGGTGCGATTCCTCGGCGAACTGAGCGATGAGGAACTCTCCATCGCGATGCACACCGCGACGGTGCACGTGTTTCCGGTGCGCTCGCACCCCACCGATCCGGAAGGATTCGGCATGGTGGCCATCGAAGCGGCCGCGCACGGCCTGGGCACCGTGGCCTATGCTTCCGGCGGGGTGGCTGACGCGGTCGCGGATGGCCTCTCCGGCGCCCTGGTGGAACCGGGCGACAGCATCGGCTTTGCCCGCGCGGTCGTCCGCGCGATCGGCGCCCCCTTGCCTGCCGCGCCGATGCAGGCGTTCGCCACCGGGTTTGGCTGGGATGCCTTCGGCCGCCAGATCCGCGACGTACTCGGCCTGGCGTCCAATCATGAGCAATAGGGACATGGCTGCGCAGCAGACAGGTTCTGATCGGCGCGCCAACGGCGACCGCGAGCCCTCGGACGCCATTGGCGCAAGAAAGCCTGCCATCTGGTTTCCAACCATCAGAACCAACACCGGTACCGATCAGTTCACCCGAACGCTCTGTGAAGGGTTGAAGGCCAACGGTCTCCGTGCGGAGATCGCGTGGATCGACCCACGGGCGGAATACCTGCCCTGGACGGTGCGCAAGCCGCCAGTGCCCCAGTGGGCCAACATCCTCCACATCAATACCTGGCTACACCGGCGCTTCTATGAAGGCAGTCTCCCGGTGGTGGCCACGAGCCACCATTGTGTCCACGCCAAGACACCGGGAATCCATAAGGGCATCGCTCGCTCAATTTATCATCGGGCATGGATCGCGCGCGTGGAGCGATTGGCGCTGGAACGTGCCAACACGGCGGTAGCGGTCAGCCAGTTCACGGCAGATCAAACGCGGGCCCGCTTCGGCACCAACAACCTGACCGTGATCCACAATGGGGTCGATACGACCATCTTCCGGCCGCCGACGTCCGATGCCAGGCGGGACGGTCCGGTCAGAATCCTCTATGTGGGCAGCTGGTCCACCCGCAAGGGCTCGGACCTGTTGGCCCCGATCATGCAGCATCTGGGGGCCGGGTTTCAGTTGCGGCACACCGGCACTAGAGAACAGGCCAGGCGGTGGGGGCTGGATACGGAGACCGTCGCGCTTGGCCGCTTGAGCGAATCAGAACTGGTAGGCGAACTTCAGCAAGCCGACGTGTTTCTGTTTCCAAGCAGGCTCGAAGGGTTTGGGCTGGCCGTCGCGGAGGCGATGGCATGTGGGACGGCCGTTGTTGCCTCCGATGCATCGTCCCTCCCTGAAATCATCACCGATCGTGTTGACGGACTACTCTGCCGTGCGGGGGATCCGGCCCACTTTGCTGCAACGATCCGCCGTTTGACCGACAACCCAACCGTATCGGAAACGATCGCGGCCCACGCACCTGGCAAGGTCAATCGCCTGTTCGCAATCGATCGCTTCATTGATGCGCACATTGCCCTGTATTCGGAGTTGCTTGCGTGAGCATGAGCGCTGACGACTGGTCCAAGGGCCAGCGCATCCAAGTCAATCGATGCCCGCTCTGCACCGGCGCGCCAGCCGGTACACCCGATGTGTTCGTGCGGGCGGATGATGAAGCCCAGTTCAGTGACATCTGGCACTACGATCGGTGCAGCATCTGCCGATCCCTTTACCTCCGCGACCGTCCCGACACCGAGTCATTGCCGCGTGCGTACGCGGAGTACTTTACTCACCACGCGCCGGTCGATTCATCGGAAGGTGAATCCACGGCCTGGAAGCAGCGCTGGATCAATGGCTACCTGAGGATCCGCTTTGGCGTGGATCGGCCCCACTATTCCCGCGCAGGCGGCGCCCTGTTTGCATTGGTGCCTCCGGTGGCCTGGATGCTGAATGTACATGGGCGGAACATCCCGAAGAACTTCTGCCACAGCGGCAAGCGCCTTCTGGATGTCGGTTGCGGCAATGGTGAGTTCCTTCGTCGTGCAATGGAAATGGGCCTGCGGTGCTCCGGCTGCGAGCCGGACCAGGCAGCTGCCGAGCTGTGCCGGAAGGAAGGGCTGGACGTGCTCCACGGCGATGCGTTTGATCCGTCCCTGGACCCACTCAGGTTTGATGTGATCACGCTCAATCACGTGATCGAACACGTGGAAGACCCGGCGCATCTGATCGTACGGCTCCACACGCTGCTTCAGCCCGGCGGAGTGCTGTGGATGGGCTTGCCCAATCCGTCTGCAATCGGCATAGGTGTGTTCGGCGCCGGATGGAAAGGCCTCCACCCGCCGTTCCACCTGGCCATTCCCGATCAGCGCGTACTGAAGCGATGGCTGTCGGCGGCGGGGTTCGAGGACATACGTTGCCTACGCCGCGGCCTCCAGAGCCCCGGACTGTGGGGAGAGTCGAGTCGAATCTTCGAGCGGGAAACAGGGCAGCGCGCAGGTTGGCGGAGGCTGTTCAAGCCGATCGCTGATGCCTTGGCAAGCCTTTCACCGCGCTACAGCGAGGAGACCATCATCGTTGCCCGCAGGAAGGCCGCGACGTGAAAACAACGGCCATCGTCCTCAACTTCAGAACCGAGGAGCGGACCCTTGCGTGCCTCAGGTCGCTACACGCCGCCGGCATCGACCGGATCATCCTCGTCGACAACTCAGAGGATGGAGGGGTGTCGTTGAAGCGCCTGCGCGCATGCCTGGACAGCCCTGAAGACGCCAGCATCATCTTTCTGGAGCCGTCGCATAACCTGGGGTTTGGCGCCGCCATCAACCTTGCCCTCACGCGGCTGGACGCCAACCAGGCGTCCGCCGTCCTGCTGATCAATTCAGATGCACGCCTGCCCCCCTCGGCGCTTCCAGCCATGCTGGAAACCCTGCAACGGGGGGCAGCAATGACCGCCCCGATGGTGAGCGAATCAGGGCAAACGCTCTCTCCAATCCGGCACTACCACCCTTTGCTGGGCCTCATACTGCAACATCCATGGTTCGGCTCTATTCCATACTTCACGGGCGCCTGCCTACTGCTGGCGCCAGCGGCCATCGGACCAGGTCTCTTCGACCCGCGATTCTTCTTCTATGGCGAGGACGTCGAACTCTCTGCGCGATTGCGCGCGGAAGGTCGCCAACTGGTGCCGACCGCGAACGCCTGCATCGAGCACGAAGGTTCGGCCAGCGCGCGCAGGGGCTCGCTGTTCTATGAGTACCATGTCAATCGCGCCCATTGGTTGCTGGCACGGGCGTTGTACCCGCGCTCACGCGTCAAGCGGTGTATCGCATTGTGCGCGCGCTGCATCCTCCTTCCCTTGCGCGCCATCCTCCGCTCGGTTCGCGCTCGCTCGATGGCACCTGTACAGGGTGCGCTCATCGCGGCGTGGGACATTTCTACCGGGCGCATGCGGCATCTGACGCCCGCAGCTAAGACCTGACAAGGCGGTTGGACGACCGCTTGGCGGCACTGACCATCATCCATCCCGTCGCGGCCATCCCATACTCCACGATGCCAACTGCCACCAGGACAGGCGAGGCGACCGCCGATCTTGCAAGGACGAGCGCGAGAACCGCCAGGGTCGCAGCGCCGATCATCTCCACCCCCGCGCGCCGCCAAGGCAAATCCATTGTCATCAGAAGATTGACGGCAGAGAGCCTCAGACACATGCCGGGAACAATCAGCGCGAACCAGGCGATGTAGTCAGCCAGACCCACATACGAGGTCCCGAACAACAGGGAGATCGCCGGAGAAAGCAGGAACAGTATGAGGCCGGCGAGTACGCCGTAGGCGGCCGTCGCCCAGAACAGCATTGCATCCGATTGCGCCCGCTCATCCGTCGACGAGCGCCGGTAAAGCAAGGGAATCAAGGACAACATCAGCGCCACGACCGGCATCACCATCGCCGCGGCAATACGCGCCGATGCTGCATAGCTGCCCGCGTCCAACGGGGACAACACTTTGCTGGCCAAGGTCTTGTCCACCTCGCTGGGCGCGGCGGCCGTGGCGGCCAGCACGGCATAACCGCCATTCTCTCGCCACCGGGGGCGATCCAGAAATCGAACATCCCGCAGCCCCGGCAGCGGCACCGGCAACACCCATGCCGCGGCGAGCAGCGCAAGAATGCCGCATGCCAAGTGTCCGGCGAGGTACGTGGACAGGGTGGCTGCGGGAACGAACAGGGAGAGGAAGGCGATCCAGAGTGCGCGCAGGACCAGGGCCGACAAGAGAATGGCCTGTGCCCGCGCCGGTTTTCCTGCAGCGTGGTGCGGAACCGCAAGAATAACGATCAAGGGTTGCACGACCAGCTCGGCGACGGCCAACAGGAGTATCGCCCCCGCCCCCAGCGGGTAGAATCCGGTTGACACCGAGACAAACAGTACTGCGAGCCCAGCGCCGCACGCCATCGTCGTGCCAAGCGCCGTCGCCAACGCGGTGCGGACGTCCTGCTGCTGCCGGGACGCGTCCCTGAGCAACGTCAGATGGGTGCCGAACGTGGCAAAGCCCGCCAGGGAAACGCTGGCCGCTGCAATGCCTGCATACATGCCGAAGCGATCGGCACCCAACAGTCGGGCCAGCAGGATGAGTGAGGCCGCCTGGGCCAACAGCCGGATGGCCAGCACCAACGTGGTGACCAGCGTCGACTTCAGCAAGCCTTGAGAGATCACGTTTGACAGGTTTCCCGACCGGGCGGCACGCCCCTGCCTATTCAATCAGAACGGGCCCGCCCACGGGGGCCCTTTTCTTTCCTTGTGGCCGCCCCGATCCCTTGCGACGTGGTCAGCGGCACGATGACGGCAGGTACTTTCCTTCCAGCCCACCGCAACTCCAATTGATGCTGCCATTGGAATCGGTCGCGGCCAGGGTGAGTATCTGGCCCGCGATTTTGGCACTGGCCGAGCCGGAGAACTCCACATCAATGGCGCCACGTGTACCCACGGTCACCGAGCGCACATAGTTGCCGCTGACAGACGCAGGCGGCGCCATGCCGGCGGCCAGATTGTCGGCCGGGAACTGCCCGTGATCGGAGTAATACGTCGCGATGGCTTCCTTTGCACCGGTGGACAGGGAGAAGCCCTCGGCGACCTGGGCCCGGGCGACATAATCCTGATACGCGGGCAACGCAATGGCCGCGAGAATGGCGATGATCGCCACGACGATCATCAGTTCGATCAACGTAAACCCACGTTGCCTCATTGCTTTCCCCTTGAATGTTCTTGACCGGCCAACCAGTGCCGTAGTCGACGGATATCCTGCTCGTAGGCTCCCCGGCCATTGGACGCGCTCAGCACTCCCAAGGCCCCCTCCGCCTCGCCCTTCTCAAGCAAGTTTGATGCCAACCCCATCCGGACCAGCCAACTGCGATATCCGGCGTCCTGCGGCGAAAGCAGAACCGCCTCGCGCACCATGCGCATCGCCAACTCACGGTCGCCCATCACATTGAACGCGTAGTTGGCGTATAGCGCCCTCAACCTGGAGGACTGCGGGTTGGCCTGGACAGTTGCGGCCAGCACTGAGAACAAGTGACCCTCGTCGGCGAAATGGCACTTTCCCGCTACCCGGCACTCGACCACGCCTTCCAGAGCGCTGAGTTCCTGCGGGCCTGCAGCATGTCTGGCCAGCTTCTCTGCGAATCGCTTCCAGACCGGATCGGGCACGACAGCGCCTTCCCGGCTCTGCAAGATGATCAAGGCCTGATCAGCCAAGGGCGACGAATGCGGCAGGGCGGCGGCATGTTCGAATTCACGGATCGCCATTGACCATCCCGGTGCCTGAGGGTCGTTGTTCGCCAGCCTGAGGAGGGTACGCCCGTACTCGTAGCCTGCGCGCGCGGAGTCAGGGTTACGCGTGGTCAGGGTCAGCGCCAAGTGGAACGGCTCGCCCCACGAATTGGCTTGCACCCACCCCATGGCACCCACGAATGCCAATGGAAGAGCCACCACAAGCGCGCGCGCCTCCTTGGTGAGCGGCCTCAGCACTGCCTGCAGCGGCTGGACCAGCGCCAGGATCACACCGAGCAAGGCGAGATAGTTCCGGTGCTCGAATGCCAGCTCCAGCGGATGCACGTTGCTGGTCAACGCATGGGACACGAAGAACCAGGCGACGCCCAGCGCCGTCAGGGGCCAGCGACGCCGCAGCAGCCATCCGCAGATCGCCATCAGGCACAAGGCCAGGCCCGCTACCAGCGTGGTGGCCGGGCGCAACAATCCTTGCGACACCGGAAAATTGTCGTAGTAGAACCACAGCGATTCCGGCCATGGCAGGAACATCTGCTTCAGGTAGAGCAACAGCACGGGCAACTGGGTGTACAGGCGATCGGGCAAGGAAAAGTCCCGTGTCGCATACGCCGCCGGCGCCAACGCAGCCGGAACGACCAGGCAAATGAAGACAACAAGCGCCCCGAGGATGCCGGCCGCGTAGGCACCGACCAGCAATCGGCGCTGCCCTGCCACGGGCGCGGCGAAGCGCAGGACGAAACCGTCGAGAATCAGGGTGTACGCCGGGATCAGCAGCGCCGTTTCCTTGAAGCCCAGACCGAACGTTGCCGCAGCCAGAAATGCCAGCCACCATGGCCAACTTCGACGTCCATCGACCATGGCGCGGCGCGCGGCGAGGTAGGCAAGCAACGACAACAGGATGCCGGTAGCCGCCCCCACTTCCATGCGTTGAACGATGTACAGGGCACTGGACACCTGTATCGGGTGAGCCATCCAGATGAAGGCCACAGCCCAGGCAGCCCCGGCCAGGCCCCTCCCCCTCAGCGCGGTGGTCATCTCCAGCAACCTGCGGGTGAGCAGCAGGACCAAAAGCCCGTTGAACAGGTGCAAGGCCAGCCCGGTTGCCTTGAGCGCCACCGGATCCATACCTGTCAGGACGTGATTCAAGGCAAAGCTGGACATGGCCAGGGGTCGGCCCAGGATGCTGGCGATACCAGAGCCGAACAGGTGACTTACCCCGGCCCAGCTCAATTGATCCAGTTTCCAATCCGGGTCGTTGACGAGGTTCGGGTAGTCGTCAAACAGAAAGCCCCCTCCCAGACCAGGAGACAGGACCAGCCATCCCAGCAGCGGCAAGAGCAACGAAAATGCCACCGTCGCCCCACGAGCGCGCCAACCACCCTGAGCTCTCAACACGACCCCGTCTCCAACCGTTTCCACAATAAAGAAAAGGGCCGCTAGGCGGCCCTTTTCGTACTACGTCGTTACGTCAGGCCTTAGTTGCGGCAGGACGACGGACGGTACTTGGCATCGATGGTGCCTTCGGACTTGCAGTCCCAGGTGATGCTGCCGCCGGCGTCGGCAGCCTTCAGCACGAAGGTGCCATCAGCGATCTTGGCACTGACCGAACCGGCCGGCTTCATGGTGGCGGTGATGGTGTCCTCGTCAACGCCGACGCTCAACACGTACTTGCCGCTGATCGAGGCAGCATCAGCCAGGCCCGCGGCTGCGTTGTCAGCCGGGAACTCGCCCTTGTCAGCGTAGTACTCGGTCACGGCAGTCTTGGCGCCCGAGCTCAGGGTCATCGCTTCGGAGACCTGCGAACGTGCGACGTAGTCCTGGTAAGCCGGCAGCGCGATGGCGGCCAGGATGGCGATGATCGCCACGACGATCATCAATTCGATGAGGGTAAAGCCCTGCTGCTTCTTCATGCGTACATCCCCTAGAGATAGGTAGTAATTGAACACTGGGTCGAGGCCAGGCCGGCCGATGCCGGATGAGCAGGCGGACGCCCGTGCGGGTGGATCAAAGCAGGTTGCGTGCCAACTTCTCAGCAATGCTCCCCAGCATTCCCCGGCGCAATGATGGCAGCAAACGTCAGGATTGGAACCCCCCTCACGGAAATCTGCGACCAATCCGGCAATGTGACGTGTTGCGTCACCTTGTGACCACCCGGGTCCGGGACGGCGGTCACCGATCGCCCCGGCGGAGGGATGCCAAGGACGCCCGGAACCAGCTACCATGCGGCGCAGATAGCCCGCCTGGGGATGGCGTGGCTGGGGAGCCTGTATGTCTGTCAGCCGTAGTGCAGTCAAGAAAGAGCCCGTGGCGCGTAGCACCATGGAGATGCAGCCGTTTGTCTGGGAGGGGACCGACAAGCGCGGCATCAAGATGAAGGGCGAACAGCCCGCCAAGAACGCCAACCTGTTGCGCGCCGAGCTGCGCCGCCAGGGCATCACGCCCCAGGTGGTCAAGCCCAAGCCCAAGCCGCTGTTCGGGGCCGCCGGCAAGGCGGTGACACCCAAGGACATCGCCTTCTTCAGTCGCCAGATGGCGACCATGATGAAATCCGGCGTGCCGATCGTGTCGGCGCTGGAGATCATCGGCGAGGGGCACAAGAACCCGCGCATGAAGAAGATGGTGGGCACCATCCGCACCGACATCGAGGGCGGCTCATCGCTGTATGAGGCGGTCAGCAAGCACCCGGTGCAGTTCGACGAGCTCTACCGCAACCTGGTCAAGGCCGGCGAAGGCGCCGGTGTGCTGGAAACCGTGCTGGACACGGTGGCCACCTACAAAGAGAACATCGAAACCCTCAAGGGCAAGATCAAGAAGGCGATGTTCTACCCGGCCATGGTCGTGGTGGTGGCCCTGCTGGTCAGCGCCATCCTGCTGATCTGGGTGGTGCCGCAGTTCGAGGACGTGTTCAAGGGCTTCGGCGCCGAGCTGCCGGCCTTCACCCAGATGATCGTGGCGATGTCGCGCTTCATGGTGGCCTGGTGGTGGCTGATGCTGATGGTCTCGGTCGGCTCGGTGGTGGGCTTCCTGTTTGCCTACAAACGATCGCCAACCATGCAGCACACGCTGGACCGGCTGATCCTGAAAGTGCCGGTGATCGGGCAGATCATGAACAACAGCGCCATCGCCCGCTTTGCCCGGACCACCGCGGTGACCTTCAAGGCCGGCGTGCCGCTGGTGGAGGCCCTGAGCATCGTGGCCGGCGCCACCGGCAACAAGGTCTACGAGGAATCGGTGCTGCGCATGCGCGACGACGTGTCGGTCGGCTACCCGGTCAACATGGCCATGAAGCAGACCAACCTGTTCCCGCACATGGTCATCCAGATGACCGCCATCGGCGAAGAGGCCGGCGCCCTGGACACCATGCTGTTCAAGGTGGCCGAGTACTATGAGCAGGAGGTCAACAATGCCGTTGACGCACTGAGCAGCCTGCTGGAACCGATGATCATGATTTTCATTGGTACCATCGTCGGCGGCATGGTGATCGGCATGTACCTGCCCATCTTCAAACTCGCTTCGGTGGTCTGATACACACATGGCATTTCTCGACCAGCACCCCGGCCTCGGCTACCCCGCCGCGGCCGGCCTGGGACTGCTCCTGGGCAGCTTCCTCAACGTAGTCATCCTGCGCCTGCCCAAGCGGCTGGACTGGCAGTGGAAGCGCGACGCCCGCGAAGTGCTGGAAGAGCCGGACATCTACGAGCCGCCACCGCCGGGCATCGTGGTGGAGCCCTCGCACTGCCCGCACTGCAAGCACAAGCTGTCCTGGTACGAGAACATCCCGCTGTTCAGCTGGCTGATCCAGCGCGGCAAGTGCCGCCACTGCCACGCCCCGATCTCGATCCAGTACCCGCTGGTGGAACTGCTGACCGCCCTGCTGGTACTGGCCAGCGTGTGGCAGTTCGGCTTTGGCTGGCAGGGCTTCGGTGCGATCGTGCTGAGCTGCTTCCTGGTCGCCCTGTCCGGGATCGACCTGCGCACCCAGCTGCTGCCGGACCAGTTGACCCTGCCCTTGATGTGGCTGGGCCTGATCGCGGCCAGCGACAACCTGTACATGCCCGCCAAACCGGCCCTGCTCGGGGCCTTGGCCGGCTACCTGTCGTTGTGGTCGGTGTGGTGGCTGTTCAAGCAGATCACCGGCAAGGAAGGCATGGGCCACGGCGATTTCAAGCTGCTGGCCGCACTGGGCGCCTGGTGCGGGCTCAAGGGCATCCTGCCGATCATCCTGCTGTCCTCGGTGGTCGGGGCGATCATCGGCTCGGTCTGGCTGTACTCGCGCGGCCGCGACCGCGCCACCCCGATCCCGTTCGGCCCCTACCTGGCCATCGCCGGCTGGATCGTGTTCATGTGGGGCGAGCCAATGATCCGCGCCTATATGGGCTTCGCCGGCCTGCGCTGAGGGCCGGCCGATGTCGCACTACGTCATCGGATTGACCGGCGGCATTGCCGCCGGCAAGAGTGAACTCAGCCGCCGCTTCGAGGCCCTGGGGATTACCGTCGCCGACGCCGACCTGGCCGCCCGCGCGGTGGTGGCGCCCGGCAGCGACGGACTGGCCCGGATCGTCAGCCGGTTCGGCCCCGGGATCCTGCTGCCCGACGGGCAACTGGACCGCGCCGGCCTGCGCGAACGCATCTTCGCCTCGGCCCCGGCACGGCAGGCGCTGGAAGCCATCACCCATCCGGCCATCCGCCAACTGCTGCGGGATACCTGCGCGCAGGCCGAGGGCCCCTACGCCATCGCCGCCATCCCGCTGCTCACCGAAGCCGGCGGTCGCCAGCAGTACCCGTGGCTGGACCGCATCCTGGTGGTGGATGTGCCGGTGGCCGTGCAGCATGCCCGCCTGCTGCAGCGCGACGGCATCACCGCCGAGCTGGCCGACCGCATGATCGCCGCCCAAGCCAGCCGCGAGGCCCGCCTGGCCCTGGCCGATGACGTGGTGGTCAACGATGGGCAGCCGGATCAGCTGCAGGCCCAGGTCGAACAGCTCGACCGCCAATACCGCCACCTGGCCGCCACCGGCTAGCCCCCCATCCCGGGGTGGCTGGGCATCGGATCGGCCCGAGACCGGCCACGCAGGGCGTGGCGTTACGGGGCTGGCGCGAAGGTCAGCGTGGCAATCACGCCGCGCTCGTCGCCCGGGCGCACGCTCACCTGCCAGCCGTACAGATCGCACAGCCGGCTGACGATCGACAAGCCGATGCCGCCGCCCTGCGAATGACCGGCGTGGGTGCCGCGATAGCCGCGCTGGAACAGCTTGGCCGCATCTTCCGCGCTCAGGCCGGGGCCACTGTCGACCACGTCCACCTGGTTGCCATGGATGCGCACGCGCACCGAGCCGGTCTGCGAATACTTCACCGCGTTGCCGATCAGGTTGCCCAGGGCCACCGACAGCGCCGATTCCGGCGCATCGATGACCAGGTCACGATCGCCCTCCAGCACCAGCTCCAGCGGCTTGCCGCCGAGCTGGGCCCGGTGCGCATCGAGCAGCTGCTCGGCCACGCGCGCCACGTTGCTGCTGCCCTGCCCGCGCTCGTTGCGGGACAGCAGCAAGAGCGAGCCGATCAGATCGGTGCACTGCTGTTCGGCGCGCTGGATGCGCTGCAGGCGCTGCAGCACCTTCTCGTCCAGACCGGGCCGGGCCAGCAGCAGCTCGGTGGCACCGCGGATCACCGCCAACGGCGTCCGCAGCTCGTGGCTGACGTCGGCATTGAATTCGCGGTCGCGCTGGACCACTTCGGTCAGCCGCGAGGAGTAATCATCCAGGGCCTGGGCCAGCTGGCCCACTTCGTCGTCCGGGAAACGCGGGGCCAGCGGCTCCGGCTCGCTAGTGCCGCCGCGGTAGGCGCGCAGGCGCGCAGCCAGGTCGGACACCGGCTTCATCACCTTGGACGCCGACCACCAGCCCAGCACCAGCGACAGCACGCTGAACACCAGGACGGAGATCAACAGCGCACGGTTGAGCTGGGCCTCCCCGCGCACGCTCTCGGTCATGTCGTAGGCCAGGAAGAACCAGGCTTCCGGGGTCTTGCGCACGGCCAGCTTGTAGGAGAACGGCTTGTTCTCCTCGTCGACCCCGCTGACGCTGTAGTTGCCAGGTGCGTAGGCCGCCCACTCCGGGCGCTCTTCGCGCACGCGGTCGAATTTGTCCTTGGAATAGGCGAACGCGCGGATCTGCTGGAACGGCAGATCCGGGCTGCGGCTCGGGTCGAGCTGGAACCGCATCGCGTATTCGTCGATGTTGCGGTTCATCACGTCTTCCACCAGCTGGTTCTCCACGCGCGCGCGGGTCCAGTTGGTGGCAAACGCAAACAGCGCCGTCAGGCAGAAGCCCAACAGCGCAAATGACACGATGATGCGGCTGCGCAACCGGCGCCGATATGGCGCGCGGCGACGCTCCCCCTTGGCCGTCACCGGATCAGGCTTCCGGGGCGGCGATGCGGTATCCGATGCCATGGCGGGTCTGGATCAGCGGCACTTCGAACGGCTTGTCCACCACCGCACGCAGACCGTGGATATGCACGCGCAGCGAATCGGAGTCCGGCAGCTCTTCGCCCCACACGCGGGTTTCCAGCTCCTGACGGGTCACCACCGCCGGGGCGGCCTCCATCAGCGCCTGCAGGATCTTCAGCGCGGTCGGGTTGAGCTGCAGCAGCTTGCCCTGGCGACGCACTTCCAGCGTGTCCAGGTTGTACTCCAGGTCGCCGGTCTCCAGCACGCGGGTCTGCACGCCCTTGCCGCGACGCGAAAGCGCATTCAGGCGCACTTCCACTTCCTGCAGCGCGAACGGCTTGATCAGGTAATCGTCTGCACCGGAATCGAAACCGGCCAGCTTGTTGTCCAGCGAATCGCGGGCGGTGAGCATCAGCACCGGGGTCTGCTTGCGCGCTTCGTTGCGCAGCTTGCGGCAGACCTCGATCCCGTCCATGCCGGGCAGGTTCAGGTCGAGCACGATTGCATCGAATTCATGCACCACGGCAAGGTGCAGGCCGGTCACGCCGTCGGCGGCGAAATCCACGGTATGCCCGCGGTCTTCGAGGTAATCGCCCAGGTTGGCGGCGATGTCGCTGTTGTCTTCAATTACAAGAATTCGCACTGTGACCTCTGTTTCATGAGGGATTGGCCCGGTCGGTGGCGCCGCGGTCGAAACCGCAGCGGACCACCCCCTTGCGCTGCCTGCTGAACGATACAGGCTTCATTGTTAACAGTAGACACCGGCCAGTGCCATGACAGCGTCAAATCACTTGCCGGGGTTGAGGTTGTTGAACTGCTGGTGCTCGTTGAGCAGGGCACGGCCGTTGTCGGTGGCACGGCGGCGCTGGGCCACGGTGGTGCACACGCTCTGCTGCATGTTGCTGCCGGTGCTGCGCTCGCGGCGGCAGACCAGCCGGCTGTCTTCCTTGGCCTTGGTCATCACGGTGTTGACCAGCTCCTGGTCGTTGAACACCGCAGTGCGGTCCTCGGGACTGAGCTCGCTGGACAGGGTGTGGCCTTCCATCTTCTGCTGGATCCGGCCAAGCGCCTGCTGCACGCGGCCCTTGTCGTCCTGGCTGATTTCGCTGTAGCTCTCGCTGTTGAGCGCGGCCTTGACCCGGTCCACCTGGGCGGCCACCGGTTCGGACTCGGTCATCTTGACCACATCCTCGCCACGCTTGGCCTGGGCGGTACCCGCCACAAGCAGGGCAAGGACAAAAACGGTATATCGACGCATTGTCAAAACTCCATCCTTCCATGAACGAAACGCAACTGTACGAGTCCGCGGAACGGCGAACAAGGGACTGATGGCAGGGGGGCGGGCGGCGCTACGCGCCGCGCCGACGCCGCATAAAAAGGCCCAGACGGAAACCGCCTGGGCCTGAAGTGTGTTCCCGATTACCGATCCTGCTGAGGAGGGCAGAGCTGCGGTTCGTCGAAGCCTACGCCGGGGTCGATTAAAGCCTCGTTAAAACCGCAGAATCTTTCCGTAAAACCCTCAAGCCTTTGAATTTGAAGGCTTTTTCATGCCGGCGACATGGTCGATGATGCGCCCGGCCAGGTCGGTCTGGCAGATCGCTTCGATCCCCTCCAGACCCGGCGTGGAATTGACCTCCAGCACCAGCGGGCCGCGACTGGAGCGGATCAGGTCCACGCCCGCCACGCCCAACCCCAGCGCCTTGGCCGAGCGCACCGCGACCTGCTGTTCGGCCCGGCTGGCCTTCGCCGCCCGGGCGCTGCCGCCGGCATGCAGGTTGGAGCGGAAGTCGCCCTCCGGGGCCTGGCGCTGCATCGCCCCCACCACCTGGTCGCCGACCACCAGGCAACGCAGGTCCGCGCCCTGCGCCTCGCCGATGAATTCCTGCATCAAGAAGTTGGCATACAGCCCGCGCAGGGCCTCCACGATGCCGCGCGAGGCGCTGGCCTTCTCGGTCAGGATCACTCCCCTGCCCTGGGTGCCTTCGTTGAGCTTCACCACGTGCGGCGGCGGGCCCAGCATGGACAGCAGGTCGACGGTGTCGTCGGGGTTGTCGCCGAACACGGTCACCGGCATGTCGATGCCCTTGGAGGCCAGGATCTGGTGCGCGCGCAGCTTGTCGCGGGCGCGCAGGATGGCATCGGACGGATTGGGCGTGCGCGCGCCCATCATCTCGAACTGGCGCAGCACGGCAGTGCCGTAACGGGTCACCGAGGCACCGATGCGCGGGATGACCGCATCCACGCCGGTGATCGGCCGCCCCTTGTAGTGCATGGTGAAACCGTCGGCGGCGATGCGCATGTAACAGCGCAGCGGATCGAGGATGCGCACAGTGTGGCCGCGCGCGCGTGCGGCTTCCACCAGGCGACGCGTGGAGTACAGCTTGCTGTTGCGGGACAGGATGGCGAGTTTCATCGCGGTGGGCGTATGGGGCCGGAAAGCGCGAAGCATAGCCTGCGCGGTGCACGCCGCGATGAGGAGCGGGCGACGCCCCGCGGCGCCCCGGGTTCATGGCAAGGAAAGCGCCCGCAATACCCCCGAAAAGGGGGCCTCTTCGACCAGGAGGCAGGACAGCAGCACGTTCCAGCAGCCCCCCGTGCGGTGCATCGACCGCTTCCCGGGCGGCGTAGCGCGCACCGCTGTTGCGCAGGCCCATTGAAGGAACGAACGCGAGCGCCACGCAGGCGCTGACGATGCGGAAACGTCAAACAGGGACTGCCCCATGCACCCAAACCGCAATGATCGGTACATCACCTCGCAAGGGGTGGTCCATTGCGGGCCGGCGTCACTTCGCGCACGAATGGAAGCCGCGCTTGACCCTCTTTTCATAGCCGGAGAAGCAGGCGATACACCTGGCATCGACACCTACAGGGATCCGATCCAGCACCCCGATGGACATACTGTCCCGAAAGCGGCTTGGGCGCCGCTGACCTGAAATCCTGGGTCGAACGCCAACATTGACGTCGCAGGAGCAAATTGCGGAGCGGCGCGGATGTCGCCGAGCGCCTTCAATCCCCGAAAGTACTGGGGGACATGGAGCGGGTGAAGGGAATCGAACCCTCGTCAGTAGCTTGGGAAGCTACAGCTCTACCATTGAGCTACACCCGCGTGGCGCCGGACAAGTCTATGCGGGGGAGCGGTCAAAAGGCAACGGGCGGCATTGGGCCGCCCGTTGCATCCGGCGTTCGCCGGCCGTGCGCGGCGCCCTGGAAAGGGGCGCTGCGCAGGATGGATCAGAAGCTGCCGCTGAAGCTGGCGAACAGGGTCACGTCACGCGCACGCTTCTGCAGCGTGGTGGTGCTCATGCCGATGTTGCTCTGCAGGCCGCCCAGCTTGACGCGTGCGCCCATCACGGCGGTCACGTAGTCCTTGTCGAACTCCAGGCCCGGCACCTTGTACATGCCCACGTCCGGCATCGACTGCAGCCATGCGCTGGCCTGCTGGCCGTCTTCGAACTCGTGGTCGTAGGTGACCTGCACGTACGGGGTCACGGTGCTGCCCTCGAAGCGGGCCTGCCAGCCGAGGCGACCGACGGTGGAGTCGACGTCCTGGTTGGCATAGCCCAGCGCGGTGGCGCTCGGGTTGCTTTCGGCGTAGCCGTCCAGCTTGACCTTCTGCCAGATCACCGCGGCGATCGGGCCGTGGCGGAAGCCGCCCTCGAAGTGCGACTGGCCACCGAAATCGTAACCGGCGTTCAGCGCGACGGTCAGGTTGCTGCCTTCCGGGGACCCTTCATGGGTACGGGTGACCGGACCCAGCTGGACCTTGCGGGTGACGTCGTAGTCCAGCCAGCTGTAGCTGACCTGGCCGTTGACCCACGCGTGCTGGCCGTACCAGCCGGCGAACAGGCCCAGCGAGGTGTCGGACTGGGTGAAGTCGCCCTTGCTGTTGCCGAAGTCGGCGTCCATGCGGCCGTAGCCGGCGAAACCGCCCAGCACCATGCCGTCGCGCGCCCAATCCACGCCGAACAGGCCGGCCGGGGCCAGGCCGTCGTACAGGTCGGCGTGGGCGTAGCGCTGCATGTCGCCACGCACGTTGCCCCACCAGGACATGCCGTCCTCCGGGCGACCGCCCAGGTGCAGGCTGACCTGGTCGGCGCGCGCACGGCCGATGGTCTGCGCCGAATGGGTCAGGATCTGCTGGTTGCGCGGGGCTTCCAGGATCGACAGGGTGTACTGGCCCAGCATTTCGTGGGTGGCCGAGGTCGGGTGCACGCCGTCGGCGAACACGTAGGTGCTGGCCGCGCTCGGGGTGGCGTAGCTGGTCGGGTTGCAGGTCAGCGACGAGGCGGTGGTGCAGGCCGGGTTGGTCACGTTGAGGAACCCGTACTGGCCCGGGTCGGCGACGATTTCCTGCAGGATGTGGAAGGTGTCCACTGGGATCACCTGCAGGCCGGCGGCCTTCAGGCCACCGAACAGGGCGTCGTTGTACGCCTTGGCCAGGGCGGTGCCGGCGGCCATGCCGGCCGGGCCACCGGCGCGGGCGCCCGGGGTCAGGCCGACGTCGGGAATGGTCGGCACCACGATGTACTCGGCACCAGCGGCCTTCAGCGTGCCGACGATGCCGACCTGGTCGGTGACCGCGTTGGTCAGGGTGGAGACCAGCGGGGCGCCGGCCTGGATGGCGAACAGGTCATTGGCACCGCCCCAGACGGTGTACAGCGCGTTCGGGTCGGCCTTGCCGCCGTTGGCCGCCAGGTACTGCGCGGTCTGGGTCTTGAGCGAGTACACCGGCACCGCAGGGGTACCGGCCGCCAGCACCTGGCTGGTGTCCACGCCGACGCGGGCGCCGCCGATGGCGTAGTTGTCACCGTTCTGGCCATTGCCATGCGCCGATGCGTTGGTGCCGTAGTAGTTGGCCACGTACTGGGCGTAGGTCCAGCCCGGGTTGGTGGTGAACTGGCCGGTCACCGGCTGCACGGCGGCCGGCAGCAGCGGGCGGAAGTACCCGGCGTCGGTCAGGCTGTCACCGATGAACACGGTCTTGGTGTACGGCGACTGCGCCATGGCCGGCGCGGCGGCCAGCGCGATGGCCACGGCCATGAGGGAACGCAGGGGACGCTTGCTGATCTGCATGTAAAGCTCCTTGAAAGGGGGTAACCACCGACGTACGCCGGCGCACGGTGTAATGGTTTCACCGCACCCAGGCCATTTCACGCTGCGTTGCCGCATGAAATGCCCAGGGCGCCGGCCGGCCCCCGCCATGATGACCTCCGCCAGCCTGGCGAGGGGGCCGGCAAGGGTACGCAGTCCGGCGCCATTGAGGGACAATGGCGGCATGAACATCGTGCTCAACGGCGACACCCGCCAGCTTCCGCAAAGCGCCACCGTGCTGGACCTGCTGCAGAACGAGAACCTGCTCGAGCGCCGCGTCGCCGTCGAGGTCAATGGCGAGATCGTCACCCGCAGCCGCCATGCCGACCATGCCCTGCAGGACGGTGACGTGGTCGAGATCGTGCATGCGCTCGGCGGCGGCTGACGGGCGCAGCATCGCGACGCGTGATAGGCGATAATTCAGCGCATGAATGCACCTGCCCCTACTGATTCGCTGGTGATCGCCGGCAAGACCTATGCTTCCCGACTGCTCACCGGCACCGGCAAGTTCAAGGATCTGGAAGAAACCCGCCTGGCCACCGAGGCCGCAGGCGCCCGGATCGTCACCGTGGCGATCCGCCGCACCAACATCGGGCAGAACCCGGGCGAGCCGAACCTGCTCGACGTGCTGCCGCCGGACCGCTACACCATCCTGCCCAACACCGCCGGCTGCTACACCGCCGAGGATGCGGTGCGCACCTGCCGCCTGGCGCGCGAGCTGCTCGACGGGCACAACCTGACCAAACTGGAAGTGCTGGGCGACCAGAAGACCCTCTACCCGGACGTGGTCCAGACCCTCAAGGCGGCCGAGCAGCTGGTCAAGGACGGCTTCGAGGTGATGGTCTACACCTCCGATGATCCGATCCTGGCCAAGCGCCTGGAAGAGATCGGCTGCGCCGCGGTGATGCCGCTGGCCGCGCCGATCGGCTCGGGCCTGGGCATCCAGAACAAGTACAACCTGCTGCAGATCATCGAAGACGCCAAGGTGCCGATCATCGTCGACGCCGGCGTGGGCACCGCCTCCGACGCGGCGATCGCGATGGAGCTGGGCTGCGATGGCGTGCTGATGAACACCGCCATCGCCGGCGCGCGCCACCCGATCCTGATGGCCAGCGCGATGCGCAAGGCCGTCGAGGCCGGGCGCGAGGCGTTCCTGGCCGGGCGCATCCCGCGCAAGCGCTACGCCAGCGCGTCCTCGCCGGCTGACGGGTTGATCGGCTGATGACCAATCCCTTCGACAGCGCCGGCGCCAAGGCGCCGCCCAAGCCCTTCACCGTCACCGAGGGCCGCCGCGAGGTGCGCAGCTTCGTGTTGCGCCAGGGCCGCTTCACCCCGGCCCAGCAGCGTGCCTTCGATGACCGTTGGCCGCGCTTCGGCCTGGACTTCACCGGTGAGCCGCGCGACCTGGATGCCACCTTCGGGCGCGATGCGCGCAAGGTGCTGGAGATCGGCTTCGGCAACGGTGCCGCGCTGCGCTTTGCCGCCCAGCAGGACCCCAGCCGCGACTACATCGGTCTGGAAGTGCATGCCCCGGGCGTGGGCCGCCTGCTCAACGCACTGGCCGAGGACAACGCCGACCACGTGCGCCTGTACCACCACGATGCGGTGGAGGTGCTGGAAAAGGAAATCGCCGATGGCGCGCTGGATGAAGTGCGCATCTATTTCCCCGATCCCTGGCACAAGAAGCGCCACAACAAGCGCCGCCTGATCCAGCCGGCCTTCGCCGACCTGCTGGTGCGCAAGCTGCGCGTGGGCGGCCGCCTGCACTGCGCCACCGACTGGGAAGATTACGCCGAGCAGATGTGGGAGGTGCTCGACGCCACCGCCGGGCTCAGCAACCGCGCCGGTCCGCGCGGCCAGGTGGAACGCCCCGAATGGCGCCCGCAGACCCACTTCGAAACCCGTGGCCAGAAGCTCGGTCATGGCGTGTGGGACCTGCTGTACGACCGCACCTGATCCTGGCCCAAGGAACCGCGCCACCCCATGGATACCGCGCTGACGCTGACCACAGACATGAAGCTCGTGCTCGGGCTGGTCGGCTTCACGATGGCGATGTTCCTGTTCGAGCGCATCCGCGCCGACGTGGTGGCGCTGGTGGTGTTGGTGGTGCTGGGCGTCACCGGGCTGATCGCGCCGGAGGAAATCTTCGGCGGCTTCTCCGGTAACGCGGTGATGAGCATCATCGCCACCACCATCCTCGGCGCGGGCCTGGACCGCACCGGGGCGTTGAACCGGCTGGCGGCCTGGCTGCTGCGGCGCGGGCACGGGGTGGAAACCCGCCTGTTGATGATGACCACCGCCATTGCCGGCTTGAACTCCTCGTTCATGCAGAACCCCTCGGTGATGGCGCTGTACCTGCCGGTGGCCTCGCGGCTGGCCGCACGCACCGGGCTGACCCTGCAGCGCCTGCTGCTGCCGATCGCCGCGGCGATCGTGATGGGCGGTGCGCTGACCATGGTCGGCAACTCGCCGCTGATCCTGCTCAACGATCTGCTGGCCTCGGCCAACAACAACCTGCCCTCGGGCCTGGCCACCATCGAGCCGCTGCGCATGTTCGCGCCGCTGCCGATCGGCGTGGCGCTGCTGGTCGCCTCGCTGCTCTACTTCCGCTACTTCGGCGACCGCAAGCTGGTGGAAGAGGAAACCCTGGCCAACGACGGGGTTACCCCGGCCCGCACCGAAAGCTACTTTGCCAAGACCTACGGCATCGAAGGCGACGTGTTCGAACTGGTGGTCAGCGCCGAGAGCCCGCTGGTCGGCATGACCCTGGGCGAGGCCGAGAACGTCCATGATGCGCCGCTGCTGCTGGCGCTCAAGACCGGCAACGACACCCGCCTGGCGCCGCCGGCGGAGATGCGCATCTGGGTCGGCAGCGTGCTCGGGGTGATGGGCGCGCGCCAGCAGGTCAGCGACTTCGCGCAGAACCAGTTCCTGCGCATGTCTTCGCGCCTGAAGCACCTGGGCGACCTGTTCAACCCCAGCCGCGCCGGTATCTCCGAGGCGGTGGTGCCGCCCACCTCCGATGTGATCGGCAAGACCGCTTCAGAGCTGCGCCTGCGCAAGCAGCGCGGGATCAGCCTGCTGGCGATCAACCGCGACAAGCAGGTGATCCGCGAGGACGTGCGCAACGTGGCGCTGCGCGCCGGTGACATGCTGGTCTTCCACAGCATCTGGACCGACCTGGCGCAGGCGGCCAAGAGCCGCGATTTCGTGGTGGTCACCGACTACCCCAAGGGCGAGCAGCGTCCGCACAAGTTCAAGATCGCGATGAGCATCTTCGCCATCACCATCCTGATCGCGCTGACCTCCAAGCTGCCGGTGGCGCTGACCCTGATGACCGGGGTGGCCGGCATGCTGCTGACCGGCGTGCTGCGCATGGACGAGGCCTACGCGTCGATCAACTGGAAGACCATCTTCATGATGGCCGGGTTGATTCCGCTGGGCTGGGCGATGGACAGCAGTGGCGCGGCGGCCTGGGTGGCCGGGCACACCATCGACCGCCTGCCCACCGGCATTCCGGTGTGGGTGCTGGAGATCGCGCTGGCGCTGCTGACCACGGTGTTCTCGCTGGTGATCAGCCATGTCGGTGCGACCATCGTGATGGTGCCGATCGCGGTCAACCTGGCCCTGGCCGTCGGCGGCAACCCGACCGCATTCGCACTGATCGTTGCGTTGTCGGCGTCCAACAACCTGATGACCGCCTCCAACCCGGTGATTTCGATGATCACCGGCCCGGCCAATTACACCCCGCGCGAGTTGTGGCGGGTGGGCGCCCCGTTGTCGATGATCTACACCATTGTGGTGGTGCTGATGATCAACCTGATGTTCTGAGGCAGGGGCATCCCCCGCGGGGCGTGGGGTGCGGGCTGGTGTTGGGCGGGTCGGTGGTTCCATCCACGCGTGGCGTGGATCTACGGTGTGGTCATCCGCGCGGGGCGTAGTGATGCGGGCTGGTGTTGGGCGGGTCGGTGGTTCATCCACGCGTGGCGTGGATCTACGGTGTGGTCATCCGCGCGGGGCGTGGGGTGCGGGCTGGTGTTGGGCGGGTCGGTGGTTCCATCCACGCGTGGCGTGGATCTACGGTGTGGTCATCCGCGCGGGGCGTAGTGATGCGGGCTGGTGTTGGGCGGGTCGGTGGTTCATCCACGCGTGGCGTGGATCTACGGTGTGGTCATCCGCGCGGGGCGTGGGGTGCGGGCTGGCGTTGGGCGGGTCGGTGGTTCCATCCACGCGTGGCGTGGGTGCAGGCTGGTGTTGGGCCGGTCGGTGGTTCCATCCACGCGTGGCGTGGAGGTGCGCGCCGGTGTTGGGCGGGTCGGTGGTTCCATCCACGCGGGGCGGGGTGGTGCGGGCTGGTGTTGGGGGCGGTTGGTCATCCACGCGTGGCGTGGAGCCCGCCTCGTAGATCCACGCCATGCGTGGATGGGCCGTCACCCGCGATGCCAGCGCACCCGGTCAGCCGAGCCAGACGTGGCCGTCGCGGACCTGCAGTGGCACTGCGCGCAGGCGATCGCCCTTGCACGGGCCGGCAACGCAGTTGCCATCGTCCAGCGAGAACGACGCCCCATGCGCGGCACAGACCAGGTGGCCGTCGCGACTCTTGAGGAATTGCCCCGGCGCCCAGTCCAGGCGGCGCCCGGCATGCGGGCAGATGTTCAACCAGCCGCGCACCTGCTCGCCGTGGCGGTACAGCACCAGCGATTCGCTGTCGCCGTCCACGGTGGCATCGACCTCGGCGAAACCCTCATCGGCAATGGCCTGCAGGGCGATCAGGGGGGCGGCGGCGGTATCGGAAACAGACATGTTGTCGGCGTGCTGCAAGGGAGGCGCATTCTCCCACACCGTCATGTGACTGGCTCCGGGATGAACACAAGTCATTGATTTGAAATGAACACGGGGTAGGTTTAACGAGTTTTTCACTCAATGACAGAAGCCACCCCGGATACTCGGGGTTCGCTGACTTCAGCCATTGAAACGCCATGTACAACCGCTTCTTCCAGTTCAACACGTTCCGCACCCTGTTCGCGCCGCGCAAGCCGCGCCATCCGTTGGTGCGCGTTGCGGTGGGCCTGCTGGGCCTGGCGATCCTGGCGGCGCTGGTGTTCGTCGGTGTGTTCGTGGGTGCGGCAATGATCATTGCCGGCCTGGCCTGGAAGCTGCTCGCCCAGCGCAAGCAGGCCGCGCGCCCGGGCGACCCGCAGGTGGTCGAGGCCGAGTACCGCGTCGTGCGCAAGCAGGCCCTGCCGCTGTCGCGTTGAGTCGGCGCGCGCCGCCGGCGCGCTCCTTCGATTGTTGAAACCGCGTATCGCCACGTTCGGCGTGGCACGCCGTGCGCGCTCGTTCTAGACTGCCCGTGACCCTTCGTGACAGGACGCGAGCATGACCGATGTAATCCCCACGCCCGAGCAACCGCGCATTCCCGTCGCCGGTGGCGGCACGTTCCCGGTGCGCCGGATCTACTGTGTCGGGCGCAACTTCGCCGACCATGCGCGCGAAATGGGCGCGGCCGTGCCGGCTGCCGATGACCGCGGCCGTCCGATGTTCTTCAGCAAGCCGGCCGATGCGATCGTGGTCGGCCACGACGATGTGATCCCCTACCCCACCGCCACGCACGACCTGCACCACGAAGTGGAACTGGTGGTGGCCATCGGTCGTGATGCCCCGGCCGGCGAACTGCCGGTGGACCAGGCCGAGGCGCTGGTGTTCGGTTACGGCGTTGGCCTGGACCTGACCCGCCGCGACCTGCAGGCCGCGGCCAAGGCCAAGGGCCATCCGTGGGATCCGGCCAAGGGATTCGATCAGTCCGCACCGGTCAGCGAACTGGTCCCGGCCGGCGAGGTCGGCGACCTCGCCGCGCTCAACCTCTCGCTGGAAATCAACGGCGAGGTGCGCCAGCAATCGCTGTTGGACCAGATGATCTGGAACGTGCCGGAAATCCTGCACGAACTGTCCAAACTGTGGGCACTGAAGGCCGGCGACCTGGTCTTCATGGGCACCCCGGCCGGGGTGGCCGCGTTGCAGCCGGGCGACCGCTTCAGCGCGCGCCTGGAGAATGTCGCCGAACGCCACGGCATCATCGCCGGATGACGAACGCTGGGTTACGCTGCGCCGTCATTCGATAAACCGCCACAGGAGACCCCGATGGGAATGATTACCGAGTTCAAGGAATTTGCCATGCGTGGCAACGTCATCGACCTGGCGGTCGGTGTCGTCATCGGTGCGGCGTTCGGCAAGATCGTCACCGCGCTGGTGGACAAGATCATCATGCCGCCACTGGGCTGGTTGATCGGGCGGGTGGATTTCTCGCAGTTGGCCTGGACCCTGGCCCCGGCGCGACCGGGACCGGATGGCAAGGAGATCCCGGCGGTGGTGATCGGCTACGGCGATTTCCTCAATACGCTGGTGCAGTTCGTGATCGTGGCCTTTGCGATCTTCGTGGTGGTCAAGGTGATCAACCGCCTGGCCCGCAAGAAGGAAGCCGCACCGGCCGCACCGGCCGAAGAAGTGCTGCTGCTGCGCGAGATCCGCGACAACCTCAAGCGCTGAGACCTGCGCCGGTACTGTCGGCCGCGGGCCGGGTCCTGGCGGTGCCAGATGCCGATGCGAAAGCCCCGCTCCGGCGGGGCTTTCGCGTATGGAAAACAGCGTCCGCACAACCATGACCTACCGCCCATGCGGGGCGCGGGCAGGCTGCTAAGCTCGGACGCTTCCGCCCCTGTTTCCCGGAGTTGTCCATGCGTCGCCGCGTCCTTGCCATCGCATCCTCCCTCGCCCTGCTGGCCGCTCCGGCGTTCGCGGCGACCACCACCACCCTGCCGCCGAAATCGCTGGCCACCGCCGCCGAACTGCGCGAGCAGGCACTCAAGGACGACACCGGCTGGAACGTGGTCGAATCGCTGACCACCGAGATCGGCCCGCGTATCGCCGGCGGCGAAGCCGATGCCCGTGCCGTGGCCTGGGCGGTGGCCAAGTTCAAGGCGCTGGGCTTTGACAAGGTCTGGACCGAGCCGGTGACCTTCCCCAAGTGGGAGCGCCGCAGCGAGCGCGCACAGGTGGTGGGCAAGCATGCCCAGCCGCTGGCGATCACCGCGCTGGGCGGCAGCCCGGGCGGCACGGTCGAGGCCGAGGTGGTGCGCTTTGCCGACCTGGCCGCGCTGCAGGCCGCGCCGGCGGGTTCGCTGACGGGCAAGATCGCCTTCGTCGACTACCAGATGACCGCCTATCGCGATGGACGTGACTACGGCAACAGTGGCGCGGTGCGCAGCAAGGGTCCGTCCGAGGCGATCCGCAAGGGCGCGGTGGGCTTTGTGATGCGCTCGGCCGGTACCGACTCGCACCGCGTGCCGCACACCGGCATCACCCGTTTCGATGACGGCCTGACCCCGGTGCCGGCCGCCGCGCTGTCGGTGCCCGATGCCAACCAGCTGGCGCGGCTGGTCGCACTCGGCAGCACCACGCTGAAGCTGAGCCTGGACTGCGGCTGGGATGGCAAGGCCACCTCCTACAACGTGATCGGCGAGATCACCGGGCGCAGCCTGCCCAAGGAAGTGGTGGTGATCGGGGGCCACCTGGATTCGTGGGACCTGGGCACCGGCGCGGTCGATGACGGCGCCGGCGTGGGCATCACCATGGCCGCCGGGCACCTGATCGGCCAGCTCAAGCAGGCCCCCAAGCGCACCATCCGCGTGGTCGCTTTCGCCAACGAGGAACAGGGTCTCTACGGCGGCAAGGCCTATGCCGAAGCCCATGCCAAGGACGTGGCGCTGCACCAGCTGGCGGCCGAGAGCGATTTCGGTGCCGGCCGCATCTACGCCTTCAACACCGGCTCGCCCAACCCGGCCGCCTCGCGCGAGGCCACCCGGCAGATCGCCGAGGTACTCAAGCCGCTGGGCATCGAGTACGCCGCCGACAAGGGCGGCCCGGGCCCGGACGTGGGTCCGCTGGCCGCCAAGGGCGGCGCCTGGGCGTGGCTGGCACAGGACGGCAGCGACTACTTCCACCTGCACCACACCGCCGACGACACGCTGGACAAGATCGACCCGGCCGCGTTGGCCCAGAACGTTGCCGCCTACACGGTGTTTGCCTACCTGGCCGCCGAGGCCGACGGCAGCTTCGGCAGCGAAGCCAAGCCGACCACGCCGCCCAACGAGTGAGAAAACGGGGACCGTGGCCCACGGCCACGGTCCCTGTCCTGCTTACTTGCCGCCGCGTGCGGCAATCTCGTTCCACAGCTCCGCCCGCGCCACCCCGGCCGCCTGCGGATGGAACACTGGATCGAGGCCGGCACGCCGGCTCTTTTCATAGTCGCGCAAGGCCGCCAGTGCCGGCTTCTGCAACAGCAGCAGCGCGATGATGTTCAACCAGCTCATCAGGCCCACGCCGATGTCGCCCAGCGACCACGCCACCGTGGCCGTGTTGACCGCCGACCACGTCGCCGCGGCCAGGAATGCCACCTGGAACAGTCGCAGCACCCAGCGGCGGTGCTGGTTGCGGCACAGGTAGACCACGTTGGTTTCGGCGTTGTAGTACAGCGCCAGGATCGTGCTGAACGCGAAGGGCAGGATCGCCAGCGCAATGAAGGCAGTGCCGAACCCGGGCAACGCCGATTCCACCGCGTGCTGCACGAAGTGCGGTCCGGCCGCCAGCCCCGGCACGTTGGCCACCAGCATGCCGGCATGGCTGGCCGCCGCCGGGTCGTACACGTTGTAGGCGCCGGTGGACAGCACCAGGAACGCAGTGGCGCTGCACACCACCATGGTGTCGATGTAGACCGAGAACGCCTGCACCAGGCCCTGCTTGACCGGATGCGAGACCTCGGCGGCTGCGGCCGGGTGCGCGCCACTGCCCATGCCGGCCTCGTTGGACATCACCCCGCGGCGCACGCCCCACTGGATGGCGGTGCCGATCATCGCGCCGAACGCCGCATCGGTGCCGAACGCACTGTCGATGATCAACCGCGCCATGCCCGGCAGCGCGTCCACGTTGAGTGCCATCACCACCGCAGCCACCAGCAGGTAGCCGACCGCCATCACCGGCACCACCACCTGGGCCACGTTGGCGATGCGGCGCACGCCGCCGAAGATCACCAGGCCGACCACCAGCACCATGCCAGCCGCCGAGGCGCTGGCAGGAATGCCCCACGCGCCGTCGAGCGCACTGGCGATCGCATTGGACTGGGTGCCCGGCAGGAACAAGCCGCAGCCGATCACCGTGCTGCACGCAAAGGCCACCGCGTACCAGCGCTGCCCCAGGGCGCGTTCGATGTAGTACGCCGGCCCGCCGCGGTACTGGCCGTTGGTGTCACGCTCCTTGTAGATCTGTGCCAGGGTGGATTCGATGAAGGCGCTGCTGGCGCCGAGGAAGGCCACGCACCACATCCAGAAGATCGCGCCGGGACCGCCGTAGGCGATCGCCATCGCCACCCCGGCGATGTTGCCCACGCCGACACGGCTGGACAGGGACAGGCTCAGCGCCTGGAACGAGGACACCCCGGAGGCCGAGCGGTGGGAACTGAACAACAGGCGCAGCATGTCCGGCAAGGCCCGCAGCTGGATGAAGCGGGTACGCACGCTGAAGTACAGGCCGGCCAGCAGGCACAGCCCCACCAGCGCCGGGCTCCACACCAGGTCGAGCAGGCGGGCAACGATGGATTCGACGGTCATGGACGGCTCCCGATGGCGATGCGGAGGGCCGAGGACACGCGCATCAGAAGAACATCCCGAGCGCGACCTGTGGACTGACGAACGCACCGCTGTTGCGGCCGCCCACGCTGAATTCCACGCCGGCGATCAGCCCGAGCGCCGGGCTGAAGTGGTACTCGATGGCCGGGGCGAAGCTGACGCTGCGGCTGGCCGGGCGGCGCAGGTCGACCGCGCGCAGGCCATCGCTGCCGGGCGCGTAGCCGGTGATGCGCTGGTCGGTTTCGCGGCTGGCGGTGAGGTCCAGCGCGGCCACCCAGCGCGCGTTGAAGCTGTACTCGGCGCCCAATGACAGACCCAGCAGCGATCCACGCGCGACGCTGCCGCGGAAGCCCGCATCGGTGCCGTATACGCTGTTGTCGTGCACGGCCACGCGCGCCGGTGCCGGGCTGGCGCTGAGCTGGCCACGCCAGCGCAGCGGACGGTCGTTGGGCATCCAAAGCACCTGTTGCATGCCCAGGGCGAAGGTCGTGCGCTGCACGCCATCGCCCTGGGCGTTGAGCGGGTTGCCGCCGATGCGGTCGTAGCTGCCGGTGGCAAAGCGCTGCAGCAGCGCCACCGAGATGGCCGGGCGGGTACCGTCGGCGCTGGGCGCCTGCAGCAGATACTGCAGCCGCGCGGTGGTGTCGCCGGCCCGCACCGCGCCGCTGCGTGCACCGGCAGCGTCGGCACGCATCGCACTGAGGTTGACCTGCGCGGTGACCCGCTCGCCCATGCCATAGGCGATCGGCACCACGGTCAACCACGCGCCACTGTCGGCGGCGTCGCGGCGCCGGCCCGCGCCATCGTAGGCGCCCGTGCTGTCGATGCGCACCAGATACGGCTCGATGTACCAGTGGCCGCGCGGAACACCGGCCGGATTGGCGGTGACCAGCGGACCGGTGAAGTTGACACCATCAAGACTGCGCTCCTGCGCGGCGGCGGGCACGAATATCGCCAGCGTGGACAGCACCGCCAGCGCAGACGCGGCGGCGCGAGGAAATGACACTGCGAACATGGTCATGCAAGGGCTCCGGTGGGACGGGCGGGATCGCGGCGCCGACAGCACCGCCTCGCCAACCTGCGCATCCACCTGCGCCGGCACAATAGGCAAACCCCCTCTATGTACCGATCTGTGCGGGGCCTCACGCACCCCATTGCGCAACAATCGAAACGGTGCTCAGACGCGACACAGTGCATTTATTGGCACGCCGGATCTTCATTGCCGCGTGCAATCGAGGCACGCGTGCAGCGCGGCGGCCCGCCTGTCGCAACAGGCATAAAAAAACCCGGTCGCAGATACGACCGGGTTACCGGGACTCGTCACACCCCACGCGGTGAGCGCCACATAGCTACTGCGGTCCGGACAACGGCGCCGCGCTGGGTGGGTGTCTCTCCTCACCTACGCAGCACGGCACCGTCGTGCACTGTGACCCGGCACCAAGCACAGTCACTATGCGAAAAATCCGAATCACATGTAGTCATGAAGCCATCGGTGACACCGATCACACCGCGTTGGGCAAGCGCGCACGCGCGATACCCGAAAAACGCGCCTGTTCAGTGGCGTTGGCGACCATACCAGTGCGACAACAGGACCGCCGTTGCCGATGCCACGTTGAGGCTTTCCACTGCGCCGCTGCCCGGGATGGACACCTGCTGGTCGCAGGCCTGCGCCAGATCGCGGTCCATACCCTCGCCTTCGGCGCCCATCACGTAGACCAGGCGCGCCGGCAGTTCGGTGGCGAACAGGTCATCACCGCCCTCCACCAACGTTGCGGCCAGCCCGAAACCGGCCCCACGCAGCGCCTCCATCGCCTGCGGCAACGCCGGCAGGCGCACCAGCGGCACCGCCTCGGCTCCGCCCTCCGCGACCCGCGCGGCGGCGCCGGACAGCGCCAGGCTCGCACCCGGCGGCAACAACAGGCCGGCCACGCCAAAATGCGCCGCAGAGCGCAGGATCGCGCCGAAATTGTGCGGGTTGCCCACGCCATCCAGCCACAGCGCCAGCACCGGCTTGCCGGCCGGCAGGCTGTCCAGCCATTCGCCCAGCTCCAGCATCGGCGCGCGCAGCACATCGGCCACCACCCCTTCGTGGTGCGTAGTGGCGGCCAGCTTGTTGAGGTCGCCTTCTTCCACCACGCGGTAGCCCACGCGGTTGGACACGCACCACTTCAGCAGCGGCTGCAGGCGCGGAATCAGCGCTTCGGCCAGGTACAGCTTGCGCAGCGCCTGCGGGCGTTTGTCGAACAGGGCCTGCACGGCATTCCAGCCGTACAGGCGCAGCTCGTCGTTGCCCCGCCCGGGCGGTGGCGGCGTGCCGCCCTCGCGCGGAGGCAGCGGGGTGGCCCGCGGCGGCCGCGAAGACGGGCGGCGGGCATTTTTCCAGGGATCATTCACTACGGGACAACTCCAGCTTGCGTTGACGCCAGAAATCGGCGTTCTTGATGCCCAGGGCATCGGGGTCGAAGGTCGGATCCAGGCCGAGCTTCTTCTGTCGTTCGTAATCGCGCAGGGCCAGCATCGCCGGCTTCTGCACGATCAGGATGGCGATGATGTTCAGCCACGCCATCAGGCCCACGCCGATGTCGCCCAGCGCCCAGGCCAGGGTGGCGTTGTGGAACGCGCCGAACACGACCATGCCGATGATGCCCAGGCGCAGCACCAGCACGGTAAGCGGGCGCTTGCGGTTGTGGTTGATGTAGCTGAGGTTGGTCTCGGCCATGTAGTAATAGGCCATGATCGTGGTGAAGGCGAAGAAGAAGATCGCCAGCGACACGAACGAGGCGCCCCAACCGGGCAGGACCGCTTCCACGCCGGCCTGCGCGTAGCCGGCGCCCTCGGGGATGCCGGCCAGGCCCTGGAACAGCGGTGCGGCGCCTTCCACCGGCGAGTACACGTTGTAGGTGCCGCTGGCCAGGATCAGGAAGGCGGTGGCGGTGCACACCATCATGGTGTCGAAATAGATCGCGAAGGCCTGCACGTAGCCCTGCTTGGCCGGGTGGGAAACTTCCGAGGCGGCCGCCGCGTGCGGCCCCGAGCCCTGCCCGGCCTCGTTGGCGTAGATGCCGCGCTTGATGCCCCACTCCACCGCCAGGCCCATCATCGCGCCGAACGCGGCGTGGGTACCGAAGGCGCTGTCGAAGATGATGCCGAACATTTCCGGCACGCGGTCGTAGTTGATGATCATGATGACGATGGCCATCAGGATGAACGCGGCGGCCATGAACGGCACCACGACTTCAGCGAAGTTGGCGATGCGCTTGACCCCGCCGAAGATGACCACGCCCAGCAGCAGCGCCACCACGATGCCGATGCCCAGCTTGAGCGCCTGCACCGAGTCCATGCCCATGACCTGGCCGTCCAGCGGCCCGCACAGGGCGCCACCGCGGCAGGCGTTGATGATGCTGTCGGCAATCGCATTGGCCTGCACGCCCGGCATCAGGAAGCCGGCAGCGATGATCGTGGCCACGGCGAAGGCCAGGGCGTACCACTTCAGGCCCATGGCTTTTTCGATGTAGTAGGCCGGGCCACCGCGGTAGCGGCCTTCGGCATCCTTGGTCTTGTAGATCTGCGCCAGGGTGCATTCCACGTACGAGGTGGACGCGCCGAGGAAGCCCATCACCCACATCCAGAAGATCGCGCCGGGGCCGCCAAAGGCAATGGCGGTGGCCACGCCGGCGATGTTGCCGATACCCATGCGCCCGGCCATCGACATGGCCAGGGCCTGGAAGGAGGACACACCGGCATCGGACTTCTCGCCCTGCACGGTGAGGCGACACATCTCGAAGAACCCGCGGATCTGCATGAACCGGGTACGGACGCTGAAGAAAAGCCCGGCGCCCAGGCACACTGCGATCAGTGCCTTGCTCCAGATGATGCTGTTGACGAAATGTACGGCTGCTTCCACGCGCTCTCTCCAGTCGGCGGAAAATGAAGGACGTCCCGTCGGCTGGAGGGGACCGGGTCGATTCTCCACGATCGGCGGCCGCTGCGGTAGCGCGGCGTCGGCGTGCCAGCGCTGTGGGAAAGATGAATGCCGTGCCGCGTGCTCCCGGCGGCAGGGGCGCGCGTCCGGCCCTTACCGGGCCTCGGGCGCCGGCAGGCGCAGCGGCGCGAACCGCCGCAGGTCATGCAACCGGGCGCGCTTGACCACCGCGGCATGCGCGCGGCTGCCCAGGCTGGCCCCGATCCCGCCGCAGGCCTGGCCCTCGATCCCGGTGGCCTGGGTCGGCCCGCGCAGTTTCAGCCCCGGCCGGACCGGAAGGCCCGGCCGTCAGCACCGGTGCAGGGGGACGGGAAACGGTCGCGCAGGCCGCGCGAGACCGCCTCGTGACTGGCGTGGGCCAGCAGGTCCAGGTCGTCCCGCCGCCACGGGTGCAGCCCGAAACGGGCACCGGCGATGCGCGGGGCGGCCGGATCAGGCATGGCCGCCGACCGAGGGCGTGGCCGCCTCCTGCTTCTCAAGCTCGCGCGCGACCGCTTCGGGCGAACGCGTATACGGGGCCAGCAGCGAGTAGAACGCCGGCACCACGAACAGCGACAGGAAGGTGGACACGGTGACCCCGAAGATCACCACGATGCCGATGGTGCCGCGGCTGGCCGAACCCGGGCCGCCAGCGACCACCAGCGGGATGGCGCCGACCACCGTGGCGATGGAGGTCATCAGGATCGGGCGCAGGCGCACCATCGCCGATTCGACGATGGCCCGGTGCACGTCGCGGCCTTCATCGCGCAGCTGGTTGGCGAACTCCACGATCAGGATGCCGTTCTTGGCCGCCAGGCCGACCAGCATGACGATGCCGATCTGGCTGAACAAATTGATGCTGCCGCCGCTCACATACAGTCCCAGCAGCGCGCCGAGCACGCCCAGCGGCACGGTCAACATGATCACCAGCGGGTGGATGAAGCTCTCGAACTGCGCGGCCAGCACCAGGTACACCACCAGCAAGGCCATGGCGAAGGTGAGCAGCACCGCGCTGCCGGCGTTCTGGTACTCGCGCGATTCGCCCTTCCAGTCCAGCTGCGCGTGCTGCGGCAGCTCTTCGCGCGCGGTCTGCTGGGCCCAGGCGATCGCCTCGCCGAGCGGATAGCCCGGGGCCAGGCCGGCGGTGATGGTGATCGAGCGCAGCCGGTTGAAGCGGTTGAGGTTGCCCGCCTCGGCCACTTCACTGAGGGTGACCAGGTTGGACAGCGGCACCAGCTCGCCGTTGCTGGCGCGCACGCGGATGGCGGCCAGGTCGGCGGGCGAGGCGCGCCCGTCGCGACCGGCCTGGACCAGCACGTCGTACTCCTCGCCGTTGTCGACGAAGGTGGTGACCCGGCGCGAGCCCATCATGGTTTCCAGCGCGCTGCCGATGGCGGTGACCGACACGCCCAGGTCGGCCGCACGCTGGCGATCGATGTTGACCCGCATCTGCGGCCGGGTTTCCTTGTAGTCCGAGTCGGCGCCGACCAGGCCGGGATTGTCGGCCATGCGCTGCAGCATGCGGTCGCGCCACTGCGCGATCTCGGCATATTCGGGCCCGCCCAGCACGATCTGGAACGGCTGGCCCTGGCTGCGCACCAGGCCACCACCGACCTGGGTGCGCACGCGCACCCCGCGCATGCCGTCCAGGTGCTTCTGCAGCGCGGCGGCGACATCCGGCGTGGCGTCCTGACGCTCGCGCCACGGCGCCAGGAACACGCTGATCCGCCCGGTATGCATTTCCTCGCTGGCGCCAAAGCCGCCCGGCACGCGCGGGTTGGCACGCACGATCGGCTTGTCCTGGCCAACGAATCCGGCCACCACCTTCTCCACTTCCTGCACCTGGGCCACGGTGTAGTCGTAGCCGGCGCCCTCGGGGCCATCGATCATGATCTGGAACGAGCCACGGTCCTCGGCCGGCGCCAGCTCGGAGGGCAGCAGCTTGAGCAGCGCCGCGCTGGCCAGCAACGACAGCAGCATGACCACCACGTAGATCCAGGTCCGCCCCACGTGCGCCTCGAGCACGCGCCCGTACGCGGCCGAGACGCGATCCAGGTTGCGGTTGATCAGGCCGTGCAGGCCTTTGGGCGGCTGCCCGCTGTGCGGCTTGAGCAGCTTGGAGGCCATCATCGGGGTGAGCGTGAGCGAGACGAACGCCGACAACGCCACCGCGGCGGCCAGGGCGACGGCCAACTCGCGGAACAGGCGGCCGGTATTGCCTTCCAGGAAGCCCACCGGCAGGAACACCGCAACCAGCACCGCAGTGGTGGCGATGACCGCGAAGGCCACCTGTGCGGTGCCGCGCTTGGAGGCCACCAGCGGCGGCTCACCCAGGTCGATGCGGCGTTGCACGTTTTCCACCACCACGATGGCGTCATCGACCACCAGGCCGATACACAGCACCAGCGCCAGCAGGGTGAGCAGGTTGATCGAGAAACCGAACGCGTACAGCGCGATGAACGCGGCCACCAGGCACACCGGCACGGTCACGGCGGGAATCAGCGCGGCGCGGAAACTGCCCAGGAACAGCCAGATCACCACCAGCACCAGCAGCATGGCCTCCACCAGCGTGGCGTAGACGCGGTCCACCGCCGCCTCGATGAAGGTGGTGTTGTCGAAGGCGACGAAAATGTGGGTGCCTTCCGGCAGGGTCTGCCCGACCCGCTCGGCTTCAGCGCGCGCGGTGCGGGCCACGTCCAGCGAGTTGGCGGTGGAGGTCTTGACGATGCCCAGGCCAATGCCGGGCTCGCCGTTGCTGCGGTAGTAGGCGCGCCGTTCGGACGAGGCCAGCTCGATCCGGGCCACGTCGCCCATGCGCACCACGTAGCCGTCGGCGCCCTTGCCCAGCGGGATGGTGGCGAAATCTTCCGGCTTCACGTAGTTGCGCTCCACGCGCAGGGTGAAGTCGCGGTCGGTGGATTCGATGCGGCCGGCGGGGAGCTCGACGTTCTCGTTGCGCAGCGCGGTTTCGACATCGCCGACGGTCAGGCCACGCGCGGCAAGCTGGTCGCGATCCAGCCAGATGCGCATGGCATAGCGCTGGCGGCCGCCGATACGCACCTGGGCCACGCCATCCAGGCTGGAGAAGCGGTCCACGACATAGCGGTCGGCGTAGTCGCTCAACTCCAGCGTATCCATGCTGGAGGAGGTCATGTTGAACCAGATGATGGGGTCGGCGTCGCTCTCGACCTTGGCGATTTCCGGCGGCCGCGCCTCCTCGGGCATGCGGTCGGCGACGCGGCTGACCGCATCACGCACATCGTTGGCGGCCGCTTCGATATCGCGGTTGGAGGTGAACTCGATGCTGACCTGGGCGCGGCCGTTGGCGCTGCGCGCATTGATGGTGTCGATGCCTTCGATGCCGGCCAGGGCGTCTTCAAGCACCTGGGTGATCCGGCTTTCAATCACCGCGGCCGATGCGCCGGTGTAATCCACCGAGACCGAGACGATCGGCGGATCGATGGCCGGCAGTTCGCGCAGGGTGAGCCGGGTGAAGGACATGATGCCCAGCACGACGAGCAGCAGGCTCATCACCACGGCAAACACCGGGCGCTGGATGGAGATGTCGGAGAGCTTCATCCGGCGGTATCCGCCGGCGCGCTGGCCGCCGGGACCGGGGCCGGCCGATCCTCGACCTTCAAGCCCGGACGCAGCTTGCCGGTGCCGTCCACGACGATGCGGTCGCCGGACGTGAGGCCGCTGCGGATTTCGACCACGCCGGCGCGGCGGGCACCGCTGGTGATGTCGATGCGCTCGACGCTGTGATCGGCCTTGACCCGGTAGACGAAGGAGTCGCGGCCCACCTGGACCACGGCGATTTCAGGGATGACCAGCGCCGGGCGCTCGGGGCGGAACATGCGGATGTCCAGCAGCATGCCCGGGCGCAGCGCGTGGTCGGCGTTGATGAAATCGGCGCGGACGGTAACGGCGCGGGTGCCCGGATCGACGCGGGTGTCGATGGTGGCCACCACGCCCTCGAAGCTGCGGCCGGGATAGGCCACGCTGGTGGCGGTGACCTTGTCGCCGTTGCCCAGGCTGGCCAGCTCGGCCTCGGGAACCTGGAAGTCCACGTGCATGCGCTCGATGTCGTCCAGAGTGGCGATGGTGGTGCTGGGCGTGACCAGCGACCCGGCGCTGACCTGACGGATGCCCAGGACGCCGGCGAAGGGAGCGCGGACGCGGCGGTCGCCGATGTCCGACTGCATTTCGCGGACACGGGCTTCGGCCGCATCGCGGATCGCGCGCTGGGTATCCAGGGTGGCACTGGCCACCAGCTGCTGGGCGGCCAGCTCGCGCTGGCGCCTGTACAGCTGGTCGGCTTCGGCAAAGGTGGCCTGGGCCTGCAGCAGCGCCGCTTCCTGGGCCTGGCCACGCAGGGTCACCAGCGGGGTGCCGGCGCTGACCTGCTGCCCACTTTCGAAGTGGACGGTCTCGATGATCTCGCTGACCTTGGCGGTGATGGTGACCGATTCGCGGGCCTTGGCGGTGCCCAGGGCCTGCAGGGTGTCGTTCCATGCGGAGGTCTGCACCACCTGGGTGGTAACCGGTACGGCGTCGGCCGGCCGGCGCGCGGTCTCGTCCTTGCTGCCGCACCCGGCCAGCATGGCGAGGGTGAGGCCCGTGGCGATGTGCGCGGTGATGCGTCCCAACATTTGGAAAAATCCCGTTAAATCCCGACCGCCGAGTGTACGGGGCGGGACTGTCCGGGCATATGTGCCAAGCGTTTACCGGCAGTGGGTGACCGGTGCAATGCCTTTCGTGCTGGGGTGGCGGGCCGGTGTATCGGCATGTATCGGCGCGTGTCGGATCCTGCGCGCAGGTAACGACCGGCGGCCGCTACCTGCGCGTGGACGGTGGGCGATGAATGCCCGCGCCGGTTCAGTATCGGTAGTTCACCTTCATCCACGCCGTCCTGCCCGGCTCGTTGATGCGCACCGGGTCGGCCGGGAAGCCGAAGTCGGCACTGCCGGCGAGGTTGAGATGCTCGCTGTAGGCGCGATCGAAGAGGTTGTCGATACCGGCACTGACCTGCAGGGCATCGCTGAAGCGATAACCGGTGTTGAGCGCCAGCGTGGCGAAGCCGGCACTGGGGCCCAGGTCGCGGGCGACGACGTTGCCCTGGTTGTCGGCAACGCGGTGCTGGTGGGCCACGGCGCGGGCCAGTGCGCCGACGCTCCAGCGCTGCCCTTCCCAACTGGCACTGAGGCGGGCTTCCAACGGTGGCATCTGCGGCAGCGCGGTGCCGTCGCTGCGGTTCTCGCCCCAGGCGTAGGCCAGCGTGCCGCCGAGTTTCCACTGCCGGGCCAGGCTGAACTCCGCACCGGCTTCGGCCCCGGCAATGCGGGCGTCGATGTTGCTGGCCCGGGTCATGCTGCCCATCATGCCGCCGTCGACATAGGTGAACAGGATGTAGTCCTGCAGCCGGCCCGCATAGGCCGATACCCAGGCGTTGAGGCGATCGCTGCGGTACTGCAGGCCCAGGTCGAGCTGGGTGGTCTTTTCCGGCTGGATGGCAGCAAACGCGTTGACCGCGCCCATCGGCCCCCGGTCCGGGGAGAACAGCTCCCAATAGTCGGGCATGCGTTCGCTGTGGCCGATGCCGGCATACCAGGTCAGCGACGGGGCCAGATCGCGTTCGATGCGCACGAAGCCGCTGCCCAGGTTCTCGCGGCGACGCTGGCCGGCGGTGGGATTGGGCATGCCCATCATGCCGGCGCTGCGGCGTTCGTCGGTAACCTCGGCGCGATCGACGCGCAGGCCACCGACCCAGCGCTGCGCGGTGCCTTCGCCGAGGGTGAGTTCGCTGAAGGCGCCCAGGTTCTCAAAGCGCGCGTCGGTGCTCCAGGGCTGCTGCCGGTAGGTGTTGCGGCCCATGCCACTGCGGCTGCGATGGCGGCTGTCCTGTGCATCGATGCCGGCCACGATGGCGATGTCCTGCCAGCGCCATTCCGAGGCGATGCGGCCACCGGTGGTGCGCCGGTCCACGTTGGCCGCCATCGGCATGGGCATGCTGCTGGCCGGGTTGGGGGTGCGCAGCGTGTAGTTGTCCATCAGGTGGTCGGCGTCGTTGTAGTAGACGTTGGCCAGCAGCTTGTCCCACGCGCCGGGCAGGTTGTCCTTCTCGAAACGGGCGGCATAGCTGGTGCGCTTGAACGCGGCGCCATCCATGCCACGGCCGGCGTAGCGGGCGATCGCATCGCCGGTACCGGCCGACAGTTCCAGCACGGTGTCGGCATCGGGGGTCCAGCCGACGGCGACATCGCTGTTCCACTTGCGCCACCTGGAGGGCACCCCCTCGCCGTTGCCGTCCTTGTAGTCGTCGGCTTCGGAGCGGTTGCCATTGACCCGCACGTAGCCCTGCGAGGCGCCAGCGGTGAGGTCGAGCACCTGGTCGTTGCGATTGCGTGAGCCGACCAGCGCGCTGGCGTTGATGTCCAGCCCGGGCGCGTCGAATCGCGGCGTGTCGCGCTCGAAGCGCACCGTGCCGGCCGAGGCACCGGCGCCCCAGCGCACGCTCTGCGGGCCCTTGATGATGGTCAGACGGTCGAAGGTTTCCGGGGCGATGTAGGACAGCGGGTTGTCCATGCGCGAGGGGCATGCGCCGATCAGGTTGCCTTCGTTGCTGACGATGTTCAGGCGGGAGCCGAACATGCCGCGCAGGACCGGATCACCGTTGGTGCCACCGTTGCGGATGGCCGAGAAGCCGGGGACGGTCTTGAGGTAATCGGCGCCGTCGCTGGCCGGCACCGGCTGGCGCGGCAGGCGGGGGTCGGTGACCCAGTGCAGCGGCGAGGACGGCGCGGTGGCGGTGACGACCAGGGTGTCCAGGGTCTGCGCACGGTCGCGCTCGGCGGCGTGCAGCGGCAAGGCCGCCAGGGCGAAGGACAGGCAGACAGACAGGCGCGCGGGTGCGCCCGCGCGGCGGGAAGCAACATTCATGGTGGAACTCCGGAAAACGCACAGGTGCGCGGCAGCATCACGGGCGCGCGCAGCAGGAAATGAAGGCGGCGGTTTCAGGCGTTCAACGGCGGTCCGCGTGCGCCATGCGCGGGCCAGCGCAGACTGCGCGGCGAGGCGACGGCGCGCAACACCGTCGGGGCGATCACCGGCAGTGCCGGCAGCAGCAGGATCAACACGGCCAGCCACGGCATCAGCCGCGAGGCCATCATGCAGTACTCGCAGGCCTCGCCATGGCCGGCGTGTTCGTCCGATGGCGGCGTGTGCGCGCTCGGCGACGGCGCGAGGGCGTGGGAGGACATGTCGTGCATCGGCATGTCCTCCATCGGCATCGCAGGGTGCAGGTGCGCGGCAGGCATCGTGTGTGCAGGCGTGCGGTGCCCGGCATGCGGGTCGGCCGGGCCGGGCATGGCATGGGCCATGCCCGAGGGCATCAGCATCAGCGGCGCATCGGCATGCGCCTGCTGCCAGCGGCTGACCAGCGGCGCCAGCGCCATCAGCAACGTTGCCACGAAGGCAAGCTGCAGCAGGACGGCATACGGGCGGCGGCGACGGTTCACCGCGTCATGGTAGCGCCCGGCCGCGGATCGGGCGGCCCGGCGCCCTGCGACCAACCGTCGCAGCGGCCGCTGTAAAACCCCGGCCGATTCCCTCACCCCCTATGGAGAAAAGCGCCCTTCTTGAAGGGGGCGCGCCAACGGCGCGGGGTAGAGCAAGCGTGCGCGGCCATCACCGTCGCTTCTCAGACGGTGATGGTCTGCGTCAGCGATTCCCAGGTGGGTGGCAGCGGCCAGTTGGCCTCCTGGTTGCCGTCGATCACCCGGCGCAGGTCGCGGGTGTCGATCTGCGGGGCCAGCACATGCACCAGTTCCAGCGCGTAGTCGCGCAGCACGCGGTCACGCGGCAGCACCGCCCAGGCGATGCATTCGTCGATCGGGGCCGGGGCCGGCCAGGCACGCAGGTCCTCGTCGCTGGCGTTGACCGCCATTTCCGCCAGCAGGCCCACGCCCAGGCCGGTGCGCACATAGGTCTTGATCAGGTCTGCATCCAGCGCGGTCAGCGCGATGTCCGGGGTCAGCCCGGCGCTGGCGAACGCCCGCTGCAACGAAGAACTGCCGCGGGTGGAGGATTCGTAGCTGATCAGCGGCTGGGTGGCCAGCGCCTGCAGGTCCGGCGCCGCGCCGGGGCGGTCGAGCACGTGGCCGCGCGGCACCAGCACCAGCCGGCGCCAGCGGTATAGCGGAATGGCCAGCCCCGCGGTCGGCTCGGCCCCGGCGGTGGAGATGATGGCGATGTCCGCATCGCCCTGGCTGAGCAGGTCCAGCGCATCGCTTTCGGCGGCCTGCTGCAGGTGCACGCTGACCTGCGGGTAGGCCTGCTTGATCCGCGCCACCGCCGGCGGCAGCACGAAGCGCGCCTGGGTGTGGGTGGTGGTCAGGATCAGCTGGCCCTGGCTTTCGCGGCGCTGGTTGGCCGCATAGGTGCGGATGTTGTTGGCTTCGGACAGCACCGCGCGCGCGCGACCGATCACCTCCACCCCGGCCGGGGTCACCGCTTCCAGGCTGCGCCCCTTGCGCACGAACAACAGGAAGCCCAGCTCATCCTCCAGCTGCTTGAGCTGCTTGGACAGGCCGGGTTGGGTGGCATGCACGCGCGAGGCCGCCAGCGTGATGTTGAGCTCGGCGTCGGCGATGGCCACCAGATAACGGAGTTGGGTCAGCGTCATGGGCGTGCGGCACGGCAGGCGAAGGGAAGGCAATCCGACTGTAGGGCAATTGCCGTCACCAGCTTATAACCAAATGTTGTTTAAGAAGGGTATCAGGTCATTTCCCGGTGGCATATGCCAGGGCTACGGTCTGGCGGAGCCGCCTTCGGCGCGGCATACGGACTACTTCGGAGCATCCCCATGGCCCTCTACAACTCGATCCTGGACACCATCGGCAACACCCCGGTGGTCCGCCTGAACCGCATCGCCCCCGACCACGTCAGCGTGTACGCCAAGGTCGAGTCGTTCAACCCTGGCGGCTCGGTCAAGGACCGCCTGGCCCTGGCGATCATCCTGGACGCCGAAGCGCGCGGGGTGCTCAAGCCCGGCGACACCATCGTGGAGGCTACCTCGGGCAACACCGGGGTGGCGTTGGCGATGGTGGCCGCCGCGCGCGGCTACAAGTTCGTGGCCACCATGGTGGAAACCTTCTCCATCGAGCGCCGCAAGCTGATGCGCGCCTATGGCGCCAAGGTGATCCTCACCCCGGCCGCCGAGCGCGGCTCGGGCATGGTGCGCCGGGCCAGGGAACTGGCCGACGAGCATGGCTGGTTCCTGGCCAGCCAGTTCGCCAACCCGGCCAACCCGGCTTACCACCGCAACACGACCGCGCCGGAAATCCTCCGCGACTTCGCCGGCAGGCGCCTGGACTACTTCGTGACTGGCTGGGGCACCGGCGGCACGCTGACCGGCGTGGGCGAAGTGCTCAAGGTGGCCCGTCCGGAGACCCGCATCATCGCCACCGAGCCGGCCGGCGCGGCCCTGCTCAAGGGCGATGAGTGGAAGCCGCACAAGATCCAGGGCTGGACCCCGGACTTCGTGCCGGAAGTACTCAACCGCGGCGTTTACGATGAACTGCTGAGCATTGATGATGCGCGCGCCATCGAGACCTCGCGTCGGCTCGCCGCAGAGGAAGGCATCTTCGTCGGCATTTCCGCCGGCGCCACCGTGGCCAGCGCCCTGGACATCGCCGCCCGCGCCGAGCCGGGCAGCGTGATCCTGGCCATGCTCCCCGATACCGGCGAGCGCTACTTCTCCACCCCGCTGTTTGCCGATATCAACGAGGGCTCCGACGACGACTGGTTGGCCGGTCTGCCCTGACCGCCACGTTGTCCCGAGCATGCCCGCGACGCCCACCTCCAGGTGGGCGTTGTCGCATTCAGGTGGCGTGCCCGGCTTCATCTGCGGTGAAGCCGGTGCCCCGCATCGTGTGAAGGCAAGGCGGTGCACGCCGGGTCGCACTGCCTGAGACGATGATGACGCACCCTAGACCTCCTGCCCGGTAACGTGCAGGAACCAAGTGGCATCTCGTTGCATGGACCCGGATTCAGTCAGGAGTGGTACGCATGAAGATCGAAGTGTGGCAGGGCGACATCACGACCCTGGCGGTGGATGCGATCGTCAATGCGGCCAACGAATCCCTGCTTGGCGGGGGCGGCGTGGACGGTGCGATCCATCGGGCGGCCGGCCCGCGCCTGCTGGCCGAGTGCCAGGCCCTGCCGCAGATCCGGCCGGGCATGCGCTGCCCGACCGGCGAGGTGCGCGCCACCGCCGGCTACGACCTGCCGGCCCGCCATGTCATCCATACCGTCGGCCCGGTCTGGCAGGACGGCCACCGTGACGAGCCGGCGCTGCTCGCCAACTGCTATTGGAAATCCCTGCAGCTGGCCGAAAAGCTGGGCCTGCATTCGATCGCCTTCCCGGCGATCAGCTGCGGGGTGTTCGGCTATCCGCTGCACCAGGCCGCGCAGATCGCCGCCACCGAAACGGTCGCCTGGCAACGCTCGCACCGTGAGCCGCGCCGGATCATCCTGGTGGCCTACAACGCGGCCACGTTCAAGGCCTACCAGTCGGCCTTGGCCGCCCAGGGCCAGCCGATCGATGCACCGCCCTCGCCGCTGCTGCCGTCACTGGACCTGGGCTTGCCGCCGGCCGCGGCGCATTGAGCGCTCGGACATGAGCCGGTGTGTTGAACGCGGAAGGCGGTTCAGCTAACGCCTTCCCCGATTGGCATGCCGCTGTTGCTGCATGCGGCCGGGACGGTCGGCAGTCGGCTGGGGCGCGACCCTACCTCGCGGTAGCCGGCACCGCGTGTCACCGAGGCTACCGGCGGTTGGCCGGAGGGTGTGCCCCTGCCCTCGCGGTGGGCCGGTACCGCATGTCACCGAAGCTATCGGCAGTCGGCTGGGGGGCGACCCTACCTCGCGGTGGGCCGGCATCGCGTGTCACCGAGGCTACCGGCGGTTGGCCGGGGGGACGCATCCCGGTTACGGCGCGCGCCCCGGCAGATGCAGCGGGCGCGACCGGTCAGCGCTTGTGCGGCTCGCGTGCGGAGGCTGAGGTGGTGTACACCCACGCCTGGAAGAATGGCTGCAGGGAACGACCGGCGGCCTTTTCCATGGCGCGCTGGAAATCGGCGGTGACCACCGCGCGCCCGTCGTTGGCCACGGTGTACTCGCGCAGGCCACGCCAGAACGCCGCCTCCCCCAGCTCCACGCGCAGCAGGTGCAGCACGTACGCGCCCTTGCGGTAGACCACGGCGCGGTCATCGGCGCTGGGCGCGTCCCAGTGCGCATACACCAACGCGTGGTCTGCGCCCTTGGCCTGCAATGCGTCCAGCCGCTTGCGCCAGCCGTCCACCTGCGCCTGGTAGGCCGCTTCGCCCTGGGCGTGCTGCAGGTAGGCGGCCGTCATGAAGTTGGCCATGCCTTCGTTGAGCCAGAAGTGCTGCCAGCTCGCACAGGTGACCCGGTTGCCCCACCACTGATGCGCCGCTTCATGCGCCATCAGGGCAGTCTGGCCGGGATCGTCCAGCACCGCCTGCCCATAGTCTTCGGACATCAGCGACACCCCCGCCAGTTCCTGCCCGATGGTCCTCGCTACCAGCGCCTGCTGGTAGTCACCGCGATACGGCAGGCCGGCGCGCGCAGCGAAGAAATCAAGCATGTCGCCGGTGTCGGCGAACACACTGCGCAGTTGCGCCGGTGAACGCTCCACCGACAGGAAGCGCAGCGCGATCGCGCCGTGCTGGTGCATGGCCTGCTGGTAGCGCCCGGCAGCGAAGCCATACACGTAACCGGGCATCGGCGTATCCAGCCGCCAGCGATGTTCGATGCGCCCATCGGCCAGCGTGCGCGAAGGCAGCGTGCGACCGGTACCGGTGGCGAGCAGACCGGCCGGCAGGGTCAGCGACAGCGCCAGCGTGGCGCGCTCGTCGGGCGCGTCCACCGAGGGCATCCACTGGCTGGTGGAGAAGATCGTGTACACCTCCTCGCGCTCGGGGGCGAATTCCAGGCCGAACGGCGGTGCGCCTTCGTATTCGATCTGCAGCTGGGCCTGCGCGCCGGCGGCCAGCGCGGTCGGAAACTGGATGCGCACCTGCTGGGCGCCCTGCGCGAAGGACAACGCGCGGCCGTCCTGGGTCACCGAGGTGATCGTGAGCTGGCCGGCATCCAGGGCCAGCATGGACAGCGGCTGCAGCGCCCTGAACTGCAGGGTCTGCTGCCCCCGCACGCGCCGGGCGGTGATATCGGGCTCCAAGGCCACCTCGTAGTGCAGCACGTCGAACCCGCGCGCCGGTGCGGCCCGTGCGACGGTGCCGCCGGACAGAAGCGCTGGCGCCAACAGCAACGCGCAGATGCGCACGATCATGGGATCCCTCCCGACGATGAAGGATCGCATCGTGCCAGAGCGCGAGGGGCACAGCCACGCCGGCACGCTGGCTGCAACGCGCGCGCCCAAAAAAAACGCCGGCACAAGGCCGGCGTTTCGTTCATCGCGGGCGGGCCGGGATCAGCCGTTCCACTTGCCCAGTGCGGCCAGGCCATTTTCCTTGGCGCGGTCGTACACGGTCTGCTGTGCCTTGGCCACGTTGGCCTTGGTGTCCTTGGCCCACAGCTTCAGCGCGGCCTGCTGCATGGCGCGGCCGTAGGAGAAGCTCAGCGGCCACGGCAGGTTGCCCATCTGGTTCATCGCATCCAGGTGCGCGGTGGACTGCTCATCGCTCTGGCCGCCGGACAGGAACACCACGCCCGGCAGGATCGCCGGCACGGTGCTCTTGAGGCACATCACGGTCGATTCGGCCACTTCCTCGACGTCGGCCTGCTCTTCGCAGCCCTTGCCGGAGATGACCATCGAGGCCTTCAGGATGGTGCCTTCCAGCAGAACGTTCTGCTGGTACAGCGCGTCGAACAGCGAACGCAGGGTGGCTTCGGTGACTTCGTAGCAGGTCTCGATGTCGTGGTCGCCGTCCATGATCACTTCCGGCTCGACCATCGGCACCAGGCCACATTCCTGGCACAGCGCGGCATAGCGGGCCAGCGCATGGGCGTTGGACTCGATGCAGGTGCCCGACGGGATGCTCTCGCCGATGTTGATCACCGCGCGCCACTTGGCAAAGCGCGCACCCAGCTTGTAGTACTCCTGCAGGCGCTCGCGCAGGCCGTCCAGGCCTTCGGTCACCAGCTCACCGGGGCAGCCGGCCAGCGCGTGGGCGCCCTTGTCGACCTTGATGCCCGGGATGATGCCGTTGTCGGCCATGTACTTGGCAAACGGCACGCCGTCCTTGGTGGACTGGCGGATGGTTTCGTCGTACAGGATCGCGCCGGAGATATGCTCGTTCAGCTTCGGCGTGGTCAGCAGCATTTCGCGGTAGGCGCGACGGTTCTCTTCGGTGTTTTCCAGGCCGACGCTGGCGAAGCGCTTGCCGATGGTGCCGGTGGATTCGTCGATCGCGATGATGCCCTTGCCCGGGGCGACCATGGCCTGGGCGGTTTCGGCCAGCTGTTCGATGCTCATGTATTTCCTGTGGCGGGTGCGGGAAAAACGCAATTATAGCGGGCCGCAGTGTCACGGACGCGCCAAAGCGATGAACGCGTGGCCACGCGCCCATTTTCCGCTGCCCCAGTAGTGAATCGGCCGCCCAGAAGCACTTGATTCTGCTGGCATTGGCAAACTGGAACCGCTTTCAGTTCTACCACCGGTAACGCGGCGACAGGGCGGCCGCGCCTTGACCGGACTGCCGGGCATGGCCCGGCAGTCCCGTCGCAGGCACGACCCTTACAGGTCGCCCAGGCCGCTGGCGCGGCCGTCCTCGCCTACTTCCAGCAGGCGCAGGGTGTTGGTGGCGCCATGGGTTTCCATGTGCTCACCGCTGGTGAACACCACGCGGTCACCGGCCTGCAGCTGGTTGGCTTCCACCAGCAGGCGGATGCTGCCGCGGGCCGCTTCGCGCGGGGTAAAGCCGCGGCTGTCGAAGTTGATCGGGAACACATCGCGCATCAACGCCATCTGGCGACGGGCGCCGTCGTGGCGGGTCACCGCGAACACCGGGGCCGACGCACGGAAGCGCGACAGGTAGCGCGCGGTGCCACCGGATTCGGTCATCGCCACGATCGCGCGCACGCCCACGTGCTGGGACAGGAACATGGTGGCCATGGCGATGGCCTGGTCGGCACGTTCCAGGTTGCGCGGCGAGGCGCCGAAATCGGTCTCGGTCTGGAACTGGCGTTCGGCACCCAGGCAGATGCGCGCCATCGCTTCGACCGCCTTGACCGGGTACGCACCGGCGGCGGTTTCCGCCGACAGCATCACCGCATCGGTACCGTCGATGACCGAGTTGGCCACGTCCAGCACTTCGGCGCGGGTCGGGATCGGGCTTTCGACCATCGACTGCAGCATCTGCGTGGCGGTGATCACCACCTTGTTCTGCGCCAGCGAGGCCTTGATGATCTTCTTCTGCAGGCCCGGCAGCTCGGCGTCGCCGATTTCCACGCCCAGGTCGCCGCGGGCGACCATCACCACGTCGCTGGCGTCGACGATTTCTTCCAGGTTCTCGATCGCTTCGGTGCGCTCGATCTTGGAGACCAGCGCGGCGTAGCAGCCGTGCGATTCGGCGATCGCGCGCGCATCGTTCATGTCCTGCGCGTTGCGGCAGAAGGACACGGCGATGAAGTCCACGCCGATCTTGGCCACGATGCCGATCAGTTCCTTGTCGCGCTCGGTCAGCGCGCCCAGCGACAGGCCACCGCCCTGCTTGTTCAGGCCCTTGCGGTCGGACAGCACGCCGTCGTTGAGCACGGTGTTGATGATGCGCTCACCCTGCACTTCGACCACCTGCAGCTGCATCAGGCCATCGTCGAGCAGCAGCACGTCACCGGCCACCACGTCCTGCGGCAGGCCCAGGTAGCTCACGCCCACCTGGGTGGTGTCGCCGGCCGGTGCATCCGGCGAAGCGACCAGGTCGAAGCGGTCGCCGGCCTTGAGGTGGATCTTGCCTTCGGCGAAACGCTCGATGCGGATCTTCGGGCCCGGCAGGTCGGCCAGGATGCCTACTTCCACGCCCACGCGCTGGGCGGCGGCGCGCACGTCGGCGGCACGCTTGGCCTGGCCGGACGGATCGCCGTGGCTGAAGTTGAGGCGAACCACGTTCACGCCGGCGCGGAAGAGATCCTCCAGCACGCCCGGCGGGTCGGTGGCCGGTCCGAGGGTGGCAAGGATCTTGGTGCGACGCTGACGCTCAATCATGGTTGAAGGGCTCCCGGGAAAGGATCGAAATTAGCACACCCTTCACGTCCCATGAATACGTTTACAGCCTTGGGGCATCTAGCTTTGTGCGATGTCCTGCAGACAGGCCCGGACCGCCGCACGGACATCGGCTGACCGGTAAAGTGCCGCAAGCCCCGACCCGATTGGCTTTGCGCAGGACATGCGGCGGCGTACGGGACGCCGCCGCAGGCCTCAGGCGAGCACCGTCAGCAGGTCTTCCGGCGCTGCGGCAAGATGCTGCGCACCGGCCGCCTGCAGCTCCTGGGCACCCCCAAAACCCCACAACACGCCGATATTGCGCATGTTGTGGTGGCGCGCGCCGGCGATATCCATGCGCCGGTCGCCGATCATCCAGCACTGCGCGGGCTGCAGCGACAGCCGCTGCAGCGCTTCGGCCACCAGTTGCGGCTTTTCGCTGCGGCTGCCATCCAGGGTCGCACCGATCACGTCCTCGAAGCAGTGCCCGAACGGCAGGTGCTCGATGATCCGCCGCGCGTGCGGCTCGTTCTTGGCAGTGACGATGGCCAGCCGATGGCCGCGGCCGTGCAGTTCCTGCACGACCTGGCCGATGCGCGGATACACCGCGTGCTCACGCCAACCATGCACTTCGAAGCGCTCGCGGTAGAACGTCACCGCCTGCTCCACGTCGGCCGCGCTGTCGAACAACGGGCCGAAACTGGTGCGCAACGACGGCCCGATCCAGCGCCGCAGTTCGTCCTGGGGCGGCACCGGCCGGCCCATCTGGGTGAGCGCATGCGCCACGCACTGGGTGATGCCCACCGCCGAGTCGATCAGGGTGCCGTCCAGGTCGAAGAACAGCGCTGCGCGCTGTTCCATCGCCTGGCTGGCCACGGTGGTCGCCCACCGATCCTCCCGCATCAGGCGCCCCGGGCGTCGAGCGCGGCCACGGCCGGCAGGGTCTTGCCTTCCAGGAACTCCAGGAACGCGCCACCACCGGTGGAGATGTAGCTGATGTCCGCGGCGATGTCGTACTTGTCGACCGCCGCCAGGGTGTCGCCACCGCCGGCGATGGAGAACGCCGGCGAGGTGGCGATGGCACGGGCCAGCGCCTGGGTGCCGTGGCTGAAGGCCTCGAACTCGAACACGCCCACCGGGCCGTTCCAGACCACGGTGCCGGCCTTGGCGATCAGCCCCGCGTAGTGCTGGGCGGTGTCCGGGCCGATGTCCAGAATCAGGTCGTCCTCGGCCACGTCGGCCACCGCCTTCACGGTCGCCTCGGCATCGGGCAGGAACTGCTTGGCCACCACCACGTCGGTCGGCAGCGGAATCTCGGCGCCGCGCGCCTTGGCATCGGCCACGATCTTCCTGGCGGTGTCCAGCAGGTCCGGCTCGTACAGCGACTTGCCGACCGGGTGACCGGCGGCGGCGATGAAGGTATTGGCGATGCCGCCGCCCACGATGAGCTGGTCGACCTTGCCGACCAGGTTGGCCAGCAGTTCCAGCTTGGTGCTGACCTTGCTGCCGGCCACGATCGCCAGCAGCGGCTGGGCCGGCGCGTGCAGGGCCTTGGCCAGCGCGTCCAGTTCGGCCATCAGCAGCGGGCCGCCGGCGGCGACCGGGGCGAAGCGGATCACGCCGTGGGTGGAGGCCTGGGCGCGGTGCGCGGTACCGAAGGCATCCATCACGAACACATCGCACAGCGCGGCGTACTTCTTCGCCAGCGCTTCATCGTCCTTGCCTTCGCCAAGGTTCATGCGGCAGTTTTCCAGCAGCACGATCGAGCCCGGCGCGACCTCGACACCGTCCACCCAGTCACGCACCAGCGGCACGTCCACGCCCAGCAGCGTGGACAGGCGCAGCGCCACCGGCGCCAGCGACTCGGCCTCGCTCCACACCCCTTCCACTGGGCGGCCCAGGTGCGAGGTGACCATCACCGCCGCGCCCTTCTCCAGTGCCAGTTTCAACGTCGGCAGCGATGCGGTGATGCGCTGTTCGGAGGTGATGCGGCCGTCTTCGATCGGTACGTTCAGGTCCTGGCGGATCAGCACGCGCTTGCCGGAGAGATCGAGGTCGGTCATGCGAACGATGGACATGGGCAACTCTTTGGCTGAAAAAGGAAAGGGCGCCGCGCACGGCGCAGACGCCCATTGTCCCGGCTGCGCCGGTGCATCGCAAATCCACCCCGGCGGTGATCGCAGCCCGCCTGCAGCGGCGGGCTGCCCGGGCCTGGGCAGGCGGCAGCGATCGCTCAGGGCGCCGGGGCGCTCGGCTTCTGCCGCAGCACGCTCAACGCGAAGCCGCCCACCACCAGCACGCCCAGCACCAGCAGCCCCCACAGCAGCCAGCGCTTCCAGTCGCGCGGTGCGGCCAGCGCCGCCTCGCCGCCGAGCACCTGCGCCGGCCCCTGCAACGTGGCCGTGGCCGGCTGCCATTGCGCGCCCAACTCCTGTCGCATCTGCGCGATCACCGTGCCCACCGGCGCATCGCTGCGCACGGCGCGCACGCTGCCGGCAGCCACGCTGTAAGGCGCCTGGCCCTGGCTGATGAACACCAGCACCTCCGGCTGGTAACCCAGCTTCAGCGTCGGGGCCACGCTCGGCTGCGCCTGCCCGGCCACCAGCTTCCAGTAGCGGTCGCGGCTGGGCACCGGCAGCGCCTGGGTCTGCGAACGCCGTGCCTGTGCCGCATCCTGCAGCTGGTAAGCCACCCAGGGACCGGCACGCACCTGCCAGGGCTGGTTGGCGTCGTCGCGGCTGAGCAGCGTCCACTGCACCACGCTGTTGTCGGCGGTGGCGATGTCGGCCTGGGCGATCGGGAACCGCCCGTCCAACTGGTACTCGAACTCGCCCGGCCTGGCGGCCGTACCGGTGAGCGACTGCCAGTGCCACTGGATCGATTGCGGTGCCGGCACCCGTTCGGCCTGCACCGCCGACAGCACCGGCAGCGCCTCGGCGCCCATCGGCAGGATGCGGAAGTAGCGTGCCTTGTCGCCCAGTTCGATGCGCCGCTGCTGCAAGCGGCGCCCCTCGTGCTGCAGGTCCACCAACGGCACGTCCTCGGCCACCGCCTGCCAGTGGCGCAGATCATCGCTGGCGTCCACCCGCACGCGTGCCTGCAGCGGCGTCTGCGCCTGCCAGTCCAGCTGCAGGGCCTGCACACCGTCCTTCATCGTGGTGGCATCCACCAGCCAGCCAGCGGCCCTGGGCGCACTGCCACCGCCGCGCCCCAGTCGCGCCTCCACGCGGCGCACGCTGCCATCGGTGTTGCGTTCGGTCAGCAGCTGCAGGTCATCCACGTCACCGGCGGCCAGCGCCGGCAGCGGGAACCAGGCCAGGTCCTGCCAGTGCGCCTGCCGTGCCAGCGGCTGGTCGGCACTCAGCAACGCCGTGGGCAGCTTCACCCCCTGCGCGTTGAACACCTGCACATCGGCCAGTTGCGGCGAGACCGCGCTGCGATAGACCGCCTCGTCCAGCGCGACGCGGTACGCGGCCACCTTGTCCTGTGACAGCTGCAGCGGCCATTGCTGGCGGTATTCCTGGCGGGCATCGGCGGCCACCGCCAGGGACGGCGCGGCGGCCAGGGAAAGAGCAGCGATCAGGCTACGCAGGATGGTCACGAGGTTGGCTCCGCGGTTGCGTCCGGTGCGCGCGGCGGCGCCGGCGCCAGATACCCCACGACGGTGCACAGCAGGCCGTAGGCGATGAAGGAAGAGATACCGAGCAGGTTGCCCAGGTGCTGGCGGTCGATCAGCACCAGCTTGGCCAGCACCACGCCCATCAGCACCGCACCGACCAGCCACAACGTGCGCTGGCCACGGCGCGAGCCCCACACCCAGCTGATCACGCCGAGGACGCTCCAGACCACGGTGAGGCTGGTCTGGGCCAGCGTGGAGGACCACAGCGCCTCGTTCCAGGCCACCCCACCCCAGTGGTGCACGGTGTGCAGGGTAGTGCTGGTGAGCAGCACGAAGCCGGCGATGGCCAGCACCGGCACGCGCATGCCGCGCACGCCGCCCGGCCCCTGCGCCGACCACAGCCAGCGCGCGGCCAGGGCCAGCACCGCCAGCTGCGCCAGCTCCATCGGGTTGAGCAGCGGCAGCCACGGCAGCGGTGCGGCGGAGGCCGGCTCGGCCAGCAGGCACACCCAGCCCAGGCCCAGCACCGCAAACAGGGTGGCGGTCAGCGCGGTGCGCAGGCGATCGAAGCGGGGGCCCAGCGGCAGCGCCAGCCATGGCCAGCGCAGCAACGCGATCGCGCTGACCAGCAGCCACGGCAGCAACGCCAGCGCCAGCGACCAGCCCTGCGCCAGCGCGAAGCGATCGGCCAGCCAGATGCAGGCCAGCGATACCACCGTCGGCCACAGCAGCCACCAGGTGAACTGCGCGGCCAGCGCGCTGCGGTCCTGGCCGCCGCGCAGGCACCACAGGCTGCGCACGCCCAGCGCGGCAAACACCGCCCAGGCCAGCGCGCCATAGCCGGCGAACGGCTGCTGGTGGGCCACGTCCTGCCACAGCATCAGCGGGAACGCGCTGAGCAGCATCGCCAGCGTGGTCAGCACCAGTGCGCGCGCCGGGGCGCGGCGATGCCACTCGGCGGCCAGCCAGGCGGTGACCGCCACGGCGATCAGCAGCGCATCGGGGCGGCTGTCGCGCGCCACGAAGCGGCCGATCTCGTGGACCACGCTGCCCAGCCACCACAACAGGCCCCACAGGTAGTAGACGATGGCGGGCGAATCCTGGCGTGCGCGCCGGTAGCAGGCCGCCGAGGCGAAGCCGGCCAGCGCCAGCAGCAGCCCGCTCATGAAGGTCGGGTTGGCGATCGCGGTGGCGTCGGTGTGCCAGTAATCGGCGCCGACCACGAAGCCGAACGCTGCGCCCAGCTGCAGCAGTGCCGCGGCGACCTGCGGCAGCCAGCGCTTCTGGCGCAGGCCCAGCCAGGCCAGCCCGGCGCCTTCCAGCGCGAACACGCTGGCGGTGGCCCGTGCCGACAACGCCAGCGGCACCGCCAGCGTGGCAAAGCCCACCGCCAGTACCGCATGCGACTGGCCGAGCGCGGCGTAGCGTGCGCGCCGGATCAGCGCCCAGCCAAGCACGGCGTACAACGCCGCCAGCGCCAACGCGCACAACGCCAGCAGCAGGCGGTCATCGTGCAGCATGCCGGCCTGCAGCGAGAACGCGATCAGCGGCGTGCCGAACACCAGGCTGCCATCGACCAGGTCGCGCTTCTCGGCCGGCTGGCGCCGGGCATACAGGATCGGGATGAGCAGGTAGAAGCCGAAGAACAGCAGCAGGAACGGCTCGGTGCTGCTGAACTTGTCGGCGTTGTACTGCAGCACGCCCCAGGCGGTGCCGATGCCGAAGGTGAACGCGAAGCCCAGCAGGTTGAGCACCCGCCACGGGCGCCACCAGGCGATGGCCAGGATGGCGGCATTGAGAACCGTGTAATAGGAGAACAGCGCCACGTGGTTGCCACTGCCGGTGGACAGCCAGATCGGTGCCATGAACCCGGCCAGGATGCCCAGCACGGCCAGCGTGCGCGAGTTCTGCACCACCGCCAGCACGCCCATGCCGGCGATCAGCAGCACGCTCATCGCAAAGGCCGGCAGCGCGTCGATCAGGTCGTAGCGTTTGAACGCGGCGAAGATGGTCAACAGCAGGATGCCGATCGCCCCGCCCTGCAGGGCCAGCGCGAACAGGCGCCGACGCTCGCGCTGGACCCAGCCGAACACCAGCCCGGCCAAGGCGCCGGCGGCGATCGCGGCCAGGCGCAGTTCGATCGGTGCGTTCAACCAGCCCTGGTCGCTGGCGTACTTGAGCAGCGCGGCCACACCGGCCAGCAACACCAGCATGCCGATCTTGACCGGCACGTTGCCCTCGGTGAACCAGTGCTTGATCGCGCCAACAATGCGCTCGCCCAGGCCGGGTCCCGACGGCGGTGGCGGCGCGCTGGGTGCCGGCGGCAGCGGTGGCGGCCGGCTGGGGGGCGCGGCAGGCGGCGGAGCGGCCGCCGCGGCAGGCGCGGCCGACGCCGATGCGTCCGACAGGGCCGGGCCGGTTACGCTGGCAGGCGGTTCGGCGACGGCGGCAACCGGTTCGCGTGCCGGGGAGGGCGGGTCGGCCCAATGCACCGAACGCACCTCGGGCGCCTCGGCGCGGGCCGGGTCAGCGACATTGGCCGGGCGACCGTCCAACGCATGCAGTTCCAGCGCGGCAACCCGCCGGCGCAGGCCGGCGATCATCACCAGCGCCACGATCAGCAACACCGGGATCAGCAGCAGCACCACCGCCACCAAGGCAATCAGAGCTTCCATTCCACGCCATCCTCAAAAGGGAGCCCCGGCGGCATCCTGCCGACGCCGTGCCGGTGGCACGCGGCCATGCTAATGGATCGGCGCCGGCTGCGGGCGGGCGGCCGGGGCGCCCTGCCCCTGCAAACGACGAACCCCGGCACGGGGCCGGGGTTCGCAGGCATTGCCGAGGCGGCGCCAGACTTACTTGGCGGCGACGACCTTGGCCATTTCCAGGCACTTGTTGGAGTAGCCCCATTCGTTGTCGTACCAGGACACCAGCTTGACGAAGGTGCCATCCAGGGCGATGCCGGCATCGGCGTCGAACACCGAGGTGTGGGTCTCGCCGCGGAAGTCGGTGGCCACCACCTTGTCTTCGGTGTAGCCCAGGATGCCCTTCAGCGCGCCTTCGCTCTGTGCCTTCATTTCGGCGCAGATCTCGGCGTAG
>RCUK01000103.1_pt1 | contig 104124 bp, 90 predicted proteins | sample 2166381 | NCBI WGS metagenome assembly RCUK01 (sample SAMN09932809, study PRJNA488358) | compost metagenome | isolation source: compost soil in an enriched community | place: Germany: Experimental Botanical Garden | reverse complement strand
TTGCCGGCCAATGCCGGCAGCGCCAGCGCACCGAGCACGCCGGCCAGCACGCCATTCAATACGGTCATCTTCATCATGGTTTTTCTCCCGCCACGAGCAGCAGCGCACGCGCCGTGTCGGCCAGATATTGCGGATCGGTGCAGCGCTTGTCCTTGAGCGGCTCGTCGCAGCTCATGCGCAGCGTGTAGGCGGCGCCAAAGCGCGTAAAGCTATAGTCAGCGCCGTCGCCTATCGATTCGAAGGCGCCGCCCGCATGTTCGAGCTTCAGGTCACTTGGCGCGACGAGGTGCGTGGCGCTGCCGAACAGCCCCAGCTTCGCACCGGCCGGCGCATACAGGGCCGCATAGGCCGTGCCCTGGCCATGGAAACGCGGCGCGCCCCAATCGCCTTCGGCCGGCAGCAGCAGTACCGGGATGTTGACTTGCGCCAGCCCGGCGGGCGCCGTGGCGCGCAGCGGACGCAGCACCGCGTCGGCCTGCGCCGCGCCGGCGCGCGCCTGACTGGCCGCGGGCCAGTCGATCGGCGTCAGCACGCGCCGCACCGGTTCACCGGCGCTGGCGGCCAGCGGCGCCGCAGCGCCCGCGAGCAGGCCCAGCGCGCCAAGCGCTTGCAGGAATGCCAGGCGCGCCATCTTAGAGGCTGCCCTGGTAGGCCAGCACGGTCTGCTTGAACGACTCGGGCACGGGCTGCGTGGCCTGCTTTTCATAGTCGTACATGACGTGCACGGAAATGGCCTTGGCCATCACCACGCCCTGCTCGTCGCCGATGTGCATGATGTGCTCCATTTCAAAGCTCTTGCCGCCGAACTTGGAGACATGGCTGAGCACCAGCACCTTGTCGCCGTACTTGGCCTGGGCGATGTATTCGCACGCGGTTTTCACCATGATGTGCGGCAGCTTTTCGCTCTTTGGAATTTCCAGGATGCGGTGCATGTATTCGAGGTAGGCCGTCTGCATGTACTCGTAGTACACGGGGCTGCTGACGTGGCCCATCGAGTCGGTGTCGCGGTAACGGATGTCGAGATTGGTCTTGAAAGAGCGGCGCATCATTGTGTCCTCATGTGGCGGTTATATCCGGTCAGGCCGGCTTGGGTAGTGACATTTCGCCAATGATGCTAAGACCGATCGAGGGTGCCTCACAAGACGCAATATCTGAGGGCCGACGTCCAAATATCTGAGGAGCCGAATGGCGTTCGTTGCGCTACCATCGCTGCAGAAATATTCCAGCAACAAGGACCCGGCGCATGGCGTCACGGCTGCCGCGCACACTGGCGCGGCCGGCCGGTTTCCTCTACCCCAACGTATTGAATGAAAGGCGCATCGATGAAAATCGCGATCCTGGCTGACCGCCTCGAGCTGTTGAACATCAAGAAAGATTCGACCTACGCGATGATGCAGGAAGCGGCCGCGCGCGGCCATGCACTGCACGTGTTCGAACAGCAGCATCTACACTGCGAAGGCGGCGTGGTCAGTGCTCACGCGGCGCGCGTGCAGCTGGTCGACGACGCCGGCGCGTGGTTCCGCCGCGAGGCGGCGGCGACGCTGCCGCTGGCGCAGTTCGACGCCGTCCTGGTGCGCAAGGATCCGCCGTTCGACATGGAGTACCTGTACAGCACCCACCTGCTGGACATGGCGCAGCGCCAGGGTGCGCGCGTCTTCAACCGGCCATCGGCCGTGCGCAACCACAACGAGAAACTGGCGATCCTGGAGTTCGCGCCATTCTGCGCGCCGACCCTCGTCAGCCGCGAGCCGTCGCGCCTGCGCGCCTTCCATGCCGAGCACGGCGACGTGATCTTCAAGCCCCTCGACGGCATGGGCGGCGCCGGCATCTTCCGCGTGCGCGAGGACGGCATGAATCTGGGCGCCACCGTCGAAATGCTGACGCGCGACGGCGCCGTCACCATCATGGCGCAACGCTACATTCCCGCCATCAGCGAAGGCGACAAGCGCATCCTGCTGATAGGCGGCAAGCCGGTGCCGCATGCGCTGGCGCGCATACCGCAGGCGGGCGAAGTGCGCGGCAACCTGGCTGCCGGCGGGCGCGGCGAAGCGCGCTTGCTGACGGCGCGCGACCGCGAAATCGCCGAGACCCTGGCGCCCGTGCTGGCGGCGCGCGGCCTGCTGCTGGTCGGGCTGGACGTGATCGGCGCCCATCTGACCGAAATCAATGTCACCAGTCCAACCTGCTTCCGCGAAATCATGCAGCAGACAGGTTTCGACGTGGCGGGCATGTTCATCGATGCGCTGGAAACGGCGGCATCGCTCACGCACACGAACGAGGAACAAGCATGAACAAGGTAAGCACACTGCAAAGCTGGATAGGCGGAAGCTGGATGGGCAGCGAAGCGGGCCTGTCGCTGCACAGCGCCATCGACAATTCGCTGATCTACCACACGCATGCCGAGGCGGTCGACGCGCAGCAGGCGCTCGACTATGCGCGCCGCACCGGCGTGCCGGCCCTGATGGCGCTCGACTTCCAGCAGCGGGCGGCCTGCCTGCGGGCACTGGCGTCGCACATCCAGCAGCATCGGGAAGCGCTGTACACGATCGCCTACCAGAGCGGCGCCACGCGCGCCGACAGCAAGCAGGATATCTGCGCCGGCATCGGCGTGCTCAACTCCTATGCCGGCATCGCGGCCAGCGGCCTGCCTTCGGGCAATGTGCTGCACGAAGCGCCCGCCATGTCGCTGTGCCGGCGCGGCGGCGCGGCGGGCACGCACATCATGGTGCCGCGCGGCGGCGTGGCCCTGCACATCAACCCGTTCAACCTGCCCGTCTGGTCGCTGCTGGAAAAATTCGCCGCCAGCTTCCTGGCCGCCATGCCCTGCATCGTCAAGCCGGCCACCTGCACCAGCTATTTGGCCGAAGCGCTGGTGCGCCTGATCGACGCGTCAGGCGTGCTGCCGAAAGGCGCGCTGCAGCTGGCCATCGGCCCGGCCGATGCCTTGCTGGCACGGCTGCAGGACAACGATGCCGTCAGCTTCACGGGTTCGGACGCCACCGCCACGACCTTGCGCAACCACCCCAACCTGCTGGCGCGCTCGGTGCAGGTCAGCCTGGGCGCGGCGTCGCTGAACTGCGCCATCCTGGGACCGGACGTGCGCAGCGGCGAGCCGGAATTCGAGCTGCTGGTCGACGCCATCGTGCGTTCGATGACGGTCAAGGCGGGCCAGGACGGCGCCGCCATCCGCCGCGTGATGGTGCCGCACGGGCAGATCGAAGCGCTGACGGCGCGCCTGCGCGAACGCCTGGCGGCCGTGGTGATCGGCGACCCGGCCCAGGCAGGCGTGCAAATGGGACCGCTGGCATCGCAGGCACAGCGCAGCGAACTGGGCGCCCGCGTGCGCGCCCTGGCCGAGGAAAGCGACATCGTCTGTGGCCAGGTGGACGGCTACGCGCCGGCGGGAGACGGCGTGCGCGATGGCGCCTTTGCCGCGCCCACCCTGCTGCTGTGCCGCGGCGGCGCGCGCAGCGACGCCGTGCATGAAATCGAAGCGTTCGGCCCCGTCTGCGCGCTGATGCCGTATGCGGACGTGGAGGAAGCGCTGGCGCTGGCCGCGCGCGGCAGGGGCAGCCTGGCCAGCACCCTGGCCACGCGCGATCCGAAGCTGGCCGCGTATGCCGTGCCGCGCCTGGCCGCCTCGCATGGGCGCGTGCTGGTGCTGGAGCGCGAAGTGGCGGCGGCGGGCACGGACGTGCTGGCGTCGGCGCACCTGAAATACGGCGGCCCTGGCCGCGCCGGCTGCGGCGAGCAGCTGGGCGGCCTGCGCGCCATCTCGCAATACCTGCAACGCTCGGCGCTGCAAGGCTCACCCACCATGCTGACGGCCGTGACGGGCGAATACGTGCGCGGCGCCGCCGTGCGCGAAAGCGTACAACATCCATTCCGCAAGCATTTCGACGAGCTGGAAGTGGGCGAATCGCTGCTGACGCACCGGCGCACCATCTGCGAAGCGGACATCGTCGCCTTCGGCGGCATCTCGGGCGATTATTTCTACATGCATTTCGACGAGATCGCCGCGCGCGATTCGCAGTTCGGCCGGCGCATCGCGCACGGCTATTTCGTGCTGGCGGCCGCCGCCGGCCTGTTCGTGTCGCCGGCACCGGGCCCCGTGCTGGCCAACTACGGGCTCGACGATCTGCGCTTCGTCGCGCCCGTCGGCATCGGCGACACCATCCGCGCGCGCCTGACGTGCAAGCGCAAGGTCGACCGCCAGCGGCGCGACGACAAGGGCGTCGGCCAGGGCGTGGTGTCGTGGGACGTGCAGGTCACCAACCAGAACGATGAACTGGTGGCCAGCTACGACATCCTGACGCTGGTGGCCAAGCGCGCAGGGCTCTGAAAGACAGCCCTCAGCTTTCCTGATGGTGCGGCTCAAGAAATACAAATAGCCAAGGTTGCCCGCCTCTTCCAGAATGGCGGCTGACGAGATGAAGCCAACCGGGTATTTCAGGGACCGGGAAGGGCGCGGCGCGCCACTTCCTGTCCCGGGACAGCGCTGCTGTAGCAGATTCGACTGACGCTGCGCAGGCCAGCACCTGCGCCCTCCCTCCCCGTAGCTTCCCTTCTGACAAAGACGACCTTCCCATGCGACATGCCGTTCCACTGTTCCTGCTTGGCGCCAGCGCGCTGCCCATCGCCCCCCTCACTTTTGCACAGCAAACGGCGGACACGCCAGCCGAACAGGCGGCGCCGCTGGCGACCCTGCCCGAAGTCAAGCTGATCGGCCAGTCCGCGCCGGACGCGCCCCTGCCCGGCATCACGCGCATTTCCCGCGAGACCCTGCAGCGCCAGCAAGCGATGGACGTGGCCGACGTCTTCGCCAGCGAACCGGCCGTCAGCATCGGCGGCGGCGCCAGCAATGCACAGCGCATCTACCTGCGCGGCGTCGATGGCGCCAACCTGCACATCAGCATCGACGGCGCGCGCCAGGGCCGCAGCCTGCACCAGCACCGGGGCGACCTGGGCGGCATCGATCCCGACCTGCTGAAACAGGTCGATATCCAGCCCGGCCCCAGCGCCGACGCGGGACCGGGCGCGCTGGGCGGCAGCATCCGCTTCGACACCGTCGATGCGCAGGACTTGCTGGCGCCCGGCAAACGCGCCGGCGCGACCGTGCGCGCCGCGTACGCCAGCGCCGACGAAGCGCGGCGCGGCGCCGTCAGCGTGTACGGCATGCTGGGCGAGACGCTGGACAATAAACTGGGCTTGCTGGCCCACGTGAGCGCCGTCAACCGCGACAACTACCGCATCGGCGGCGGTGGCGACGTGCCCAATTCGGCCGGGCATGACCGCGACTACCTGCTCAAATTGAGCTTGCTGGACCTGGCCGGCCACAGCCTGCGGCTGGGCGCGGCGCGCAACCGCAATGCGGGACTCTATCTGTTCAGCCGGGTCGGCAGCGACAACGGCTATGCGCCCGCCAACGCCGTGCCCACCTCCCAGCGCAGCGAACGCCACACCTATACCCTGGAACACCGCTACCAGCCGGCCGGCAATGCGCTGCTGGACTGGAAATTCAATCTGTACCTGAACAAGAATGAACTGGAAGACGTGACGCAGGCGCGCAGCGCCAGGACGACGGAACGGGGCGGCAGCGCGCGCAATACGGCACACCTGTCCCTGGCCGGAACGCAGCACCGCCTGACGGCCGGCGCCGACTTCATGGACGAGGAAGGCGTCACCGACGGCGTGCTGGGCGCCGCCATCCTGGGGCCAGGCCGCAAATCCACGCAGGCGCGCAATCTGGGCCTCTTCGTGCAGGAGCGCATGCGCTGGCAAGCCCTGCAACTGTCGCTGGGCGTGCGCCACGATCACTACCACACCGCCTTCGGCCCGCGCACCGTCAAGGGCGGCGAGACGTCGCCGAACGCGGGCGCCGAGCTGGAACTGGGCGGCGGCGTGGGCGCCTTTGCAAGCTATGGCGAAGCCGTGCGCGCCAGCGGCATCATCCCCATCGGCTTTCTCACCAGCCTGGACAAAAAGAGCAATTTCAACAACGGCAAGCCCTTCAGGCCCGAAACCTCCGCCACGCGCGAAGCCGGCCTGCAGTACGAAGGCGCCAATGCGCTGCAGGACGGCGACCACCTGACCGTACGCCTCGGCTACTTCGACACGCGCATTGCCAACCTGATCGAATGGGCTGGCCAGGGCGTCGTGTATCCCGCCTATATCCGCAACATGCCCGAGACCTTGCGCTCCAGGGGCTGGGAATGGAAGGCGCGCTGGCAGCGGGGCGGCTACGGCACGTCCGTCGGCGTGGTGCTGGCCGATACCACGGTGGGCGGCAAGCCCTTGAACCCGGCGCGCCGCGTGGGCACGGCGCTGGGCGACCGCCTGACGTGGGACAGCCAATGGCAGGTGCTGCCCGGCCTCACGGCCGGCTATACCCTGAACGCCGTGCGGCGCCTGGACGACGTGCCGAAAGCGGCGGTGCAGCGCGCCGGCTACGTGCTGCACGACGTCCAGCTGCAATGGCAGCCGGCCGCGCTGCGTGCCCTGAGCCTGGCGCTGGCCGTGCGCAACCTGGGCGACAAGCGCTACACGAGCCACAGTTCGCTCGACGGCGGCACCGGCAATATCCTGCCGGAGCCGGGGCGCGACGTGCGCGTCAGCGCGAATTACCAGTTTTAAACGATTCCCCCTCCAATCAACCCATCCTTGAAGAGAAGAGAACCATGACCTATACCACCCAAGCGGGCACGCGCTGCGGCCTGTACCTCGTCAGCGCCGGCATCGGCGACCCAGACAGCATCACCGTCAAGGCCCAGAAAACCCTGCGCGGCGTCGATATCGTGTTCGGCATCCCGCGCCTGCTCGAAGCATTTGCCGAGCTGCTCAGCGGCAAGGAGCAGCACAAGGCCGGTCACGGCCTGTTCAGTCCCCTGGCCCGACGCGATACGCCAGAGGAAGAAGTCGACGCCATGGAAAAACAGACGCGCGACATCATCCATGCGGCAGCGGCGGCCGGCAAGACCGTCGCGGTACTCGACTATGGCGACGCCATGATCTTCGGGCCGCAATCGGGCTACCTGAGCGAGTTCAGCGAACTCAATCCCATCGTCATCCCCGGCATTTCCTGCTTCAATGCGGCCAATGCGGCGCTGGCCCGCGATGTCACGGGCGGCAAGCACAGCCGTTCCGTCATCCTCGCCGCCTCGGCCGACACGCGCGACGACTATACGGGCACGGATACCCTGGACAAGCTGGCCGCCACCGGTTCCACCCTGGTCTTCTTTACCATGCGCGCCGACCTGCCCTCGCTGGTCGAACGCCTGGCGCGCCACCTGCCCGGCAGCACGCCGCTGGCCATCGTCGCGCATGCGGGCGCCGACGCGAAACAGGCCGTGCTGCGCGCCACCTTGGACACCGTGCTGGCACGCACGGAGAACGAAAAACCGCCATTCGAACACCTGGTGTATGTAGGCGATTTTCTGGGTTAAGTAATCCTCAGGAAATTATTGTGAAATTATGACGAACAGAACCGGATGCTATGCAAGGCGCCCGCTGCGACGCAGTGCGAGCACTGCTAGCAGCGGGCAACGCCGCAGAGCGCCGGTTATGGAAGTCAGAAATCACAATAATTTATTGGGGGTTACTTAGCCCAGGCGCATCCAGGCCGCGCAGCGGCCATCTTCCAGCCGCACGATGCGGTCCGCCACGTGGCGGGCAACGGGCAGATTGTGCGTGATCAGCAGCAGGGCCAGGCCACGCGCCTCCTGCACGTCGAGCAGCAGCCGCAGCACCTTCGCCTGCACCGAGGCGTCCAGCGCGGCCGTCGCTTCATCGGCCACCAGCACGGCCGGATCGGCGATCAGCGCCCGCGCGATGGCCAGGCGCTGCAATTCCCCACCACTCAAGCTGCGCGCCGGGCGCGCCAGGAAGGCCTGCGTGGCCGGCAGGCGCACGTCGGCCAGCGCCCGCAGCGCCGCCGCGCGGCAGGCGTCCACGCTGTCGCGGCCCCCGATGACGAGCGGCTCGGCCACCGCCTCGAACACCGTGAAATGGCTGGCCACCGAGGCGCCCGCATGCTGCGGCACGTAGGCGACGCCCGCCGCCGCGCCGCCCTCCTCGCGCGCCGGCGTGGCCACTGTGCCCGCATCGGCCTGCTGCAGGCCGACGAGGATGCGCGCCAGGGTCGACTTGCCCGCGCCGGACGCGCCGACGATGACCACCGTTTCGCCCGACTGCACCTCCAGGTCCACGCCCGCCAGCACCGCTTGCCCGCCCAGGCGCTTGTGCACGCCGCGCGCAGACAGCACGGTGACGATGCCGCCGCGCAGGCAGGCCACGCCCGTGGCATCGAGCGCCGGCGCTTCCTCGGCGCAGCGGGCGATGCGCTGGCTGCAGCGGCTGGCGAAGGCGCAGCCGCGCGCGCACTCTTCATGCGTGCCCGCGATGCCCTGCAAGTCCTTGCCGTTCTCGCGCGGCCAGGCGCGCAGCAGCCCGCGCGTGTAGGGATGGCGCGGCGACACCAGCACCGACGCGGCCGGTCCCGTTTCCACGGCGCTGCCGCCGTACAGCACCAGCACGTCGCCATCGAGCGCGCGCGCCAGTTCCAGGTCGTGCGTCACCACCACCAGCTGGCGCTGCGCCGCTTCGGCGCGCAGGCGCCCGAGCACCAGCGCGCTGGTGTCCGGGTCGAGCGCGGACGTCGGCTCGTCCAGCACCAGTAGTCCCGGCGAAGGCGCCAGCGCCGCCGCCAGCAGGACGCGCTGCAGCTGGCCGCCGCTGCATTGGGCCGGATAGCGCAGGTGCAGGTTTTCGGCCAGGCCCAGCGAGACCAGCAAGTCGCCCGCCGCCTGTTCGGCCGGCCCGCGCCGCATGCCCAGATGCCGCCGCAACGGCGCCGCCACCTGCGCCAGCACGGTGTGCTGGGGATTGAGGGCGTCGTGCACGTCTTGCGGCACCAGGCCAGCATGGCGGCCGCGCCAGCGCCGCAGCGCCGCGTCGTCCGCATCCACCAGCTGCATGCCGCCGGCGCGCAAGCTGCCGCTGACCCGCCCCGGCGCCATGCCGAGCAAGGCGCGCGCCAGGGTGCTCTTGCCGGCGCCCGATTCGCCGATGATCACCAGCGGCACGCCGGGTCTCGCCTGGAAGTGCAACTGGCGCAGCAGCTGGCGGCCATCGGCCTCGACGCAGAAGGCGGCCGCCGCTAGCATCGCGCGCGCTCGTCGAGGCCCTGGCCCAGCAGCGCCAGCGCGATCAGCAGCATGGCCAGGCACAGCCACGCCGCCAGGATCCAGGCGCGCGCATCCGGATGGGCAAGATAGGGCATGGCTTCATTGAGCATGCCGCCCCAGGTCGCCGTACGCGGGTCGGCCAGCCCCAGGAAGGCCAGGCCCGCATAATGAAACACGGCGCGCCGCACGAGCGCGACGGCTTGCACGGCCAGCAGTCCCGCCATGGCCGGCCACACGTGGCGGCGCAGCAGATACGTGCCCGATGCCGCCGCCAGGCGCGCCGCGTCCAGGCTCTCCTGGCGCCACACCTGGCGCAGGCGCAGGCGCAGCGCGCGAAATTCGGCATCCCAGCCGAATGCCGCCAGCATCGCCACCAGGGCCGCCACGCCCGGCTGCATGGCCGAAGCGATGACGATGAAAAGCAAGGTCGATGGCAAGGCGCTGAACAGGTCCGCCAGCCGCAGCACCAGCGCATCGGCCGCGGGCCAGGCCAGCCCGCACAGCGCCAGCAGCACGGCCAGCGCGATGCTGGCGGCGCTCACGGCCACGCCGATGCCCAAGGTGGGCAGCGCGGCGGCGGCCAGGCGCAGCAAGACGTCGCGGCCCAGGTCATCGGTGCCCAGCCAGTGCGTGGCGCCGGGCGGCGCCAGCACGGCATCCATGGCCCCGCCGGACGCCGGCTGCAGCCAGCTGGCGCCGGCCAGCAGGAAGGCCAGCACCAGCAGCAGCGTTGCTCCCGCGCGCACGGAGGCGTTCATGGCGCGTGCTGCGCGCGCCGCGCCAGGCGGCCGGCCAGCGCGTCGGCCAGCAGGTTCATGGCGAACAGCAGCAGTCCCGTCGCCAGCAGGGCGCCGCGCACCAGCGGGTAGTCGTGCTTGACGATGGCGTCCGTCAGCACCAGGTTGATGCCCGGATAGGCAAACACGGTTTCCGCATACACGGCGCCCGACACCAGGCGCGCGGCCACGGCGCCCAGGCGCGACAGCACGACGGCCAGCACGTTGGGCGCCAGGTGGCGGTAGCGCAAGGCGAACGGCCCCACGCCCTGCGCGCGGGCCAGCTCCATGAAGGTGCGCTGCCGTACGCCGACGGCCGTGGCGCGCGCGCTCAGGAACATGCCGGCGGCCGCTGGCAGCGCCATGGCGCACACGGGCAGCACCAGGTGTTGCGCGCGTTCCAGCCAGGCTGCCATCCCCGTCTGCGTGGAAAACGGCGCCATGGCGCCATTGCTGGGCAGCCATTGCAAGCCATAGGCGAACAGCATGACCAGGCCCATCGCCAGGGCGAAAGGCGGGATGCTGTCGAGCGCCAGGGTGGCGGCCGTCAGCGCGCGGTCCATCGCCCTGCCCTGCGCGAACGCGGCCTCGATGCCCAGCACCACGCCCAGCATCAGGGCCAGCGCCAGCGCGCAGGCCACCAGCAGCACGGTCCACGGCAGATGCTGCGCCAGCAAATCGGCCACCGGCATGCCGTGGCGGATGGAGTAGCCAAGGTCGAGCCGCAGCAGCTGCGCCAGGTGCTCAAGGTACAGCTGCCACAGCGGCTGCCCGCCGCCCAGGCCATGGCGCGCCAGCAGGGCGCCGCGTTCGGCCGCATCGAGTTCGATCAGCGCATCCTGTCCCAGGAGGGCCGTGACGGGGTCGCCTGGCATGAGCAGCGGCAGCGCGAAGTCGAGGCTGACGAGCGCCAGCAAGGCCAGCGCATAGCCCGCGGCGCGCCGGCCCATGAACGAAAAAGCGCTCAGCGTCGGCTCCCGTCTACTGCACGAACATCAGTTTGTTCAGCGGCAGCGAGATGCCGACGGCGATGCCGCCCGGCGTGAACCATGGCCGCAGGCGCGCATTGGCCGCCGTGATCCACTGCGGCGAATACAGGAAAAACGCCGGCAGCTCCTCGGCATAGATGGCCTGGGCGCGGTCGAGCAGCGCGCGCCGTTTGGCCACGTCGACGGTGCCGACCTGCTGCTGCAGCAGTTCGAGCAGATCGGCGCGGCGGAAGGCGTCGCTGTAGGCGCCGTTGCCCGCCGTTTGCCGCAGCATGCTTTCCGGATCGCCATTGCTGCCCTGGCTGACGAGGGCCAGGTCGAAATCGGCCGCGGCGATGCGTGCGCCCAGGATGCCGCTGTCCATGATGCGCACGTTGACTTCCATGCCCAGCTTTTCCAGCTGGCCAGCCAGCTGGCTGGCGGGCCGCGACAGGCTGCGCGATGCCGCCAGTTCCAGCACCCAGGGCTTGCCGCCGCTGTCGCGCAGGCGGCCATCGGGCGCGGCACGGTAGCCCAGCTCCGCCAGCATGCGGCGCGCCGCTGCAGGATCGTAGGCATACGCATCGAACGGCGCCCCGCTCTGCCAGATGCTGCCCCGCACGAAACGTCCGGCGGACACTTCGCCCTGCCCGTTCTCGACCACCCGCAGCAGCTCCTGCCGGTCGATGCCGCGCGCGATGGCCTGGCGCAGGCGCTTGTCGTCAAACGGCGCACGCGCATGATTGAAGCGCAGCCGCACAGGATGGCCGGAGGGCGCGCTGACCACGGTGGCGAAACGCGCCACCTCGGCGGCCAGCGGCGCCGGCAGGCTGCGGATCATGTCCACCTGCCCCCGCTTGAGCGCGCCCACGGCAAGCGAAGGCTGCATGCGCAGGAACAGCAGGCTGCGCACCCTGGGCGGACCCAAATAGTACGCTTCGTTCGCCGTAAACAGGTAGCGGCCCGCCGCCTTGTCATACGCGCCCAGGCGATAGGGGCCGCTGCCGACGATGTCGGCCTGTTTCACGCGCTGGGGATCGTCCAGACGCGCATATACATGCTGCGGCAGGATGGGCACCGAACCGGCCAGCTGCGCCACGAACGGCGCATACACGCGCTTCAGGCGCACGCGCACCCGCCCCTTGCCCAGGTCGTCCACGCCGTCGATGGCCCCCAGATCGAACAGCGGATGCGGGTGCTGGCGCAAATACGCAAACGTAAACACCACGTCGGCCGCCGTCACGCTCTTGCCGTCATGCCAGCGCGCGTCGGGCCGCAAGGTGAAGTCGATGGTGCGGTGGTCGGCGCTTTCGCGCCACGCGCTGGCCAGCCCCGGCACCAGCTTGCCGCTGGCATCGCGCCACACGAGGGTATCGAAAATCAGGCTCGTCAGCGTATAGCCCATGCCGCCGCTGGCATGGGTGTAGGGCGTTGGCAAGCCGAAGTCGCCCTGTTCGTCGGCAATGGTACAGCGTTCGATGCGGACGGCCGCCGGCGACGGCTGCTGCGTGCTGGCGCCGGCAGACGCGAGCCAGCCGGCCAGGAATAGGGGAAAAAGCAAGCGAAGACGGAGCACCAGCGTTCCTGACAATCAGAAGAGAGGCAAACCCCGGCCGCCATGGGCCGGGCGAGTGTGCTGCACAGCATTCCCAACTAAATGAGAATTATTTGCAGCTGCATATCTTATGATTGCCGCCCAGGCCAGGCAAATTGTCTTTACGGAGGGCTGGTATCTGAAAAGCTGAGGGGCCGGGATGCGCGCAGCCGCGCCGGCAAGGCAGCGGCCCGCGCTATGGCGCTTACTCGCCCTGCTCCGGCGCGCGGCCGATCTCGCCGTCGATATTGGCCAGGAACCAGGCCAGCGACGACATCAGCGCCACGTTGCGCTTGAGGTTATCCGGGTCGACCTTGTCCAGGGTGTCGGCCGGCGTATGGTGGTAGTGGAAGTAGCTGTGGCTGTCGACCAGCGGCTCGAAACTGGGCACGCCGCCCGTTTCCAGACGGTGCAAGTCGCCCGTGCCGAGCGCGTCGCGGCGCGTGAACGCGTGCGCGCCCATCGGCTGCAGGGCTGCGCGCAGCGGGGCAAACAGTTTTTCCGACTTCGGCCCCACGCTGGCGAGGATGCCGAACGGGCGGCCGGCGCCGCTGTCCATCTCGATGGCCGCATATTGTTTGCCGAGCGCCTGCTTGTGGGCCTCGAAATAGGCCTGGCCACCGCGCCCGCCGTTCTCCTCGTTCATCCAGGCGATCACGCGGATGGTGCGGCGCGGGCGGTAGTCGAGTTTTTTCAGGGTTTCCACCACGCCCATGGCCGCCACCACGCCGGCGCCGTCGTCATGCGCGCCCGTCGCCAGGTCCCAGGAATCGAGGTGGCCCGAGACCACCACCACTTCGTCGGCCTTGTCCGTGCCCGGCCAGTCGGCGATCACGTTGTAGCTGTCCGCTTCCGGCAGGTTTTGCGGCGTCAGGGTCAGGTGCATTTTCATGGGGCCGCGCGCGGCCAGGCGGCCGATCAGCAAGGCGTCTTCCACGGTGACGGCGGCGGCCGGAATGCGCTTGTTGTCGTCCAGCCCAGTGGCGCCCGCGTGCGGGATGCGGAAGTTCGCGCCGCCGATCGAGCGCACCAGCGCGGCGGCCGCGCCCAGGTCGGCCGCCGCCTTCGGCCCGAGGAAGCGCGAGCGCGAACCCTGGCCATAGGTGACGCCGGCCAGTCCCCGCTCGGCCATCTCCTGGTCGAACGGCGTGTCGATCAGCACGATGGCGCCCTTCACTTCCGGCGCGCGCGCCTTGAGTTCTTCCAGGCTCTTGACGATGATGAGGGGCGCCGTCAGGCCGGCGGCCGGCGTCGCGCCCGAGCCGCCCAGGGCCGTCAGCACCACGCGCTGCGACACGCCCTGCGGACGGCCCGCATAGTCGACGATTTCCGCCGTTTCCACGCCGCGTACCCAGTGCGGCACTTTCACGGGCTGCAGGGTGACGGTGGCGCCCAGTTGGCGCATGGTGTTCGCCACTTGCTGCACGGCGGCGGCCGCGCCGGCGGAACCGGACAGGCGCGGGCCGATCAGATCCGTCATGTCGGCCAGGCGGGCGTAGGCCCAGTCGCTGTGCAGCGCCGTGTCGCGCACCTGCGCCAGCGCTTGCGGCGTATTGCCTGGCGCCGCGGCAATGGCCCCGGCGCTGACGGCGCAGCCAAGGGCGATGGATAAAACGGAACGGCGCAGTGGCGCGCCAGTCAGGATGGTAGGCATGTGATATCAGATCCAGTCAACGAGGTCGAAGCGGGTATGCCTTGGCCATGGGCAAGGCGCGGCTTTCTACGATAACGTATTTGTTCTGTCATTGCAGCAACTTTTACGGGATCGATTGCCTGTTCCCCCCGGAGTCGATTACCATCAGGATTCGTGATCGCTACCGGAAACCGACATGCTCAAGGGAACCCTCTGCACCATCCGGCACTTGCAGGCCGCCGACCTGAATACCTATATTTCCCTCGTCAACGATCTGCCCTCGCGCGGCGAGTTTTTCTCCATGCAATTCAAGTCGCCCGAGGCCATGCGGCGCGACTTCCTGCAATCGGGCTTTGTCACCGAGGACAGCGAATTGTTCCTCATCGAAGATCACTCACAGCACATCATCGGCACGATCACGCACTTCAAGAGCCGCACGCCAGCCTCGCGCGAGATCGGCTACCGCCTGTTCGACCGGCAGCGCGACGGACAAGGCTACATGAGCGAAGCGACGCGCCTGGTGGTCGATTACCTGTTCAGCGCCTATCCGTATCACCGGCTGGAGCTGCTGATGGATCCACTGAACATCGGCTCCGAGCGCATCGCGCAAAAGAACGGCTTTACCCAGGAAGGCTTGCTACGCCAGGCCTTCTTTATCAATGGCGTGATGCGCGATGTCAAAATGTACAGCCTGCTGCGTCCCGAATGGCAGGCGCGCCGGCGCTGACTTGTTACGGCCGTGGCGGGATTGTAATAAGTTGTATTAGACGTGGAACAAGCTTGCGGCAGCGGATATAGTCCACTTCATGCAGATCATTGTGATCTCGCCGGAATGGAAGGAAATGCCATGTTGAACAAGAAACTCCTGGGTGCGGTAATGGTAGCGGCAGTGGCTGTGTCTTCGGCCGCAGTCGCCGGTGACCGCGACTTCAATACCGTTGCAGGCGCCGTTGTCGGAGCGGCCATTGGCAACAGCACCGGCGGGCGCAATGGCGCGATCGTCGGTGGCGTACTGGGCGCCGCCGTCGGCAACAGCATCAGCACGAATGACCGTTATTACGACCGTGGCGGCTATCGCGGCGGCTACCGCGAAACCTATTACGCGCCTGCGCCGCAACCGGTGTACTACGCCCCGGCGCCGCAGCCCGTGTACTACGCGCCGCCACCGCGCTACTACGGCCCGCCGGCTGTCGTCTACGTGCAACCGGGCCGCGGCTACTACCGCGACCATGGCCGCCGCGACTACTATGACCGTGGCCATGGTCACGGCCACGGTCACGGCTGGGGCCATCGCCGTTAAGCACCGCCCCACACTTGCACCTGAAAAACCTGCGCCAGCTTGCTGCCGCAGGTTTTTTTTGCGCGACAGGCAAGGTATCGCCCCCGCACGATTTCGGCTAAGCTGTGTCCTACGATCAACATTGCTGGCCGGCTGGACCGCACAACCGATGCATTTAATCAAAGACGGGCTCGACTTTGGCCCCTGGCTCGATGCCGCCGCCGGCACCAGCGTGGGCGCAGGCCCCATGCCGCGCCGCGAAAACCAGGACAACTTCCTGCTGATCGATGCCAGCGGCCACGCCGTGTGCCTGTCGCGGCAGGCGCCGTTCCACTGCCAGGTGCCGGGCTGGCCGCGCGGCCACGTGCGCGCCGCCGTGCTCGACGGCATGGGCGGCCACGGCCATGGGCGCGAAGCGGCGGAAGCGGCCGTGCAAGGCTTGCTGGCCATGCCCGCCTGTCTCGACACGGCCAGCCTGGCAGCTTGGCTCGACCAGTTGCACACGCGCTTGCAGGACACCTTCGCCAGGACCGCGCCAGCCCAGGCGCGTCCGCCCGGCACCACCCTGACCTTGCTGGAAGTACCGCCCGGCGAAGCGCCGCTGCTGTATCACGTGGGCGATTCTCGCCTGTATGAAATTGCCGACGGGGTGGCCGGCATCCTCACCGTCGACCACGTGCCGGCCACCGTGTACGCCATGCGCGGCGCACTCGACGAGACCCGCTGGCGCGCCGCCGTGCATGGCGAACACCATCCGCAAATCTCGCAGGCCTTTATTTTAGGCAACGCCATCAGCGACAGCTTGCAGCTCGACAAGCCCTTGATCGGCCTAGACGCGGCCACCTTGCCGCCCTTCCTCGCGCACCTGGGCGACCGCCGCGTGCTGCGCGTGCGTCCCGGCGCCCACTATCTGCTGGCCAGCGACGGCTTCTGGGCGTGCGAGGATCCGCTGGCTCTCACGGCCCGCTGGCCCGCCCTGTGCGCCGGCAAGACTGCGGCGCAGGCCGTCAGCGCCCTGTTCGACGACTTTGTCTTGCATCCGCCCAAAGGCTTGCATAGCGACAACATTACCATGCTGGCGCTGCGCTTCGATGCGGAGTTCAGCGCCCTGATCGGCTAGCGGCCAGGTAGCCGGCCGTTGCCGACACGGCCGACAGCACGCCGCCCCAGGCCATGTCGATCGCCGTCAAGGCCAGCGGCCAGTCGCGCAAGGTCGCATAGTTGCTCAAATCATAGGTGCCGTAGGCCAGCAGCCCGAGGAGCGCACCCAGCGCTGCCGCCGTGCGGCCACGGCGCGCCCGCAAGCCGGGCAAGATGGCAAACACCACGAGCCCCGCCACATACAGCAAATAAAACAGCACGGCCGGCGCCCAGCGTGGCGTGTCCGCCAGCAGCGGCCCCAGCGCCGCGGCGTACACGGGCTTCATCAACACGGCCAGCCACAGGGTATCGATGGCCAGAAACACACACAAGGTGGCGCCATAGGCAATGGCAAGCTGGAGCGGGCGTTGGGCAGGCATGGTCATCTTTCGGCATCAGGCGGCGCGTGGGGAACTGTTGCGCCAGCATAATGCAAAAAACGGCATCAGGCGCGCATGGGTGGGGAAGCAAGTCCATGACATATCAAAAGGCTATGTCACCATGAGATGTGGGAATGCGCCCAAAGTTGCTTTCAATAATGTTTCCGGTGAGCGGATGCGCCTGGCGTCGAGTATCCAGCGCCATCCCAGATAGTTCGGCAGATAGCGCGTCGCCACGCCGTGAAACGGCCCCATCCATTGTCGCAAACGGCTGTGATAGGCGTTAACGTTCTGCACGTGGGGGGCGCCCTGCACACGGATGCCGGCGCGCAAGTTGACGGCCTGGTGGCTGATGCCCGCTTCCCGAGCAAAAGCCCGGTAGGCCGCATGACCATCGGTTACCAGCAAGACATCCTTGTCGATGAAGGGCAACAAACAGAGATGCAGCTGCGCCTTCGTCAGCGCCCCTTTGCCCGTGACGAAGTCGAGGGTCTGGCCCGTACGGTCGCGCGCCACCAGGATGCAGACCTGTTCATTCGATATGCCGCGCTGGCGGGCATGGCCGCCCCGGCGGCGTGCCGGACGCGTCATGTTTCTGGATCCCTTTTCCGATTCCAGTACATACAGTTCGTCCGCTTCGGCAATGCCATGCAGGCCATGCGGCCGGTCCGTCTTTGCCAGCGATAAAAACCGGTGGCGCCAGCGAAACGTGGTGTTGCGGTGCACACCTAGCTGTGACGCTGCCTTGCGCACGGAATCCGATGCCAGTAGGCAATCGGCATAGTCGAGCCACAACGATTTATGGCGCAAGCGCGCCAGCGGCGTGCCGGTGAGCGCATTGAAGGTGCGCCCGCAGGGAGCGCAGCGGTAGCGCTGCAGACCGTGCGCGTGACCATGTCGGTGCAAGTGGTCCGAATGGCAGGCGGGACAGGCCAATCGCGGCTGCGCGACACTTTCCAGCAGCGCGACGGTCGCGTCGTGTGGCACGCTGCCACGTAGCAGGGCAATGCCTGCTTGCCGCTGACGCTGACTCAACTGAGCAAACTGCGCAATCAAGGTGATCCATTCGGCTGGCCGCATGATCTGCTCCCTGTGTGATTGATATGCAGAGTCAGACAGCACGGCCAAGGGAAAATTCCGGCATTCCCCTACTTGCCGATGACAGAGCCTATCAAAATAACATGCCAAAAGAGATATAAAATGTGTTTTTAAGCAATAGTTTCCATGGCATGCATGGCAAGGTGTGACCAGGGGCACGAATTTGGGCAAAAAGAGCGCGTTCCGACGCTGCAAAAGTTGCCAAGCAGGCGCAAAAGCGCGTAAGCTCTCATGTATAACAGAGGGCAGAATGTCCCCGCTCGATTCGAGTCAGAATGTCATGAAAAAATGCAGCAACCCGGAGCACCCGCACTGTACGTTCTGGGTCTTGCCTGGGGAAACAGTCTGCGCGGGCAACCACCCGCAAGTAACGACTGCCTCCAGCAGCTACGACCTGTTGACCGCACTGCGCAGCGCCCGTTCCGAGCCATCGGCAACGGCGCTTCCGCACGCCCCTGCACATGATTCTGATATTCGCGATGCTGTTATTCGTGATGCCGTTATTCGCGATGCCGCCATGCAAACGGTGGCCCGCTCCGTGCCCGCCGCCCCCCCGGCGTTCACGCCAGTGCCCGTTGCGCCATCAACGATCCCTCCAGCTTACCAGCCCGTGCAAGCCCACCTGCACATCAGCGGCTTCGATCCGCGCGCGGCAGGCGGACGGCAAACCCTGAAAATGGAATTGCGCGGCATGAGCGCCGCCTGCGCGCCGCAGCTGACCTTGCGCCTGCGCTCGGACCTGATCCCCCGCGGGCACGTGCAGCATGATTTCGTACGCACCACGCGCGGCGACTGGCGTCCCGTGTTTGTCGAGTTTTCCTCGCGCAACAAGGAACACGGGCAATACCAGATCGAAGTGGAAGTCCACAGCCATGTCGATGGCGCCGTGGCGCAGAAATGGGTGTGCACGTTCGTTATCCTCGTGCCACGACGCGACGCCACCCTGACGGAGATCCACCAGATCTTCCTCAGCACGCACAAGAACGTGCGCGTGATGGCCGACGACGCCTCGATCGCCCGCGTGACGGGCGGCGATGGCTGCAACCTCGACGTGACCGCGCGCAATGCCGGCATCGCCCACGTGGATCTGTCTGCGCCGCAGGGCAAGATCGACATGGGTTTTACCACGATAGCCTGGGACGAGGAATTGATCGAAGTCGACCTGCCCGCCGCCAGCCACTGCCATCCGCACCCGAGCCAGGCCGCCTGCCTCGTCAATGCGGCGCCGGAAGCGGGCGAACAGCGCCAGATCCGCCTGTTCGCGCTGGAAGAATGCATGCTGGGCCGCTTCGAACTGGTGGACCCGGAAGCCGATGTGCTGCTCAGCCATTTCAGCCCCGACGGCCAGGACAACAATGGCTTGACGCGCCGCCTGTCGGGCCGCCACGCCATCATCCGGCGCAGCCAGCAAGGCTTTGAAATCGAGGATGTGTCGCGCTACGGCCTGCTGCTCGACGGCGTGTGGCCCGGCAAGCACAAGCCCGTACCCCTGCGCCTGGGCATGCGCATCGAATTGTCTGCCAGCATCAAGGGCATCGTCGTGCTCAGCGTCACGGCCCTGCTCGCGCACGGCGTGATCCTGCACCGCATCGACCACGGCGCCCGTGCCGAGTGTTTTTACCTGCTGCTGCCCGACACCCAGCCCACGCCGGCAAGCCACCTTGCCACGCCGCAAGCCAGCTGCCTGCCCGTGCTATTCCACCGCAACGGCGGTTTCTGGCACCTGGACACGGCCAGCGGCAAGGAAACCGCGCTGGCCCCCGCCACCTCGCTCGACAAGCTCAGCGGCTTCGCGCGCCACAACCGCTTCGCCAGCGAACCGTATCCGGAATGCTGGATCATCCGCACCGAGGGCGCGGTGCTGTGCGACAGCGTGCTAACCGTCTGATACAACGACGCCCCGCACCTCCCCGATCACTAACGGGGCACGAGCACGAGAAAAATCAGCGACAGCCCAATAATAAACACCGCTTCCAGCGAAAACACGAGGGCGGGAATCTGCAATTCGCGCGGGATTTTCATGGCGACACCTCCTCAAAACGTCAAACTGCTTTCAGCATAGCGCGCCCTGCGCCAATTACATTATCAGCCGCACAACACAATTGACCGGACGGCATGACTTGCCGAGTCCGTTGACCACACCATCTCGACACATAATTTAACAAATTATCAGCAGATATTCTGCAAATAGCACCCCTCCACGCCCTTGCATACTGTATATTCATCCAGTTAATATCGGCTGCATTTCACACAACGCCACGCATGGCGTTTTACATTTTCTATGGCTTCCAACAAAGCGCATCATGCGACCGGTTGGGCTGCCGGCGTGATCGCCGCGGCCCTGGTCGCGCACGCTGGCGCCGGTGGTCCCTATCAAGTGCTGAGCGTGCTCGCCTTTGTCATGGGAGCGCTGGGCGGCACGGCGCCGGACTGGCTGGAAGTGGCCTGGTGGGCGCGCACGCACAAGCTGTGGATCACGCACCGCACATGGACGCACTGGGGCCTGGCCTGGATCGCCCTGCTCATCTACACGTATCTGCAATTGCCGCACCACCTGTGGGCGCCGCCCCTGTTCGGCTTTGCGGCTGGCGGCATCATGCATCTGCTGGCCGACTGGCCCAATCCGCTGGGCGTGCCGTGGATTTTTCGCCGCCACTCGCTGCGCTGGTGGAAAAGCGGCCGCCACGACATCATCGTCATCATCGCCGCCTGGCTGGCCGCCACCATCGTGGCCGACCACGTGTTTTTTGACGGCATCCACTGGCAGCGCACTGTGCTGGCGTTTGATGGCTTGCTGCACTGGTCCGGCGCTGCTCTGCAGCAAGCCTGGACGGATCTGCAACAGTGGCAGGAGCGCTGGCGTCTGGGCGACCAACAGTAATTGACGCAAGACGCATGGCAATGTGATAATGAGTATCATTCTCAAACAGCCCAGCCAGCCGGCACCCCCGCGTTCCGTCAGCCCAGCTCTTCCCTTGCCTGGAGAACGCAGTGAGCACCGTCAGTCCCATCCACGCCAATCACCTGAGCACCCTGTACAGCGAGCATCACGGCTGGCTGTATGGCTGGCTGCGCGGCAAACTGGGCAACCGTGCCGAGGCGGCCGACCTGGCACAGGACACTTTCTTGCGCCTGCTGGGCAAGCGCGATTTGACACCGCTGGCACCGCTGCGCGAACCGCGCGGCTATCTGGCGACCATCGCGCGCGGCTTGCTGATCGACCGCTATCGGCGCCAGGCGCTGGAACAGGCCTACCTGGAAGCGCTGGCGCAGCAAACCGAGCCGGTATCGATCAGCGCCGAAACCCATGCCATCATCATCGAAACCCTGCTGGCCATCGACCGCCTGCTCGACCGCCTGGGCGCGCGCACGCGGGACATCTTCCTGCTGGCGCAAATCGAGGAGCTCAGCTATGTCGACATCAGCCGGCGGCTCGGCGTGTCCCTGCCCACCGTGAAAAAGCACCTGGTGCGCGCCTACACGGAATGCCTGATGCTGGCGGCCGGCTGATGTTCGGCGCATCCTCGTCCACTCCCATCGCCCGCAAGGTCCTGGCCGCCGCCGCCCACTGGCATGTGGAACTCCAGTGCGGCGGCGCCGACCCGGCCGCCCTGCAGGCATGGCGCGATGCCAGCGCCGAACATGAGCGGGCCTGGGAGCTGCTGCAACGCATGGACGGTCAGCTGGGCGCGATACCGGCAGCGCTGGCGATGCCTGCCCTGCAGGCGGCGCAGCAGCGCCGGCGCGCCGCCGCGAAAGTGCTGGCCATGCTGGTGGCGGCCGGCGGCGGCATCGCGCTGGGCCAGGCGGGCCTGCAATCCGCCCCATGGCAAGCCTGGACGGCGTCCTTGCGCACGGCGCCGGGCCAGCACCGCCACGTGACCCTGGCCGATGGCGGGCGCATGGAAATGAACACGGATAGCGCGCTCGATGTCGCTTACGGCGCGACGCACCGCCGCATCCGCCTGCACCATGGCGAAATCATGATCACGACGGCCTCCGATGCCCGTCCCTTCCTCGTCGACACGCCGCACGGCGTAATCCGCGCGCTCGGTACGCGCTTCGGCGTGCGCTGCGATGCGCAGGGCAGCACGGTCAGCGTCTTCGAACACGCCGTGGAAGTGCGCTGCGCGGCGCGCCCGGACGCCGTGCGCCGCCTGGAAGCGGGCCAGCAGCTGCGTTTCAGCGCAAGCGGCTCGGAGGACGTACTGGCCATGCCCGCGCACCAGGACAGCTGGCTGCGCGGCATGCTGGTGGCCGCCGACTGGCCCCTGCAGCAACTGGTGCAGGAGCTGGCGCGTTACCGGCGCGGGCGCCTCGCGTGCGACGCCGGCGTGGCGCGGCGTCCCGTCACGGGCACTTACCGGCTCGACGATATCGACGCCGTGCTGGAAAGCCTGTGCGCCTCGCACGGACTGCAAGTGACGTATTTCACGCGCTACTGGGCCACGGTGTCGGCCCGGGCCACATAATTATTTTCAGTTTTTTTGCGCCAGGGGTTGGTGTTTCGCTGCGCTGCTTCGGCTTCCTAGATAAGTAGCCAATTCACGTAGCCGATTCACACGCCAATTCTTATCCCTTAGAGCAGAAAGACCGAGCATGCAGCTGACCACCCCCGTCCTCCATCCCGCCGCGCGCGCCATCCGCCTGGCCGTCCTCGCCATGGCTTGCGCCGCCCCCGCCGCCTTTGTCGCCGCGCCCGCGCTGGCGCAAGGCCAGGCCGCCACCGCCCAAGCGTTTACCGTACCAGCCGGCCCGCTGGCCACCGCCCTTAACGATTTTGCCGTCGCCGCCGGCGTCAGCCTGTCGACCGACCCGGCGCAGACGCGGGGCCTGCGCTCGCCCGGCGTGCGCGGCAGCTTTGGCGTAGCCCAGGGCTTTGCCCAGGTGCTGGCCGGCAGCGGCCTGGAAGCCGTGCAACTGCCGAACGGCGCCTACGTGCTGCGCCAGGCGGCGCCATCGTCCGCAGCGGCGGCCGGCGTGGAAAAGACCATGGCGCCCGTGACGGTCAGCGCCAGCATGGAGCGCGACCCCGTCAGTGAACACAGCAACTCGTATGCGGCGCGCGCCGTCACCGTCGGCAAAGGCGTGCAAACCCTGCGCGAAATTCCGCTATCCGTCAGCGTCGTCACGCGCCAGAAAATGGACGACCAGAATCTCAACACCATCGACGCCGTGCTGGCCAACACCACCGGCATCACCATGTACGACAGCCCCATGGGCGGGCGCTATGTGTATTCGCGCGGCTTCATGGTCGACACTTACCAGTTCGACGGCGTCAACCGCGCCATGTTCTACCCGCAAGCGAATAGTTTTACCAGCAATACAACCATGCTCGATCGCGTCGAAATCGTGCGCGGCGCCACAGGCCTGCTGCAGGGCACGGGTTCGCCGGGCGCCGCCATCAACATGGTGCGCAAGCGCCCGCTGGCGGAAAAGCAGGTGCAGCTGGCGCTCAGCGCGGGCCGCTGGAACGACGTGCGCGGCGAAGTCGACGTCACCGGCCCCCTGAACGAGTCAGGCAGCATCCGCGGCCGCGTCGTCGCCGCGCACGAGCAGCGCGATTATTTCTATGACGTGGCCGACAGCCGCACGGACGTGCTGTACGGCGTGCTGGAATTCGACCTGGCGCCGGGCAGCAAGCTGACAACGGGCGCCAGCTACGAAAAACTGAAGTCGACGCCGTTTTTCTCCGGCATGCCCCGCTACCTCGATGGCAGCGACCCGAAACTGCCCCGCTCGACCTACCTGGGCGCGGACTGGAACCGCTGGGACAGCCGCCAGACGGCCGCCTTCGCCGAATTCGAACACCGCTTCGATGCAGACTGGTCGCTCAAGGCCAGCGCCAACTACACGCGCGAACAGCATGACGTGAAATACATGTTCAACCTGGGCGCGCTCAATCCCGCCACCATGGCCGGCATGATGATGTACGCGGGCGTGTTCGACTACGGTACCACCAACAAGGGACTCGACCTGTCGCTCGATGGCAAATTCAACGCCTTCGGCCGCCGCCACGGCTTCAGCGCCGGCGTCAGCACGAACCGGCTGGAAAGCGACAGCGATTACAGCCTGGCCATGATGAAGCTGCCCAATAGCGCGCTGCAACCGAATCACGGCGTGGCAGAACCGAGCGATGCCTGGATACGCAAGGAACAATATGGCGGCGGCCACAGCCTGACCACCATGACGCAGACGGGTGCCTATGGCGTGGCCCGATTCAGCGTCAGCGACCCGCTCACCGTGGTGGCGGGCGCGCGCGTATCGAATTTCAAATCGACCAGCGTGTACCGCGACACGGGCGAGGTATATCTCGATCCGTCCCGCGAAAACGGCGTCGTCACGCCGTATGGCGGCGTCATTTACGCGTTCGACAAGCGCTGGTCCGGCTACGCCAGCGTTTCCGACATCTTCCAGCCGCAAAACCAGCGCACGGCCGAAGGCGCCCTGCTTGAGCCGCTCAAGGGGCGCAACCTGGAAGTGGGGGTCAAGGGTGAACTGTTCGACGGCAAGGTCAATACCTCGCTGGCGCTGTTCCGCATCGAGCAGCGCAACCGCGCGGAGCTGGACCTGGTCAACACCTGCTCCAGCGGCACGGAGTGCTATTTCTCGGCGGGCAAGGTGCGCAGCGAAGGCCTCGACGCGGAAATCAGCGGCGAAGTGGCGCCGGGCTGGCAGCTGTTCGCCGGCTACACCCTGAACAACTTCAAGTACCTGGAACAGACGTCGAATGCGGGCGTGATGTTCGCCAGCACCTACTCGCCACGCCACATGCTGCGCGCGTGGAGCGACTACCGCCTGCCCGGCGCCCTGCAGAAGTGGAGCGTGGGCGGCGGCGTGAACTTCCAGACGGAGAGCTCGCGCGTGACGCAGAACGTCACGGTGGCGCAAGGCGCGTATGCATTGTTCAGCGCGCGCGGCGCCTACCAGATCGACCGCAACTGGACGGCGTCGCTGTCCGTGACGAACTTGCTCGACAAGCGCTATTACCAGACGGTGGGCGCGCCTGCGTGGGGCAATTTCTATGGCGAGCCGCGCAAGGCGCAACTGACCTTGCGCGCGCGGTTCTAGACGAAACGCTTATGCCGGAGGACGCAATGGCGCCTTCGGCAGCGGAATGAATTCCGTCTCGCCCGGCACGCTCCCCATGCGCTGGGCGGTCCAGTCGTCGGCCGCCTGCGACAATCGCTCCTTGCTCGACGAGACGAAATTCCAGAACAGGAAGCGGTGGCCGTCCAGCGGTTCGCCGCCGATGACGACAAACTGCACCGGACCGCCGCCTGCCGTTACGACAGGCACCGTGCCCGCTTGCACGGCGCCCGCTTCCAGCAAGGCCATGGTGTGCGGCACGAGCGCCACGCCATCGACCAGCATGTCCCCGCTGATCGGATAAATCGCCGCCTCCGGCGGCAAGCCTTCCAGGCGCAACTCGCGCCCCGCCTGCAGCGCCACGTCCAGGTACACCGTCTGCATATAGGTGCGCACGGGCGAGGTCTGGCCAAAGGCCGTGCCGATCAACACCTTCACCACGGCGCCATCGAGCGGCACGACGGGAATGTCGGCTTGCGGCGTGTGCGTGAAACTCGGTTCGTCTTCCTCGTGCGCCTTGGGCAGCGCGGCCCACAGCTGCAAGCCGTGCGTGCGGTGCGGCTGGCCCGCCAGGTCGTGCGGCGTGCGTTCCGAATGCACGATGCCGCGCCCGGCCGTCATCCAGTTGATGGCGCCCGGTTCGATGCGCTGGTACGAGCCGATGCTGTCGCGGTGGTCGATCGCGCCTTCGAACAGATACGTGACGGTGGCCAGGCCGATATGCGGATGGGGGCGCACGTCGTGGTTGGCGTCGGGGGCCACGTCGATGGGGCCGAAATGGTCGAAGAAGATGAAGGGGCCGACGGCCTGTTTTGCAGCGGACGGCAACAGACGCCGCACGACGAAGCCGCCGCCCAGGTCCTTTTCGTGGCTTTTCAGGATGGCCGCGCTCATGCCAGCACCGTCGTGATTTCCGTGGTGACGGCCGTCATCAGCTTGTGGATCGGGCATTTGCCGGCCACGGTCAGCAATTCCTGGCGCTGCGCGTCCGTCAGCTCGCCCGTCAGGTGCAGGGTGGCGGCCAGGCGGTACACACCCTTGCGCTCTTCGCTGGCATCGCGCTCGGTCGACACTTCCACGTGTTCCAGGGGGATGCCCTTGTGCCGGGCGTACCAGACGACGGTGAGCGCCTTGCAGGCCGACAGGGCGGCGTCGTACAGGTCGTGCGGCGAAGGGCCGGCGTCGCCGCCACCCTCCTCCACCGAGGCGTCGGCGGAAATGATGTGATCGCGTACATGCACGATGTGGCGCATGGCTTGCGACTGGTCGCGGATGGCTTTGATGGTCATGGCGTTCCTTGGTGCGTTTGGAAAGCCACAATTTACACCGTTTGGCCGCTTGGCGCAGCCCGCTGCCCTGCTACCTGGTCATTTGATACGGAACACGGCATCGACCGTCTGTCCCATCTTGAGGACGGTGACCATCAGCATGTCGTCGGGATTTTGCCGCTGGCGGCTGTTCGCGCGCTGGTAGCGGTCGGACGGCACCAGGCCCACCGCATTGCCCAGGTTTTTCAGCTGGTCAGACGAGATGCCGGCCACGGCGCCCACGCGCTTGCCGAAGCCGCGCGCCATGGCGTCGGCCTTGCGCTGCGCATCCTTGACGGCCTCGCCCATCAGTTCCTCTTCCAGGCGGATGCGCTGCGTGGCGCCGAAGGTGACGGCAAACGCATCGAGGTTGGGCATGGCCAGCAGCGGCCCCATGACGGCGGGCCATTTCGACAGGTCAGCCACGTTGATATGCACGCTCGCCTTGATCAGGTACTGCGGATTGGCCGGGTCCTGTTCCGCGCCCTTGCGGATTTCCTTGCGCACGTCGCGCACCTCGATGCCGGCCGCCGCTTCCGGCAAACCCTGCTCCACCAGCAGCGCCTTGATTTCCGTGATGCGCGTCTTCACCAGCGCCGTGGCCATGTCGGGCGCCGGGTCGAAGGCACTGACGTCGAAATCGATCTCGCCCAAATCCGGCGTGACGAAGCTGTAGGCCGTGCCCGTGGCGTGGATGAAGGGGTAGGAAGGCAAATCGCCGGCCAGGGCGGAGATGGGCAGGCAGGCGAACACGATGGACAGCAGGCGGCGTTTGAACACGGAGACTCCAGCACGGTCAAGGTGCATGAAGTATCCGTCAAGATGAGCAATATAACAATGGATTAGTCGAGTGTGCGCGCCACGCGGAAGCCCACGATATCGTTCGACAGCACGGTGGAAAAGCCGTTGCGCAGGGCCGAGCGCAAATAGCGCGGGTGGTACAGCCATGAGCCGCCACGCAGGATGCGCCGGCTGCTGTCGCTGCCCTCTTCCCACGCGCTGCCATCGACGGGCGCGCCTTCGTAATTGTCGTGCACGACGTCCTGCACCCATTCCCACACATTGCCATGCATGTCGAACAGGCCCCAGGAATTCGGCGCGAAAGTGCCCAGCGGCGTCGTGCCGCCCCGGTACACGCCGCGCGGGCCGCCGTTGTACACGTACAGGCCGTCGTAGTTGGCTTGCTCGGTGCTGATCGTGTCGCCCACGTTGAAGGCCGTGCGCGTGCCGGCGCGGCATGCGTATTCCCATTCCGCTTCGCTGGGCAGGCGGTAGTGGCGGCCCGTGCGCTCGCTCATCCACGCCAGGTACAGCTGCGCGTCATTCCAGCTCACGCCCACCACCGGGTGCTGGTCGTTCTGCACGAAACCGGGATTGTCCCAGTCCGTCTCGGAACCGCCCGCCCAGCCGGTCGCCTTGACGAAGGCGCGCCATTCGCCCACGCTGACGGGGTGGCGCGCCAGCGCGAACGGGCGCTCGATGCCGACCCAGTGCTGCGGCATTTCGCGCTCAAGCCACGTCTGCTGCGAGCCGGCCTGGATGGCGGCCTTGTGCTCCGTCTCGTGCGCACCCATCTGGAAGCGGCCGCTGGGAATCAGCACCAGTTCCGGCCCCTGTCCCGAACCATCGAGGAAATCGTCGCGCAAGACGCCTTCCGCATTGGGCACCGGTTCCACGTGCTCGGCTTCCGGCGCCGGCGCGGATGGCGGCGCCGGGACCGCTGCTGCGGCGGCGCGGCTAGCCTCTTCGCGGCGCGCGCGTTCCTGCTCGGCGCGGTAAGCCGCCTCCGCCTTGGCCACGATGGCCTTGCGCTGCAATTCCTGATGCTCCTGCAAGGCGGTGGCCGCATCGGCTTCGCGGCGCGCGCGCAACTGGCCGCGCAGCGCTTCCTTGCGCAGCTTGCGTGCCTCTTCCGCTTCGAAATGGCGCTGCGCCTCCTGTTCGCGGCGCAGTTTATCTTGTCGCTGCTTTTCCAGCGCGGCGGCCTGGATCTCGGCCTTGCGGCGCTGGTCCAGTTCTTCCTGTCGCACACGCGCTTCCTTGAGCGCCGCCTCGCGGGCCTGTTCGGCCGCCAGCGCCGCTTCCCGTTGTTGCTGCGCCGCGCGCGCCTGCTGCTGGCGCGCCTGTTCCTCCAGTTCTTCGGGCGACGGGCCGGCCGCGCGCTCCAGGCTTTCCAGCAAGGCTTGCACCGATTGGGGCCGCAGTTCCGGCGTCAGCGAAAAACCGTTCTGCAGCACCTGCCACTGCTGCGCGTTGAGCGCTTGCGGCGCCGACGGCAAATGGCTGGCGCTGCGCGCGTCGTCGAACGGCATGCGCCCTTCGAGCATCTGATAGATCATCACGGCCACGGCATACACGTCCAGGCGCGGGCTGGGCTGGCGCTGGTTGGCGCCGGCCTCGGGCGCCCGGTAGCCGTGCGTGCCCGCATTCGGCATGTCCAGCGCCAGGCTGCTGTCCGCATTGCGCACGCGCGATGCGATGCCGTAGTCGAGCAGCTTGACGTCGCCTTTCGCCGTCAGGAAGACATTGCCCGGCTTGATGTCGCGGTGCACGAGCTTGTGCTTTTCCCACGCATACGACAGGGCGTCGGCCACCGGCTGCAGCAATTCCTGCACGGTGGACAGGGGCAGCGCGCCCTCGCGCGCCAGATAGTGCTCGAGGTCTTCGCCATCGAGGCATTCCATGATGATGAAATAGCTGGCCGTGGCCGGGTCCTGCGCCCACTCGTAGACGCGGACGATGTTTTCATGCGCGAGTTTGCGCGCCTGGGTAGCTTCCTCGATCAGCAGCTTGGCGTGCGTGGCGCTTTGCGTCAGCTGCGGCGGCAAGATCTTCAGCGCCACCATTTCGCTGCTGCCCAGCTCCGCGTGCGTGGCCAGGTCGGTCGCTTGCCACACCTGCCCCATGCCGCCCGTGCCGATCAGCCGCTCGAGCCGGTAGCGGCGGTTTTGCGGGCCGATTTCCTGGCCCGTCATGAAGCCCAGCTCCGTACCCTGGCGCACGGGCAGCGGCGTCGGCGCAGGCGCGGCGCCGGGCGGCGCGTACTCGGCGTCGAGGATGGCGTTCTTGCGGCGTTCAAATTCCTGCTCGCTGAGCAGCCCGTCGTCGTGGAGGGCGCGCAGTTCCCGCAGTTTGTCTCGTGCTTTTTGCATCATCTGGGGTGAAACACTTCCATCAAGGCTGCAGGGCGACGCCGCAGGCGGCGCAGAATTTATCTTCAGGATGGCCCGCGCGCTGCGCGTGGCCGTTCTTGCAGCGGACCGGCGCTGCTGCTGCGGCGGCGCCCGGCTGCAGCGCCTGCGCCACGGCCACGCCCAGCTGCGCCTGCGCCGACAGGCCATGCGCGTGCGCCGCGTTCTGCAGGTTGATCAAATCGAGCTGCTGGCGCCGTTCGCGTTCCGCCTGGCCTTCCAGGTAGCTGCGCTCCTGCGCCACGCTGTCCTGCGCCATGCGCATGGCGTCCAGCGGTGCGACGCTGTTCTCGGCCGCCGCCAGCGCGGCCAGCGCGTGGATCTGCTCGGCGCTCATGCCTGCCTGCAGCTGCGTTTTCAGCACTTGCGCCAGCACGGCCGCATTCTGCCCGGCGGCCATGGCCACCTTGCCCGTGTCGCTCAGCGAGCCGATTTTCTCGATGCGGTCGATGTCGATGCGCGCCAGTTCGGCCGCATGCGCCTGTTGCGCCAGCAGGGCTTCATATTCACCTTTCCAGCGCGCGTAATCACTTTCGCGCTGCTGCGCCATGGCCAGCAAGTCGCGCTGCCATTGCGCTTCCTGTTCCAGCTGGCGCAGTTGCTGGCGCTGTTCCTCGATGGCCAGCGCGTCGAGCTGCGCCAGCTGCGTTTGCTGCTGCAGCTGGCGCGCGTGCACGCCGTCTGCCTCGATGGTGCGCAGCAGCTTTTCCTGCTGCGCGATGGCGTCTTCGCGCGCGCCGCCGCGCCGCAGCGCCGACACTTTTTCCGCGATTTCCGCCGCCTGCACCTGGGCCGCTTCATCCTTGTGTGCTTCGGCGCGCAACAATTCGCGCTGGCGCGCCAGTTGCATCTGGTCTTCCCACTCCTGTACCCGCTCGGCCTCGCGCTTGCGCGCCGCATTCGCCAGCATCAGTCCCTGCCACGCGGCCTGGTGCTGCTCCGCCTCCAGCTGCGCCTCGCGCTGGGCCGCATCCGCTTCCGCCTGGCGCAGGCGCGCCAGCTGGGTGCGGCGGCCCGTCTCGTCGTCGATCAGCAACGCGCTTTCCACTTGCTGCGCGATCGACTGCAGGTGCACCTGATGCGTAAAGCGCTGCTGCGCCAGCTGGATCTGCTCGCGCCCGTGCAGCTGCGACAGTTCCAGTTCGCTGCGCATCTTGATGGCGGCCAGCGCCCGCACGTGTTCCCAGTTGGCCGCTTCATCAGCCCGTTGCGCACCCTTCTGCGCCAGTTCCTGTTCCAGCTCGCCCAGCGCCAGCGCGGCGCCATGGTCGAGCGCCTGGCGCCGCGATTTCGCTTCCAGGATGCGGCCATACAGGTCGATCTGGCGCCCGCGCAGCGCTTGCAGGCGCTCCGCTTCCTGGTGGTTCAGTTCCGCCTTTTCCACCGTCGCATCCTGCCGCAGTTCGGCGCGGCGGTGCGCGTGGCGCGCCGCCAGTTCCTCGCGGCGGATGCGCTGCCATTCTTCCTCGTCATACAGCTGGTCGAGCTGTTTCATGCGTTCCAGGCTGTGCTGCTCGAGTTCCTGCGCCGGCAAGCCGCCCAGCCACAGGGTGCCGATGCCGGCGCCGGTGTCGCCCTCGCGCTTGTCGTGCCGCAGGCTCAACGTTTCCACGCGCGACACGGCCAGGCCGCTGGGCGCCAGGCGCTGCGTCAGCGCCGATTGCAGGCGCTCGTTCAATTCGGGCCGCAGGTCGGCATTCGCGTCCATCTCGCGCAGTGCGCGGCTGCCGATGAATTCCAGCGCGATCTGGCGCACGGACGGCAGCAGCAAGGCGTGCAAATGGGCGCGCGTGACGGCGCCCGGCGCGCGCATGAACTGGCGCGCGAACGCGTCGGGCTGGCCCAGCGCGATGTCCACGCGCAGCGATGCGGCGACGTCCAGCAGTTCCGTGCTGGCCAGGCCCGGCAGGTCGAATTCCAGGCTGATGGCGTCGGCGCGCGCGATCAGCACTTCGGCCGGGCGTGCCGGCAGCAGCGCGGGCAGGCGCGCAAAGAAGGCGGCGCTGTCGTAATCGCCAGCCGGTATCAAGGTGAAAGCGTCCGATTGCACGATCCAGGCGCGCGACTCGGCCGGCACCTGCAGGCGGCGCGCGGCACTGCCGAACAGCGAGGACAGTTCGCGTACGCCAAAGAACAGGGCTAGTTGCCCATCAGCAAGATGCCATTGATTGGCATGCAGCACCGCGTCGCTGTCGGGGGCGCCCAGCGATAAGCCGCATTGCGCGCAATAGCCGGCGGCGGCGCCGTTCTTGTGCTCGCAGCGCGGGCAGCGGGCGCCGCCAAAACCAAACAATTGGAACATGTGTGACTCCTGATGAGAATAATGGTGTGCGCAACACGGCTGCCATGCCGATTCTAGCAGGACAGCTGGTGCAGCACCTGCCGCGCGCCGAGCGTGCGCGCCACGGCGCACAACACTGTGCAGTGTCAAATAATGCCATGCGGCAAGTGCATTCATATGCACGGATACAGGGCTAATTAGGCCTCAATTCAAGCGGTCGCCTGCCCGCGCCGCGCGCAGGCATTTCAGCGCCGTTTTTTTGCAGGCCATCCCGCCAAAACCACGGCTGGTCGCATGCGCATGGCGCGCCGGCCCGCGCGTGGCTACAGTGCATGCATACCCACCCGCCACCCGAAAGGAACGATCATGAAAACCCTGAAAAACATGGAAGCCATCTTTACCGTCGCCGTCGCCATCGCCTGCGGCGCCAGCTATGCCAGCTTCAACCAGCCACAGGCCGCGCAAACCGCCGCTGCTGCGCAAGCGAACGCCATCCCCGTCGTGGTGGTCAGCGCCAAACGCCTGACGGAACAGGAAAAGAAAATCTCGCTGATCGAAGAACGGCAAGCCTTGCTGGGCAACGCCACCGCCAGCACCCTGTGAGCCACCGATGCTGACACCACGCCGCCTGGCGCCAGTTTGAATAGCGCCGCGCCAGGCCGCCATTTGTATCTGCCACGGATACACGGACACCCAGCATTGTGTCAATTGTAATAAGTTGAATCAAAGGCGATCTGCCCGCCTGCAAGCGCCTATAGTCCATTTCAAGCAATCACCGAAATGGAGCACATCATGAAACCCATCACACTCTACGCAGCAGCCATGCTTGCCATCAGCACCGCGGCCTTCCTGCCTGCGCAAGCGATGGCACAGAATCAGCTCGGCGTCAGCATTGTCATCGGCGACGCCCCGCCTCCGCCACGGTTTGAAAGCGCGCCAGCGCCGCGCGCCGGCTATGTCTGGGCGCCAGGCTACTGGAACTGGGATGGCCAGCGCCACGTCTGGACCGACGGCGAATGGCTGCGCGAACGGGGCGGCAACCACTACCGCCGCGCCGCCTGGATACAGGAGAACAACCGCTGGCGCCTGGACCGTGGCGGCTGGGTCGCCGCGCAAGTGCAGCCCGTGCGCTATGACGATATCCGCATCGCACCGCCGCCACCGCGCCGCGAAGCCATCCCGCGCGGCCGCCACGGCTACGTCTGGGCGCCCGGCCACTGGGAATGGCGCGGCCAGCGCTACGCCTGGACGCCAGGTGTATGGATCGCCGAACGGCGCGGCTACGTGTATGCGCCGCCCGCCTGGAACCAGCGCGACGGCCGCTGGCAGATGGAGCAAGGCCGCTGGTCGCGCGGTCCGAACGGCGACCGCGACCGCGACGGCATCCCAAACCGCTATGACCGCGACAATGGCAACCGCCACGACCGCGATGGCGACGGCGTCCCAAACCGCGACGACCGCCGCCCGGATAATCCCCGCCGCGATTAAGCAGCATTAACACCAAGGCCACCCATCGCGGTGGCCTTGTCATTTTCCCGACACATCCGTGTATTAACATCGCGCGACGATCAATCACACTGCACGAGAAAGATTCACGATGGCGATGGAAACTGCCGGTTTTACCTACGGCTCGGACACCTCGGGCCTGGTCTGGGGCTTCCTGTTTGGCCGCGACGGGCAGCCGCTGGCGCTCGACTCGACGGCGGCGCTGGCCTGGCTGGCCGATGGCGCGGCGCGGCCGGCGCAGGAATTCGTCTGGCTGCATTTCAATTTATCCCATGCGGCCAGCGAAAAATGGCTGATGACGCACACGCAGCTGGCCGACGAATTCTATGAAACCCTGCACCAGGGTTCCCGTTCCACGCGCATCGAACAGGCGGAAAACACCCTGATCGCCGTGGTCAACGATGTGGTGCACAACTTCTCGTTCGAAGCGTCCGACATTTCCACCATGTGGGCCAGCGTGGCGCAAAACCTCGTCATCACGGCGCGCCGCGCGCCGCTGCAGTCGATCGAACGCCTGCGCCAGGCCGTCATCAAGAATCACGAGCCGATACGCTCGTCGGTGGAACTGCTGATCCATCTGCTGCGCGACCAGGCCGACGTGCTGGTCAACATCGTGCGCGACGCCGTGGCGCGGGTCGACGATATCGAGGATCACTTGCTGGCCGGGCGCCTGGTGCCGAAACGCGAAGACCTGGGCGCCATGCGGCGCGTGCTGGTACGGCTGCAGCGCCTGCTGGCGCCGGAACCGGCCGCCCTGTTCCGCCTGCTGCAACGCCCGCCTTCGTGGGTGTCGGAACTCGACAGCCTGGAACTGCGCCAGTCGACGGAGGAGTTTTCGGTGGTGCTCAGCGATATGTCTTCGCTGCAGGAACGCATCAAGCTGCTGCAGGAAGAGATCGCCGCCAGCGTCAACGAGGAAAACAGCCGCAGCCTGTTCGTGCTGACCATCGTCACCGTGCTGGCCTTGCCGATCAATATCATCGCCGGCATGCTGGGCATGAACGTGGGGGGTATTCCGCTGGCCCAGCATCCGCAGGGCTTCTGGATCATCGTCGCCATCATCGTCACGTTTACGGTCGTGGCGGGATGGCTGGTGGTGCGCGTGCAGCGAAACAGTTAAGTCCCGGCACGGCCTGGCAGGCGAACGGCAGGCGCCGTCCGCCGTCACTGCTTATCGGTGGTATTCGCCGGCCCGTTCAGGCTGGTAAACGATTTCCTCGATTTTCACCTTCACGACGCCGCCCGGCATGGGCCAGGCGATACTGTCGCCCACGGACAGGCCCAGCAGCGCGCTGCCGACGGGCGCCAGCACGGAAATACGGTCGGCCTGGCCTTCCACGTCCTTCGGATACACGAGCGTCAGGCAGAATTCCTCCTTGTTTTCCACCGTGAAGCGCACGGTGGAATTCATCGTCACGACGGTCGGTGGAATCTCTTGCGGCTCGAGCACCTCGGCACGGCCCAGCTCATCGAGCAAGGCGGCCTTGTCCGGCGATAAGTTATTACCCAAGGCATACAACAACGCTTCCAGTCGTTCCAGGTCTTGTGACGACAAAATAATTTTTGGTTTTTTTTCCAAGATATCCTCACTATTGATCATCAGGGCGGCGTCCGGTTTTGCTGGCGGCAGTTTACTTGGCCGCGGCAGACAAAACAAACAGCATCAGGACGTCCATCATCAGCGGATTATGGACGAACTCGCGGAGCAAGGCCATAGCGTTCGCGCATTCTTCATTAAAATTTATTAAAATCAATGACTTGTAATGGCTTATAGCGTAAAAAAGTTTATCCGTTCCGCGATGGCCGGATCCATTGAAGTTATTCTTGCTGGTATTTTGTTTACCATCAGCATTGTTTTAAGAGAAAAAAAACGGCGGGCAAAAAAAGGATTAAAATTCAGCATGAATTATTATTATAAAGACACGATTTCCTTTTTCCGCCTGTCTTGTCGCCTTGCCTGCTGTCACCGGCGTGCTGCATGGATATAAATTGCCGCACGCCCTGTACTTTCACGCTGCAAAATGACAATATGTCGGCCTTAGCAACACTTGGCAACACGTTGAGAGTTCCGGCTCACTTCGGTTTTCATCAGACTGGAACGTAAAGTATGGCAGGGCGAGGCGTGATCACACGGGGCGGCGGCAGGCGGGGCCGGCAGGAAGAAGCGTCATGATGACGCCATTGATACTGCCGTCCGTGCAATTACGCGGCGACCGGATAGCCCGGCTGAACTTGCTGGCCGCGGCGGCCATGCTGGCCACGGCCAGCCTGCTGCTGATCCTCTTCCAATTGTTTTCCCTTCAGGAATCCTTCCAGCGCAACCTGCACATCCAGGCCGACATGCTGGCACCCGCCGCCACCCAGGCCATGCGCGAAGACAATCGTCTCGCGGCACAACAACTGCTCGCTCCCCTCGCCGCCGCCCCGCATATCCGGCAAGCCCTGCTCTACAGCCCCTATGGCACACCGTTTGCCCGCTACGCGCGCAGCGGCAACGACGCCGTGCCGACGGCGCCGCGCAACGGCCTGCACCTCGATTACCTGGACGGCAGCGCCGCGATATTGAAGACCCTGCCCGGCGGCGGCGCGCTCTACCTGCGTGCCAGCCTGGCGCCGCTGTACGCCAGCCTGGCGCAATTTGCCGCCTTCACCGTGCTTGTCTGCCTGTGCGCGTTCGGCCTGACGTTCCTGATGGTGCGCCGCACGCGCACCGCGGCCCAGCATGCGGAAAACCATCTGCACTACCTGGCCCACGTCGACTCCGTCACGCAACTGCCGAACCGCCATGAATTCAACGACGCCCTGGCCTACGCGCTGGCGCGCGCCGACCGCCAGGACAGCAGCGTGGGCCTGCTGCTGCTGGACCTGGACAACTTCAAGGTAGTCAACGATACGCTGGGCCACCACTGCGGCGACCAGCTGCTCAAGCTCGTCGCCGAGCGCCTGGTGGCCATCCTGCGCGGCACCGACATCATCTGCCGCATCGGCGGCGATGAATTCGTCGTCATCGTCGAACCGGCCGACGACGCCTCGGAAATGGCCAGCGTGGCGCGCAAGATCCTCGCCGTGCTGGCTGCGCCGTTCGACCTCGAAGGCCACCAGCTGTATGTCAGCGCGAGCATCGGCGTGAGCCTGTATCCGTTCGACGCGCAGGACGTGGCCACCCTGACGCGCAATGCCGATACGGCCATGTACCACGCCAAGCACCAGGGCAAGAACCGCTACGCCGTGTTCAAGGCCGAAATGGAATTGCGCGCCCAGCGCCGCCTGCGCATGGAAGCGAACCTGCGCCGCGCGCTGCAAAACGAGGAACTGTATCTGCACTACCAGCCGCAGATCGACTTGCGCAGCGGGCGCATCGTCGGCGTGGAAGCGCTGATACGCTGGAATTGCCGCGAGATGGGCCAGCTGAGTCCCGCCGAATTCATCCCCGTGGCCGAGGAAAGCGGCATCATCGTCGACCTGGGACGCTGGGTGCTGCAAAGCGCCTGCCGCCAGGCGGCCGTCTGGTGCAAGGCGGGCCTGCTCGATTCGCTCGAGCACGTAGCCGTCAACCTGTCGGCCTGCCAGGCGCGCGACCCGGGCCTGATGCACGACATCCGCGCCATCCTGGACGAAACGCAGCTGCCGCATGGCTTGCTGGAGCTGGAAATCACGGAAGGGGTCTTGATGGACAATATCCACGCCAACGTGGAATTGATGCGGCGCCTGCAGGAAACGGGCATCCATCTGTCGATCGACGATTTCGGCACCGGCTATTCGTCGATGTCCTACCTGAAACGCCTGCCGATCGACCAATTGAAAATCGACCGCAGCTTCGTGCACGACCTGCCCGGCGAAGGCGAAGCCATCGTCACGGCCATCATCGCCATGGCGCACAGCCTGCATCTGAAAGTGGTGGCCGAGGGCGTGGAAACCTTGCGGCAGGTGGAGTTTTTGCGGACAGCGGGCTGCGACAACGTGCAGGGCTTTTTCTTCGCGCGCCCGATGACGGCGGCGCAGCTGACGGCATTGCTGCTGGAACGGCGCGACTGGAGCACGCGCACGATTTTGCCGGCTTGAGTTGATGCCAACGATGGTGTCGGATTACGCGCGTCCCGCGCTAATCCGACCTACGCCATGAACAGGTAGGTCGGATTAGCGCGCAGCGCGTAATCCGACATCACCCACATCAAGCCAGCTTGGCCGAATGCTCGCGCGTCGCGTGGAATTTCAGCTTCGGCCAGCGCTCTTCCGTCAAGCGCAGGTTGACGCCCGACGTGGCCAGGTAGGCCATATTGCCGGCCGCATCGTAGGCCACGTTATGGCCCAGCGCGTTTTCGAAGTCCTGCAGAATGCGCTTGTCGTCGCAGCTGACCCAGCGGGCGCTGCTGATGCTCGTGCCTTCGAACACGGCATCGACGCCATACTCGTTGAGCAAGCGGCTCGCCACCACTTCAAACTGCAGCACGCCGACGGCGCCCAGTACCAGTTCGCCGCCCTGCACCGGCTTGAAGACTTGCACCGCACCCTCTTCGCCCAGCTGCTGCAAGCCCTTGTGCAGTTGCTTGATCTTCAGCGGATTACGGATGCGCACGGAGCGGAAGAAGTCCGGCGCAAAATACGGGATACCCGTAAAGGTCAGCATCTCGCCTTCGGAAAAACTGTCGCCGATCTGCATGTTCCCGTGGTTCGGCAAGCCGATGATGTCGCCCGCGTACGCCTCTTCCACCTGTTCGCGCGAGGAAGCCATGAAGGTCACCACGTTCGACACCTTGATCTCGCGCCCCAGGCGCAAGTGCTTGACCTTCATGCCGCGCTCGAAACGTCCCGAGCACACGCGCAAGAAGGCGATGCGGTCGCGGTGGGCCGGGTCCATGTTCGCCTGGATCTTGAAGACGAAACCGGTAAACGGCTGTTCGGACGGAGCCACCGAACGCACGGTCGCATCGCGCTCGCGCGGCGCCGGGGCCCAGTCGACCAGCGCGGACAGGATCTCGCGCACGCCGAAGTTGTTGATGGCCGAACCGAAGAACACGGGCGTCTGCACGCCGGAGAGGAATTCCTCCAGGTTGAACGGGTTCGATGCGCCATGCACCAGTTCCACTTCCATGCGCAGCTGGTCCATCTCGAGGGGGAACATCTCCTGCAGGCGCGGGTTGTCGATGCCCTTGATGATTTCGAAGGCGCCGTCGGCCTTTTCTTCGCCGGCCTTGAACAGCATGATCTCGTCGTTCAGCAGGTGGTACACGCCGCGGAAGTTCTTGCCCATGCCGATAGGCCAGGTGACGGGCGCGCACTGGATCTTCAGCACGGATTCGAGTTCGTCGAGCAGGTCCAGCGGATCGCGCGTCTCGCGGTCCATCTTGTTCATGAAGGTGACGATCGGCGTATTGCGCATGCGGCACACGGCCAGCAGCTTGATCGTCTGCGCTTCCACGCCCTTGGCCGCATCGATCACCATCAGCGCCGAGTCGACCGCCGTCAGCACGCGGTAGGTATCTTCCGAGAAGTCCTGGTGGCCGGGGGTGTCGAGCAGATTGACGACGTGGTCGCGGAATTCGAACTGCATCACCGAGGAAGCGACGGAAATGCCGCGCTGCTTCTCGATCTCCATCCAGTCCGACGTCGCGTGGCGGCCCGATTTGCGCGCCTTGACGGTACCGGCCATCTGGATCGCGCCCGAGAACAGCAGCAGTTTTTCCGTCAGGGTGGTCTTACCGGCATCCGGGTGGGAAATGATGCCGAAGGTGCGGCGGCGCTGCACTTCGCGCGCGATCACGGCCGGCGCCTTGCTGCTCGCTGGCGCTGCGGCGATGTCCGCGTTGTCGCTGGAATCGGGGGTAGTGATGTCGTTCTCGTTGGCCATATTGGTGACCATAATATGGCCCTCGCAAAAAACCCTCGATTTTACAGAAGGATCGGCCTTCCGTGTGAACTGCTTCACTCTGGCGAACGGCAAAAATGACTGCATCAGGGCGCACTTCATCAAGGGGTCACAATCCGCAGGCAACATTGCACTGCAGAAATGTTGTCACCCTACCCTGGAAACCCGATGAAAATCCTCCTCACCCCCGCCATCCGACTCATGCAGCGCTTGCGCCTGCTGCCCAAATTCATGCTTGTCTGCCTGGTCTTCCTGCTGCCGCTGGTGCTGGCGACCACCCTGCTGATCTCGGAACTGGGCAAATCGCTGGCCCAGGCGCAGGATGCGCAGCGGGGCGTGGCCTATATGCGCCAGCTGCAGGAAGGCACGCGCCTGCTGCAGCAGCGGCGCGGCCTCGAACACTTGCGCCTGAGCGGCAAGGCGGGCATGGACAACACGGCCCTGAACGCGCGCATCACGGCCGCACTGGCGGCGCTGGCGCGCCTGCCTGCCGGTGCCGGGCTGCCCCAGGCGGCCGAGCTGACGAAACAGTGGCAAGCCCTGCTGGGCCGCCAGGCCGGTCTCGCGGCGCGCGACAGCTACGCGGCGCATACGGCGCTGCTGCGCCAGGCGGCCAAACTGGGCCAGCTGGTGGCCGACCGTTCGCACCTGAGCCTGGACCCGGACGCGGGCGCCAACCACCTGAGCGCCGTCTTCACCGCTACCCTGCCCGACCTGGCCGAAAGCCTGTCCGACATCGCCGGGCGCGGCGCCGCCTACATCGACACGGGCCTGTTCGAGGCGAATGAAGATCAACTCGTCAACGCCAACGCGCTGATCGCGCGCCACGAACTGGAACGCTTGCCGGCCCGCTTCGACGAAATCCTCGCCACCCGGCCGGAATTGCGCGCCAGCGTGCAGCCGGCCCTGAAAGCCGTGCCAGCCGCGCTGGCCTTCCTCGAACGCACGAAAAACGAAGTGACGAATTCCTACGACCAGACGTCGGGCGCGCAATTCCATGCGGCTGGCATGCAGGCGATCGACGCCCTGCAGGCGCTTTCCGGCGCTTCCGCCGGCGCCCTGGACGATTTGCTGGCGCAGCGCATCGCCCGCGACGAGGCGCGCCGCGCCCTGATCCTGGCGGCCATGCTGCTGGTGCTGCTGGCCGCTGCCTACCTGTGCGCGGGCTTTTATGCCGCGTTCGCGCGCGACGTGACGCAGTTGCGCGTGGCCGTCGGCGCGGCGGCGGCGGGCGACCTGTCGCAGCGCATCACCTCGCAGGCGCACGATGAGATCGGCGACCTGGTACGCGACTTCGGCGCCATGACGCACGGCCTGGCCATGCTGGTGCAGGAAATCCGCGGCGGCGCGGCCATCATCGCGGCGGCCGGCGCCGATATCGCCCAAGGCAACGCCGCCCTGTCCGGCCACACGGCCACGCAGGCCGATGCGCTGGGCGCCACGGTGGACTCGATGCGCGAGCTGACGGCCACCGTGGGCCGCAACGAGGCGCACGTAGGACAAGGTCGAACCCTGGTGGCGACGGCGGCCGACGTGGCCCTGCGCGGCGGCCAGACCGTGGGCGCCGTGGTCGACACCATGGCCTCGATCAAGGCCAGCTCGCACAAGATCGTCGACATCATCGGCGTCATCAACGGCATCGCCTTCCAGACGAATATCCTGGCCCTGAACGCGGCCGTGGAAGCGGCTAGAGCCGGCGAGCAGGGGCGCGGCTTTGCCGTCGTCGCCTCCGAAGTGCGCAGCCTGGCACAGCGCTCGAACGAGGCGGCGCTGGAAATCAAGCGTCTGATCGGCGATTCCGTCGCCACCGTGGATGCCGGCGGCGACCTCGTCAATGCCGCCGGCAACACCATGCGGCAAGTGGTCGACGCCGTGCAGCAGGTGGCCTTGGTGATCGGACGCATCAGCAGCGCCGGCGCCGAACAGAATGGCGAGATCGCCCGCATCAACCAGGCGCTGGCGCAAATCGACGACATGACGCGCCAGAACGCGGGCCTGGTCGACGAGGCCCGCGCCGGTTCGCAGCGCCTGCACCAGGAAGGTGAAGCGCTGACGCAGGCCGTCAGCCGCTTCCGCCTGGGCGAGCACGAGGCGCCAAATCCGCGCCAGGCGCCGGCCGCAGCGGTGCGCGACGGCTTGCCCAGCGTGCGTCCGGCCGGTCTGTGGAGCGCCAACAAACCGCGCGTCATATCACAAAATCGCGCGGAACGGCGCAAGGCTAGCTAGTCAAAAGTGTGCACGTAGGACAAGGACTACAATTCCGCCTCAAATGAGACTACAAAGTGGCGACTGCTAATCTTATGTTCGCCACTTACATAAGCTTTTAAAGTAGCTACATCGCGATCTGCACCGCGCGGTCGAACAAAACGCCGTTATCACATGAGCACGGCAGCTTCTTTGACCAGCAACGCGGCAGTCGCACTCCGATGTAAAAAGCCTGTGAGGAATACTATGAACCAAACTCAACTTAGCACCCCGGTCCAGAAGAACCAGTTGCTGCCGCGCGCCATGCCGGCGGCCGGACGGGAAATCAAGCTTGCGTCGCGGGTTAGCCTCAGCAGTGCCCAACAGAATGAATTGCTGGCCGCTCTGCCGCGCGCCGCGCTTGAATCGCTGTTCGAAGACCTGGAACTGGTGGAACTGCCGTTCGGCAAGGAATTGTATGCCTACGGTAACAACCTGGAATACAGCTACTTCCCCACCACCGCCATCATTTCGCTGCTGTATGTGATGGAAGATGGCGCCACGACGGAAATCGCCGTCGTCGGCCATGAAGGCGTGGCCGGTGCCTCGCTGCTGGCAGGCGAGCGCGCCATGTGCACGGCTGTCGTGCAAAGCGCCGGTTACGGCTACCGCCTGAAAACGCAAAGCTTGCGCGACGCGTTCAATCAAGGCGGCGCCCTGCCCCAGCTGCTGATGCGCTACACCAACGCCCTGTTTGCGCAAATGGCGCAGAACGCCGTCGGCGGCCGCCACAGCTCGATCGAACAAAAGCTGTGCCGCTGGCTGCTGGACCGCCTGGACCGTTCGCCATCGAATGAATTGAAAGTCACGCAAGAGCTGATCTCGATCATGCTTGGCGTGCGCCGCGAAAGCATCACGGCCGCCGCCGGCAAGCTGCAGGAAGAAGGCTTGATCCACTATCGCCGCGGCAATATCACGGTGCTGGACCGCGCCGGCCTGGAATGCTATGCGGGCGAATGCTACAAAGTGGCCAAGACGGAATACGACCGCTTGCTGCGCGACGTATCACGCTGCTGATGCGCTGCTGATCATGCAAGATAAATAAAAAATGGCCGGGCTGCATGCCCGGCCATTTTTTATCTCAAAGAAAATTACGCTTCGATATCCGCGTCAATGTCTTCCGGCTCCGGCGTCAGCGGCAGCGGAATCACGGCTTCCACGCATGTCCCCTTGCCATCCGGTCCCTGGCGCACGGTGAGAGTGCCGCCCAACAGCAAAGCGCGTTCGCGCATGCCCAGCAAGCCGTGCGACATCGGTTTTTGCAGCGCAGCTTCCGTGATGCCGATGCCGTCGTCGATCACGCGCAGCACCAGGCCGTGTTCATTGCGTTTCAAGGTCACGCTGACCATGCCGGCACGCGCATATTTCATGATATTCGTCAGCGATTCCTGCACGATACGGAACAGGGCAATCGTCAGGGTGGCTTCGCGGTTGTCGATATTGATGGCCACGTCCGTTTCGCAACGAACCGAGCTCATGCGCGCAAAATCCTCGCAATAGCTTTCGATGGCGGCGCACAGGCCCAGGTTGTCCAGCAGGCTGGGGCGCAAATCCTCGACGATGCGGCGCTTGAGCTCCACCGTTTCCAGCAAGGTCGCCTTGGCACGCCGTAATTGCGTCGCCAGTTCCGGCTGCGTGTGCGCCAGTTGCTGCGTGACGGCACCCAGGTCCATGCTGATCGACGTCAAGTTGGCGCCCAGCTCATCGTGCAGCTCCCGCGCCAGGCGTGCTTTTTCCACTTCATTGACGCTGATCAAATGACGCGACAGCACGGATAGCTGCTCGGTACGCTTGCTGACCGTCGATTCCAGGGTGTCGTTGGCATTTTGCAATGCATACTCGACGGCCGCGCGGTTCTGGAAGCTGCGCCGCACCAGCTGATAAAACATGATCAGCACAAGAATGGCCAGGGCATTGATGCCGATGCCGAGCAGCACGGCTTTCTGATACTCATGATAAAAGGCGGCGCTGCCGGTCGACAGCGCTTCATTCTGTTCGCGCGTCATGATCACCACCTGCAGGCGGATCTCGTCCATGGTGGCGCGGTCATCGGTCACGCGCGAGATGTTGACGATCTCGGCCAGTCCACCCTGCTTGTAGACATCGATCGATTGTTGCAACATCGACATCTTTCGGCGGATCAAGCTTTTCAGCTGGCCCAGGTTTTTCAGCTGGGTGGGACTGCCCGCGAGCAAGGTTTGCAGCTCGTTGAATTCGTTTTCGATTTCGGTGGTGGCGGTCTTCGACGGCCCCAGATAGGTTTCGGAGCCGGAAATGAAATAGCCGCGCAAGCTGCTTTCCGCATCGAGCACGAGCACGTTCAAATACTGCAGGCGGTCGGCCACACGGGCGCTCTGGCTGAGCAAGGCGTTCGTGCCCTTCAACGACTGCAGGTTGTGATAAAGACTGAAGCCATTAAGTACAAGCAACAAGGCGCACGTCACGCACAGGATCGTCTTGTACAGGGGCAGGCGGTGATTCGGGGCCGGTTCAGCGGTGAAATACATCCTGATGTGCATCCTTAGCAAGGTTCGGCGCGGGAAAGAGCGCCGGCGCCGGCCAATTATAGTCCTCGCCACAAACTGCTGCACTGCACAAGTCGTGCTGGCTAGCTGGCTGAGCGATCATGTTTCAATGATCGCACCGCAGCGCTAGTCAAGCAAATTGTTTTTCATTGCGTAATAGGTCAAGTCGCTGTTAGATTGCAAGCCCATTTTTTCCATGATGCGCGTACGGTAGGTACTCACCGTCTTGATGCTCAGCGATAAGGCCACGCCGATATCGGACACGGTGGCGCCGCGCGCCAGGCGCAGGAAGACCTGGAACTCGCGGTCCGACAATTCCGTATGCAGGGCCGCATTCGTGTCGCGGTCGAACGACTGCGCCAGCAACTCGCCCACGGTGGAGCTGACATAGCGGCGTCCCTGGAATACGGTGCGCACAGCTGTCATCAGCTCGTCGGCTTCGCATTCCTTGTTCAGATAGCCGTTCGCGCCCATCTTGAACAGGTTCAGCGCGTATTGCTGCGCGGGATAGCCGCTGAGTATCAGCACGGGCAATTCCGGCTGGCCCTGGCGGATCGTGCGCAAGGTATCGATGCCGCTTTGATCGGGCATGGCTATATCGAGCAGCAGTACATCGCAAATTTCGCGGCGGGCGATATCGAGCGCTTCGCGCCCGGTACCGGCTTCCGCCACCACACTGAAATCGTCAGAAGACGAAAAAATCTGTTTGAATCCAGCTCGTACTATTTGGTGATCATCACAAATGGCAACGCGTATCATTGTTTCCCCTTAAATTTTCCTGGCCTGGGAAAGACTACCGGAACCTGAACGCTGCTCCGGTTCAGCGTCACTAACAAAAACGCAACATTAACATTATATTCAAAATATGGCGCGCCGTACGGTAGCGTGAGCGCCAAGGCGGGGCGCCCATGCAGTATAGTCAACTTGGTCAACTGCTACCGGACAACCCCACCTATATTGGTACAAATCTTATTTTAGCAAGGTTAAAATCGCCATTAATTCATTGCGTATCCACACGCGGTCCAACGGCGCTTCCTGCGGCACGGCAGGCATGGCCGGCAGCTCGTCGGCGATGGCATGCGAAGCGCCACGACTGTCGAGCTTGTTGCGCGCTCCGCTGATGGTAAAGCCCTGCTCGTACAGCAATTCGCGGATGCGGCGTATCAGCAGCACCTCATGGTGCTGATAATAACGGCGGTTTCCACGTCGTTTGACCGGCTTGAGCTGGGAAAACTCCTGCTCCCAGTAGCGCAATACGTGCGGTTTGACGCCGCACAACTCGCTCACCTCGCCGATCGTGAAATAGCGTTTCGCCGGAATGGGCGGCAAGGCGATCAACTCGGTTTTACTGATGCGCTCGTTCATCGCCACTCACTCAGGCAGCACGTGCCAGCGGACTGGTCTCTTCGACCATGCTTTTCAGCTTCTGGCTCGCATGGAAGGTCACGACACGGCGCGCCGTGATGGGGATCTCTTCGCCCGTCTTCGGATTGCGGCCCGGCCGTTGCGGCTTGTCGCGCAACTGGAAATTGCCGAAACCGGACAACTTGACGGCCTCGCCACGCTCGAGCGCGTTGCGGATTTCGTCGAAAAAGGTCTCGACCATATCCTTCGCTTCGCGCTTGTTCAGGCCCACTTGCTCGAACAACAGTTCGGCCAGTTCCGCCTTGGTCAAGGTCGGTAAATCTTTTTCCGCTTCCTGGCGCACTTTGGCAACTAGCATGGCCCGATGCAAATCGGCGGCCAGTGCGGATTGCAGTACGGCGGAATCAACGTCGCTGTTATTAATTTTCCTGCCCTGCCTTTTCTGTGCGCCCGAGCTCGCCACATGGCAAGCTCGTCTACGATTGACGACGGAAAGGCCGTCACGCAAGGCGACGGCCAGTCCGGTAATTACGAACGCAGTTTCGCGTCGTGGCCCTGCTTGGCCGCATCGATCAGGACAGCCATCAGGCCATCGACGACATCGTCTTGCAGGGTGTTTTGAGTATCTTGCAAGCTAATCCGGAAAGCAAGGCTTTTTTCATCCGACTCCAGACCTTTTCCACGATATTCATCAAATAAAACAATGGCTTGCACGATACGCGCTGCCGGGCTCGCCTTCGCTGCCGCGTGGAAGCTGTCGAGCAGATCCTGCACGGCCACCGATTGCTTGACGACCACGGCCAGGTCGCGGCTGACGCCAGGGAATTTCGAGATTTCCTGGTACGCGGGCACGACTCTTTGCGTCAAGGCAGCGGCATCGACTTCGAACAGCACGGGCGCCAGCGGCAAGTCATACTTTTGCATCCAGCGCGGGTGCAATTCGCCGATGAAACCGATGACCTTGCCATCGAGCTCCACGTTGGCCGAACGGCCCGGATGCAGTGCCGGATGCTCCGCCTTGGTGAAACGCAAGACCAGCGGCGCGAACAGCGCTTCCAGGTCCGCCTTCACGTCGAAGAAGTCGACCGTGCGCGCAGCCTGGCCCCACTGCTCGTCGGCAACCGCGCCGTAGGCCATGGCGGCCACGCGCTTGGGCTGGGCGTAGCCGGCCACCGACAACGGGCCGTTTTCCACGCTGTCGTCGCGCTGGTAGATGGCGCCCACTTCGAAGATGCGCACGCGGTTCGTCTTGCGGTTCAGGTTGTAGCGCACATTGGCGATCAGGCTGCCGATCAGCGAGGAGCGCATCACGCTCATCTGGCTGGCGATCGGGTTCTGCAATTTGATCGGGTTCGTGTTGCCCGAGAAATCGCGCTCCCATGCCGTATCGACAAAGCTCATGTTAACCACTTCCTGGAAACCCAGGTCGGCCAGTTCATGACGTACCGCAAACAGCGAGCGGGTATTTTCCGGTGCAATCTGCATCACGTTCGCAGCCACGGGCGGCAAGGTCGGGATGTTTTCAAAGCCGTACACGCGCGCCACTTCCTCGATCAGGTCTTCCTCGATCTCGATGTCGAAACGGTAGCTGGGCGAGGTCACGGAAAACACGCCGTCCGCCAGGGTGTATGGCAGGGCCAGGCGCGTGAAGATATCGGCGATCAGCTCATCGTTGAGCGGCACGCCGATGACTTTTTGCGCGCGCGCCGTGCGCATCGACACGGGCTGGCGTTGCGGCAGGTTCACCACGTGGTCGTCGACGGGGCCGACGGTCGTCGCCGGCGTGCCGCAGATTTCCACGATCAGTGCCGTGATGCGCTCGATGTGTTCGACGGTGGTGGCGAAATCGACACCGCGCTCGAAGCGGTGCGCCGCATCGGTCGAGAAATTCAAACGGCGCGCACGGCCTTGAATGGCGTTCGGCCACCAGAATGCCGCCTCCAGATAGATGCTGTCCGTATCGTCCGACACGGAGCTGGCGTCGCCGCCCATGATGCCGGCCAAGGATTCGATTTCTTTATCATCAGCAATGACGCCAATCCACTCGTCGACGGCAATGGTGTTGCCGTTCAACAGCTTGACGGATTCGCCCGCCTTGCCCCAACGCACGTCGAGGCTGCCGTGGATCTTGGCCAGGTCAAACACGTGGCTGGGACGGCCCAGTTCCAGCATCACATAGTTCGAGATATCGACCAGGGCCGACAACGGACGCTGGCCGCTGCGCTCGAGGCGCTGCTTCATCCAGTCCGGCGTGGCTGCCTTGGCGTTCAAACCGCGGATGACGCGGCCCGTGAAACGGCCGCACAGGTCCGGCGCGCTGACTTTCACGGGCAGGATTTCATCGCTGGAAACAGGCACGGTGCGGAACTGCGGCGCATTCAGGGGCACACCCGTCAAGGCCGACACTTCGCGCGCCACGCCCAGCACGGACAGGCAGTCCGCCTTGTTCGGCGTCAACTTGATGGTGAATTTCAAGTCGTTGAGCGCAAAGTAATCGCGGAAATTCTGGCCGATCGGCGCGTCGTCCGGCAATTCCATCAAGCCGGCGTTTTCTTCCGACAATTTCAATTCGCGCGCGGAGCACAGCATGCCTTGCGACTCGACGCCGCGCAGCTGGCCCACCTTGATTTCAAACGGCTTGCCATCGGCGCCAGGCGGCAGCACGGCGCCCGCCATCGCGCAGACGACTTTCAAGCCCGGGCGCACGTTCGGCGCGCCGCAGACGATGTTGAGCATGGTGCCCGTGCCGACGTCGACCTGGCACACATTCAGGCGGTCCGCGTTCGGATGTTTTTCCATCTCCAGGACCAGGCCCACCACCACGTTCGAGAACGGGGGCGCAACAGGATCGACGTCCTCGACTTCGAGACCGGACATGGTCAGCAGATGGGCCAGTTCGTCCGAAGTCATCTTCGGATCGACCATGGTACGGAGCCAGTTTTCGGAAAATTGCATAATCAAGCCTTCAAAGGGTCAAAGCTCACAGCGCGAGCGCACAGGCGCTCAAGCGCCATGAATCAAACGGAACAACGCTTAGTTGAATTGCTTCAAGAAACGCAAGTCGCCTTCATAGAACAGGCGCAGGTCGTTGATGCCGTAACGCAGCATCGTCAAGCGTTCCAGGCCGGAGCCGAAAGCGAAACCGATGAATTTCTCGGGATCGAGGCCGAAGTTCTTCACGACGGTCGGATGCACCTGGCCAGCGCCCGACACTTCCAGCCAGCGGCCTTTTAAAGGACCAGAGCCAAAGGCGATGTCGATCTCGGCCGACGGTTCCGTGAACGGGAAGTACGACGGGCGGAAGCGCACCTGCAGGTCGTCCGTCTCGAAAAAGGCCTTGACGAAGTTCAGGTACACGCCCTTCAGGTCGGCAAAGCTGATGTCTTCGGCGATCCACAGGCCTTCGACCTGGTGGAACATGGGCGAATGGGTGGCGTCGCTGTCGACGCGGTAGGTGCGGCCCGGCGCGATGACCTTGATCGGCGGCGTATGCGTGCGCGCATAACGCACCTGCATCGGGCTCGTGTGCGTGCGCAGCAGCAAAGGCTTGCCATCGGTGTCGTTGCCATCAATGTAGAACGTATCTTGCATGGAACGGGCTGGATGGTTTTCCGGGCTGTTGAGCGCCGTGAAGTTGGTCCAGTCGTTTTCGATTTCAGGGCCGTCGGCCACGTCGAAACCGATGGAGCGGAAGATTTCCTCGACCCGCTCCCACGTGCGCATCACGGGATGGATACCGCCTGGCATGCGGCCACGGCCTGGCAGGGTCACGTCGATCGCTTCGGCGTTCAGGCGGCCTTGCATCTGGGCATCGGCCAGCGCATCACGGCGCGCCGTCAGCGCGTCTTCGATCTGCACTTTGACGGCGTTGATCAGGGCGCCCTGCGCCTTGCGCGCGTCCGGATCCAGTTTGCCCAGGCCCTTCATCATTTCGGTAATCTGGCCAGTCTTGCCCAAGTAGCGGGCTTTGGCGTTTTCAAGTGCGGCAGCGTCTGCGGCGGCGATAAAGTCAGCCTGGGCCGAGACGACGAGTTCTTCTAGGGAGTTCATGCGGCATTTCCTGTTTTGGACATCAATTCTGGACTCGGCTATCAAAAGTCCAACAATCAAAAACGGAAACGGGGCATAAGGTTCACACCCCTGCCCCGCTCTTTATGACGTCACCCTACGGATGACGTTGTGCAATGACCGATGCTTACGCAGCGATTTTTGCTTTAACTGCGTTGACAATCGCAGCGAATGCTGGCTTGTCCATCACAGCCATATCGGCCAGGACTTTACGGTCCAGTTCGATATTTGCTTTTTTCAAGCCGTTCATGAATACGCTGTACGTTACGCCATGCTCACGGGAAGCGGCGTTGATACGGGCGATCCACAGGCGGCGGAAAACGCGCTTCTTGTTGCGGCGATCGCGGTAAGCGTATTGGCCAGCGCGCATAACTGCTTGCTTGGCAACACGGTATACACGGCTGCGGCGACCACGGTAGCCTTTAGCTTGAACAAGAATCTTCTTATGACGGGCACGAGCTGTAACCCCACGTTTTACTCTAGGCATAGTAACTCCTTAAATTGAGTGTGAGATTAAGCAGTCGGCATCATGCGCATGACGGATGTGACATCCGATGCGTTGATGTTACGGGTACCGCGCAACTGACGTTTGTTTTTGGTGGTTTTCTTGGTCAGGATGTGGCGTTTGAACGCGTGACCCGACTTGACTGTTCCACCTGGACGCACGCGAAAACGTTTTTTCGCGGAGCTTTTGGTCTTCATTTTAGGCATAGCAATCTGTCCTCTTACGGACAGCTCCATTTATAACAGGATTGCAGGTGGCAACACGACGCTGCGCTTAGATGCCTGCTTTCACATGTTGTGCAGCGGATGCGAGTCCACTACAGTTCACGCGGCCCGGGCATTGCTGACCGGGCCGCGCAAATTCTGCCTGGAATCTGGTGTCGCGCCCATGCAGGCACAAACCACGTCGATCCACAGTAAAACGCTATTGTATCTTACTTCTTCTTCTTAGGCGAAAGAACCATGATCATTTGGCGGCCTTCCATCTTCGGGAACTGCTCGACCTGGCCGTACGGCTCCAGATCGGCTTTCAGACGTTCCAGCATGCGGAAGCCAATATCCTGATGCGCCATCTCACGACCGCGGAAACGCAAGGTGATCTTGGTTTTATCGCCATCTTCAAGGAACTTGATGAGATTACGCAACTTGATATTGTAGTCACCATCATCAGTCCCCGGACGGAATTTGACTTCCTTCACGAGGATGATCTTTTGCTTCAATTTGGCTTCGTGAGCTTTCTTTTGCTCCGAATACTTAAATTTGCCGTAGTCCATCAAACGGCACACCGGTGGCTGCGCGGTAGGCGCAATTTCCACCAGATCGACGTTTGCCTCTTCCGCCAGGCGGAAGGCTTCAGCCAAACTTACGATACCGAGTGGCTCGTTATCGACCCCGCTTAAACGCATTTCAGGGGCAGTGATTTCGCCATTGATGCGATGTGACTTGTCAGTAGCTATTGTAATTTCCTTTAAAAATCTTGTAAGACGGTCGTGCAGCGAGTTTCCTCGTCAGGCCTTGGTGTCGACTTCATGTTTGAGTCGCTCTATCAGGGCATCGATGGACATCACGCCCAGATCGACATTGCCCCGCGCCCGCACGGCCACTGTATTCGCATCCCGCTCTTTGTCGCCAATCACTAAGATGTAAGGCAATTTTTGTACGGAATGTTCACGTATTTTATAGGTAATCTTCTCGTTACGCAAATCAGCCTGTACGCGCAGCCCCGCTTTGCGCAGTTTTGTTGTAACTTCCTGTACATAGTCAGCTTGAGCGTCGGAAATATTCAACACCGACACCTGCACCGGCGACAGCCACAACGGCATGGCGCCCGCATAGTGTTCGATCAGGATGCCGATGAAACGTTCCAGCGAACCGACGATCGCGCGGTGCAGCATGATCGGCACCTGGCGCGTGTTGTCCACGGCCACGTATTCGGCACCCAGGCGGCCCGGCATCGACGGATCGATCTGCACGGTGCCCACTTGCCATGCGCGGCCCAGGCTATCCTTCAGGTGGTATTCGATCTTCGGACCGTAGAACGCGCCCTCGCCCGGCAATTCCGTCCATTCCACGCCGCAGGCGCGCAGGGCCGAACGCAGGGATTCCTCGGCGAAATCCCACGACTCTTCCGTGCCGATGCGGTTATCAGGACGCAAAGCCAGTTTCACATCGATATTCGTGAAGCCGAAAGCCGTGTACACATCCATCGCCTGCTGGTGGAACGCCGTCACTTCGCCGGCGATCTGCTCTTCCAGGCAGAAGATGTGGCCATCATCCTGCGTAAAGCCGCGCACGCGCATCATGCCGTGCAAGGCGCCCGATGGCTCGTTGCGGTGGCATTGGCCGAATTCGCCGTAACGCAATGGCAGGTCGCGGTAGCTGCGCATGCCATTGTTGAAAATCTGGATATGGCCAGGGCAATTCATCGGCTTCAGCGCATAGGCGCGGTTTTCCGATTCCGTGATAAACATGTTTTCACGGTAATTGTCCCAGTGACCGGTTTTTTCCCACAAGCCACGGTCCAGAATTTGCGGCGCCTTGACTTCCTGATAGCCATTGACCTGGTACACATTGCGCATGTATTGCTCGACTTGCTGCCAGATCGACCAGCCTTTCGGATGCCAGAAGATCAGGCCCGGCGCTTCTTCCTGGAAATGGAAGAAATCGAGCTGCTTGCCCAATTTGCGGTGATCGCGCTTTTCCGCCTCTTCCAGGTTGTGCAAATACAGCTCCTGGTCTTCCTTCTTGGCCCAGGCCGTGCCATAGATACGCTGCAGCATCTCGTTTTTCGAGTCGCCGCGCCAGTAGGCGCCGGCCAGCTTCATCAGCTTGAACACTTTCAGCTTGCCCGTCGATGGCACGTGGGGGCCGCGGCACAAGTCCGTGAACTTGCCTTCGGAATACAGCGACACTTCCTGGTCGGCCGGAATCGAACCGATCAATTCAGCCTTGTACGCTTCGCCGATACCCTTGAAGTACTCGATGGCTTCGTCGCGCGCGACAACCTTGCGCGTGACTTGCTCATCCTTCTTGGCCAGTTCCGCCATTTTCTTTTCGATCGCCGTCAAATCTTCGGGCGTGAACGGACGCTTGTAGGCGAAGTCATAGTAAAAGCCGTTGTCGATCACGGGGCCGATGGTCACTTGTGCATCGGGGAACAATTCCTTGACGGCATACGCCAGCAAGTGGGCCGTCGAGTGGCGGATCACTTCCAGACCATCGGCATCCTTGTCCGTCACGATCGCCAGTTCCGCATCTTGCTCGATCAGATAGGAAGTATCGACCAGCTTGCCGTCGACCTTGCCGGCCAGGGCAGCCTTGGCCAGGCCGGTACCAATATTGGCCGCAACCTGGGCCACGGTGACCGGGCCGTCGAATTGACGGGCGGAACCATCGGGAAGTCGGATTGTAAGCATATTGATCTCCATATCGGCGCTGGCGCCAGGTAAAACTGCAATGTGGTGTGGACTGAAAAACTGAAAGGAAAACGCGGACGCAAAAAAACGCGGACTAGCCGCGTTTTTCACTTTCTTGAGACAAAGGAAACCCGTTCGACTAGCGTCACTCCCAAAGCTTGGTAGTAGTTCGCGGTGTCATAACCGGTTCACCCTTTCTCTTTAACTGCATTCTGGTGGGCGGTGAGGAATTCGAATCCCCGACCCCTTGGATGTCGACCAAGTATTCTAACCAGCTGAACTAACCGCCCGTAAAACTTTTTTATCGATCACTGCATCAGCAATCGTCTTTAAAACCATCTACTGCTAAATTCTGGTGGGCGGTGAGGAATTCGAATCCCCGACCCCTTGGATGTCGACCAAGTATTCTAACCAGCTGAACTAACCGCCCCGAAGACCAGCATTATAGAGAGGCTTTCCCAGAATGACAAGGGCTGTTTTACAGGAAACTTTAATCATTCTCCGGGCGTCAGCCTCCTTTATATAGAGGGGGCCCGCGGCGCCTTGAATGCCGCTAGAATCGGGGCATGAATTCCACCATACTAACTTGGCTGAAAACCCTGAGCCGCATTTGCGGTTTTGAAACGGCCGACTCCTTCCCGCCCCATCATCCGTATGCGCGCACGCGCTGGGACGCCGCGTATTTCGATATCGCCTCCGACGTGAAGCCCGACGAGATCGAGCGGCGCATCTGCGCGGCCATCGCCAACACGCCGAGCGTCTTCGCCTACATCACCAATCCCACGCCGCGCATGCAGCGCGCGCTGCTGAACGTGATCCACGACCGGCTGCGGCGCCAGCCCGGCGCGGGCGCCACGGACCTGGTCTTGTTATTGATCAACGCCTACGCCAGCGACCACATCACGGAAGCCGTGCCCGGCCTGCGCACCCTGATCTTCAACACGGAACACGAAGACACGAACCTGCGCGTGCATGCGATCCTGGAATTGCTGGTGGGCACACCGCGCGGGCTCGATGTCATCGATATGTAAATCAGGCGTGGTTGGCGGGCACGTAGCGCGCCCGCAAGCGCATGAACGGCGTTTCCACCAATGCATATAAAAGCCAGCCCGTGGCGATGCTGGCAGCAATACTGGCCAGTATCGCTGTGAGGCTATCGGCGCCATGGCCAACGTCTTGCAAATAGGGCCGCAATAAGATGCACAGCTGCTTGTGCAGCAAGTAAATCGCATACGACCACAGGGCCAGGCTGGCCGCGCCCGGCACGCGCAGCCGATAGAGTGCGCTGGCGGGACTGAGCGCCGCGATCAGCAGCAGGGTAAAACTGGCGGCCAGGGCCGGATAGCCGAACACCGTCACCCAGTAGCCATAGTGATCGTTGAGGAACACATAAAACATCAGCGCCGTGCCGACAATTCCGGCCAGCAAGCTGCGGTTGCCATGGGATGTCAGGCGCGTCCAGGCGGCCGGATGGTAATTCTTCAGCAGCGCCAGCGCCACGCCCGCCACCAGCTCGTCGAAGCGGCACCACGACGCGTAATAGATATACTTGTAATAGCCAAGGCCGCCGCGCGGCACTTGCACATACTCATCCCACAAATAGGCGCGCACCAGCATGCCCACGATAAAGCTGGCGGCCACGGCCAGCCACGCCCACAGCAAGGACTTGCGGCAAGCGGCGATCAGCAGCGCCACGGCCGGCAGCAGCACGTAGAACTGCTCTTCCACGCAGAGCGACCATGCATGGGAAAACGCCGTGCCCGGCGTCAAATTGATGTTTTGCGTAAAGGTCAGGAATTTCCACAGCGGCAATAACGCGCTATCGCCGCGAAACGCGGGCCACAAGTAGTACAGCGCCAGCACGGCGTAGAAACTGGGCAAGGTGCGCAGGAAGCGCCGCGCATAGAAACGCGGCAAGGAAAAGCCGTGCTCGCTGCGCAAGGCCGCAAAGATCTGATTGCCGATCAGGTAGCCGCTGAGGGCAAAGAACAGGTCCACGCCCGTCCAGCCGATTTCGCCCCAGAAACCGAACGCCCCGCCCTCGCTGACGAACAGCAAATAATGGTTCATGAAGACGAGCACGATGGCCAGCGCACGCAGGGTATCGAGGCCGTACAGGCGGGAAGGATGGGAAGTGCTGGGCATGGAATCGGCAAGGGAAAACAACGGTGGCGCCGATCATGCCATGCCGGGGCCGACGATGCGCACATTTTTACGGGAGCCTGTGGCGAATCCCGCTAAAATATGCCGACCCCGCTTTCCCTTCCCGCAACAGCATAGGATATGTCCAGCATGAGCAGCGCACTCCACTTCAAGTCCATCAACTACACGGGCCAGGGCAGCGGTCCGCGCCTGATCGTCACCGGCGCCGTACACGGCAATGAAACCTGCGGCACCAAGGGCATCCACCGCGTGATGGCTGAACTCGACAGCGGCGCCCTTTCCATCGTGGCCGGCAGCGTCACGTTCGTGCCCATCACCAACCCGCTTGCTTACGCCAAGGGCGTGCGCAGCGGCGACCGCAACCTGAACCGCAACCTGTTTCCGAACGACAATCCGCAGGATTTCGAAGACCGCATCGCCAACTGGCTGTGCCCGCTGCTGGGCCAGCACGACGTGCTGCTGGACTTGCACTCGTTCAATGCCGACAGCCAGCCCTTCGTCATGGTGGGTCCGCGCAACAACGATGGCCCGCTGCAACCGTTCAAGCACGAAGACAAGGAACGCGCGCTGGCGCGCCGCCTGGGCGTGCGCCGCTTCGTCGATGGCTGGCTGCAAACGTATGGCGCCGGCGTGCAGCGCCGCCTGGGCAGCAGCGACCAGGTGGGCATGGTCTTGCGCTACGGCGTGGGCACGACGGAATACATGCGCTCGACGGGCGGCTACGCGCTGACCCTGGAATGCGGCCAGCACGCGGACCCGGCCGCGCCGGACGTTGCCTACCGCGCCATCATGAACACGCTCGCCTTCCTCGGCTTCATCGACGCGCCGCAGCCCGAACCGATTGCCGATGCAGACATGGAAGCGCTGAACATGGTAGTCGTGCACGACAAGCGCGATGCGGGCGACCGCTTCATCAAGACCTGGTCCAGCTTTGACAAGGTGCAACAGGGCGAGCAGATCGGCGTGCGCGCGGACGGCACGCCCGTGACGGCCGAGTTCGACGCCTATATCCTGTTCCCGGACGTCAACGCGCAAGCCAATGCCGAGTGGTATTACCTGGCAAGGGTTGCCAGCAGTTTTTGATTAGAGCCTATTCCAGTAGGGAGCGTCATCTGCTGGTAGTTCATCAGGAGCGCGGACAAGGCGTGAGGAGGACGCGTGGCGAGCCACGCGACGACGATCAACGCAGTCCCCGCTTCTGAGGGGCGCCAGCAGGGGATGTATTCATCTACTGGGATAGGCTCCTAGTGCCCGACGGACTTGGAAAACAAGTTAATCACGAGCACGCCGGCAATGATCAGCCCCAGGCCGATCAAGGCCGGCGTATCGAGGCTTTGCTTGAACCAGAACCAGCCGACGGCGGAAATGAGCACGATGCCCACGCCCGACCAGATCGCATAGACGATGCCGGTAGGAATGACCTTCAGGGTCAGGGACAAACACCAGAAGGCGATGCTGTAGCCAACCACGGTGATGACGCTGGGCCACAAGCGGCTGAAACCCTCGGAGGCCTTCAAGGCGCTGGTGGCGATCACTTCGGCGATGATGGCGATGGCCAGGTAGAAATAGGTCATGGCGAGACTCATGCTGGCCTCCTTATTGTGGGCTGAGCAGTTTCAAGCCCAGGATGCCGGCCACAATCAGGGCGATGCAGGCGATGCGCGCGGCGCTGGCCGGTTCGCCCAGCACCATGATGCCGAAGATGGCCGTGCCAACGGTGCCGATGCCCGTCCAGATGGCGTAGGCCGTGCCCAGCGGCAAGGTGCGCAAGGCCAGGCCCAGCATCACCACGCTGCCCACCATGGAAACAGCCGTCAGCACGGAAGGCACGAGGCGCGTAAAGCCGGCGCTGTATTTGAGGCCGATGGCCCAGCCGATTTCCAGCAAACCCGCCAATACCAGAATGATCCATGCCATACTTTTCTCCCGAGGCGGCAGGGTCGTCCCCGCCATACAGCCCCCACATCGAGCGGGGTCGTCCCCACAGGAGCAAAGGGAAAAGTATACCATTGGGTGAAAAATCTTGCCCCAAGCACACTATCGCTAGTGCGGCTGCTCTAATCGAAAGTTGCCAAAAAACATGCACTTGGCGGCATAATTGCCGCATCCATTCACTTTCGGGAACAACGATGCTGCTACTGGCCCAAATCCTTACCGCCCTCATCCTGCTGCTGCATGTGTACATCGTGCTGCTGGAAACCGTGCTGTTCGATGCGCGCGGACGCAAGGTGTTTGGCCTGTCCAAGGAAAAGGCGGAGATCGTGCGTCCCGCCATGTCGAACCAGGGTTGCTACAACGGCTTTCTCGTCGCCGCACTGGCACTGGGATTTTTGCACCCGGACGCGGCCATCGCTTATGCGTTCACCGTGTTCGGCCTGGCGTGCATCGCCGTGGCCGGCGTGTGGGGCGCGGCCACCGTCATGACGCGCATCCTCTACCTGCAAACGGTGCCTGCCGTCATCGCCTTGCTGCTGTTCCACTTCGCCTGATCCCTGCCGGGGCGGCCAGCCGGCCGCCCTTCCCCGCTCCGTGCCGCCTGCGCATACCCCATATGGGTGATGTTTCCAAAAAACATGCCCGATACAATTCCTTGTAGCAATAAAAAAGATACCACCAGATACATGGTGGCACGTCACAGTCCACAGGGGAAATCATGCAAGCACATCCAACCACCTTTGCCGTCACTTTACTCGGCTGCCTCATGCTGTCCGCCTGCGGTGGCGGCGGCAGCGACGACACCAGCTCGGGCAGCGGTTCCACCAGCGCCGGCGGCACCAGCGGCACCTCGGCAAACTGCCAGTACAGCAATCTGATCAGCGACGCGGAACGCAAGCAGGCCAGCGCCTGCGGCATCCAGGTATCGGGCAACTATGCGCAGGCCGATTCCGGCTATGACAGCGTGATCGCCGCCTGCAAGCTGGGGGAAAAAGCCAAGGCCGATGCCTACTACAGCGGCACGTACCAGAAAATGGTCGACTATGCGCGCAGCGTGAGCAAGGAACTGGGCTGCGGGCAAAACAATGGCACCACCTTGCCCAACAACACGACAGCAAGCAACTACAATTTCTGTGTCAAAAGCACCACCGTCAATGGTAAGCTCAGCTATGAAGGCGCTTGCTACGGCCCCGTCAAATCGGGCGAAGGCGGCTGCGGCAGCGGCTATAACTATGTGAGCCAGTACGCCAGCCTCAGCACGTGCACGTCGGGCGGCAAAAGCTGGCTGGAATCGCGTTAAGGAAGCCGGGCGGCCGCAGCAAAGGCCGCCCTTGTCTGTCTTGCCCACCGCTTGCCGCCATGAGGATCGCCAATGACGCCATCGCTCGCCGTCGCCAGCCAGGCACTGATTACCCTGATCTACGAAGCGGCCACGCAACATGGTGCCTGGTCGCAATTCCTGGCCGCCCTGGCGCAACAGTTGCAGTCGCACGCGGGTCTGATCTGGGCCAATGATTTCAGCAACCGCTCGGTCGATGTCCAGCTGCCGGGCAGCGGCCTGGCCGCCACCTATGGCTTCGCATCGGACGCCATGGCCAGCTTTGCCAGCTATTACGGTGCGCGCAACGTCTGGCTGGAAGACCCTTCCCTGCACCGCGAAGGCGCCGTTGTCACCGGCTCCATGCTGTTTCCCGACCATTGCCTGAAGAAAACCGAATACTGGACGGACTGGCTGCGCCCGCAAGACATCTTTTATACGGCGGCGGCCATCGTCGAATTGCGCGCCGAACGCTCCACCAACGTCACCGTGGTGCGCCGCGAACAGGCGGGCGCCTACGACGCGGGCGAGCTGGCGCTGATGCGCAAGCTGATGCCGCATCTGCAAACGGCGTTTGCCCTGCAGCGCAAGCTGCGCCGGCTGGAAGTGCTGTCCCAGAGTTCCACCCAGGTACTGGAATTGCTGCCGTTTGGCGTGCTGCTGCTCGACGCCACGTCGCAATTGCTGTACGCCAACGAGCGCGCGCTGGCCATGACGGCTTCGACGCGGCTGCTGCGGCTGCGCGAAGGCGCGCCTCTGTATTGCCCGCGCGAAGCGGACAACGGCGCGCTACGGTGCTTGCTGCATGAGGCGGCGCAAACGGGCACGACGGCGGCAGGCGGCCCCGGCGGCGTGCTCAATCTGAACGGACTGACGGGCGAACAGCTGCGCCTGCGCGTCACGCCCCTGCCCTCCTGGCACAGCCCATTCGGTTCGGCCAGCGCCATCGCCGTTTTCCTCAGCGACAGCAGTGACCTGATCACCTCCCTGGCCGCCACCTTGCGCAATTTCTATGGCATGACGGTGGCCGAGGCGCGCCTGACGGAAGCGCTCGTCAACGGCTATTCCTTGCAGGAATACGCCGAGCGCCAGCGCATCTCCATCCACACGGCGCGCACGCAGATCAAGAGCGCCACCGCCAAGGCCGGCGCCCAGCGCCAGGTGGACCTGGTGCGCATCGTGCTGACAGGTCCGGCCGTGCTGCAGCGCAATCCCCTTCCCGCCTGAACCCTTCAAAAATGCGTGCCGCCAGCACGCTTTTCATTTATATCGTAAGATAGCCATATCGTAAAAAAGCGATATTAAAATTGAACAGTCACGATATATACATCGCTGAAAAGCGAATCGTATATTCAGGAGAAACAATATGGATATCGACGCCATCCACAAGGCGCTGGCCAATCCCGTGCGACGGCAGATCCTGCAATGGCTGAAGGAGCCGGAACAGTATTTCCAGGAGCAGGATCACCCGCTGCACCTGGGCGTGTGCGCCGGCCTGATCGACCGGCGCCTGAACCTGTCGCAATCGACGGTGTCGGCGCATCTGGCCAGCTTGCAGAAGGCGGGCTTGATTTCGGCCACCAAGGTGGGCCAATGGAGTTTCTTCAGCCGCAATGAAGCGACCATTCAGGCCTTTCTCGATCACATGCAGCAAGGTTTGTAACAGCAACCCCATCCACATCGCCGCACGCGGCACTCTCGACAGGAAAGACAACCATCATGGCAACTTTATTCGATCCCATCACCATTGGCAGCCTGCAACTGAAAAACCGCATCATCATGGCGCCGCTGACGCGTTCGCGCGCCGGCAATCCGGGCCGCGTGCCCAACGCCCTGATGGCCGAGTACTACACGCAACGCGCTTCGGCCGGCATGATCATCTCGGAAGCGACGGCCGTCACGCCGCAGGGCGTGGGCTACGCCGACACCCCGGGCATCTGGTCCGAGGAACAGGTGGAAGGCTGGAAACACATCACCAAGGCCGTGCATGACGCGGGCGGCCTGATCGTGCTGCAACTGTGGCACGTGGGCCGCATTTCCGCACCGCTCTTCCTCGACGGCGACCTGCCCGTGGCGCCCAGCGCCGTCAAGCCGGCCGGCCACGTGAGCCTGGTGCGCCCGCAACAGGAATTCGTCACGCCACGCGCGCTGGACACGGAAGAGATTCCCGGCATCGTCGCGGCCTACCGCCTGGGCGCGGAAAATGCGAAAAAAGCGGGCTTCGACGGCGTGGAAATCCACGGCGCCAATGGCTATTTGCTCGACCAGTTCCTGCAAGACAGCACCAACTTGCGCACCGACAACTATGGCGGGTCGATAGAAAACCGCGCCCGGTTGATGCTGGAAGTGACGGACGCGTGTATCGAAGTATGGGGCGCGGACAAGGTCGGCATGCATCTGGCGCCGCGCCGCGACGCGCACGACATGGGCGACTCCGACCCGCGCGCCACCTTCGGCTACGTGGCACGCGAACTGGGCAAACGCGGCATCGCCTTCATCTGCGCGCGCGAAGCGCTTGGCGACGACCGCCTGGGTCCGTACCTGAAACAGGAATTCGGCGGCGTGTACATCGCCAACGAAAAAATGGACAAGGCGGCGGCCGAAGCCCTGCTGGCCAAGGGCGAAGCCGATGCCGTCGCCTTTGGCCTGTGGTTCATCGCCAACCCCGACCTGCCCATCCGCCTGCACAGCGACGCGCCATTGAACCCGCTGAACCCGGCCACCCTGTACGCGCAGGACGCGGCCGGCTACACGGACTACCCGGCGCTGGCGGCCCACGGCTGAACGGCGCCCTGAAAGACACCCTGAGCAGCAACTAGCGGCTCCCCCTGGCGGCGGGCGCAACGATACCAACGCAAAGGACTGCGTGACGATCGCGGCGCCCGCCGTTTTGTCTGCCCTTCAGCGCCATCGGCGCCGTGCCGGCCGGGCCGGACGGCGCGCCTGCACGCTGCTGAAGACACGGCGTATCACCTCGGCCGGCACCGCGTGCTCGCGCAAGTAGGCCGTCGCCACCGTTCGCCCCAGCGCATGATGAAACGCCACGCCCCGCTCGACGAGTTCGGCCATCACTTTGTCCGTTCGGACTTGCTGCCCATGTCCATCATCGATATTGTTTTTCATGCCATGGCTCCCTATCGGGTGGATCAACCTTGCATCAAGTTTTGACCACATTGTGCGCATTTAGTGCCCGACACCGTGGCAAAGCATCGTTAAAATAGCAGCGGCAATCGCCCCGACACCGCATGAATAGCGGCCTCGGCTGCTTGTCGCCACCGCCAGCCCCGTATAGAATGCCTGCGCAGAATTTTTGCTTCAAGGAAAATGGCCACCAGCGCCATCCCATTAAGAATAGTGTCACTGAAGGGTATCAATGGACGATTTATTTGTACAAGCGGGCGACTTGCCGACCTGGCACCAGCGCTGCGCGCTGCGCGTGCTGCACCTGTTCGGCTGGCGCATGCGCTTTCGCCCCTTGCCGGGGCCGCGCGGCATCGCCGTCGTCTACCCGCACACGTCCAACTGGGATTTCATCGTCGGCCTGTTCGGCAAATGGGCGCTGTCGCTGCCGTTCCGCTGGCTGGCCAAGGATTCGCTGTTCCGCGGTCCGATGGGCAAGGTGCTGCGCTACCTAGGCGGCGAACCGGTCGACCGCAGCACCACCAGCGGCACGATACAGCGCCAGGCCGAACGCATGCTGGCGGCCGACTGGTACTGGCTGGCCATCACGCCGGAAGCGACGCGCAGCTACCGCCCGAACTGGAAAAGCGGCTTTTATCACCTGGCTGTGGCGGCCAAGGTACCGTTGCTGCTGGTCTACATCGACTACCCGAACAAGGTGCTGGGCGTCGTCGACCATTTATATCTGACAGGCGACAAGGACGCCGACATGGCGGCGATTGCCGCCGTGTATGCGGGCCACCAGGGCTTGCACCCTGAAAAGGCGGCGCCCATCGTGCTGTCGGAACGCCGCCCCGGCGCCTAGCTCCCGGGCACAAGCAGGGTGATGGCAGCCGTTAGAACGCCAGCACCTCGCCATCTTCCGGAATGCGCACGCGGTCTTCAATACCATGTTGTTTGACATGTTCCCGCAGTTCTTTACGGCTCAACGTCATATGATTAATCGCATCCATGTGGGTCGCGATAATGATTGCGTTTGGCATCGCCTGATAGGCATGCAGCACATCGTCCTTGCCCATGATGATGGAACCGGTATGGCCAACCATGCGCGCATCCCCGGCGTTCAGGATAATCACGTCAGGCTTGAACTTTGCCAAAGTCTGATCGACCGCGCCATGCCAGACGGTATCGCCGACGACATACACCGTCTTGACACCATGCGCTTGAAAGACAAAGCCCATGGCTTCGCCCAGTGCCTGGCCCAGCGGTTTGTTCGCGTACATTTCCTTCGTGCCATGCTGGCCGCCCGTCTTGCTCAGCTGCACGCCATCAAAGACCGTCCTCTCGCCAAGGATGCGGACATCGGTATAGCCTTGCCCGCGTATCAGTTTGGCATCCGTTTCATCCTGCACGAACAGGGGAATGGCTTTGGGAATGAACTGCTGATCGCCGCCATCCCAATGGTCCAGGTGTGTATGGCTGACAATCACGGCATCAACGCCTTTCATGATGTCTTGCACAGGCAGCGTCAGATCGACAAGCGGATTCCTGAGCTGGCTATTGAAGGTGCCTGGAAATCCTGGATACGTCCCCTTCTTCGCCAGGAAGGGGTCGACCAAGAACGTCTTGCCGGCATAGTGGATCTTGGCCGTGGCGTTACGGATTTGTTGCACTTGCACTGCCGGACCCGTCACGGTAGCTGGCGCATTCGCGCCGGCGTGCGCAACTGAAACAGCTGTGCCAGCGGCCAGTGACAAAGCGATGATGAGGGCTTTCATTCGTTGCATGTTCTGCTCCATTGATTAATGAATCGGTAGCAGCATTGTGGGCGCATCGGCATGTACTTAAAATTGACCCGCATGCCAATTATCGAAACTTTTGGGCCAGAAGCATGTATCCTGCTTCCATGATGAAAAAACGCCCTGTCGTGGCACTGATCGCCTATCCCAACTTCAGTCCCTTCCACTTTTCCGTACCCTACCTGGTATTCAACTCGGAACTGGCCGAAGGGCGCCTGTTCGACCTGATGATCGTGTCGTCCGGCGCTCGCCCCCTGACTGCCGAGCGTGCATTAACCATGCATCCCGATGGCGGCCTTGAGCTGACGGAAACGGCCGACATCCTGATCGTGCCGGGCTGGCATGACCTGGACGAGCGTCCCGAAGCGGACTTGCTATTGGCGCTTTCACGGGCCCATGCGAGGGGCGCCCATGTCGTCGGCCTGTGCTATGGCGCCTATGCGCTCGCCTATGCAGGGTTACTCGACGGCAAGCGGGCTTCGACGCACTGGATGGCGGAGCAAGATTTCTGTACCCGTTTCCCACGGGTCAAGCTGGATATGAATGCGCTCTATGTTGACGAGGATAATTTGATTACGTCGGCAGGGACAGGCGCAGGGCTCGACTGTTGCCTGTATCTCGTGCGCAAATATTACGACTCCAGAACGGCCAACAAGGTGGCGCGAACGATGGTGATACCGCCGCACCGCGAAGGCGGGCAAGCTCAGTTCATTGAACAACCGGTCGCCGTATCGACCCAGGATGCGCAGGTAAATCTGCTGCTGGATTATTTACGCGACAACCTCGACAAATCCCACAGCGTCGAGGATTTGGCGGTGCGTACGGCCATGAGCCGGCGAACCTTTACACGCCATTTCAGCAAAGCAACTGGCATGACGTTCGTGGATTGGCTCGTCAATGAACGCTTGCAGCGCACGCGCGAACTGCTGGAAACGACATCGCTGTCCATCGAAAGAATCGCCGATGTTGCCGGGTTCAAGACGGCAACATCGTTCCGCCAGCATTTCAAGAAGCGTTTCCAGGTGAGCCCGAGAGACTGGCGCAAGACATTCGGAGATGAGCTGCTCATGCAAGCAGACCAGGCGTCACCTTCCGCTCTGTCCAAGTGACCGGCATTGGAGCCGTTTGCTTTCGTTTTTAATTCATCCCCATCAGCACCACGCCGGCGGCCGTCAAGGCCACGCCGGCCACCCGCAGCATGCGCTCGGCCAGCACCTGGCCGGTGAAACGTCCCGCCCCAAGCAAGATGGCCGAGGCCAACATGAAGCCGCAGGCGGCCGAGGCGGCCGGCAATTCCTGGCCGTGGGCATTGCCATGCGCCAGCGCAAACAGGCCCACCAGTCCCATGCCCAGCCAGTTCGGCAAGGCCAGCGCCAGCGCGATGGCCAGGCCCACCAGCGCCACCGTGGCGGCGATGCCCGTTTCCAACCCGGGTACCGTCAAGCCCGCCATGCCTGCCAGCGCGCCGAGCAGCATCATGCCGAGAAATGTGGCGTGCTGGGCCAGGCCGCGGCGCTGCTGGCCGCCCCAGATGCCCACGCCCAGCATGGCCAGCAAATGGTCGATGCCCGTGAACGGATGGGCGAAACCGGCCAGGAAGCCCACGCTCTCGCCGTGGCCGGGGTGGGCCATGGCGGGCATGGCCAGCAGGCACAGGGCAGCCACGGCGGCCGTTTTTCTCATCAGTGTTGCGCTCATTGCAGCTCCTTACCTGGTTGATCGAGCAAACCTTGCTCGCGGATAAAATCGATAACCACCTGCACGCCGTCGCCGCTGCGCAGGTTGGTGAACACAAACGGGCGCTCGCCGCGCATGCGCTTGGCATCCTGCGCCATGATGTCCAGATTGGCGCCCACGTATGGCGCCAGGTCCGTCTTGTTGATGATCAGCAAATCGGAACGCGTGATGCCGGGCCCGCCCTTGCGCGGGATTTTTTCGCCGCCCGCCACGTCGATCACGTATATCGTCAGGTCCGACAATTCCGGGCTGAAGGTGGCGGCCAGATTGTCTCCGCCCGATTCGACAAGGATCAGATCAAGGTTGGGAAAGTCCGCCTGCATGCGCGCGATCGCTTCCAGGTTGATGGAAGCGTCTTCGCGGATGGCCGTGTGCGGGCAGCCGCCCGTCTCCACGCCCATCAGGCGCTCGGCCTGCAAGGCGTCCGCGCGCAGCAGGATTTCCATGTCTTCCTTGGTGTAGATGTCATTCGTGATGACGGCCATGTCGTAGCGCTCGCGCATGCCCTTGCACAGCATTTCGCACAGGGCCGTCTTGCCCGAGCCGACGGGGCCGCCGATGCCCACGCGCAGCGGATTGGAGGTTATCGAAGTCATAGTATGGTCTCTCGTTGTCATGTTCAGGAACGGTACAGGCGGCTGTACTGCACTTCATGGCGCATCGACAGCAGCGACAGGCCCGGCGCCCAGTTGCCCATCTCGTCGTCTTGCAAGGTTTGCGCAGTGAGCGCCGCCGCTTCCAGGTCCGGCCGCAGCGACAGCAGCAGGCGCTGACCCGCCACCTGCCCCAGCGGCACGGATTTCACGCAGACGAGCACCTGGTTTTCCGCCCACGCGAACAGCATGGCCAGCAGCGCTTGCTCGCGCGGAATGGCCAGTGCCGCCACGGCGCAGGCATAGGCCGTGGGCAGCGCCACCTCCTGCTGGCCCTGCAGCATGTCGATCAAGACGCCGTCGGCCACGCCCAGTTCGGCCAGCAATTTGGTCAGGGAATAGCCCATCTGGATCGTCTCGGCGCGAAATTCCGCCGTGTCGCGCGACGCGATGAAACGCTCGCTCCAGCGCTGCACGGCGCGCAAATCCTGCGCCTCGAACGCTTGCATCAAGCGCCAGCACAAAGGCGCTTCCCAGCGCGCCACTACCTGCGCCAGATGCTCGGCGATCCAGTTGCGCGCCGTGGCCGCGTCGTGCACCAGGCTTGACTCCAGCGCCGCTTCCAGCCCCTGCGAATAGCTGTAGGCGCCGATCGGCAAGGCCGGACTGGCGAACTGCAGCAGATGCAGCAGGGCCGACGCCTGCATCATGCGGCGCCCGGCGTATCACTGGGACGGTGGATCTTCTGCCGCAGCGGCACGGGCGCCAGCAAGTGCTGGCCGTGGCCGTCGTGGTGGCCATGGCCGCCGCCGTATGCGCCCGCCTCGGGCTCGAACGGTGCGCTTTCTTCCGTCACCATCGCCTGTAAGCCTTCGAGCATCTCCTTCAATACGACGTCCTTGCGGATGCGCAAAAAGCCGTCGCCCACCTGCGCCTGCGTATGGCGGTTGCCCAGGTGGAAAGCGCAACGCAGTAGGGTGTGCGCATCGGCGCATTGCACCAGATAGGTCGGCTCGCGCGCGGCAACGATCTGCACCACCTGCCCTTCCGGCCCCGTCATGCGTTCGCCGTCGCGCAGCACCGTGCCGCGCACGGTGAACACGGCCACGTCGTCGCCATTCGACAGCACGGCGCGCAGCCGGCATTTTTCGCGCTGGTCGTAGGGCAGTACGAGTTGGGCAAAAGCGGCGCGACTATCGTCAGCCGCTAGTTTGGTATGCAAAGTCAGCATGCTTGTCTCCTGCTTAAAATAGAAAATAGCGCTGCGCCATCGGCAGCACGGCGGCCGCTTCGCACACGAGCAGCTGGCCGTCGGCGCGCACGGCGTAGGTTTCCGGGTCCACTTCCATGTGCGGCGTGGCGCTGTTGTGGATCATGTCGTGCTTGCGCAAGCCGCGCATGTTCTTCACGGCGATGACGGATTTGTTCAGTTTCAGCTGATGCCCGATATCGAGGTCATAGGCCGCCTGCGAGACAAACGTAAACGACTTTTTCAGGCCACCGCCGAAGGCGCCGAACATCATGCGGTAGTGCACGGGCTGCGGAGTGGGGATCGACGCGTTCGGGTCGCCCATCTGCGCAGCCGCGATCATGCCGCCCTTCAGTATCATCGACGGCTTGACGCCGAAAAAAGCCGGCTTCCACAGCACGATGTCGGCGATCTTGCCCGCCTCGATGGAGCCCACCACGTGCGCAATCCCGTGCGTGATGGCCGGATTGATCGTGTACTTGGCGATGTAGCGCTTGGCGCGGAAATTGTCGCTGCGCGCCGTGTCGGGCGCCAGCGCACCCCGCTGCACCTTCATCTTGTGCGCCGTCTGCCAGGTGCGCATGATCACCTCGCCCACTCTCCCCATCGCTTGCGAGTCCGACGACATCATCGAGATGGCGCCGATGTCGTGCAGGATGTCTTCCGCGGCGATGGTTTCGCGGCGGATGCGCGACTCGGCAAACGCCACGTCTTCGGCAATGGCCGGGTCCAGGTGGTGGCAGACCATCAGCATGTCCAGGTGCTCGTCGAGCGTGTTGACGGTAAACGGGCGCGTGGGATTCGTCGACGAGGGCAGCACGTTGGACTGGCCCACGGCGGCGATGATGTCTGGCGCGTGGCCGCCGCCCGCCCCTTCCGTGTGGAACGTGTGGATGGTGCGGTCCTTGAAGGCGGCCAGCGTGTGCTCGAGAAAACCGCCCTCGTTGAGGGTATCGCTGTGCAGCGCCACCTGGATATCCATGCGGTCCGCGACGGACAGGCAGTTGTCGATGGCGGCCGGCGTGCTGCCCCAGTCTTCGTGCAGTTTCAGGCCGATGGCGCCCGCGCGCACCTGCTCTTCCAGCGGCAGCGGCAGGCTGACGTTGCCTTTGCCCATGAAGCCCAGGTTCATGGGGAAGGCGTCGGCGGCCGCCAGCATCGCGTGCAAATGCCACGGTCCCGGCGTGCAGGTGGTGGCGGCCGTGCCCACGGCCGGTCCCGTGCCGCCGCCCAGCATGGTGGTCACGCCGCTCATCAGCGCTTCTTCGATCTGCTGCGGGCAGATGAAGTGGATGTGCGTGTCGACGCCGCCGGCCGTGACGATCATGCCCTCGCCGGCGATGATTTCCGTGGCGCCGCCGATGGCCAGAGTGACGCCAGGCTGGATGTCCGGGTTGCCCGCCTTGCCAATGCCGAAAATCAGGCCGTTTTTCAAGCCGATATCGGCTTTGACGATGCCCCAGTGGTCGAGGATGACGGCATTCGTGATGACAGTATCCATCACCTCGGCCGCGCAGCGCTGCGACTGGCCCATGCCGTCGCGGATCACCTTGCCGCCGCCGAATTTCACCTCTTCGCCGTAGATCGCATAGTCATGCTCGATCTCGATGAACAGTTCCGTATCGGCCAGGCGGATGCGGTCGCCCTTGGTGGGGCCAAACATCTCGGCATATGCGCTGTGGGGAATGCTGGCCATCTCAATCCTTTCCCGGTGGTGTGTCTTGCAGTTCGCCCATCACTTCGCCATTGAAGCCGTAGACCTTGCGCTCGCCCGCCAGCGCCACCAGTTCCACCGTGCGCTGCTGGCCCGGCTCGAAGCGCACGGCCGTGCCGGCCGTGATGTTCAGGCGCATGCCGTAGGCGCGCCAGCGCTCGAAGGCCAGCGCCGGGTTGACTTCAAAAAAGTGGAAGTGCGAACCGACCTGTATCGGCCGGTCGCCCCGGTTGGCCACCACCACGGTGGCCGTGGCGCGCCCGGCATTCAAGCTGATTTCGCCTTCTTCCAATTGGTATTCGCCTGGGGTCATGAGGGGCTCCTTCTCAAAAAAACTACGGTATCGGGTGGTGCACGGTCACCAGCTTGCTGCCATCGGGGAAGGTCGCTTCCACCTGGATGTCGGGGATCATCTCGGCGATGCCGTCCATGACGTCGGTGCGCGAGAGTATCTTCGTACCGTCCGACATCAGCTGCGCCACCGACTTGCCATCGCGCGCGCCTTCCATGATGGCGGCGCTGATCAGGGCCACCGCTTCCGGATAATTCAATTTCAAGCCGCGCGCCAGGCGCCGTTCGGCCAGCAGCGCAGCCGTAAAAATGAGCAGCTTGTCTTTTTCGCGGGGAGTCAGGTCCATGGTTTTCCTTCTTCTTTCCTGATTAAGTGTTCCAGATGCGGGGCACGACGGCGTCGCGTCCCAGCATGGCGGGGCGCAGCAGCTGCCAGGCGGCCAGCATGACGCGGCGCGCCGCCTCGCTGTCGCCGCACAACAGGCGTACCACCACCAGCGATTTCATGTGCGTGGCGCCAAACGCTGCGCCGGCCGGCGCGGTGATCCCGCGCACGGCCGCCAGCACGTCGGGAGAAACGGGCATGCCGACGGCGATCAGGGTGGCGCACACCGTGTGGCCCGCCAAGCCCAACGGACTGGCCATCAGCGCGCCGCCGCCAGCCAGCACGCCCTGCTCCCACCACAGCAGTTTGCCGCCACGGCGGATCTGCACCTGCTGGCTGATGCTGCCCGTATTGAAAACTTCGCCCGAGGCGCTGCGGCCCAGGCAGACGATGTCGCAGCCGATGTAGCTGGCGTCCGGCGCCAGTTCCACTTCGTGGCGCAGGCGCACGCAGGCCTGGTCGAAGAAAATGCTCTCTTGCGGCAGCCACTCGATGGCCGCGCCGCTACCAGCGCGCAGCACGATGTGCTGGCCCGAGACGTGGCCGTTGGCGCGGTACCACTTGGCCGCGCCCGGCGACGTGAGCAAGGCGTGCGCGCCCTCGCCCACCGTGGCGTCGACGGCCAGCTGGTCGCCGCCCACGACGCCGCCGGGCGGATGGATGATGATGGCGTGGCAGACGGTGCCGCCTTCCGGGTACAGGGGCTTTTGCACGCGCAGGGGGCCGCTGTGCGTGCGCTCGACGAGGCGGCTGACGCCATCGTGCAGCGCAAAGCCCAGGCGCAGCTGCGCCTGCCAGGCGCTGTGCGCGCTGGCTGGTAAAGGCGTGACTGGTCGGGTGCTGTCTGGCATGCGGGGCAATCGCGTAAATAAGCGATTACCTAAGCAGGATATGTGCCAGCGTCAGGGTAAGGAAAAGTGAGAATCGTGCACCGCGCTGCGGCGGGCGCACCGGCATGGTGCATCGGCCGCACCGCGGCGTTTAGGCCACGGCCACTGTCACGGCCAGGGTGCGCCGTTCGCGCAGCAAGGCCGTGAAGGCTTCCGCGGCCAGGGGGCGGCTGAAAAAATAGCCCTGCATTTCATCGCAGCCGTGTTCCGTCAGGAAGTCGACCTGTTCGCGCGTTTCCACGCCTTCGGCGATGACGCGCATGTCGAGGTTGTGCGCCAGCGAGATGACGGAACGGGCAATGGCCGCGTCGCTGCTGCTGGTGGTGACGTCGTCGACGAAGGATTTGTCGATCTTCAGCACGTCGATGGGAAAACGTTTCAGGTAGCCGAGGCTGGAATAGCCGGTGCCGAAATCGTCGAGCGAAATGCCCACGCCGATATCCTTCAGGCGCGTGAGGGCCGCCACGGCCTTGTCAGGGTCGCCCATCACCGTGCTTTCCGTGATCTCGATGCCGAGGCAGGCGGGCGCGATGCCGTATTTGCGCAAGGCCGCCTCGACGAAAGGCACCGTGCGGTCCTGTGCGAACTGTTTGCCGGACAGGTTGACGGCCACCTTGATGCTGCCCAGGCCAGCGTCGTGCCAGGCGCGGATTTGCGCGCACACGCTTTCGAGCACCCATTCGCCGATGGCCGTGATCGAGCCGTATTCCTCGGCCAGCGCGATGAACAGGCCGGGCGGCACCTTGCCCAGCACCGGGTTATCCCAGCGCAGCAGGGCTTCCGCGCCCAGCAAGGCGCCCGTGCGCAAGCACATCTGCGGCTGGTAGTGCACTTCGAACTCATCGCGGCAGATGGCGCCGCGCAGCTGCTGCTGCATCGCCAGGCGGGCGCGGATATCGCTGCCCATGCGCTCCGTGAAGAAGGCGTAATGGTCGCGCCCCATTTCCTTGGCGCGCACGAGGGCCGTGTCGGCGTGGCGCAGCACGTCATCGAGGCTGTCGCCGTCGGCCGGGCACATGGCGATGCCGATGCTCGTCGTCAGCGCCAGGCGTTCGCCATCGACGCTGAGTTCTTCGCGCAAGCCGGCCAGGATGGTTTGCGCCAGCCCCAGGGTACGCCCCAGCAGGGCATCGTCCTGCAGCAGGATCTGGAATTCGTCGCCGCCCTGGCGCACCACCGTGTCGCCTTCGCGCACGCAGCCGGACAGGAAACGCGCCACCACTTGCAGCGCCTTGTCGCCGACGGCCTGGCCGTGCGAATCGTTGATATTCTTGAAACGGTCCAGGTCGAGGCACATCAGCACCACCTGCTGACTGTCGCGCACGGCATTCGCACGCGCCTGCTCGAAGCGCTCGCGCAGCAGCACGCGGTTCGGCAAACCGGTCAGCGCATCGTGGTAGGAAAGGAAATCGATCAGATGCTGCTCGGCCTTGCGCTCGCTGATGTCGAGGAATACGCCGATATAGTTGACGACGGCGCCGTCGGGTCCGTGCACGGTGGAGACGCTGAGCAGGCAGGGATAGGTGTCGCCGCTCTTGCGCCGCGTCTGCACCTCGCCCGACCAGCAGCCGCTGCTGCGCAAGCCCTGGCGCAGGGCCAGCAGCACCGCTTCGCCCGTGTATTCGGCGTGCAGGCGCATGATGTCCGTGCCCACCACTTCCTGCGCCGCGTAGCCGGTGATGCGCGTAAAGGCGGGATTGGCCGTGACGATGACGCCGGCCGCATCGGTGATCAGGATGGCGTCCTGGGTCGCTTCGAAGACCTGGCCCGACAGGCGCAGCAATTCTTCATTGGCGCGGCGGATCTGCACTTCGCGCGCCAGGGTGCTGGCCACTTGTTCCAGTTCGGCCGTGCGTTCGGCCACCCTCCGCTCCAGGTTGGCGCGTTCCTGCGCCAGTTGCAGCTGCGCCCGCGCCAGGCGCACGTGGGCGTCGGTGCGGGCCAGGATTTCCTCGGCCTGGAAGGGCTTGGCGATGAAATCGACGGCGCCCAGCGCAAAGCCGCGCACCTTGTCGTCCGTATCGTACTGGGCCGACAGGAAGATCACCGGCACCTGGCACAGGGACGGTATCTCCTTCAGGCGGCGGCACACTTCAAAGCCGTCGAGGCCGGGCATGCGCACGTCGAGCAGGATCAGCTCGGGCGGGCGCGCCTGGGCCGTCCACAGGGCCAGTTCACCGTTCGGCGCCTGGCGCACGGCATAGCCGGCGCCGCCCAGCAAATCGCTCAACAGCTTCAGCGAAGCCGGCGTATCTTCAACGATCAGTACTTCGCCCTTCGAGTTCACTTCCGAAAAATCGCGGTGCATGTAGCAGTTCTCTCAGCTTTGGATGAGGCGCGGCGGTCGGTTGCCACGCTGGACAAGACATTTCTTTGCGATGAACTACGTACTATCATCATAATCTTTATTGCAATTTAGCACCATCCATCGGCGCTACTTAGTCGTTCTTTTCAGCGAATCCGATGTTGTCAGCCCACACTTTCAAGCGTGCGCCAGCACGCCTTCATTCTCCAGCAAGTCGCACAGCTGGCGGTACTGATGCTGGTCAAGCATGGCTTGCAGCGGCGCCAGCAACGGCGCCGCCACTGCGGGCAGGGCCGCCAGCAGCTGCGCCACCCTGGCCAGGTTCAATTCGCGCAGCGCCACCAGCAAGGCGGCGCGTTCTTCCCCGGTCAACAGCAGCAAATCTTGCGCCCGCAGTGCCGGCCGCGCCTCGGGCGCCGGCGACACGGGCTGCGGCACGGGCACCTGCAGCGGCGCCTCGGCCGCCTGCGCGGGAATGCGGAAGCTGAAGACGGCGCCCTGCCCCGGCGTTGATTCCACCGTCAGTTCGCCTTCCATGAGCTGCACGAATTCGCGCGAGATGGCCAGGCCCAGGCCCGTGCCATCCTTCGGTCCCGCGCTGTCGGCCTGCACGAAGGGCTCGAAAATGCGCTGCTGGTCTTCCGGCGCGATGCCGATGCCCGTGTCGCTGACGGCGAACGACAGCATCCATTGATCGCCACCGCGCCGCTCGCCGCGCACGCGCAGGGTGACTTCGCCGCCGCCGGCGAACTTGACGGCGTTCGACATCAGGTTCAGCAGCACTTGGCGCAAGCGCGTCGCGTCGAGCAGCACGGCCGCCGGCAGGCCCGCGCAATCGAGCCGCAAGGCCAGCCCCTGCTGCTCGGCGCGCATGCCCAGCATGTCCATCACTTCCTGCAGCAGGGGCGCCAGCGCCACCACGGCCGTCTGCGCCTGCAGGCGGCCCGCCTCGCCCTTCGACAGTTCGAGGATTTCATTGATCAGGGTAAGCAGATGATTGCCGGAGCGGTGGATGATGGCCAGGTTGCGCTTTTCATCGTCGTGCATATTGGGCGAGGCGGCCATCAGGCGCGAAAAGCCGATCACGGAATTCAAGGGCGTGCGCAGTTCATGGCTCATGTTCGCCAGGAAGGTGCTCTTGGCGCGGTTCGCCGCCTGCGCCTGGCTGACGGCCACCGACAGGGCGCTCGTGCGCTCGGCCACCAGTTCTTCCAGGTGATGGCGGTGGCGCAGCAGTTCCAGTTCGGCCTCGCGGTGCGCCGTGATGTCGTAGTTCGACCCCACCATGCGCATGGGCTGGCCCTGCCCGTCGCGAAAGATCACGGCATCGGCCTTGATGTAGCGGATGGCGCCATCGGGCCACAGGATGCGGTATTCGTGCGTGAACGCCTGGCCGGCGCCCAGCGCGGCGCGCAGGGCCTCCTTGGCGGCCGGCACGTCGTCGGGCATCAGCGCCGCGCGCCAGATCGCCGCCGGCGCCGTGCCGCTGTCCGCATCGGCCTTGAACTGCGCGTACATCTGCTCGTCCCATTGCAAGGCACCGCTGCGGACGTTCCAGTCCCAGATGCCGATGCTGGCCGCGCCGGTGGCCATCTGCACGCGCTCCTCGCTGCGCTGCAAGGCGCGGTAGCGGCTGTCGAGCAGCGCCACCATCTCGCGGATGGAACGGTACAGCGTGCGCAGCTCGCCCAGGAACCACGCTTTCGGCGGCGTGCCGAACGCTTCGCCCTGCCCTGCCTGGATGCCGGCCGCATACTGGCCGATCGCCTTCAGGGGCTTGAGCATCAGACACCACATGAGCAGCCAGATGCTGGCCACGAGGATCACGTCGAGCGCCACGATCATGGCGCCGATGCCCAGCGCGCGTTGCCGCAGCTGCGCATGCAGCAGGGCCGGCGTCGCATACACGGCCACGCTGCCGATGACTTGTCCGCCCATCGTCACGGGACGCCGCTGCACCAGCCAGTCGGGCTCCGCGGACAGCGAGGAAAAGCTGCCGATGGCGCCGTCCGCGGTGCGGCGCAGGACCAGCGCTTCCTTGCCGATGCCCGGCGTCAGGGAGCTGGCCATCAGGTCGCGCTTGCCCAGCATGCTGCGCATGATGGCCTGCATCTGCTTTTCATCGAGATTCCACAAGGGCAGTTCGATGGCCACGGCCAGCTGGTCCGCGCTGACGGACAGGCTGCGCTGCAGCTGCTGCCAGCGCTGCTCGCGTTCGGACTGGTAAAACAGCACGGCAAACACCAGCAGCAGCGTGGTGACGACAAAGGTCAGCGCCACGCTGACGGCCAGCACGATGGACACGCCGCCCAGGCGCGCACCCTTGGATGGGTGAAGCGTCATGCGTCTTCGCCCTGCGGCTCGCTGGCCAGCTGCGCCAGCAAGGCGCACAGCGGCTGGTATTGATGCTGTTCCAGCATGGCGGCGATGTGCGCGGCCAGCTGCGGCAGGCTGGTCGCCACGCCGGCCAGCACGATGGCGCTGCGCCGCAAATCGAGGGCTTGCACGGATGCGAGCAGCGCCTGGCGCTCGTCCGCGCCCAACTGGCCCAGCGACTGCTGCAGGTCAAATGGCGCGACCGGCACGCGCGGCGGCACGGCGCCGGTGCGCTGGAAGCGCACGCCCAGCTGCTGCTCCAGCATGGCGAACAGGTGTTCCTGCTCGATCGGCTTGCGCAGGAAGCCGTCGGCGCCGGCCGCCAGCGCTTCCTGCTTTTCTTCCTCGAAGGCGGAAGCGGTCATGATCACCAGGCGTGGTTGCACCAGTGCCGGCTGCGCGCGCAGCCAGCGCGTCAGCGCCAGGCCGTCCATGTCCGGCATGCGCCAGTCGCTGAGCACGATGTCGTAGCGCTGCGCCGCCAGCATGGCTTGCGCCTGCACGCCGCCCACCGCCTCCTGCAGCTGGAAGCCCAGCGGCTCCAGCAAGCCGGTCAGCAGCTTGCGGCAGTTGTCGTCATCGTCGACCAGCAGCACCGTGCGCCCGCGCTGGGCCGCCGGCAGGCGCGCCACGCGGCCCGGCGCCAGCGGCGCGACAGCCGGGCACTGTACGCGGGGCGCGCGCAAGTCGAAATGGAACATGGAGCCAGCCCCCAGGGTCGATTCGACGCGCAGCTCGCCGCCCATCAGGCGCACGAATTCGCGCGAAATGGTCAGCCCCAGTCCCGTGCCGGCCTGCGCCACGGCGCTGTCGGCCTGCACGAACGGTTCAAAGATGCGCTCCAGGTCCTCTTCCGCGATGCCGCTGCCCGTATCGCGCACGGCAAAGGCCAGCGCCACTTGCCCATCGTCCTCCGCCTGGCAGGCCAGCGACAGGGTCACGCTGCCCTGCTTGATGAACTTGAGCGCATTCGACAGTAAATTGAGCAGCACCTGGCGCAGCTTGGCGCCATCGAGGCGCACCAGCGGCGGCACGCCGGCACGCTCGAGCCGCAGCGCGATGCCCTGGTCGCTCGAACGCATGCGCACCATCTCGAGCACTTCGTCGAGCAAACCGTTCAAGTCCACGGGTCCCGCCTGCAGCTGCATGCGGCCCGCCTCGATTTTCGACAATTCCAGGATATCGTTGATCAAGGTGAGCAAATGATGGCCGGCACGGTTGATGATGGCCAGGTTATGCTTTTCTTCCTCGAACATGCTGCTCGAATCGGCCATCATCTGCGAAAATCCGATCACGGAATTCAAGGGCGTGCGCAACTCGTGGCTCATGTTGGCCAGGAAGACGCTTTTCGCGCGGTTCGCCGATTCGGCCTCGGTGACGGCCACCGACAGGGCGGCCGTACGCTGCTGCACCAGTTCCTCCAGGTGGTCGCGGTAGCCGAGCAGTTCCTGCTCGCTTTGCTTGCGCTCGGAAATGTCGACGATACCGCTGCGCACCAGGCGCCGCCCTTCCATCGGCAAGCGCACCAGCCGCACTTCGCAAGGAAAGGTGCTGCCGTCGGCGCGCCGCACATTGCGCTCGACCAGGATGGGTTCACCGAGCATGGCACGGCGCAGATGCTCTTCCATCATCAGTCCCAGCGGCAGACCATCGGGCTGCTCGCCCGTGTACAGGTCGAACGGCCCGCGCGCCAGCAGCGCTTCGCGCGACATGCCCAGCATGCGCTGCGCACTGCTGTTGGCGTCGATAAAACGGTCCAGGTCCAGGTCATACACGACGATGGCTTCGGGCGCATGCTCGACGAGGATGCGGAAGCGCTGTTCGCTTTCGCGCGCATCGCCCTCGGCGCGGCGCAAACGGCGGCGCTGCAGCAGCAAGGCGCTCAGCATGCACGCCATGGCGAGAAACACGGCGCCAGCCGACAGCACGGCCGCGCGGTGCTCGTGCCACAGCTGCGGCGGGCGGTTGAAGAACAGGGTGTTCGGCGGCAGCCGGCTGATGTCGGCATCCCAGCGTTGCAGCTGCTCCCAGTCATACATGGGCACGGGACGGACCGGCGGCAGCAAGGCGCCCGGTGCGGCTGGCGCCTTGCCGGCCAACACGGCCAGCGACATCTGCGCCACCTGCTGCGCGGCCCCTTCGATGTGCAGGATGGAGCCGCCGAGGATGCCCTTGCCCACGTTCGTGTTGTACATGCCGAAGGCGGGCACGTTCGCCAGCCGCGCCAGTTCACCGGCAAACTGCACGGGCGTGGCGATGGCGCCGTCCAAGTCGCGGTTGACATTGCCCGTCACCAGCAGCGTATCGACGGGCAGGCGCGCCACCTTCGCGCGCATCTGCGCCAGGGTCAGGCCGTCGAGATACTCCATGAAAACGATACCCTGCCACGCCTGCGCCGCCTTCTGCATGCTGCGCTTCAAGGCCTGGTCGGCCTCGCTGGCACCGACGGCCATGACGATGGTTTTGGTTTCAGGGAACAGCGCCATCGCCTGCGCAAGGGTGCCGGGAAAATCGACGTTCGCCTTTTGCTGCCAGATGGCCAGCGGGCTGCCTACCGGCAAGGCCTTGCCCGAGGTGTTAATCGCCAGCACGGGCACGCCGCGCGCCAGCGGCGCCAGGTCCGACAGCAAAAAATCGAGCGCCGGCTGCTGCATCGCGATGATCAGATCCGCCTTGCGCCCCATCATCTGGGTGTATCTTAAAAGCAACAAATCACGCATCTCATTGCGCAGCGCCGGGTCGCCCTGGGTATTCAAGTTCAGGTGCTCGACCATGATGTCTTCGCTGGCCAGGCCCGCGGCGGCCATGGCGGCCACATAGGTGCGCGTGTACGATTCCACGCCGGCGCGGCCGTAATCGTAGGCATTGAGGACCAGCACGCGCTGGCCCTGGTACGGCGGCGCAGCCGGCACGGCCGCAGGGGCCGCGGCGACACACAACGCCAGCAGCAATGCGCGGCCGCAGCGGCGCACCGCTGCCCTGCCCATCCCGCCGCCAGGCACATCACGCATCATTCGCCATGCCCATGCTCACTCTCGCTGTCACCATGTTTCACCATTGCGCTGACTGCTCAGCGACCGACACTTACAAAAACATGATAACGTCAACTGCCGGGGCAAGTCTATTGCTTAGGGCAATCTTTTGACAAGACAACCATCGTTACGCGGCGGTGCCGCTGATGCCGAACAATTCCAGCTTCAGCCCTTTTATGCCAGACGGCACATAAATCGCAATCGCCTGGGCCTTGATCATGCCGTCATAAATGCTGCCCTTGTTATCGATCGAAAAGTAATAGGTATTGGGCCGCACTGGCACTTCAGCAGGAACCTGGGCCATATGACGCAGCTCGGCACCCGGAAGTGCCCTGCCAAGCAATAGTTCGATATTGTCCGGCGAGGATATTTTGAACTGCAACGGCACCGTGGCAACCAGTTCCAGCGCCGGCATATCGGCGTTGACCGCAAGGCAGAGTTCAGTCTGACGGTCAATCCGCTTGGCATCGAGCAAACCATGATAGTGGGTGTTTTGTTGCGTGTCGTTGGACAGTGGAATCGGGAAGTAACGCGACAGGAGCACCGTATCGATCAAGTCGCGAATGATGCCATCGAGCTTGCCGAAACCGGGAGCCGCGTCATCGTGACAATACGCGGGCAAGTCGCTCAGCGTGTACTTTTTCGAGAACGTCATCAAGCCGCCGGCCAATGCCATCAATTTTTCAAACAAATACACGGGATGGTGGCGCCGGTAACTGGCGCAATGACTGAGCGTGGCGCTGGCCGTGCTCAATGTATTGAGCATCCAGAATGAGGAAACATCCCCGCCATGAAATTCAACCGTATTGTTACCGGGTTGACGGTGGCGGCTGTACAGCGCCTCGATTTTCGCGCCCATGCGGTCGATCAGCGAATCGAGCATTTTCTGCAGCGAAGACTCGGCGCAGATGGTCAGACCGGGCGGAATGAAGGAGGCATCGATTTCAAAGCTGCCATTGCCAGCGCGGTACAAACGGATCACCGGAATGGCAAGATAATCATGGAGCGGGTCCAGCTGCGACAGCAGATACACGCGCTTCTTCAGGTAAGCCACATCGATGCTGACTGCCTCGCTGTACAGATCCGGGGTTTCGATATCCGCCTGGACATAGCGCGCGCCGGCAGAACTCACATTGCCGCCGTGTGCCTGCAGCGTCGGCAACGCGGCGTAAAAAGTAAAACTATGTTCGCTGGAAGGCAGCTTGGACAGGTCAACCGCACTGGGCAATACATCGCCGAGCGGCGCTTCAAAGAGTTCTCCATCCTGAAAGACGAGCGACATGGCGTCCGCCCGCAGGCTATTGTTGGCCAGTGCATCCACATTCCAGCTGACGTCGTGCACGCCCCATAAATGTGGATTGATGAGTGAAGCCAGACGCTGCAGGCGCGCTTCATGGTAGCGGTCCAGTTGCTGGAATTGCTGGGGACCAATGGCCAGCCCTTCGGACCACAGTAATTTGGATGGCAATGTCATGGCGTTCTCCATGTTGACCGTTGGAATCATGCTTCCTTGCCAGTCTGATGTTGCCAATATAGAAGTCCTTGATGTTGCGCAGCAACCCTGTTCAATTATTGCGCAAACGCAATTTACCTTGGAGCAAACGCTCGGATACTGACCATTCCGCCGCGAAGACACAGGAAAGAGAGATGGAGGACTTGCTGCCGTATTTCGAACGCGAGCTGGTGATGCTAAGGCGGCATTGCCGTGAGTTCTCCGAACGCTATCCGAGAATCGCCGGCAAATTGCACATGTCCGGCGAGTCTTGCGAGGATCCGCACGTCGAACACTTGATCGAATCGGTGGCGATGCTGGCGGCCCGCATCTCGAAACGGCTCGATGACGACTATCCGCAATTTACCGAAGCCCTGTTCGAAGCCCTGTTTCCACATTATCTGCGCCCCTTTCCATCGTGCACCATCGTCCATCAGTCTGTCCCAGCGGCTGGAGCGGGTGTAATGCACCTGCCGGCCGGCAGTGAAATGGACGCAATGCCTGTGCGTGGCGTGCGCTGCCGCTTCAAGACGGTCTACGACATGACGACCGGAGCATCGGTACTGGAAAGTGCGGTTTTCGATGCGATGATCAAGCCGCCGCCAGGCGTACGCCTGCCAGCATCAGCCAGTTCCTCGCTGAACATCGGCATCCGGCATCTCGATGCGGCACCCGCATCACTGCGCGTTTTCATCGATGGTGAAGCTTCTTTTTCCGCCGCCTTGCGCGATGCCCTGTTCATGCATGCAGTCTGCGCTTTTGTGTCCATCGACGCGGCGCAGTGGATGGCCCTGCCCGCCGTCCCCGTGGCGCCCGTCGGCTTCGCCGACACGGATGCCTTGATACCTTTCGGTGCCCGTTCGCAACCGGCCTACCGCATCCTGAGCGAGTATTTTGCGTATCCGGAAAAATTCAATTTCTTCGACATCGATATCGCGGCGCTGAGTGCTGCCCTGCCGCCTGGTTGCCAGCGCCTTACCCTGCATCTGTGCATGGCCGGTTTGCGACCCGATTCCGCTGCGGCGCGCATGTTGTCCAGTATTTCCAGCGACAACTTAAGGCTGGGCTGCAGTCCGGCGATCAACCTCTTCCGCCAAGAAGGCGTGCCGATCGCCATCACCCGGCAAAAAACCGACTATTCCGTGCTGGCCCATGCTACCCATGCCCATGGTTACGAAGTCGTCACTGTCGATGCCGTGCGTTTGCTGCGCCAACGCGGAGGCGAAAGCACGCTGACCGAATTTCGCCCGCTGTACAGCCTGCGCCATGGCGAGGGTGCGGCGCAACAAGGCCATTACTGGATCGTGCGCCACGACATGGCTTTGGCCATGAAAAGTCCTGGCCACGAAAAGAAAATCACGCTGGTCGATAGCGGCTTCAATCCCTTGATCAACGAAAAAGCCAGCTTGTCGCTGTCGCTGACCTGCAGTAACCGCGACCTTCCGCTGTCGCTCAAATACGGCCAGCCACAAGGAGACTTGCAACCGTGCGGCGGCGGACCTGCACTGCACATGCTGCGACGCCCCAGCCAGCCGCGATGCTTTTCACCGGGCGCGGGCCTGCACTGGCGATTGATTTCGCACCTGACGCTGAATCATCACGCGCTGGTTCAGGAAGGCCTGCCAGCACTGCGTGAAATGCTGACACTGTATGACCTGTCTCAATCGGCAAGCTCGCAACGCCAGATCGGCGGCATCGTCGCGCTCGCGCACTCGCCGACCACGACATGGCTGCGGCACAAGCGCGGCACCTCGCTGGCGCATGGCGTGGAGGTGCGCCTCACGCTGGACGAAGAAGCGTTCGTCGGCAGCGGCATGCACCTGTTTGTGCAGGTGATCGAACACTTCCTTGGGCTATATGTGCAAATCAACAGTTTCATCGAACTGGTGGTGCTGTCAGGGCAAAGCGGAGAGGAGCTGATCCGATGCAAACCAAGAAGCGGACTGCAGAATCTGGTGTAGTACAACACTTGCTGGCCGAGCCATACCGCTACCAGTTCGTGCAGGCGGTGCGTATTCTGCTGTGCTGGCTACGCGAGCAGAACGTGTCCCATGCGCAAGCCTTCGGCCAGGTGTTGCGCTTCAAGAACAGCCTGTCGCTGAGTTTCCCCGCCAGTGAAATCGAACAGCTCTCGCTCGACGGCAATGAACAACTGACCCTAATGCCGACGTTCATGCGTTTTCTGGGCGTCGGCGGCACCTTGCCCTTGCACCATTCGGAACGCATCGCCGCCTACCGCTTGTCGAGCAAAGATGCTGGCGTCTCGGCCTTCCTCGATATCTTTTCGCACCGCATGCTCACGCTGTATTACCAGGCATGGGAAAAGTATCGGCTGGAATCCACGCTCCAGACCCAGGCAAGGGATGTACAACTGCCTTTGCTGACGGCACTGGCCGGCGTGCGGCGCGGTGCGCTGCCGTCGAGCGGCGAAGCTGATGCCGTGACGCAGGATGTCGCGGCCTGGTACGCGGGTCTGCTGCGCTGCCGCCCCGTCTCCGCGCAGACGATTGGCCCCGTGCTGGCCGAGTACTGCGGCGTACCCGTCACCGTGCAGCAATTTGTCGGTGGCTGGGACTATCTGGAAAAAAACCGGCGCAGCCTGCTGGGCAGTGTCAACTTTACCCTGGCACGCGGCGCAACGCTTGGCCTGCGGCTTTGGCGTCAGGACATGCGCGTCTGCCTGCATATCGGCCCGCTGGATCCCGCTGGCCTGCAACGCTTCCTGCCGCGCAGTACAGGCGCGGCGGCACTGGCAAAGGTGCTGGCGCTGTTTGGCGTACCAGACTTGCAATATGAAGTGCGGCTGATATTGAGTCCGCCATGCATTACCCCCCTGCTCCTGAGTTCCAACCCGTCAGAAAGACGGCGTCTTGGCTGGACGACGTTCTTGCAGACAACACAAGGCAAGGTACGCGGCGCCGAAGTGCGCTATCTGCTGCAACTGACCTGAGCAGCCCATCACTGGAAAGCGAGGCAAGCATGAAACATGCGGGACGCGGCGTCATCCGGCTCGGAGACGCAACCGATCACGGCGGCAAGGTCACCAGCGCATCATCGGGCAGCAACGTGATGGGAAAGACGGCGGCGCTGGCCGATGACACCACCTTCTGCCCCAAGTGCAAGGGCAACTTCCCGATCACGCCCGATGGCGCCGGCGCAAAACACATGGGCAAGCCGTACGCCTATGACGGCGACGCCACCGCCTGTGGCGCCCACCTGATCACATCCCTGTAACGGAGCAGGCCATGCATGCAAACATCCAGGCGGCACTGTCGGCCTTCGACCTCGCCGCGCAAGAACGGCGCCTGCTGAAGATCGACTTTCCCCATGAAGATGGACCTGCCGGCGCCATACTGCTGGTCAATTCGCTGACCGCCAGGGAAGAGGTGTCGCGCGACTTCCGTTTCGAGGCCGAATTGCTGTCCGATGATGCGCATATTGCGCTCAAGGCCATGATGGGCCGCATGGTAACCATTTCCATGGTGCGCGACGATGGTACGCTGCGCTACTTTAACGGCTATGTGGGCGAGTTTTGCCTGCTGCGCGCCGATGGCGGCTTTGCGTGGTACGGGATGGTGCTGCAACCATGGCTGGCCTTCGCCCGGCTGCGCCAGGACAATGTGTCCTTCCATGGCCAAAGCGTAATGCAGCTGACCGAAACGACATTTGCGCACTACGATCAGCGCGACTGGAAAACCAGCATCCATGGCGACGATCCGCAAATCACCTGCGCCAACCAGCACAATGAAACCGACTACAACCACCTGCACCGGCGCTGGGAGGCGCTGGGCTGGCATTACTGGTACGAGCACCGCGCCGATGGCCATACGCTATGGCTCGCGGAAAACACCACCCTGGCTGACATGATCGCCACGGCGTCCGGCGACGGCGCCATGCATTTTCACTCAGAGTCGGGCTCCATGGAAGACGATGGCCTGCAACAGTGGCAAGCCGTGCGCCGGATCGGCTCCGGGCAACTGACCTTGGCCAGTTTCGACTATAAAAATCCGCAACCGCGCCTTGCCAGCGGCTACTCGCTGAATCGCCAGGGTGATGTATTTGCCCACGAACTGTATGAAAACACGGGCGCCTATGGCTATAAGGATGTCGATGCCGGGGAAGCTCTGGCACAACGCCGCATGGAGGAAAGCGACCATTTGCGCCAGTATTTCGAGGCGGCCGGCAATCACCGTGGCGCGCAGCCCGGTCTTTGTTTCCGGCTCGATGGACATTTCAGCGCCGAGGAAAAACGCTATCAGCCTGGCGAGGAGCGTCCGGACAGTATTGCCGAACGCGAGTACCTGATCCTGTCAGTCGAGCATAGCGCCAGCAATAATTATCAGGTCGGCCCGAATGCACCCTCCCACTATGTCAACAATATGCTGTGCGTGCGCCGGGACATCCGCTGGCGCCCGGGACGCGGCTACAACAGCACGCCATGCATCGTTGCCGGTGTACAGACGGCGCTGGTCGTCGGACCGGCCGGGGAGGAAATCCATACCGATGCACTGGGGCGTATCCGCCTGCAATTTCACTGGGACCGCCTCGGTGAATTCGATGAGCGCAGCTCGCCTTGGATACGGGTCATGATGCCGATGGCGGGTCCGCAGATGGGACAAATCGCCCTGCCGCGCGTGGGCCAGGAAGTCGTCGTGCAATTCCAGGACGGCAATATCGACCATCCGATCGTCATTGGCGTGGTCTACAACAGCGCCAATCCACCGCCTTGGCAATTGCCGCAGCAACGCGCCCTGTCCGGCTTGCGCAGCCGCGAACTGGGCGCCCGCAGCGCCAACCACCTTGTACTCGACGATACCAAGGGCGCGATTCAGGCACAGCTGCGCAGCGAGCATCAGGATAGCCGCCTTTCACTGGGCAACATCACCCGCATCGACGACAACGCCGGCCGCAAGGAAGCGCGCGGTGTGGGCTTTGAATTGGCCAGCAGCGCCTGGGGCGCCCTGCGCGCAGCCAAAGGCATGCTGATCACCACAGAAACATCAACAGGAACGGGATCAGTCAAACAGCTCGACGAAACACAGGCCCGCCTGGCGCAGGCACGCCAGCTGCAGCAAGGCTTGGCCGGCATGGCCGTTGATGCGGGGGCGCAAGACAGCGCAGCACAACAGGGCGCCGTCGCCGAGTCCATCCAGCGGCAAAACGCCGCCATCAAGGGTACCGGTGGCGATTTCCCGGAGCTGTCCGAACCGCATTTACTGCTGGCCAGTCCGGCCGGCATCGAGCTGAGCACGGCCCAATCCATGCACCTGGCCGCCAGCGAGCATGTGGCGCTCACCAGCAGCAAGCATATTTCACTTGCCAGCGGCGACAGCATGTTTGCCAGCATCGCCAACACCTTCAGCCTGTTCGTGCACAAGACCGGCATGAAACTGATCGCCGCCAGCGGCAAGGTGTCCATCCAGGCCCATAGCGACGAGGTGGAAATCCTCGCCCAGAAAGTCTTGTCGCTGATCAGCGAAGCGGACTGGGTCAACATCAAGGGCAAGAAAGGCGTACGCCTGCACGGCGCCAACCACATGCTGGAAATCAGCGACAAGGTGCAGTTCTTCACCTCTTCCCCCGTGCTCTTCAACGGCAACCTGGAAACCTTGGCGCCGAAGAGCGTGTCGCAGGAATTTAATGAGAGGCCCGTGACCCGTTTTGATCAGGCCGTCCGCTTGCTGGAAGTGGACGGGAAACCTGCATCCGATATTGCCTTTGAACTCATACGTGACGACGGCAACATTATTAGCGAAAAAAGCGGCGCCGACGGGCTGACGCCATTACAAAAAGGAGATGGCATGGACAGCTATACGATACGTTACAGGGGAGAACTGCCATGAGTGATGATAACGACTTGAATGAACATGGCAATCACCAGGGCGAGTTTCGGCAGACTGTTGGTGGATGGGCTGAATACACCGTTCATATGACGGAAATAGAAGATACGATTCGTCATGACGTCACGATTCCACCCAGAAAAATCATACCGATTATATTTTTACCCGGCGTTATGGGTAGCAATTTAAGAATGACAAAACAACGTCAAGACGATCTGAAGCGACCGGATAACAGATCATGGAGGCCAGATGACATGGTCGACAAATCTGGTAATTTGGCGGTTGCAACCGGTAGTGGTTTAGGTGGTTGGTTTAGGGGAGCATCCCCCAGAGATCGACAATTAGTCTTTGATCCAAATGAAACTGAAGTTGAGTACTATCAATATTCTATCGAAAATGAGCGCTTCTTCCCTGGTGGAGACGTAACCAAAGGATCTGACGCCCGTCATAACAACGTACCTGACGATTTTCCTGGTGTTCCTCCATTGATTTCTGTTAGTCCTAAAAAAAATGCTCAGGCAGATGCAATTCAGAAACCTGGTGTAGCGGGAAAATTCATTCCACGTGAAATACGTGAAACTCCAGCGCATATTGCACGGTGGCGTGGATGGAGCGAAGTTCTTTTCGCCGGCGCCTATGGCGAAATGCTTAAAAAAACAGAATTTTTCATGAATAATATAATAAAAAAAGGAGAAGTTTTATCTCATTGGAAAATTGATCCTTCCGATCAAGTCACTGGACGATATTCATTTGGCCAACAAGCCTATCCGCCTATTGCTAAGCTCCTAATACAAAATCCGAAAGAATTTGGTGGTTCGTCCGGAGCACCAATTAACACTTCCGACATGCTAAAAATTTCCCCATGCTGGTATCCGGTTCATGCGTTGGGATACAACTTCCTGCAGAGCAATGCCATCACCGCCATTATTATTGCCAAACGCATACGTGGAATAGTAATAGGATATCAAAAATGCGGTTTCAAATGTAATGAGGTCATTCTCGTTACACATAGTATGGGAGGTTTGCTCGCCCGAGCATTAATGCATCCTAGCTATGGAAATATGCTTAATGATGAAGCTGTAAAAATACTTGGAATATATCATAATGTGATGCCTACATTAGGAGCTGCTAGTGCATACAAACGCATGCGTTTCGGTTTTAAGGAAAAGAGTGGCCCAATTAATACTCTCGAAGCCCAAATTCTTGGCATTGATGGTGAACACGCCACCGCAATTCTTGCAAATGCACCTGCACCATTAGAAATGTTGCCAAGCACGGCATATGGTCAAGAATGGATCAAGGTTGTTGACGCAACAGATAAATTGCTTTGGAGCTGGCCACGAGGTAAGGATAGTGCGGTGGAAAGTATCTACTTACAACCTGCGAATGCTTGGTGGAGGATGATAAATCCTTCCTGGGTGAACCCTGCAAATATTCCGCCAAAAAAAGGGGGAGGCATCAACAATGTCATGCGACGATTGAAAGATGCATCAGAATTATTAAAAGAAATAGAAAAAATATTTCATCCAAATACATATGCAAGCTATTGCGCCTCAAAAGAATTTTTAAGCTATGGAGAAATCACTTTCAAAGTTACCGAGGGTTTGGAAATTAAAAATTCATCCAACTCGGAAAAAATTATACCATCGCCAAACAAGTGGCAGCTATTGACTGACGATGCAAAAGGCAACCTTACTGTACAAGCAGGAACACGTGTTTTGAAACTAAAATTACAACCGCCAAATTCTACTGGCGATGAAACTGTCCCATCGGATCGCTCAGCGAAACACATACCTGGGGAAAAATTTTCCCATGGTGCTAACTCTGAAAATGGATATGGACATCAAAATAGCTACTCTCATCCACATGTCTTGGCATCTATGCTCTATTCAATTGTGCAAATTGCCAAAACAGCAAAATGGCAATGAAAATGTTAAATTATAAAATAATTCTTATTATTGCAATTATTACACTATCATCAAAAACAATGGCAAATGAAACAATGCCAATTAAAAAAAATGAGGGAAATAAAATGCACACAAATACAATATCAATAAAAAAAATAGAAAACCTATTTCAAAAAACAAAAAAACTTTGCTTTGGAAGATATTTATTAAATCTTCCAAACGAGGCAGAGTTAATAATAGGAAATTCTGAAGTTGAATTATTTAAAGGAGGACCTGAGTCATTAAAACACCAAGCAGAAATTGACTTAAAAAAAATACGATCTTTGAATATTTCCCCTGAAATTATTTACAATGGAAATGGCCCAATAGAAAACAGTTGGCAACTTCGATACTATAATAGCAAATCAGCCAAAGAAGACAATTTCATAATTTATCGAACCTTAATCAACAAAGGGAATTTCATATTTACCATAGGCGACGCAGTAGATAATGGCGACACCGAAAGCGCAACTGCGGAAAGACAGTTCATCCAAGCAAAAAGTCTGCGTTTGCGTACTGCTGAAGAGATTCCAGACGTGCCAGGCATTTGTGTAGAGCATGGATTCATGAGTGAAAATCAGTATAAATATCAAGAAATAGACGACGTAGGTATTTATTTACCCAGCTTGCCAGATGTTACTTTCTCCATCAGTTCAAATAAGGATGCGTACGGTGACTACCCGCCGACAGAATTTGAATCAAGGTTGCGTGGGGAATTGTCACTACTCAGTCGCATACAAGACGCAAAAAAAATGCAAGGCAATAACTATCCCAAGCGCACCTTGCTCCGCGAAGGCAAGCGCACCGTCCAACACTGGAAAGGCGAAGAATCTCTGATACGGCGCACCGATGGCGTCCATGATTTTGAATGGGCGTTGGTCGGCAAACCGAAAGACATCGCAAATCCGTCCGTGCTGGAAGTCAAGATGTACACCAAAGTCGCCCACAACCTGGTCGGCGCCGCCGAAGCATCGTCGCTGACCGATGAGGAGGCGATTGCCTTGTGGGACAAGCTGTTGTCCGGCCTGAAGTTCCGGGTGAAGGTGCCGGGTGCGCCGCCGGGTTCGTACTATATCGATCCCGACAAGCCGGCGCAGTGACAGCTGAATAAGCTCATGCTGGCGCCATGCCAGCCATTGCGCTAGCATGATCCTTTTGCCCCGAAATCTTCCATGCCCATCACCCTGCGCCCCGCCCTGCCCTTTGACGTCGACACCCTGTGGACCCTGCGCACGGTGGCCGTGCGCGTCAGTTGCGCGACGCATTATGCGCCGGAGCAAATTACTGTGTGGACGGCTTCGCCCGTACCGCCAGCTTATGCCGCCATGCTAGCTGCCGGTGGCGGCATCGTGGCGATGCAGGGCGAGGCCATTGCCGGCTATGCCATGCTGGACGTAGATAAACACGAAGTCGATGCCGTGTTTGTCGATCCTGCCCGCGCGGGACTCGGTATCGGCAAGCGGCTGCTGGCGGCGCTGGAGCAACTGGCGCGTGAGCGCGGCATTGCGCGCCTGCACCTGTCCGCGTCGCTGAACGCCGTGCCGTTTTACCAAGCCGCAGGATTTATCTCCTTGCGCGAGGAAGCGTATGCGCATCCGAGCGGCATCAGCCTGGCCAGCGTGGCAATGGAAAAGCTGCTGGTGGTGGCCTGAGCATTCAGTCGTCTGGCGCTTCGGACTCGCTCAGGCATGGCTGCAGTTTCGCGATCAGGCAGATGGACGAGTCGTCGTACCAGGCGTCGAGGCGTTCTTTCTGATTATTGATATTTGCAGCATCTCAATCCGCTTCCCACGCGATGCCAGCCGGCCGCGCGCCGCCTGTTTTGAAAAAGGCGATGAAAGCGCGCTGGCACTGTTCTACATCCACGCGCCACGCTTCCGGATACTCATCCACCTGGCCATTCGACAGCAGGTAGCTGCATTCCCCCGTCTCCTCCTCGTCGCCCAGCGAGTGAAAACTCAGGTCGTCCTGTCCCGACAGATACATCAGCCAGGCATTGCCGCCATTGCGCAACATGCACAGGGCCGGGCCCTGCTCCGCATCCTCGGCCATGGTCAGCCACAATTCGCACTGGGCCAGGGTGCGCGCTTCCAGCAGCGCCTGTTCCAGCATAGGGATGCTATCGACCACACGCGGCTCGCCATGCAGATTCAGTTCCATCGTCATGCTTTTTTTCCGTTCAGGTCATCCATGGCCAGCGCCGTGCTCAGGTACAGCTTGCCGCTGAGATCCTTTAACAAGCTGCTCTGGCGCAGACGGTCCATCACGGGGCCCTTCACTTCGGCCAGGTTCAGGCTGATGCCGCGCTTGGCCAGCGCGCTGTTGAGTTCGATCAAGCCCAGCAAGGCCGTGCTGTCGATCTGGTTGACAGCCGACAGCACCAGCACCAGGTGGCGCGCCGTCGGGTGTCCCCGCAGCTCGTCTTCCACGCGCTCCGTGACGGCTTCCACATTGCCGAAGAACAGGCCCGCATCGATGCGCAGCAGCAAGACGTCCGGCAGGGTTTGCGCTTCATAGCGCTCCACGTTGCGGAAGTGCTCGCTATTCGGGATGCGGCCCAGCACGGCGATGTGCGGGCGGCTGGCGCGCCAGATCAGGGTACCCATCGACAGCAGCACGCCGATCACCACGCCCGCTTCCACGCCCAGCACCAGCACGCCGGCCGTCGTCGCCAGCAGGGCCAGGGCATCGCTGCGGTCATAGCGCCACGACAGTTTCAAGGTGTCCCAGTCCAGCAGGCTGCTGACGGCAAAGATGATGGTGGCCGCCAGCACCGGCAGCGGCAGCAGGGCCAGCCAGCCCGTGGGCGCCACCAGCGCCAGCGCAAGCAATCCGGCCGTGATGATGCTGGCCAGGGGCGTGTTGGCGCCCGCCTGGAAATTGACGGCCGAGCGCGAAATCGAGCCCGTGACGGGGAAGCCGCCCGACAGCGCGCTGGCCACGTTGGCCGCGCCCAGGCCCAGCAGTTCGCGGTTCGTGTGCAGCTTTTCACCGCGCTTTTGCGCCAGGGTCTGGGCGGCGGACATGCTCATCAGGAAGATGATGAAGGCGATCAGCAGCGCCGGCGACAGCAGGGTGCGCCAGTGGGCGCTCGAGGTGGCCAGGTTCAGGCCCGGCAAGCCGCTGGGCACGTGGCCCGTCGTCTGCACGCCCATCGTTTCCAGACCGCCATAGGCGACCAGCGCGATGCCGGCCAGCACCAGCGCCATCGGCGCCAGGCGCGCGCCCACGTCGGCCGCCACCTTGTTCAAGCCGCAGCGCTGCAGCAGGCGCGACAGATAGCGCTTGGCCAGCCACAGGAACAGCAGGCCGGACAGCCCGAGCACGAGGCTGGGCGTGTGCCAATGGGGCCAGGTGGCGCCCAGGAGCGGCGTGATTTGCCCCCAGATGATCAGGATCGCGGCGCCATTGCTGAAACCGCTGATCACGGGGCGCGACAGGAAACTGGCCATGAAACCCAGGCGCAGCACGCCGCACAGCAGCAGGACGAGGCCGCTGATGAAGGCCAGCTGGGCGGCCAGCACGATATACAGGGAGGAGCCGGGATCGGCCAGCGGCGCCAGGGCGGCGGCCGTCATCAGGGAAACGATGGCCATCGGGCCCACCGATTGCGTCATGCTGCTGCCGAACAAGGCGTACAGCACGGGCGGCAGGATGCTGGCGTAGATGCCCACCACGGGCGGCAAGCCCGCCACCAAGGCGTAAGCCATGCCTTGCGGCACCATCATCATGGCGACAACGATACCGGCAGTGATGTCTCCGGCCAACAGAGGACGCCGGTATTGCCTGAGCCAGAGCAGCATGGATGATCCCAAAATCTGAAAACCGAAGCCTATCATGCGACGAGGCCGGCTGACAGGGGGATGTACTTACTCTTGCAGCAATTGCGCCTTCACGGCATCGAGGATTTCCGTCGATAACACCTCGTCATCGACGCAGCGCGCCAGCACCATGGCACCCACCATGGCGGAAAACGTGGCGATCGCCTGCTGTCGCCGTTCTTCCGGTGCGCCGTCGGGCAGCAAGCCCTGCAGCAAGGCGAACTGCTGCTGCGTCGCCTTTGTAAACGCGGGACGCGCGCCGGGCGACATGCGCGCCGCATCGACGCCCATGGCCGCCGCCGGGCAGCCTCCGCCGGGCTGGTCGCGGTGCCGGGTGGTCAGGTAGTTGTCGATAATCGCCGGCAGTGCCCGCTGCGGGTCGCTGGCGACCTTCGCCCGCCAGCCTTCCAGCGATTTCTCCAGGGCATATTGGCACGCCTCGATCATCAAGTCTTCCTTGGATGCGAAATGGCCGTAGAAACCGCCATGCGTGAGGCCCGCGTTCTTCATCAGGTCGGCCACGCCGATGCCGTCATAACCCTTTTCGCGGAACAATCTGGCCGCTACGTCCACGATGCGCTCGCGGTTCAGCGCCGCCTGTTCCCTGCTTACTTTCATGCTGCCCTCCCATATTTATGTCAACCATCATATAACTTTACGCCCGTTTTCGCCACTCTGTTAGCGAGCGCACCGTTTGATGCGGGTGCCGCGCCGATACTGGACCTTCGTTTACAAGGAGGCCAGCATGAACGAGAACAAGGACCAGTCCGCCGGCAATTTGCAGCGCAGCATCCAACAGGAGCAGGATCAGCACGATCAGCAGCACGATGCCGCCAAATCCGGCCAGGAAAGCAAGCAGCCCGTGCAGACGGGCCACCGCAGCCAGCCCGTCCCGCCCCTGCCCGCCCAGCACCTGGACAAGCCTGGCATCGAAGGCGAGATGCAGTTGCAACCGCGCTTCCTGGCGCCCGACTACTGCGGCAGCGGCAAGCTGGCCGGCATGGTGGCCGTCATCACGGGCGGCGATTCGGGCATCGGCCGCGCCGTGGCCGTGCTGTACGCGCGCGAAGGGGCCGATGTCGCCATCATTTACCTGAACGAACACGCGGACGCCCACGAAACGAAGCGCTATGTGGAAGCGGAAGGCCAGAGCTGCCTCCTGATTCCCGGCGACGTGCGCGACCAGGGCTTTTGCCAGGACGCCGTCAGCCAGGTGATGGCCAAGTTCACGCGCATCGACGTGCTGGTGAACAACGCTGCCTTCCAGGAACATGCGGAATCCTTGCTCGACCTGAGCGAGGAACGCTTCGACCTCACCATGAAAACCAATGTCTACGGGTACTTTCACATGGCCAAGGCCGTGCTGCCGCATTTGCAGCGGGGTGCGTCCATCATCAACACGGGCTCCGTGACGGGCTTGCAAGGCTCGAAGCACTTGCTCGACTATTCCACCACCAAGGGCGCTATCCATGCGTTCACCATGGCGCTGGCCGGCAACTTGCTCGACAAGGGCATCCGCGTCAACGCCATCGCACCCGGCCCCGTCTGGACGCCGCTCAACCCGGCCGACAAGTCGCCCGAAGACATCCAGAAATTCGGCCAGGACACGGACATGCGCCGCCCGGCCCAGCCGGAAGAACTGTCGCCCGCCTACGTCTTCCTGGCCTCGCCCGCCTGTTCCAGCTACATCAGCGGCATCGTCCTGCCCATCACCGGCAGCGTGGGGGAATAAGCGATGGCGCGCGCACTGTGGAAAGGCGCCATCAGTTTCGGCCTCGTGCACATCCCCGTCGAGATGATTTCCGCCAGTCTCGACCATGAACTGGACTTGTCCATGCTGGACCGGCGCGACTTCGCGCCCATCGGCTACAAGCGCTACAACAAGAAGACGGGCAAGGAAGTCGAGTGGGACGACATCATCAAGGGCTATGAATACAAGACGGACGAATACGTGGTGCTGTCCGAGGAAGATTTAAGGCAAGCCAATGTGAAGGCCACGCAAACCATCGACATAGACACCTTTGTCGATGCGGCCGAGGTACCGCTAACCTTTTACGAGCACCCGTATTATTTGCTGCCCGCCAAGGGCGGCGAGAAAGTCTATGCGCTGCTGCGCGAAACCTTGCGCAAGGCCAACAAGGTAGCCATCGCCAGCGTGGTCATGCGCACCAAGCAGCATTTGTGCGCGCTCGTGTGCGTGGGTGACGCCATCGTGCTCAACACCCTGCGCTACGCCGATGAAATCCGCCCCACGGATGACCTGGACTTGCCGCCCAACACCATGAGGGCGGCAGGTATTTCCGACAAGGAGCTCAAAATGGCCCTGTCTCTGGTCGAAGGCATGAGCGACGAGTGGGAACCCGGGCAATACCACGACAGCTACCGCGAAGACGTGCTGGCGCTGGTGAAGAAGAAAATCAAGGCCAGACAGACCAAGACCATCACACCGCCCGCGCCCGAACGGGAAGAAGAGCAAGGCAGCAACGTCATCGACCTGGTCGCCCTGCTGCAGCAAAGCCTGGGCAAGAAAGCGCCCGCCGCGCCGGCCCGCAAGCGCGCGGCCTCGTCCACTGCCCGCAAACCGGCACCATCGAGGCATAAGGCGGCCTGAACCACCCATGCGGCCCGGGAGACTCTTCAATAATACAAATGCATTGACTTTGATCAGGCTTCTCGCTACGTTATGCACAGGCGTGCCGCCCGGCAAGCCCTGTCACGCGTGCGGAAAAAATGGATGCCGAGTTAGATCAGCTTATCCTCAGCGGCGCCCCTGGCGGCGTTGTCATCACGAACGAAGATCATGTCGTCGTGCGCTGGACGCCCGGTGCGCAGCGCATTTTCGGCTATGCCAGCGAAGAAGCGCTGGGTCAGACGCTGTGGGAGCTGATCTCCCTGCCGGGACAGGCCGAAGCGTCCCCGCTGATCGACGAGCAGCTGGCCCAGCACGGCAGCTACGACCGCGAATCGCTGCGGCGGCGCAAGGATGGCGAGCTCATCTACGTCGATGTCGCATGCCAGACCGCACAGGCCGGGGTGGATGCCCCCCGCTACCTGATTTCCACCATGAAGGACACGACCTTGCTGAAGGCGGCGCGCGACGCCCAGTTCGTCGACGTGCGCTACCGCGTGCTGTTCGAATCGACGCCGGACAGCGTCATCATGGTCAATGCCACGGGCGCCATCGTGCTGGCCAACGAGCAGGCACAGCGCCTGTTCGGCTACGCGGAAGGCGAATTGAACGGCAGGCAAATCGATAGCCTGCTGCCGCAACGCCTGCGCCATTCGCACGTGGCGCACCGCTCGCGCTATTTCGACCAGCCGCGCACGCGCACCATGGGCGCCGACCTGGAATTGCTGGGTTTGCGCAAGGACAACATCGAGTTCCCCGTCGAAATCAGCCTGTCGCCGATCCAGACGGAGATCGGCACCTTCGTCATCAGCGCCATCCGCGACGTCAGCGACCGCCGCCGGGCCGAGCAGAAGTTCCGCGGCCTGCTCGAATCGGCGCCGGACGCCATCGTCATCGTCAACGGCGATGGCGAGATCGTGCTCGTCAACTCGCAGACGGAACGCCTGTTCGGCTACTCGCGCGCGGAGCTGCTGGGGCGCAACGTGGAAGTGCTGATCCCGGCCCGCTATGCGCACGATCATCCGCGCCACCGCCAGTCATTTTCCACGGCGCCGCGTGCCCGCTCCATGGGCGCGGGCCTAGAACTGTACGGCTTGCGCCGCGATGGCACCGAGTTTCCCGTCGAAATCAGCCTGTCGCCGCTGGAAACGGACGAAGGCGTGCTGGTCTCGTCGGCCATCCGCGACATCACCGAGCGCAAGCGCATCGAACGCACGCTCAACGAACAGAAAATCGAACTCGAGCGGGCCAGCCAGGCGAAAGACCGCTTTCTCACCAGCATGTCGCACGAACTGCGCACGCCGCTGAACGCCATCCTCGGCTTTGCCCAGCTGCTGGCCAACGAATCCCTGCCCGCGACCGTGCTGCAAAAGCGCGCCTTCGTGCAAAACATCGTCACCTCGGGGCGCCACCTGCTCACCCTGATCAATGAAATCCTCGACCTGGCCAAGATCGAATCGGGCAGCCTGAGCCTGTCGATGGAAGCGGTGACGCTGCCCGCGCTGATCGAGGAAGTGCGCGTGATGGTGGAAGAGCAGGCGCAGCAGCGTCATATCCACCTGATTTTTCCGGCCTGCGAGCCGCTGACGATCCGGGCCGACCATACGCGCCTCAAGCAAGTGCTGCTGAATCTGCTGTCGAACGCCATCAAGTACAACCGCCCGGACGGCAAGGTGGAGCTGGAAATTTCGCAGCCCGATGCGCAGCACGTGCGCATCGCCATCCGCGACACGGGCAAGGGACTGGACGAGGCGCAGATGGCCGAACTGTTCCAGCCGTTTAACCGCCTGGGACAGGAGGCGGGCAGCGAGGAAGGCACGGGTATCGGCCTCGTCGTCACCAAGCGCCTGGTCGAACTGATGGGCGGCTGCATGGGCGTGCACAGCTGCATTGGCGTGGGCAGCGTATTCTGGATCGAACTGGGCACCACGGCCGCGCCGCCCGCCAGCCGGCAGCCGGAATATCTGCCCGAGCCCGCCGGCGACACAGGGGACGATGACGGCGGCCAGGCGCTGCTGCTGTACGTGGAAGACAACCCGGCCAGCCTGCGCCTGGTGGAAGACATCGTCAGCTTCCTGCCCCACCTGCGCATGATCTCGGCCACCGACGCGCGCCAGGGCATCGCGCTGGCGCTGGAACGCCATCCCGATGTCATCCTGATGGATATCAACCTGCCCGGCATGAATGGAAACCAGGCGCAGCGCATCCTGCGCAACGATGCGCGCACGGCGCACATCCCCGTCATCGCCCTGACGGCCAACGCCATGAAGGGCGATATCCGGCACGGTCTGGCCTCGGGCTTTTTCCGCTACCTGACCAAACCCGTCGAGATTCCCCAGCTCAACGCTGCCATCGAGGAAGCCCTGCAACTGGCGCGCGCCACCCTGCCGCTCAAGCCGGAGGCGTAAAAGCCAGCTTTTTCATGGCTGCGTCAAGGCCTTTCGCGCTGCGCGCATAGCCGTCCCACGGGGTATTGCCCACGCCGAGACGGCTGTGCACATTGCCCACGTTCCACTGGTCGCCCGCCTCCAGCTCGTCGAGTTCATCCCAGGCCAGCGGCACGGAAATGCCCAGCCCCGAGCGTGTGCGGGCCGACCACGCGCACACGGTGGTGGCGCCCCGGCCATTGCGCAAATAATCGATGAAAATCTTGCCGACGCGATTCGCGGGACCGCTCTTGACGACAAACCTCTCCGGGATGTGCTGCGCCATGTGCGCCACGATGGCTTGCGAAAACGCTTTTACCGTATCCCAGTCGTGCTTGGGCCGGATCGGCACGACCACGTGCAAACCCTTGCCGCCGCTGGTTTTCAGCCAGGCGGGCAAGCCCAGTTCCGTCAGGACGGCGCGCAGCAGCATGGCCGCTTCGCGAATGGCGGGCCAGGCCACGCCCTTGCCCGGGTCCAGGTCGAACACCAGGCGGTTCGGCGTGTCGTAGGCGCTGGCCAGCGCGTTTTGCGTGTGAAATTCCACCACATTCCACTGCGCCGCGGACAACAGCCCTTGCAGGCTGGCCACTTCCAGCATGGGCGGGTGTTCCGGGTCCAGCCGTGCATCGAGCTGTTCGATGCCCGGCATTGTCGAAGTGTCAATATGTTTCTGAAAAAATAGCTCGCCTCCGACGCCAGCGGGTGCACGCACGAGCGACACGGGGCGCCCGCGCAGGTGTACGAGCATCAGCTTGCCCACCAGCGCGTAATAGCACACCAGGTCGATCTTCCTGGCGCCGCTGTCGCTGTCAATCACGCGATCCGCATGGCTGACCTTGAAACTGGCCGGCAAGGCACAGTCCGGCATGGATTTGCTCTCCATTGTCTTCTCCTTCTCGATTCGCCGCGCCCGCTCGCGCACGATGGCGGCCGGCTTTTTATCTTCGCGCAAGCCGTGAAACACGGCATGGCGCACGGCACCGCCACTGGTCCATTGTGCAAAACCGACCTCGGCCACCAATTGCGGCTGGACCCAGATGGGCTGGCGCACGCCGCCAGCCTTGCCTTCAAACGGACTCGTCTCGATAGCCAGCGCATCGAGCCGGCGCCGCAAGTCGCGCAAGCTGGCATCGTCAAAGCCGCTGCCCACATTGCCCGCATAGCGCAGCTTGCCCTGCTCATCATGCACGCCCAGCAACAGCGAACCTATCCCTTCGCGTGCGCCCTGCGGTGCCGTATAGCCGCCGATGACGAATTCCTGGCGCAGCCCGCATTTGAGCTTGATCCAGTCGCCCGAGCGGCGCGTGACGTAGGGCGAGCCGCGCCGCTTGCCGATCACCCCTTCCAGCCCCAGGCGGCAGGCGTGGTCCAGCAGCCGCTGCGGTGCGGCATCGAGCGCGTCACTGAAGCGCACCAGCGGCGATGCGGGCAAGCTCTGCAGCAGCCCTTGCAGCAGCGCCCTGCGCGCCTCGACGGGCTGGCCTCGCAGATCGTGGCCATCGAAGTACGGCACGTCGAACAGGTAATACACGATCTCGCTGGTCGTTTCCGCGTCGAACGCGCGCTGCAAGGCGCCAAAATCCGGGTGCCCGCTGCTGTCGTTGACGACGATTTCACCGTCATACCAGCCTGGCGGCAAGCTCAACTGTTCCAGCGCTTGCCGCAGCTTCGGCAGTTTCGCCGTCCAGTCATTGCCATTGCGCGTGATTAACGCAATATGATCGCCATCGCAACGTGCGAGGATGCGGTAGCCGTCGAATTTCACCTCGAAAATCCAGTCTTGCGCATCTGGCGGCGGTGCATCGACGAGGGTGGCCAGCTGTGGCGACAAGGTGGCGGGCAACCCGGCAGCCGGCGGCGCGGCCGCCACCTTGCGCTTGGGCATGGCCTTGCTCCTGACGCTGTCGGGGAACTCGTCCACGACAGAAAATTCCTCTGCCGGCCGCGCATAGTCGTCTTTTTCCTTGATCAGCAGCCAGGCAGGCTGCTTTTCGCTGCGTTTGTCTCCCTTGCCTTTCATGCGCACCAGCACCCACTTTCCATGCATCTTGTGGCCGTGCAAAGTAAACTTCAGATCGCCGGCCGCCAGCGCCTTGCGCGCATCGGGCGTGGCTGGCTGGGGCTGCCACGTCCCTTTATCCCAGATGATGACCTTGCCCGCGCCATACTGTTTCTCGGGGATCGTGCCTTCAAAACTCGCATACGCAATCGGATGGTCTTCCACCTGCACGGCCATGCGTTTGTCGCGCGGGTCGTAGCTGGGGCCTTTCGGCACGGCCCAGCTTTTCATCGTGCCATCGAGTTCCAGCCGAAAATCATAGTGCAAACGGCTGGCCCAGTGCTTCTGGATGACAAAGGTGAGCACGTCGTTCGCATCCTCGTCGCCCCCTGCAGGCTCGGGCGTGACGGCGAAATTGCGTTTGGCTTGATACGTTTTCAAGGCGGCTTTCATGGCGGCCCCATGCGGTGATGATGTCGTCTAGTCTAGTCTGCGACAGATTCGGGCGCGGTACGCCAGCTAACAGAGTGCTTGCCCTAGCAAATGTAAGTGTTTGTAATTAGAAAAAAACGTGTCAACGGTATTGCCGCACGGCGCGTTTTTTGCCTCAGTGACAGGGGGCTGATCTCCTGAACTACAACCCCACTTCTTGAGGAACTGCACCATGAAAAAACGCATTTTCAACTTGACCGCTACTCTGATCGCCGGCTTGTTCGCTACCGCAGCCTTTGCTCAAACGCCAGCCGCGCCTGCCAAGGACGAAGCCAAGCACACCAAGGAAGTGGCAAAAGCGGAAGCCAAGGAAACCAAGGCCGTAGTCAAAGCCGATGCCAAGGAAGCGGCCGTCGTCGCCGATGCGAAAGCCGATGTTGCCAGCGCCAAGGCCGACGCCAAAGTCGCCAAGGAAAAAGCGCATCACAAAGCGAAAAAAGCCAAGGCCAAAGCTGACGAAGCCAAAACTGAAGCGACCGCAGCAGCAGCCAAATAATCCATACAGCGCGTTTCATGCGCCATACAAAAAGACAGCTTCTGCTGTCTTTTTGCATTTTTACACCGTCTTCTTCAATTAACCTCGCTTAACTCACCCGATTGTAAGAAAGTGTAAACAAGGTCAACGGCAAGCTTCCGGGCCGCGTTTTATGCTCAGTGACACGGGAATCATCCCTGTACCAACAGACGTACCAGACAAACCACCACTGAGGACTGCACCATGAAAAAAGTAATTGCTACCCTGATCGCCGGCCTGTTCGCAACCGCAGCCTTCGCCCAAACCCCGGCAGCACCTGCAGCCGCTCCGGCAGCCTCGGTTCCTGCCAAAGTGGAAGCGGCCCACACCAAGGCCGTCGTGAAAGCCGATGCCAAGGAAGCGCAAGCCGTCGTGAAAGCGGATGCCAAAGAAGCGAAAGCAGTCGTCGCCGCAAAAACGGAAGTCGCCAGCGCCAAAGCGGAAGCGGCTACCACGAAAGCCAAGGCACACCACAAGGCCAAGAAAACCAAAGCCAAGGCTGACGAAAAGCTGGCATCGGCCACCGCCGAAGCAGCACCAGTAGCGGCACCAGCAGCAGCCAAGTAATCCCCCACACCATCGCTTGTCACTCGCCAGGAAAATACAATGAAAAAAGTTATCGCCACCCTCATCGCCGGCCTGTTCGCTACCGCAGCCTTCGCTCAAGCCCCTGCCGCTCCGGCAGCATCGGCAGCATCGGTTCCGGCCAAGGCGGAAGCAGCCCACACGAAAGCCGTGGTCAAGGCTGAAGCCAAGGAAACCAAGGCCGTCGTGAAAGCCGATGCGAAAGAAGCGGCCGTCGTCGCCGATGCAAAAGCCGACGTGGCCAGCGCCAAGGCCGACGCCAAAGCCACCAAGGCCAAGGCCCATCACAAGGCCAACAAAGCCAAAGTAAAAGCGGATGCAGCCAAAGCGGCGGAAGCCGCTCCAGCAACGCCAGCCAAGTAATCCACCGCGTTTCCAGAAAAAGACAGCTTCGGCTGTCTTTTTTTCATTGCGGGACAACAAAACAACCAGAAAGCATCACCCGCACTCTGCCAGCCCCCATGTAAATCCATGTAAAGACAGGAAAAACGACGCTTTCCAGTCACAAAGTATTTGCCACGTTGGCCACTGCTAAAATAGAATTGCGAATTATTCTCATTCTCATTCATATTTTCAGGAGCCGTTTCATGTCAGGTCGCATCCTTCCATCATCCCGCCCAGCACTATCGCTGCACCCGCTGGCCCTGGCTATTTCGCTGGCGCTGGGCGCCGGCATGGCGCATGCCGCCGATAGCTCTGCGGCCGATGGCGCTACCGACGACGTGCCGGTGATGCAAACCATTACGGTCACGGGCAGCAGCGACGCAACCGCGTACACGACGCGCAAGAGCGCATCGGCCAGCAAGTTCGACCTGTCGCTGCGCGATACGCCGCAAGCCGTCTCCGTTGTCACGCGCGCACAGATGGATGATTTCAAGCTCGATAACGCCAGCAAGGTGCTGGCGCAAACCACGGGCGTGACGGTCGAGGCGGTGGAAACGGACCGCACCTATTACACGGCGCGCGGCTACGACGTCACCAATTTCCAGTTCGACGGCGTGGGCCTTCCTTTCGTCTTCGGCAACGTGATGGGCGACCTCGATACGGCGCTGTTCGAACGCGTCGACATCGTGCGCGGCGCGAACGGCCTGATTTCCTCCACAGGCAATCCATCGGCCACCGTCAACTTCGTGCGCAAGCGCCCTGGCGCCGGCCTGGCCGCTTCCGCCGGCGTCACCCTCGGTTCCTGGAATACGCGCCGCCTCGATGCGGACGTCTCCACGCCGCTCAGCGCCGATGGCAAGGTGGCCGCGCGCTTCGTCGTCGCGCATGAAGAAGGCGATTCCCACCTCGACCGCTACTCGCCGCGCAAGGATGTCGCCTACGCCATCGTCGAAGCGAAATTCACGCCGGACACCAGCCTGAGCGTGGGCCACAGCTACCAGAACAACCTGGCCAAAGGCGGCATGTGGGGCGCCCTGCCCATCGCCTACACGGACGGCACGCCGACCAACTACCCGATTTCCACTTCGACCTCGGCCGACTGGTCGCGCTGGAACATCCTCAACAACAGCACCTTCGCCGAACTGGCGCACCAGTTCAATGCTGATTGGCGCGTGACCGCCACCGCCACCTACAACCGCTCCACCTCCGACTCGAAGCTGTTCTATGTCTACGGTACGCCGGACAAGGCCACGGGCGACGGCCTGTTCAGCTACCCTTCGCGCTATGGCTCGGCCAACAAGCAGCGCCTGCTCGATGTCGCCGCCACGGGAAAATTCATGCTCGCGGGGCGCCAGCATGACCTCAGCATGGGACTGGCGTGGTCGAAATCCACGCTCGACGACGTGTCCTACTATGGCCGCGGCATCGGCACGGCCCTGCCAAATGGCACGGCGTTCGACGGCTCCTACCCTGAACCGGCGTTTGATGCCTCGACCGACGGCAGCGCCTACAAGGATGAACGCAAGAACGCCTACCTGGCCGCCCGCTTCAACCTGGCCGACAATGCCAGGCTGCTGGCAGGCGTGAATAGCATCAAGGCCGACAGCACGGGCAACGCGTATGGCGTCAGCCAGGCCAAGTCGCAAAGCGACACCACGCCGTATGTCGGGATCGTGTACGACATCGGCCGCCATGTCTCGGCCTACGGCAGCTACACGGAGATTTTCAACCCGCAAAGCAGCATCGACAGCACCGGCCAGACCCTGGCGGCGGCCACCGGCAAGAGCCTGGAAGCGGGCCTGAAAAGCGAGTGGTTCGATGGCCGCCTGAACCTGTCCGGTGCGCTGTTCAAGACGCGCCAGAAGAACGTGGCGGAAGCGGCTGGCACCACGTCCGACTTGAAGACCTTCTACAAGGGCGTCGATTCGGAATCGCAGGGCTTCGAGCTCGATGCCTCGGGCGAACTGGCGAAGGGCTGGCAGGCGAACGCCGGCTATGCGCAGCTGCGCATCAAGGGCAACGACGGCAAGGATGCGCGCACCTTCATCCCGCGCAAGCAGTTCCACCTGGCCACCACCTACCATGTTCCGGCAGTGCCGGCGCTGAAAGTGGGCGCCAGTCTGACGTGGCAGGACGCCATCCACAACCGGATCGACGACAGCACCACCCTGCACCAGGGCGCGTATGCACAACTGGGACTGATGGCCAGCTACGCCATCAGCCGCAATATCAGCCTGGCGCTGAACCTGAACAATGTGACGGACAAGAAGCACCTGACCAGCTTGTACTGGACCCAGTCACTGTATGCAGCCGGCCGCAATGGCAGCGCCACCCTGAGCTGGAAATACTAGGGGGCGGCCATGCGACTGCGTCCTTCGATGGTCGTTCTGCACCGCTGGTTCGGCCTGGCGGTGGCGCTCTTTCTGTTCGTCTCCGGCCTGACGGGCGCCGTCATCTCGTGGGATCACGAACTCGATGCCTGGCTTAATCCGCAGCTGTTCCACGCCGCCAGCGGCGCGGACGCGGGGCCGGCAAAGCCGGTCCTGGAACTGGCGCGCCAGCTCGAGGCGCAGGACCCGCGCCTGCGCGTCAACTACACGCTCACGGCGCTCGAACCCGGCCACGCGGCGCTGATCTCGGTGGAAGGCCGGCCGGACCCTGCTACCGGCAAGCCGTTTGAACCGGGCTTCAACCAGGTGGCCATCGATCCCGTCACAGGTGCCATCCAGGGCACGCGCCAGTGGGGCGTCGTCTCGCTGACGCGCGAAAACCTGCTGCCTTTCCTGTATAAGCTGCACTACACCATGCACATCCCCGATGGCTGGGGCATCGAACTGGGCGTCTGGTTCATGGGCATCATCGGCATCGTGTGGCTGTTCGATTGCTTCATCGCGCTGTACCTGTCGTTCCCGAACTGGCGCAGCTGGCGCAAGTCGCTGGCCTTCCGCTGGCGCGAAGGCGGCCACAAACTGAACTTCGACCTGCACCGCTCGGGCGGCGTGTGGGTCTGGTTACTGCTGCTGGTGCTGGCCGTCACCTCCGTGTCGATGAATTTGCAAACCCAGGTGATGCGTCCCCTGGTGGCGAAGTTGTCCACCCTCAGCCCGAACGCCTTCGACAGCCGCTCGCCGCAGCCGCCCGACCAACCCATCGAACCGTTGCTGACGCGCGAACAGGCGGTGGCGCTGGCCAGGATGGAAGCGGCAAGGCGCGGCTGGACGCTGCCGGCCGGCGGCGTGTTTTACTCGTCGAGCTACGGCCTGTATGGCGTGGGTTTCTTCGAGGCGGACAATGACCATGGCGACGGTGGCCTGGGCAATGCGTGGCTGTACTTCGATGGCCGCGATGGCAAGCCGGCTGGCGGCGTGGTGCCCGGCACGGGCAGCGCGGGCGACATTTTCCTGCAAGCGCAATTCCCGCTGCATTCCGGGCGCATACTCGGCCTGCCGGGCCGCATCCTGATTTCCGCCATGGGCCTGGCGGTAGCCATGCTGAGCGCGACGGGACTGATCATCTGGCTGCGCAAGCGCCGCGCACGCGTGCGGCAAACCGGCAAGGCTGCCCATGAAGCACATCAGCTTCATATCACCTTCAGCAAATAGGCGCGGCAAACCGCCACACGGCGGCGCAATTGGGCAACACTGGCCACCCGCCCCCTCGCCACGAAAGCAGTCCATGCGCCGCCCTGGCGCAAGACATCCTGAAAGCCATCCTGCACGCGGATGGCACGCAGATGTAAGCGTTTGTAATGACCGTCAACGGCAGCGATCCGGGGCGCGTTTTATGCTCAGTGACACGGGAATCATCCCGGCACCAACAGACATACCAGACAAACCACCACTGAGGACTGCACCATGAAAAAAGTAATTGCTACCCTGATCGCCGGCCTGTTCGCAACCGCAGCCTTCGCCCAAACCCCGGCAGCACCTGCAGCCGCTCCGGCAGCCTCGGTTCCTGCCAAAGTGGAAGCGGCCCACACCAAGGCCGTCGTGAAAGCCGATGCCAAGGAAGCGCAAGCCGTCGTGAAAGCGGATGCCAAAGAAGCGAAAGCAGTCGTCGCCGCAAAAACGGAAGTCGCCAGCGCCAAAGCGGAAGCGGCTACCACGAAAGCCAAGGCACACCACAAGGCCAAGAAAACCAAAGCCAAGGCTGACGAAAAGCTGGCATCGGCCACC
>RCUK01000097.1_pt1 | contig 106038 bp, 91 predicted proteins | sample 2166381 | NCBI WGS metagenome assembly RCUK01 (sample SAMN09932809, study PRJNA488358) | compost metagenome | isolation source: compost soil in an enriched community | place: Germany: Experimental Botanical Garden | reverse complement strand
GTCAGGCTTTTATTCCGCAAAACCCCACAGGTATCCCCTGTGGGGTTTTGTCTTTGTAAACCCCTCGCAGCTGACGCCGCGAGGGGTTTTTGTTCGTCTGGCTACTTGGATTCGCTAGAACGAAGGCGGGGCAAGGACACCGATATATTGCTGGCGATCGATGCCGTGGCGCTGCAGTTTGTCGTAGAAAGTCTTGCGCGGGATGCCCAGCGCCAACAGAGTGGCTTTGATGTCGCCTCGATGCGTGGCCAGCGCGTCGCGAATGAGTTGAGCTTCAAACTGTTCCATGCGTTCCGGCAGCGTTTGTCCGCTGCTTGGAACCGGGGCGGAGTGTGCCGCGTGTTCGTTGAGCACGCCCAGCACGACGCGTTCCGCGAAATGAGCCAGCTCGCGCACATTGCCGGGCCAGTCATGTGTCATGAGATGCTGCTTGATCGAACCAGCCATCTCGGGGATGTCGCGCTGGAAGCGGCGCGAGGCATGTCCAAGATAATGGGCGAACAGCAGCGGGATGTCTTCGCGGCGTTCCCGCAGGGGCGGGATGCGGATCGTGACCACGTTCAGACGGTAGAACAGGTCTTCGCGGAACTTGGCGCGTATGGCGGGGCTGCCCAGGTCTTCCTTGGTGGCGGCTACCACGCGCAAATCCAGATTACGCACTTCGTTGCTGCCTAGCGGCGTGATCTGTCGAGATTCAAGCACACGCAGCAGCTTTACCTGTACCGCCAGCGGCATGCTTTCGATCTCGTCCAGGAACAGCGTGCCGCCGCTGGCGTGCTCGATGCGTCCTATGCGTTTCTTTTGGGCGCCCGTGAACGCGCCGGCTTCATGGCCGAAAAGTTCGCTTTCGATGACGCTTTCTGGCAAGGCGCCGCAGTTGATCGCGACCAGCGCGCGATGCCTGCGGCGGCTGAGGCGATGCAGGGCGGTGGCGACGACTTCCTTGCCGGTGCCCGTCTCCCCCTCCACCAGCACATCGACATCGGCGTCTGCAATGTGGCGCAAGGTCTGTTTGATGCGCTGCATGGCGGGAGTGGTACCGATGAAGGGCACTTCATCCGCCTCGAAGGCGAAGGCCGCTTCACGCAGACGGCGGTTTTCGAGCACCAGATGGCGCTTTTCCGCGGCATGGGCAATGGCCGCGATCAGCCGGTCGGCAGGATAGGGCTTGGATAGGAAGTCATAGGCCCCGTCCTGCATGCATTGCACCGCGGTAGCGATGTCGCCATGGCCGGTGATGAGAATGACGGGGATATCGGGATCGACGTCGCGCAGGCGCCGAAAGAGCTGCAGCCCGTCCATGTCCGGCATGCGGATATCGGTCACGACCACGCCGTCGAACTCCCGGCTCAGCGCCGGGAGCGCTGCGCGGGCGCTGGCGTAGGCATCCACAGAAATGCCGTGGAGCTTCAGGGTCTGGATGGTGGCGCGGCGCAGTTCATCGTCGTCGTCAATGAAGACGGCATGCGGCACAAGCGGCCTGCGCATGGGGTCGTCCGCCGATGTGGCGGGCGGCGCGTTGGAGTCAGTGGCGCGGGGCATGGGGTGAGCTCGAAATGTTGGGCTGACCCGGCGCTTTGCGCAGGGTCAGAATGAACATGGCGCCGCGGGCGGGCGCTTGTTCGTAAGAAGGATCCCGATCGGCGGGTTGCGCGGCGCGCAGTTCTCCGCCAAATTCAAGGACGATATCGCGGCTGATGACCAGGCCCAGCCCCAGTCCGTCGGGCTTGGTCGTGTGAAAGGGCGTGAACAGGCGGGCCCGGGCCGCTTCGGACAGGCCGGGGCCGTTGTCGTGGACGCGCAGTTGCACGGTGGCGCCGAGATCCTGCAGCGCCACCATGATCCTGCCGTCCGGCAAGCCTTCCAATGCTTCAAGGCCGTTTTGAAGCAGATTGACGAGCACCTGTTCCAGCCGGACGCGATTGGCCTGAACCAGGCAATCCTCATTCTCCGCGGGACGTTGCATGGCAACGCCTTGGCGCCGTGCGCGCGGCCCCACGAGCAACAGGGCGCCTTCCAGGGCTTCCATCAGGCTGGTGGGGCCGACCGTGGCGCCGGCCTTGCGTGAGAAGGCGCGGAGTTCGCCGGTGATATGCCCGATGCGTTCGGTGAGCGTCGCGATCGTGCCGAGGTTTTCCTGAGCCGCGCCGCTGTCGCGGCGCCGCAGAAATTCGGCGGCGTTGTCGGCATAGGTGCGTATGGCGGCCACGGGCTGATTGATTTCATGCGCCACACCGGCGGCAACCTGCCCCAGCAGCGCCAGCTTGGTGGCCTGCACCAGCTCGTCCTGCATGGAGTGCAACCGGGATTCGGCGCGCTGGCGTTCATCCATCTCGTCCAGCAGATGTTCATTCACGTCGCGCAATTGGGCGGTGCGTTCATCGACCAACGCCGCGAGTTGTTCGCGGATAGCCGTCTGCTGGTTTGCGCGTTCGCGATTACGATGGCGGCGATAGAGCACAACGCCGATCAGTGCCGCCAGCGCGCTCTGCGCGAGCAGGGCGCCTAGCTGGGCGTTGGCGGTCGCCTGGTTCATGGCCGCCTGCACGGGGGAAAGCTGGTGCAGCGTCCAGCCCGGAGATTCGATCACGGGGAGGGTGGTGTGCAGGAGCGGGGCGCCGGCGGCGGCTTGCGGCAGGGACTGGTCCGTGCGCACGAGCTGGCCGGTGCTGACGGGATGCAGCGGCGGGCTGATGGGCAGCGGCTGGAATCGGGCGTCGCCAAACTGGAGGCTGGTGCGCAGGGTCTGTGCCAGGGCGGGAGGCAACGGCGCCAGCACCCGGAACCGCCAATCAGGGATATTGCCGAGCAGCACCACGCCGTGTTCGTCGGTCACGAAGATAGGCGCGCTGGATTGCCGCCAGTCGGCTTCGAGATCCCGGAAATCCACTTTCAGAACGACCACGCCCAGCAACGCGCCATGGGCGTCATCCACGCGCCGCGCCAGATACAGCCCGGCTTCGTGGCTGACCGTACCCAGGGCGAAATGCTCGGCCGTGCCGTGAGCGACGGAACCCTGGAAGTACGGCCGGAACTGGTAGTCCACGCCGACGAAGGTGGCGGGTTCCCGCCAATTGCTGGCGGCGATGGCAAGACCCTTTTTATCCAGCACGTAGATGGCCGAGGCGCCGACGCCGCGACTGAGCGCGTCGAGTTTCTCGTCCAGCGATTCGATCTGCGCCCCGCTGGCGCCCTGCAGCGCGGCGCGCAAGTCGACGTCCTGGGTCAGCACGAAGGGCAGCGCCCGGAATTTGTCCAGATTGTTGCGCAGCAGGGCGGCGTTGATCTGGCCGGTGCTGCGGGCCTGCACCCCGGCGTCCGCCACGGCCCGGTCCCGGGCCCACAGCGTCGCGTAATGCAGGACGCCGAACACGATTGCGACCGCCAACAGCACCGCGGCCGCACGCCACGGCCACGCCCATCCGGCGGTGTGCGAGGGGGCACGCTCCGGTGGCGAGGGGGAAGGAGGGGGGACAGACGTCATGTTGTGCGGTTTTTCGCACATTTTATATCGTTTCTGTGCGAATTTTCGCCCTGAATGCGGCGATGCACTCCAGCGAAAATAAAAAAATAACTTATCGATCAATGGCTTGCGCTTGCATGCCAGCACCGTGCGTTCTGGCATGGCTTTTGCATATACATCTGCAAGCCGCGCGGTATCCACCGGGCGGTGAAATCGGCGTGCCGCGCAAGCGCACGGCCATAAAACAGATAACGCCCCGTCGCCCGCTGCGCTAAACCCGCCGGAGCAAGGGGCACTGGTGGGGACAATCCCAATGATCGACGTGGATCAAAGCGCGCCCGCGCGCAAGCTCAAGTTCTATCAAATCCTGTATGTGCAGGTGATTTTCGCCATCGTGGTCGGCGTGCTGCTGGGCGCGTTCAAGCCCGAACTCGGCCAACAGATGCAACCGTTGGGCGATGCATTCATCAAGCTGGTGAAGATGATCATTGCACCGGTCATCTTCCTGACCGTCGCTACGGGTATCGCCGCCATGAGCGACCTGAAGAAGGTGGGCCGGGTCGCGGGCAAGGCCATGCTTTACTTCCTGGTCTTCTCCACCCTTGCCCTGATCGTGGGCATGATCGTCAGCCATATCGTCCAGCCCGGCGCTGGCATGCATATCGACCCCGCGACGCTGGACCAGAAGGCGGTCTCCAGCTACGTCGCCAAGGCGCACGACTCCACCATCACCGGCTTCCTGATGAACGTGATTCCCACGACCATCTTCAGCCCGTTCGTGGGCGGCGATATTCTTCAGGTCCTGTTCGTGGCGGTGCTGTTCGGCATCTCGCTGGCCATGGTGGGCGAGCGGGGCAAGCCCATCCTGACGTTCATGACCGCGCTGGCGCAGCCGATCTTCAAGATGGTCGCGATCCTGATGAAGGCGGCACCCATCGGCGCCTTCGGCGCGATGGCGTTCACCATCGGCAAGTACGGCATCAAGTCCGTCATCAACCTGGCGATGCTGGTGGGCACGTTCTATGCGACGTCCGTATTGTTCGTTGTCGTGGTGCTGGGCCTGGTCGCCCGCTACAACGGCTTTTCGATCTTGAAGCTGGTCCGCTATATCCGCGAGGAACTGCTGCTGGTGCTGGGCACGAGTTCCTCGGAAGCCGCCTTGCCCACGCTGATGCAAAAGATGGAGCGCGCAGGGTGTTCGAAGTCGGTGGTGGGTTTGGTGGTGCCCACCGGCTACTCGTTCAACCTGGATGGCACCAACATCTATATGACGATGGCGGCGCTGTTCATTGCGCAGGCCTGCGACATTCCGCTGTCGCTGGGCGATCAGATTTTGCTGCTGCTGGTGGCGATGCTGAGTTCCAAGGGCGCCGCGGGTGTGACGGGCGCGGGCTTCATCACGCTGGCAGCCACGCTGTCGGTGGTGCCGTCGGTGCCCGTTGCCGGGATGGCGCTGATCCTCGGCGTGGACCGCTTCATGTCGGAATGCCGCGCACTGACCAATCTGGTCGGCAACGCCACCGCTACCGTGGTCGTGGCGCGTTGGGAGGGCGAACTGGACCAGGAACAACTGCACGCCGCGCTGGATAGCGCGGGCGCGCCAGCCGCCTCCGCCGCGCCTCAGGGCACGCTGCCCGAGCCGGCTCGGCAAAGCTGATAACTATTCGGCAAGAAAAACCCCCGCGGCCGCAAGGCCGCGGGGGTTTTTTATGGAAGAGGCCGGTTCAGGGAACCTGGATGCCCGCCGCGCGCAGCAGGTTTGCCGTTTCAAACAGCGGCAGGCCCATCACACCCGTATAGCTGCCGGCGATGTGCGAGATGAAGGTGCCGGCCACGCCCTGGATGCCGTAGGCGCCGGCCTTGCCGAAGGGTTCGCCGCTATCGCAGTAGCGCGCGATTTCCGCGGCGCTCAGGTCGCGCATGCGGACCTCGGTGACGGAGACGGCTTCCAGCAGCTCATCGCCCGTCCAGACGGCGACGGCGGTGTGCACTTCATGCGCGGAACCGGAGAGGGCGCGCAGGATGCGCATGGCATCGTCGCGGTCGGCGGGCTTGCCGAGCACGTTCCCCGCCAGGATGACCGTGGTGTCGGCCGCCAGCAAGGGCAGGCGAGCCAGCCCTTGCGAGCGCATCCAGTCGCGCCCGCGCAAGGCTTTGTCCCTTGCCGTCCGCCGCACGTAGTCGGCCGCGCTTTCACCCGCGTGCTGCGGTTCGTCTTCGCCCGGCGGGGCGGGCACGAGCAGGACCTGGTGGGCCAGGCCGATCTGCGTCAGCAATTCACGGCGCCGCGGGCTGGCCGAGGCAAGGTAAAGACGCGCGGGGGGCAAGGGGATATCGGCGGAGTCGGTCATGCGGAGCAAAGTGGGCGCCGGCCCGGCCGGGAGTCAGGCGCGATGGTAGGGGTGATTGGTCATGATGGCCCAGGCCCGGTAGAGCTGTTCGGCCAGCACGACACGCACCATGGGGTGCGGCAAGGTCAGCGACGACAGGCGCAGCTGGCCGCTTGCCGACGCCTTCAGGTCTGGATCCAGGCCATCCGGACCGCCGACCAGGAAAGCGATGTCCTGGCCGCCCGCCCGCCATTGTTCGAGCTTTTGCGACAACGCCATGGTGGTGAGGTCGCGGCCCCGCTCGTCCAGCGCCAGGCGCAGCGCGCCGGCAGGCAGGGCGGCTTCGATCCGCTTGGCTTCAGCCGCCATCATCTGGGCGGGCGTCTTGCCGGTGGTGCGGGGTTCGGGCTTGATCTCGCGCAGTTCCAGCGCGCAGTCGGCCGGCAGGCGTTTGGCGTAGTCGTCCCAGGCGGTCTGCACCCAGTCCGGCATCCGCGTGCCCACGGCGGCGACGATCAACTTCACGGCGTGCTCAGTATTCGGAGTCGTCGTCGTCGCCGTGGCTGGCGACCGGAGCGGGACGGGAGGATTCGGGCAGAAGTTTCACCCGCACCGGCTTGCCGCCCCAGATCTCTTCCAGGTTGTAGTACTGGCGGATGGCGGGTTGCATGACATGGACGACGACGTCGCCCAGGTCGACGACAACCCATTCGCCCGTATCTTCGCCTTCGATGGTGATGCCCGTGAGAGACAGGGATCGGCCGCGGTCCGCCACACTGGACGCGAGGGCGCGGGTCTGGCGATTGGAGGTGGCGCTTGCAATCACGACGCGATCGAACAGGCTCGTCAGATGCGTGGTGTTGAAGACCTTGATGTCTTGCGCCTTGACGTCTTCGAGGGCATCGATGATGGCGCGTTGGAGTTTCTGTATATCCATAGCTGCAAATATAACCCGCGCAAGGACAGCGGATGCTGGCCCGGTGGCGCTTTCAGCGCCCGGCGGGTGAGGGTTTATCGGTAAAGATGGTGCGCCGCAATATACGCGGCCACGGGTGCGGCAAGCAGCCCGTCGGTGGATTCGCCTTGCGCCAGGCGCTGGCGGATATCGGATGCCGACACCGGCATGGGGGCAAAAGGAAGCTGATGCAGCTCGCGGCCCTGGTCCCGCAGCCATGCGGCGAGCTCCGGCGGCGCATCGAGCGCCGTGCCGGGACGGGTGGCCACGGCCAGATCCGCCATTTGGGCGATTTCCTGCCAGTCTCGCCAGGTGCAGAAGTTGGCCAACTGGTCGGCGCCAAGCAGCCAGGCGTAGCGGGCGTCGCGGGGCAGGGCGCGCAGCGTGTCGATCGTGTAGGTGGCGCCGCCGCGTTCGAGTTCGATCGGGTTGACGACCAGGCCGGCCTGCCCGGCGACCGCCAGCTGCAGCATGTCGCGGCGTTGTTCCGCCGTGGCGCGCAACGCGGCCCGTTGCCAGGGATTGGCGGCGGGGATGAGCTGCACTTCGGCAAGCGCCAGCGCCTGCAAGGCGTTTTGCGCCAATGCGATGTGCGCGACGTGGACGGGGTCGAAACTGCCGCCCAGGAGCCCGATGCGTTTCAAACCCAGTCCCGCGGCTTCAGGTAGGCGGCCAATTCGGCTTCGGGCGTGCCGGCTTGCGGCTGCCAGTCGTAGCGCCATTGGGCAAGCGGCGGCATGGACAGCAGGATCGATTCGGTGCGCCCGCCGGATTGCAGCCCGAACAGCGTGCCGCGATCGAAGACCAGGTTGAATTCGACATAGCGGCCGCGGCGGTAGGCTTGAAAATCGCGTTCGCGTTCCGTGTAGGCCACGGCGCGGCGCTTTTCGACGATGGGCAGGTAACTGGCCAGGAAGGCGTCGCCGACCGAACGGGTCAGCGCGAAGGACGCGTCGAAGCCGGGTGCGTTCAAGTCGTCGAAGAAAATGCCCCCGATGCCGCGCGTTTCATTGCGGTGCTTCAGGAAGAAGTACTCGTCGCACCAGCGCTTGTAGCGCGGATAGTAATCGGCGCCATGGCCAGCCAGCGCATCCCGGCACACCGTGTGGAAGTGGCGCGCATCTTCCTCGAACGGATAGTAGGGAGTCAGGTCGATGCCGCCGCCAAACCAGAAGACGTTGGCCTCGTCGTGGCCGGGCCGGGCGGCCGCGACGAACATGCGCACGTTCATGTGCGTGGTGGGCACGTAAGGGTTGCGCGGGTGCAGCACCATGGACACGCCCATGGCTTCCCAGGAGCGGCCGGCCAGCTCCGGGCGATGCGCGCTGGCCGAGGGCGGCAGCTTGGTCCCCTGGACGTGGCTGAACAGCACGCCGGCCCGCTCGAACAGCGAACCGCCCTCCAGCAGTCGCGACAGCCCGCCGCCGCCTTCCGGCCGTACCCACTCGTCGGCACGGAAAGGGCCGCCTTCGGCCTCTTCCAGTGCGCCGACGATACGGGCTTGCAGACCGGTCAGGTAGTCTCGGACAGCGGCGACGGGCAGTGCGGTCATTGGGGCTTCCGTTACGCGTTGGACTTGGGCTTTTGCTGCGAGGGCTTCAGCGCGCGCCAGCCGATGTCGCTGCGGTACTGGCGGCCGTCGAAGTGGATGCCGTCGATCGCTTCGTACACGCGGTCGCGCGCCATCTTGACGGAGTCGCCCAGCGCCGTGACGCAAAGCACACGGCCGCCGGTGGTCTTGGTTCCTTCGCCATCGAGCTGGGTGGCGGCGTGAAAGACCATGCAGTCCTCGGCGTCGGCGGGCAGGCCGCGGATGACGTCGCCGGTGCGGGGCGCGTTCGGATAGTTGTGCGCGGCCAGCACGGCGCCCAGCGCCGTGCGGCGGTCCCAGACGATGTCGGCCTGGTTGAGCGTGCCGTCCACGGCATGTTCCAGCGCGTCCAGCAGGTCGCTCTTGACGCGCATCATGATGGGCTGGGTTTCGGGATCGCCCATGCGGCAATTGAATTCCAGCGTCTTGATTTCGCGGTCGGGATCGTCGCCAGGCGCGATCATCAGGCCGGCGTACAGGAAACCCGTGTACGGAATGCCGTCGCGCGTCATGCCCTGCACGGTCGGCAGGATGATTTCGCGCATGATGCGATGGTGCAGTTCCGGGGTGACAATGGGCGCGGGCGAATACGCGCCCATGCCGCCCGTGTTGGGGCCCATGTCGCCATCCTGCAGGCGCTTGTGGTCCTGGCTGGTGGCCAGCGCCAGCACATTGCGGCCGTCGCACATGACGATGAAGCTGGCTTCTTCGCCCACCAGGCATTCTTCGATGACCACGCGCGCGCCGGCTTCGCCCATGGAGCCGTCGCCCAGCATCGCGTCCACCGCGGCGTGGGCCTCTTCCAGGGTGGCCGCGACCACGACGCCCTTGCCGGCGGCCAGGCCGTCAGCCTTGACCACGATGGGCGCGCCTTCCTGGTCTATGTAGGCATGGGCCTTCGCGGGATCGGTGAAGGTTCCATAGCGCGCGGTCGGGATGTTGTGCCGGACCATGAAGGCCTTGGCATAGTCCTTCGAGCTTTCGAGCTGCGCGGCGGCCTTGGTGGGGCCGAAGATCTTCAGGCCACGGCTGCGGAACACGTCGACCACGCCCGCGGCCAGCGGCGCTTCCGGTCCGACGACGGTCAGGGCGATACCCTCGCGCTGGACGAAATCGGCCAATTCCTCGGCATTGGTGAGCGGGATGTTCTCCATCTGCTCGGCCCGTTGCGTGCCGCCGTTACCCGGGGCGACGTACACCTTGTGTACGCGCGGGGAGCGGGCCAGCCGCCAGGCGAGGGCATGTTCGCGGCCGCCCGAGCCAATTACCAGGAGTTTCATGTTGCGTGAGTCTGAATGGTTGCCACTCTAGCCCGTGGGGAAGGCAACGGATCCGGGACAGCCCAGATCCGATTTACGGCCTGGCGCGCAGGCGGCCGTGGCCGCCGCGCGCCGGGTAAGGGGATTTACTGCGCTTCGTCGAAAATGACGGTGGTATAGACTTCCTGCACATCGTCCAGGCTTTCCAGGGCGTCGAGCAGTTTCTGCATCTTGATGGCGTCGTCGCCGGCCAGTTCGGTCTCGTTCAGGGCCTTCATGACGATTCCGTCGACTTCGGCCTTCAGGCCTGCGTCGTCGAACGCGCGGCGCACGGCGGCGTAGTCGGGCGGAGCGCACACGACTTCAATCACGCCTTCCTCGTCGGTGGTCACGTCTTCGGCGCCGGCCTCGAGGGCGGCTTCCATGACCTTGTCTTCCGGGGTGCCGGGCGCGAACACGAATTGGCCGCAGTGCTTGAACATGAAGGCCACCGAGCCTTCCTGGCCCAGGTTGCCGCCGTTCTTGGCGAAGGCGTGGCGGACTTCGGCCACGGTGCGGGTGCGGTTGTCGGTCATGCAGTCGACGATCACCGCCGCGCCGCCGATGCCATAACCTTCATAGCGGACTTCCTCGTAGGCGACGCCGTCGGCGCCGCCCGCTCCGCGCTGGATGGCGCGCTGGATGTTGTCCTTGGGCATGTTGGCGTCGGTGGCCTTGTCCCAGGCCATGCGCAAACGCGGGTTGCTGTCCGGGTCGGGGCCGCCGGCGCGCGCCGCCACGGTGATTTCACGAATGATCTTGGTCCAGAGCTTGCCGCGCTTGGCGTCTTGGCGCCCTTTGCGGTGCTGAATATTGGCCCATTTGCTGTGTCCGGCCATGGCTTCCCAGGATAAATTGTCTGCAAAGACGGCATTTTACCGTGCCGGCGGCCCTCGCGCCCGGCGGGAGGGCCGCATGTGTCCTTATAGCCACGCGCACAAGGCGCGCGGCACGCTCTACACTTGGACATCCATCTGATCCCTGGTCCGGAGAGCCGCCCATGCCCAACCCCATTGTCATCGCCAAGAATGCGCAGACCGAGTTGGCGCTGCTGCCGGCCCTGGCCAACCGGCACGGCTGCATCACGGGGGCCACGGGCACCGGCAAGACCGTCACCCTGCAAGTGCTGGCCGAATCCTTTTCCCGTATCGGCACGCCGGTGTTCATGGCGGACGTGAAGGGCGACCTGACCGGTATTTCCCAGGCTGGAGCGGCAAGCGCCAAGCTGCAGGAACGCCTGAAGGGGCTGGGCCTGCCCGAACCGGCCTGGGGAGCCAGCCCGGTCACGCTGTGGGACGTTTTTGGCCAGCAAGGGCTGCCGGTCCGGGCCACCATCACCGACATGGGACCGCTGCTGCTGTCCCGCATCCTGGAGTTGAACGACACGCAGGAAGGGGTGCTGACCCTGGTTTTCAAGGTGGCGGACGACGAAGGGCAACTGCTGCTGGACCTGAAGGACCTGCGGGCGATGCTCCAGAACGTGGCCGACCGCTCGGCCGACCTCAAGACGCGTTACGGCAACGTGTCATCGGCCAGCGTCGGCGCCATTCAGCGCGGCCTGCTCGCGCTGGAGTCGCAGGGCGCCGAGAAGTTCTTCGGCGAACCCATGCTGGACGTCTCCGACCTGATGCGCACGGATGCGCAGGGCCGGGGCATGGTCAACGTGCTTGCGGCCGACAAGCTGATGCAGGCGCCGCGCCTGTATGCCATCTTCCTGCTCTGGCTGCTGGCCGACCTGTATGAAAAGCTGCCTGAAGTAGGCGACATGGACCAGCCCAAGCTGGTCTTCTTCTTCGACGAAGCCCACCTGCTGTTCAATGACGCGCCGCCGGCCTTGTTGAACAAGATCGAACAGGTGGTGCGCCTGGTCCGGTCCAAGGGGGTGGGCGTCTACTTCGTGACGCAGAATCCCCTGGATATTCCCGATACCGTGCTGGGCCAGCTGGGCAACCGCGTCCAGCACGCCTTGCGGGCCTTCACGCCCCGGGACCAAAAGGCCGTCAAGACGGCCGCGCAGACCATGCGTCCCAATCCGGGCCTGGATATCGAGGCCGCCATCACCGAACTGGGCGTGGGAGAGGCACTGGTGTCGCTGTTGGATGCCAAGGGCCGGCCGATGCCGACCGAGCGCGCGTACGTCATGCCGCCCGCCAGCCGGATCGGCCCGGCGACGGATGCCGAACGGCAAGCGCTGCGACAGGGCAGCGCGCTGGCGGCCAAGTATGAAAAGGCCGTCGATCGCGAATCGGCGTACGAAATCCTGGCGCGCCGGGCGGCGGTGCCGGCGGACCAGGCGGATGCGAAGGGGGCTGCGAAGGGGGCTGCGACGCCACCGCCCGAGCGGACCCCGGCCGAGGACGCGGGGGGCGGCTTGATGGACAGCCTGAAGGATGTGCTGTTCGGATCGACAGGCCCCCGGGGCGGCAAGCGCGATGGCGTGGTGCAGACCATGGCCAAGAGTTCGGCTCGTTCCATCGCCCGCGAACTCACTCGCGGAATATTGGGGTCGCTGCTGGGATCGAAAGGCCGCCGCTGAGCCTCGGCGGGCGTAACTGGCGCGTCTACACACCGGCCGTTTTGTAACGGGGGGTGTTGCATTGCCGTCTTTTATGCCTATGATTCCGGGCGGTGAAACAGAGAGAACCAAAGGATAAACGGTGGCTAAGAAACACAAGATTGCGGTGCTTCCGGGAGACGGGATCGGCAAGGAGGTCGTGCCGGAAGGGTTGAAGGTGCTGGATGCCGTGGCAACGCGCTTCGGTATCGAATTCCAATGGGATCATTTCGACTGGAGCTGCGATTATTTCGCCAAGCACGGCAAGATGATGCCCGACGACTGGAAGGCGCAGATCGGCCAGCATGAAGCCATTTTCTTCGGTTCGATCGGCTGGCCCGCCACGGTGCCCGATCATGAAGCCCTGTGGGGTTCGCTGTTCAAGTTCCGCCGCGAATTCGACCAATACATCAATCTGCGCCCCGTGCGCCTGATGCCCGGCGTGCCGTCTCCGCTGGCTGGCCGCAAGCCCGGCGAGATCGATTTCTTCATCGTGCGCGAGAACACCGAAGGCGAATATTCCAACAGCGGCGGCCGCCTGTTCGAGGGTACCCAGCGCGAAGTGGTAATCCAGGAAAGCGTGTTCACCCGCATCGGCGCCGAGCGCGTGCTGAAGTTCGCATTCGAGCTGGCGCAAAAGCGCGGCAAACACCTGACCGCGGCGACCAAGTCCAACGGCATCTCCATTTCGATGCCCTGGTGGGATGAGCGCGTGGCCGAGATGGCCGGGAACTATCCGGAAGTGCGCTGGGACAAATATCACATCGATATCCTGTGCGCGCATTTTGTGCAGCATCCCGACTGGTTCGACGTCGTGGTGGCCTCCAACCTGTTCGGCGACATTCTTTCCGATCTGGGGCCGGCCTGCACGGGCACCATCGGCATCGCGCCGTCGGCGAACCTGAATCCCGAACGCAAGTTCCCGTCGCTGTTCGAGCCGGTTCACGGTTCGGCGCCGGATATTTATGGCCAAGGCATCGCCAACCCGATTGGTCAGATCTGGAGCGGTGCGTTGATGCTTGATTTCTTGGGGTATCCCGAGGCTTCGGCCGCCGTCGTGACGGCGATCGAGACCGTGCTGGCGGAGGGTCCGCGCACCCGGGATATGAAGGGCAATGCTTCCACCGTCGATGTCGGCAACGCAATCGCGTCGCTGATCCAGACCGGTTAAGCGCTTCTGGCGGGCAAGGCCTGTCTGGCTGGTAGATGAACGAGACCATTTTCTCTCCCCCCTCCGACCATGTGGGCGGCGGACGGGCCGACCGTTTTGTGCGCAAGCTTTTCCGCGTGCTGCGTTCGCGCACCCAAAGGCACAATCAGCACCTTTGGCCTTTCGTCCGAATCTGGCGGGACAGAGAGGGGGCCATCTGCGGCTTTCGCGCATTTGGCCGCTCGCTGCCGGTTACGCCCTTGGCGCAGGGTTACGACCCCGCGGACGAATCGGTGCATCTGATCCTGAGCGGCCCGTCCGTCGCTCAGATTCCCTATGACCGGCTCAATATCGGCGTGGCGATGGGCGTCAACGGCGCGATCGCGCTGGCGCGCAAGTTTGATCTGCAGTTCAAGTACTACTGCATCATCGACCAGAATTTCGTGCGCGACCGCATCGATCTGGTTCGCGAGATCGTGGCGCGGGACCTCACCCTGTACGTATTCCCCGAGGTGCTGCGCTACATCATGCAAGGCATCCCGCAAGAGCAGATCCGCTGCCGCATCTGCATCATCGAGCTGATATCCCGCCGTGCCTACCAGCGCACCGTCGCGCCGGCCGTGCTCAAGCGCATTGCGGCGGCAACGCCCGATGTGCAGTTGCTGGATGCGAAGCAGGGGCTGGGCTACAGTTTCGATGCGTCGCTGGGGGTGTTCGACGCCGACACGGTGGCCTACGCCGCGCTGCAGGTGCTGGTGTCGAGTGGAGCGCGCCAGGTGTATGTCCATGGCCTGGACCTGACGGTGCAGAGCGGCCTGCGCTTCTATGACGAGGGCGGGCGCCCGCAGACCAGCCGGCTCACGCGCAATTTTTCGCGCCTGATCGAACCCTCGTTCAGGTTTGCCTCGTCGCACTGGCGCGAGCGGGGCGTGTCGGTGTTCAACCTGTCGCCGATCAGCGCGCTCTCCCCCGACATCCTCGAACGCAAGGATTGGCAAACCCTGCTGAAGGAATGACGCATCGAACGCGAAAAAAGGGGCGCCTCTGAGGCGCCCTTTTTGCGGTTGCTGCCCGGTGCGCGTCAGTGCGCGCCGGCCGCCGCTTCCGCCGCGCCGCCGGCCGCCGCCTTGGCGGAACGGGGCCGCGCGAACCACACCAGCCCCGTCAGCATCAGGAAGATGATGGCCGAGGCATAGAACACGTCCACCGCCGACATGGTGAAAGCCTGTGCGTTGATCAGCCCATCGACCATGCTCAGCGCTTGCTGGTGCGACACGCCCAACCCGTTCTGCAGGGCGCCCATGGTCTGGTCGAACGCCTGCTGGCCGGGCTTGGCGATCTCGGTCAGTTGCGAATGGTGCATGGTGGCGCGGTTCTCCCAAAGCGTCGTGGCAATGGACGTGCCGAACGCGCCCGCCGTGAGCCTAAGGAAATTCGACAGCCCGGAGGCTGCCGGGATGCGCCACGGCTCGATGCTGGACAGCGTGATGGATGTCAGCGGGACGAAGAACGCCGCCATCGCCGCGCCCTGGATGATGGTCGGAAGCATCAGCGTGCGCACATCCGTCTGCGTGTTGAAGCCCGCCCGCATGAAGCACACCAGCGCGAAGATCAGGAACGCCACCGTGACGATCTGCCGCGGGTCGCGGGTGGCCAGCATCTTGCCCACGATGGGCGTCAGCAGGATCGCCAGCAGGCCGACGGGGGCGGTCACCAGGCCCGCGTAGGTCGCGGTGAAGCCCATATTGCTCTGCAGCCACAAGGGCAGCAGCACGACGTTGCCGAAGAAGACGCCATAGGCCACCGCCAGCGTCAGCGCGCCGACCGTGAAATTGCGGATCTTGAACAGCCGCAGGTCGACCACGGGGTGCGCGTCGGTCAGTTCCCAGATCAGGAAGAAGACGAACGCCACGAATGCAGTCGCCGCCAGGGCAATGATCGTGGGGCTGGCAAACCAGTCCAGTTCCTTGCCCTTGTCCAGCATGATCTGCAGGGCGCCCACCCAGACCACCAGCAGCACCAGGCCCAGTTTGTCGATGGGCAGCTTGCGCGTCACGGACTCGCGCTTGCCGTAGATCCGCCAGCTTATCCAGGCGGCCAACAGGCCGACGGGCACGTTGATATAGAAAATCCATGGCCAGGTGTAGTTGTCGGAGATCCACCCGCCCAGCAGCGGGCCCGCGACCGGCGCGACCAGCGTGGTCATGGACCAGACCGCCAGCGCCATGCCCGCCTTCGACTTCGGAAAGCTGGCCAGCATCAGGGTCTGGGAAAGGGGGATCATCGGACCGGCCACCGCCCCTTGCAGCACGCGGAAGGCGATCAGCGCCTCGAGGGATGGCGAGAAGCCGCAGAGCCAGGATGCCAGCACGAACAGCAGCGTGGAGATCAGGAACAGGCGCACCTGCCCGAAGCGCTGCGTAAGCCATCCGGTGAGCGGCACCGTGATGGCGTTGGCGACGGCGAAAGAGGTGATCACCCACGTGCCCTGGCTGGAACTCACGCCCAGGTCGCCGGAAATGGTGGGAATGGACACGTTCGCGATCGAGGTGTCCAGCACGTTCATGAAGACGGCCGTGGACAGCGCGATGGACCCGATGATGCGGGTTGCGCCCTCCAGCGGCGGATGGGCGACCGGCGGGCGGGCGGCTTGCGCGGGCGCGCCTGCGCCAGCGGGCTGAGCGGTCGTGCTCATGATGCGAGGTTGGCCTCGATGATCTTGCCGATCATGGTGTCGACTTCATCGTGCGCGGGTTCGAAGGCGCGGGTCGACCACGCGGGTTCCTTGCGCGCGGCTTGCGTCAGCGGCTCGCCCTCCTGCTTGCCCACGTCGACTTCGACGTCCATGGACAGGCCAACGCGCAGGGGATGTTTCTTCAGGTCTTCGGGATCCAGCAGGATGCGCACGGGCACGCGCTGCACCACCTTGATCCAGTTGCCGGTGGCGTTCTGGGCCGGCAGCAGCGCGAAGGCGCTGCCCGTGCCGGCATCCAGGCCGGCGACCGTGCCGTGGTAGGTCACCGAACTGCCGTACAGGTCGGCCACCATCTGGACCGGCTGGCCAATGCGCATCTTGCGAAGCTGGCCTTCCTTGAAATTGGCTTCGACCCAGACCTGGTCCAGCGGAACCACGGTCATCAGGGCGGCGCCGGGGGCGACGCGCTGGCCCACCTGGACGCTGCGGCGCGCGATGACGCCGCCGACCGGGGCGGGCAGCACGGTGCGCGACTGGGCAAGCCAGGCGTTGCGCAGACCGGCTGCCGCCTGACGCACATCGGGGTGGTTGGCAACCGAGGTGCCTTGCGTCAAGGCCTGGTTGGTCGCCAGCTTGGCCCGCGACGCGGCGAGGGCGGCCTTGGCCTGAGCCAGGCCGGATTGAGCGGACTTCAAGGCCGCTTCGGCGTGCAGGATCTCTTCGCCGCTGACGCCGCCCGATTTGGCCAGTTGCTGGCGCCGGTTGACGTCGCTTTGCGCGCGGGTCAGTTCCGCCTGCGCGCGCAGGATGTCGGCGTTGCGCAGGTCGACATCGGCGGCCAGCGCATCGTTCTGCACGTAGTAGGTCCGCACCTGGCGCACCATTTGCGCCAGCTTGGCCTCTGCCTGCTGCAGGGCGATGTCGGTGTCGGCGGGGTCCAGCCTGACCAGGGGCTGGCCGGCGGCGACGGTCTCGGTGTCGTCGGCTTCGATCGCCACGACGGTCCCGGGGACCTGAGGGGTGATCTGCACCAGATTCCCGTGCACATAGGCGTCGTCGGTGCTTTCGAAATGGGCGCCGAACAGCGCCCACCAGATGCCGTAGGCGATCGCGGCAACAATGAATACCCCGGATGCCGTGAGCAGCAGGCGTTTCCGGGCGGGGTGGGTCTTGGGGGTGGCAGCGTTCATGACGTCTGAATCCGGGGATCGTTCAATGAATGGGGTTCGGGGCGGGCTCGGCGCGGGGGGCGTAACCGCCGCCCAGCGCCGTGGCCAGATTGGCGTCGAGCTGATAGGCGCGGATGCGCAGGTCGGTGTCCAGGCGGGCCTGGGTCAGCACGCCCGTCTGCGCGATCAGCACGGTGATGTAGTTGCCCATGCCGGCCTTGTAGCGCTTGACGGCCAGGTCGTACGCCGCCTCGATGGCTTCGCGTGCCTGGCGTTGCTGCGCCTTTTCCTGGTCGAGCAGGCGCAGGCCGTCCAGGGCATCGGCAACCTGATGCACCGCGTCGATCACGGTCTGGTTGTAGTCGGACACGGCCAGATCGGCGTCGGCGCGGCGGCCCGCCAGGTTGGCATTGAGCTCTCCGCCGTGGAAGATCGGCAGGGTCACGGCGGGGCCGAAACCGGCCATGCGGGCATCGGCGCCCAGCAGGTTGCCCGTGCCCAGGGCCTGGAAGCCGACGAACGCGGCCAGGTTCACATTGGGATAGAACTCGGCCTTGGCGCTGTCGATCGCGTGGCGCGCCGACTCGGCGCGCCAGCGGGCGGCGGTGACGTCGGGCCGATGGCCCAGCAGATCCAGCGGGATGCTGGCCGGCAAGCCGCCGGCGGGAACGGTCAGCGCCACGGCAGTCAGGGCTTGGCCGCGCTGCGGGCCTGCTCCGGCCAGCGCCGCGACCTGGTTGCGCAACTGCGCCAGCGTGGTCTCGGTCTGCGTCAATTCCACCTTGCCGGCGGCGAGCGACGATTCGGCCTGCTTGACCTCTACCTGAGTATCCAGTCCGGCCGAATACCGGCCCTGCGTCAGCGACAGCACCTCGGCGCGTTGCGCGAGCACACGGTTGAGCACGTCGCGTTGGGCAAACGCATTCTGCAGGTTGAGGTAGGCGCGCACGGTTGCGCTGGCCAGCATGTTGCGCGCCGCCTGCGCGTCGGCGGCGGCGGCTTCCTGCTGCGATACCGCGGACTGCAGGCGCGAACGGTTCTTGCCCCAGAAATCCAGCTCGTAGCTGAAGTCCAGCGCGAGCCGGTTGTTGCTGACCACCGAACCGCCCAGCGGGGCGGGATAGATGTAATCCTTGGACAGATGCTCACGGGTCAGCGCATAGTTCGCGTCCACGCTTGGCAGCAGGGGAGCCTGGGCGGTACCGACCGCGGCGTTGGCCCTGGCCAGGCGGGCTTGCGCCGCGCTCATCGACGGGCTGTTGGCCAGCGCGTCGGTCAGCAGCGCGTTCAGTTGCGGGTCGCCATAGCGTTCCCACCATTGCGTGGCGGGCCATTCGGCGGCCTGGCCGGTCAATCCCAGCTTGGCCGCATCCAGCGCCGCCACGGGCGGGGGGCCGGCGTCCATCAGAGCGCAACCGCTCAGGGCCAGCACCAATACGGTAGAAAGAAAGCGTTTCATCCTGACTGTTTGCTGAAAGTAATTGATTAATCTGTATTTGACTAGGCAGTTATTATGCCAAAATAAAGCCCGGCTCTGCAGGAGCGGGCGTCTACGGCCGTGCCGGTCAGCGTTCGGGCGGAGAGGCGGGCCCAGACCCGTTGGCGATCATTCTGCGCAGAAAATGCATGAGCTGGGCGACTTCGCCGGTTGAAAAACCCCGCAGATGGTGATTGAGCGCGCGCGCGATATTGGGGGGGATGTCGCGGGCCTTGGCCTCGCCCAGCTCGGTCAGTTCGATCTTGACCACCCGCCGGTCTTCCTGGCTGCGGTTGCGGCGGAGCAGGCCCTTGGCCTCCAGGCGGTCCAGCGCGCGCGTCATTGCGCCGGTGTCCATGTCGTTCAGGCGGGCCAGTTCGGCCGGCGTGTCGGCGCGGCCCAAAAACACCATGGCCAGGGGCCGCCATTGCATGGCGGTGAGGTCCAGCGGGGCCATCTCCTGGTCCAGCATCCGGGTCAGGGAATGGTAAGCCAGCTTGATCAGGAAGCCGGCGTTGTCTTCCGCCATGCACCGCGTGTCATTGCGGTAGTGGACGGGCGTATCGGCGGATTCGGGCGTGGACGGGGGCGGGGCGGCAGTCATGCGCCAAATTTAGCTGCCTAGTCAGTTATTGTCAAGGCTGTGTCTGGGAGGCGGTTGCGGAGTCCGCCGCGGCGGTTGGCTGCTTGCGCAATCCGGACCAGACGATGGCGGCAACGATGAGGGCGGCGCCGGCCATCATGCGAGGGGTGGGTTCCTGGCTGAACAGCATCCAGGCAAAGGCGATGGCGTAGACAGGTTCCAGGGCGATCACGAGGCCCGCGCTGCGCGCATTCAGCCGGGTCAGGCTGGACACGAACAGATAGTGCGACAGCCCGGTGCAGAAGACGCCCAGCAGCGCCAGCCACAACCAGTCCACGGCGGGCAAGGCGGGCAACTGGCCGACGGCGAAGGGCACCATCACCAGCGCGACCACCAGATTCTGCCAGCATGCCACCTGCATCGGATCCATGCCGGACGCCGAGCGGCGATTGCTCAAGGCGAGCAGCGCGAAGCTGAGGCCCGACAGCAGGCCCCAGGCCAGGCCGATGGTGCCCTGGTCCGCCAGGTCGAACGAAGGCGTGACCAGCACCAGGCCAGCGGTCACGAGGCCAAGCAGCAGCCATTCCGCCATGCGGACGCGTTCGCGGAATATCAGGCCCTCGAATAGCGTGATGAAGGCCGGGAAGCTGGCGAAGCCCAGTGTCGCGATGGCGATGCCGCCCACCTTCACGGAAATGAAGAAGGTCACCCAGTGCGCCGCCAGCAACACGCCGGCGATCACCAGCACGAACAGTTGCGCGGGCGTCAGCGCGCCCAGCAGCGGCTTGCGCCGCATGCGCGCAAAGATTCCCAGCGAGATGACCGCGAACACGGCCCGTCCCAGGGTGATGACGGCGGCGCTGGCCTGGATCAGTTCCCCGAAAACGCCGGTCAGGCCGAATAGCACGGCGGCAATATGGATATAAGTCAGAGCGCGATGTCGGGTCATGCGTGGAGGGAGCTTGGGGAAATATGGCCAAAAAGCGGGCGAGAAGCGTGCAATTATTTTTGCGCTGAACTTAAAATCATCGCATGAATCGTATTGCCAAGCTTACGCCGGTCCTGCGGCCTTCCGGCCGCGCCGCCGGGATAGCCATGGCGATGCTTGGCGCGGTCCTCTTTTCCGCCAAGGCCATCGTCGTCAAGTTCACCTACCGCTATGGTATCGACGCAGTCACCCTGATCGCCTTTCGCATGCTGTTCGCCATGCCGTTCTTCGCGGCGGTGGCGTGGCATCAGTCGCGCCTTGCGGCACGCGGCGAGATCGTTGCCCTGACGGCCAAGGAACGCCTGCAGGTGTGCGTCCTGGGGCTGCTGGGCTATTACCTGTCGAGCTTCCTGGACTTCCTGGGGCTGCGATACATCACCGCCAGCCTGGAGCGGCTGATCCTGTTTTTGTCGCCGTCGCTGGTTGTGCTGCTGTCGGCATTCTGGTTCAAGCGGCCGATCGAGCGCAGGCAATGGATGGCCATGGTGCTGTCTTACGCCGGCGTGGTGCTGGTGTTCGCGCATGATCTGTCGTTCGGCGGCGGCAGCGAGGTGCTGTTAGGGTCTTTGTTCGTTTTCGGTTCGGCGGCAAGCTATTCTGTGTACCTGATCTGTTCCGGAGAACTGATCAAGCGTATCGGCCCCACGCGCCTGGTGGCGTACGCCATGCTGGTGTCGTGCGTGGCCTGCATCATCCAGTTCTTTCTGGTGCATCCCGCGTCGATGCTGATCCAGCCCATCGGGGTCTACGGTTATTCGATCATTCACGCCACGCTGAATACGGTGGTGCCGGTATTCATGCTGATGTGGGCGGTGTCGCTGATTGGCGCCCCGACCGCGTCGCTGCTGGGGATGGTGGGGCCGGTGTCGGTCCTGTTCCTGGCGTCGTGGTTCCTGGACGAACCCATCACTGTCTGGCAGATGGCGGGAACCGCATTGGTGCTGGCGGGGGTGTTCGCGCTGATGGGGGGCGGCGCCGGCGGGCGCGGGTCCGCCGCGCAAGGCGGCGCGCCGCCGCCGCGTTGAAGTCTGGTTTTCTCGTTGTGTCGCATTATTTCCCATAAAAGGAGGCCAGCATGGCCAGCAATCTCGTCAAGGCAATTCGTATCGAGCAGCACGGTGGTCCCGAAGTTCTGAAGCTGGTTGAGGTGGAAGTTCCTCCGCCCGCCGCCAACGAAGTCACGATCGAGCAGCACGCCGCCGGTCTAAATTTCATCGATATCTATTTCCGCACGGGCTTGTATCCGCATCCGCTGCCGCACGGCCTCGGCTTCGAGGGCGCGGGCGTCGTGACCGCCGTGGGCGCCGACGTCAAGCACCTGAAGAAGGGCGACCGCGTCGCCTACGGCCAGAGCCCCATCGGCGCCTACGCCAAGGCGCGCAATGTGCCCGCCGTCCAGGTCGTCAAAGTGCCGAAGGGCATCGGCTTCGACGAGGCCGCCGCGCTGATGCTCAAGGGCCTGACGGTTCAGTATCTGTTCCGCCAGACCTACCGCCTGCAGGGCGGCGAAACCATTCTGTTCCATGCCGCCGCCGGCGGCGTCGGCCTGATCGCATGCCAATGGGCCAAGGCCCTGGGCGTGAAGCTGATCGGCACGGTCTCCAGCCCCGAAAAGGCCGAACTGGCCCGCGCCAACGGCGCCTGGGAAACCATCGACTACTCGCGCGAAAACGTGGCCGAGCGCGTGCTGGAACTGACCGGCGGCAAGAAGGTGCCGGTGGTGTACGACGGCGTGGGCAAGGACACCTGGGAAACGTCGCTGGACTGCATCGAGCCGCGCGGCCTGATGGTCAGCTTCGGCAATGCTTCCGGCCCGGTGGCCGGCGTCAACCTGGCTACGCTGAACCAGAAGGGCAGCCTGTACGTCACCCGCCCGTCGCTGGGCGTCCATGTGAATACGCTGGCCAAGCTGCAGGCCGCATCCGAAGAGCTGTTCGACCTGGTCCTGAAGAAGAAGATCAAGGTTCGCATCGACCAGCGCTATCCGCTGGAGCAGGTGGGTGAAGCGCAGACCGCGCTGGCCTCGCGCAAGACGACCGGCGCGACCGTGCTGATGCTGGATTGATCGCTGCTTGCCATCCGCGCGTCCGGTCTCCGGGCGCCGCGCAAGGCCCGGCAGGACGCGCGCGCCGCGGTCCGCCGGGCTTTTTTCTTATTGGCCGGCTTTGCGGCCAGGCGCCTAGAGGAGTTCCTCGTTGATGAGGTCTTCCTTGCCGTAGAACTTGACGCCGATGTGGATGCGTTCGCGGCCCTGCGAGCGGCGATGGCGGTTGGTGTCGCGCAGCGAATAGACGCAGCCGCAGTATTCCTGCTGGTAGAAGTTCTCGCGCTTGCTGATTTCGATCATGCGGGCCGAGCCGCCGCCCTTGCGCCAGTTGTAGGTCCAGTAGATCAGGTCGTCGTAACGCGCGGCGGCGCGTTCGCCGCAGCCGTTGATCTGATTCATGTCCTTCCAGCGCGAAATGCCCAGCGAACTGGTGATGGTGTCGAAGCCGTGCTCGTGGGCGTAGAGCGCCGTGCGCTCGAAACGCATGTCGAAGCAGGCCGTGCAGCGTTCACCGCGCTCGGGCGCGTTTTCCATGCCTTTGACGCGGTCGAACCAGTTGTCCATGTCGTAGTCGGCATCGATGAACTCGATGCCGTGCTGCTCGGCGAAGCGGATGTTCTCCTGCTTGCGGATTTCGTATTCTTTGACCGGATGGATGTTCGGGTTGTAGAAGTAGATCGCGTAGTCGATGCCGGATGCCGTCATGGCTTCCATCACTTCGCCGGAACAGGGGGCGCAGCATGAATGCATCAGCACCTTGCCGCGGCCGGGGGGCAGGTCGAGTTTGGGGCGCACGAGTTCGGACATGGGCTTGCAGCTAAGAAGGCGGAAAACCCCTTATTTTACGATGAGTTGCCGCAAAGAGGGCGGGCGCGGCGCCATGGCTTTGCCCGGCCCCGTCCCCCTTGGCTTTCGCCCGTCAGGCGGTCAGCCCAGCACGGCCGCCCAGAGCTCCCTGACGGCGGTCCGCTCTTCCTGCAGTTGCTCGGGCCCCACGCGCGCCTTTTCCACCCCTTGCATGCGCAATTGATGCTGGACCCGGCGCAGCGTGCGGTAGGCGTCGCCAGCCCGGGAGGCCAGATCCGGTGGGATCAGCCCGGCTTCGCCCGCCAGGCGCAATAGCGCGATGTTGCCCAGGTTGCGCACCAGCAGCGGATGCGTTCCGGCGTAGCAGAGCACCAGATATTGCGTGACGAACTCCACATCGACCATGCCGCCCCGGTCGTGTTTGAGGTCGAACCGGTCGCTGGTGTTCGGATGGCCGGCGCTGATTTTCTCGCGCATCGTCAGGACTTCCTGGCGCAGCGTGGCGGGATCGCGCGGCAACACCAGGATATCTTCGCGGATTTTTTCGAATCGGGCGCCCACGTCCGCGTCTCCGGCGGCATGGCGCGCCCGCGTCAGCGCCTGGTGTTCCCAGGCCCAGGCGTGTTTGCGCTGATACTGCTCGAAGGCTTCCATGGATACGGCGAGCAGCCCCGCGTCGCCATCCGGCCGCAGCCTGAGGTCCACTTCGTAAAGCCGCCCTGAAGAGGTCATGGTCGACAGCCAGGACGACATGCGCCGGCCCAGCTTGGCATAGACTTCCGCGGCGTCCTCGCGCGGGTCGTCGAACAGGAAGACCAGATCCAGGTCGGAGGCGTAGCCCAGTTCCTTTCCGCCCAGCTTGCCGTAGGCGATGACGGCGAAGCGCGGCACGGCGCCTTCCGCTTTGTTCACGAGCGGCCAGGCGCGGCGGATGGTCTCGGTCAGCAGCAGGTCGGCCAGCGCCGACAACTGATCGGCCAGCTTTTCCACCGTGAGCTCGCCTTCCAGGTCTTGCGCCAGCAATTGGAAACTGGCCTGGCGCTGCACGTCGCGCATCAGGTTCATCTGGCGCTCGACGTCGGGGGCGCCGTCCGGCAGACGGCAGGCATCCAGGTCCGCCGTCAGTTGCCGGGCGATCTGGGCAAAGTCCAGCGGCTCGAAAAGGGTGCGCCAATCGATCAGGCTGTCGAGGAGCAGGGGGTGTTGCGTGAGGTACTGCGCGGCCCAGGGGCTGGCGGCAACCATGCGCGCCACGCGCGCGAGCGTGTCCGGATACTCGGCCAGCAGCGCCAGGTAGGCGCTGCGTTGAGCGATCTTCTCGATCAGGTCGAACAGGCGGATGGCGGCTTCACGCGGCGCGGGAGTCTGCAAGGCCGCGCGCAGGGCCGCGGGAAGCAGGATTTCCATGCGGCGGCGGCTGCTTTCGGGCAGGCTTCGCACGCGGTGGCTGCCCGACAGGGTCTCGGCCCGGCGCAGCAGGTCTTGCGCGTCGTCGCCAAACGCCTGGCGGATCTGGTCGGCCAGCTCGCTTTCGCTGTCGGGTTCGTCTTGGCCCGAGCCGGTGTCGGCGGCGCTTGCGGAGGGGGCCTGCTCTTCTTCGCCCATGCCCACCATGCGGAACACGTTGCGGAAGGTCTGCGAGACGAAGGTGCGGTGTTCGGCCAGCGTGCGTTCAAAGTCCTCGGGGCTCATGCCCAGTGCGGCGGCAAGGGCGGCGCGCAGGGCGGGGTCGCCGGGCAGCAGGTGAGTCTGCTCGTCTTCGCGGTATTGCAGGGCATGCTCGGTGCGGCGCAGGAAGCGGTAGGCGTCTTCCAGGCGCCGCGCGTCTTCTTCGGGCACCAGGCCGGCCAGGCGTTCGGCATGAAGCGCCTCCAGCAAACCGCGCTTCTGCAGGGCCGGCATGCGGCCGCCTCGGATGAGCTGGGCAAGCTGCACCACGAATTCGATCTCACGGATGCCGCCATCGCCCAGCTTGATATTGTTTGCGCTGTCGATGCCGTTGCGCGCGCTTGCGCGCCTCTGCCAATCCTGGCGGATGCGTTCGCGCAAGGCGCGCAGCGCGGCCAGCGCGTCGAAGTCGAAATACTTGCGATAGACGAAGGGCACCCGCAGACTTTCCAGTTGCCGCGCTTGCGCGGCGCAATCGCTGCCTTCGAATGCCTGGGCGGGCATCAGCCGCGCCTTGAGCCAGGCATAGCGCTCCCATTCGCGGCCCTGGCCGATCAGATAATGCTCCAGGGCATCGAGGCTCCAGGCCAGCGGGCCGGCGTCGCCATCGGGGCGCAGGCGCAGGTCGGTCCGGAACACCTGGCCATTGGCGTCCACTTCGGACAGCACCGGCATCATCCGGCGCGTCAGGCGGCCGTAGAATTCGTGGTGGCTGATGCGGCGCGGGCCGTCGGTTTCCCCTTCCTCGCCGTACAGCATGATCAGGTCGATGTCGGACGACACGTTCAATTCGCAACCGCCCAGCTTGCCCATGCCCACGATGAGCATCTCTTGCGGCTTGCCCGTGGCGGGGTCGCGGGGCACGCCATGGACGGCAGCGAGGTCGGCGGCCACGCTGCGATAGGCGGCAGCCACCGCGATGTCGGCCAGCGCAGTCATGGCGCCGACGACTTCTTCAAGCTCCGCCTGGCCAGTCAAGTCGCGCACGATGAGCACGCTGAAGACGCGCTCGCGCAATTTGCGCAGCACCATGCGGCAGGCGTCTATCGGCAGCACGCCGGGCGCGCCGGCGCCGGCCAACTCGGATTGCCATTGCGCCATCAACGCGGGCGTGACCGGATTGCGCACGGCTTGCGCCAGCCAGGCGGCCAGATCCGGGTGGGCATCCAGGCGCCGGCGCAGATGGCCGGACCAGGCGAGGGCGGGGGCAAGCAGGGACGGATTGGACATGGCTAAAGGGCGGCAGACGGATGGACGCGTTTCAGGTATAAGTGGGGACGATACCGCAAGACATATTCTCCTGCCCACTGATCCGTGTCTGTTTCAAAAAAAGTGCTCCGCTGCCTGTTCTGGGCTGCGCTGACCGTATATGGCGTCGTTGCCGTCGGGTTTCTGGGCGTGCGCTATTGGGTCCTTCCGCGAGTGGACCAATGGCGCCCTCAGATTGAAGCCTACGCCAGCCAGGCGTTGGGCGCCCGAGTTACGATCGGCGCGATCCGCGCCAACTGGCAAGGGCTGAATCCCAGGCTCGATCTTGCCTCCGTCCAGGTCTACGACGACGAGGCTGGTCCAGTGCTGTCGCTGCCATCCGTATCCGCCGTGCTCGCATGGCGCAGCATACTGGCTCTGTCTCCCACGCTGGTGCGCCTGCAGCTCGAAAAGCCGGAACTGATGTTGCGCCGGGATCCGGCCAACCACCTGTGGGTGGCCGGACAGGAAATCGACCTGAATGCCAGCGATCACAAGTCCGACCTGGATCATCCCGGATTGCGCTGGCTGGCGGCGCAGCGCGAATTGCGGGTCCGCGGCGCCACGCTGCGCTGGCAGGACGAATTGCGCCAGGCGCCCGAACTGAAGCTGGAAGACGTCGATTTCCTGGCGCGCAATGGCAAGCTGTCCCACCGCTTCGTCTTGCGCGCGTCGGCCGGTGCCGCGCTTGCCCGCAAGATCGAGCTGCGCGGTGAGTTCAACCGCAGCCTGTTCGCCGCGGACGCGAAGAACCCCGCGAACTGGAGCGGGCAGCTCTATGCGCAAGTCGATGACCTGGAACCGCTTGCGTGGTCGCCATGGGTCAAGGTGCCCGCGATTGCCGGGCGCATCGCCGGCCGGGCCTGGTGGCAGCTCGAACGCGGCCAGCTCTCGCAATTGACAAGCGACGTCGCGGTGCGCGGCGTGGCTTGGGCGCCCGCCCCGGAGGGTCCTTCGGTGCACGGCGGCTCGGCGCAGTTCCGCATTTCCGCGATGCCCGGCGACTTCCTGCAGGTCGACGGCCTGCCGATGGCGCGCAGCGAGGGAGCAACCGACCTGGCGGTGAAGGGCGCCTTGCATCAATTGCGCGTGACCCTGCCCGGCGTATTCGAAACCCCCACGCTCGAGGCGCGCGACATAGAACTGGATGCCGAGGTCAAGGGGCCGGACGCCAAGGACTGGTTCGTGGACATTGCCCAGTTGCATGTGGTCAACGACGACCTGGATGTGCGCTTGCAGGGGCAATGGCAACGTGAAGGCAAGACCGCGGCGGGCAGCGCCGATGTGCGCGGCACGATGGCGCGCGGCGCCATGTCGGCCATTCATCGCTACCTGCCGCTGGAAGTCAACGCGGACGCCCGCGAATGGCTGGCCACGGGGCTGCCTGCGGGCGAAATGCGTTCCGCCGCCATTACGCTCAAGGGCGACCTGGACGACTTTCCCTTCGGCGCGCCTGGCGTCGCGGGCGAATTCGTCATCGCGGGCGCGTATGCCGGCGCCAAGGTCGACTACGCGCCGGCCCGGCCGCACAGCAAGGGTTGGCCAATGCTGGAAAACCTGTCGGGCAACTTCCGCATCGACAAGGTGAGCCTGGCGCTCGATAGCGCGGGCGGCGCCGTGGCGCACACCGGACCGGGACACACCGTCACGCTGGGCGCCGTGACCGCCTCCATTCCCGATATGGAGCACGCTTCCGAATTGCTCGTCTCGGGAGAGACGTCGGGGCCCGTCCCTGCCTATCTGGCGATGGCGGCGAATTCCCCGCTTGGCGAACTGCTTGACGGCGCGCTGGACGAGGCGCGCGGCACGGGCGACTGGCGCATGCCGCTCAAGCTGAAAGTGCCGCTGCTCAACGCCGACGATACGCAGGTGCAGGGCCACATCCTGTTTGCCGACAACACCTTCACGTTCATGCCGGAGATGCCGCTGCTCAGCCAGATGCACGGCGATCTCGAATTCTCTGAAACAGGCGTGCAGACCAAGGAAATCCGGGCGCAGTTCCTTGGCGGACCGGTCAAGATCTTTGGCGCCCTGGCGCAAAGCTCCGACGTCTTGCGCTTTGACGGCACGCTGGCGGGGGCGGGGCTGTCGCAACTGAGCAATACGCCGTCCATGTCGCGCTTTACGGGCAAGGCCGCCTACAAGGGCAGACTTGGGTATCAGAGGGGCGGCGCGATCGATGTCGCGGTTGAGTCCGATCTGGTCGGCATGGCGATCGACATGCCTGCGCCCGCGGGCAAGCCAGCGCAGTCCGCACTGCCGCTAAAGCTGCAATGGGGACCGGCGCAGGACCGCGGTTCGAAGGGCCGGCGCTGGCTCACGGCCAGCCTGGGCGAAGGCGTCAACGCGCTTTTCGAACGGGACCCCAATGATCCCGCGCCGTCGTATTTCGCGCGCGGCGCCCTGGGTATCGGACGGCCGGCCAGCCTGCCCGAACGAGGGCTGAGCCTGAATGCCAGTCTGCCGGAACTGGACGTGGACGGCTGGGAGGCGGTCGCCGACGGCTTCAGCGCGCCGGCCGGCAAGGGCAAGCGCGCGCCCAAGCCCGTCCTGCCGCAACCCGAGCGTGTCAGCCTGGCGGCCGGCATCCTGCGAACCAGCGGCTATACCTTCAACGACTTGACGCTGTACGCGACGCGCCCGGGGCCGGCGCAATGGCGCGTCGATATGCAGTCCCGGCAGGCCACGGGTACGCTGGAGTGGCGTGAAGCCTCCGGCGCGATCGCCGGGCAGATCACCGCCCGCCTGAAGCACCTGTCGTTTGGCGGAGAAGACGACGCCAATGAGGCCGACAAGGCGCTGGCGTCCGGGAACGAGCTGTCGGATATTCCCGCGATCGACCTGCAGGCCAAGCAGTTCCTGCTTTACGGCAAGAATCTGGGCGAGCTCCAGGTGAACGGCACCAACCTCGAACGCGGACGGCAGTGGCGTCTGGACAAGCTGTCCATCGTCAACGAGTCGGCCTCGCTGAACGCCGCCGGCAACTGGCGGCTCGAGGGGCCCGACCGCGGCCTGACCGTCGACGCCACCGTGAAGTTCGAGAATGTCGGCGACTTCATGAATCGGATCGGTTTCGAGAACGTGGTGTCTGGAGGCAAGGGCACCGTCCAGGGCAAGGCAACCTGGCGCAACCTGCCCTGGGCCCACAACATCGCCGACGTGGCGGGCGATGTGGTCGTCAGCCTGGACAACGGCCGCTTCATGCATGTGAACTCCCGCACGGCCCGGCTTCTGGAATTGTTGTCGCTGCAATCGCTGCAGCGGCTGGCGCGGCTGGACGTGAATCCCACCAACCTGTTGCGCGACGGATTTCCATTCGACACCATCCGCGGCAATGTGAAGGTGGCCAACGGGATGGTGTCCACGGAAGGCTACAAGATCAATGGGCCGGTGGCCGCCATCGTGCTGGCTGGGGGCGTGGATCTCATCAAGGAACGCTGGGACCTGAAGGCGGTGGTCATCCCCAACCTGGACGCCAGTGGCGCCGCGATGGTGACCGCGCTGGCCGTCAACCCGCTGATCGGCCTGGGGGCCTTTGTCACGCAGTGGCTGCTGAAACAACCTCTGGCGCGCGCCATGACCATGCAATACGCCGTGACGGGCAGTTGGGACGATCCGCGGATCGAACCGATCGATGGATCGGGCAAGCAGCCCGACAAGCAGACGCCCCGGCCGGCGGATTCGACGCCGCGCCGAATGCCCGAATTCATCGAGCATTGAGTCACATCCCGGCTAGCCTGCCCGCTGGCCTTGGATGACGGTTGCCGTAGCGGGTTCTTGCCTTCGGCTGGGCGCGACAACAAAAAAAAAACCGCTCGGCAGAGCGGTTTTTTTGCGAGCGCGGGACTCGTTTACTTTTTCTTCATCATGTCGAAGAATTCGGCATTGGTCTTGGTGGCGCGCATCTTGTCCAGGATGAATTCCATGGATTGGACTTCGTCCATGTCGTGGATGAACTTGCGCAGCACCCAGACCTTCTGGAGCAGGTCGGGGGCGATCAGCAGCTCTTCGCGGCGGGTGCCGGACTTGTTCAGGTTGATCGACGGGTAGACGCGCTTTTCGGCCAGGCGGCGCTCAAGGTGGACTTCGGAGTTGCCCGTGCCCTTGAATTCTTCATAGATGACTTCATCCATGCGGCTGCCGGTTTCGATCAGCGCGGTGCCCAGGATGGTCAGCGAACCGCCTTCTTCCAGGTTGCGGGCCGCGCCGAAGAAGCGCTTGGGACGTTGCAGGGCGTTGGCGTCCACACCGCCGGTCAGCACCTTGCCGGAGGCCGGCACCACGGTGTTGTAGGCGCGGGCCAGACGGGTGATCGAGTCCAGCAGGATCACGACGTCTTTCTTCATTTCGACCAGGCGCTTGGCCTTTTCGATGACCATTTCGGCCACTTGCACGTGGCGGGTCGCGGGTTCGTCGAAGGTCGACGCCACCACTTCGCCGCGCACGGTGCGCTGCATTTCGGTCACTTCCTCGGGGCGCTCGTCGACCAGCAGGACGATCATGACCGCGTCGGGGTAGTTGGTGGTGATGGCGTGCGCAATGTGCTGCATCATCACCGTCTTGCCGGACTTGGGGCTGGCGACGATCAGGCCGCGCTGGCCCATGCCGATGGGAGCGAAGACGTCAAGAATGCGGCCCGTGAGGTTCTCTTCGCTCTTGATGTCGCGTTCCAGGCGCATGGTCCGGTTCGGGTGCAGCGGCGTCAGGTTTTCGAACATGATGCGATGCTTGATCGCTTCGGGCGCCACGCCGTTGACCTTGTCCACCTTCACCAGGGCGAAATAGCGTTCGCCATCCTTGGGCGTGCGGACTTCGCCTTCGATCGAGTCGCCAGTGTGCAAATTGAAGCGGCGGATCTGCGACGGCGAGATATAGATGTCGTCCGTGCTGGCCAGGTACGAGGTCTCGGGCGAGCGCAGGAAACCAAACCCGTCGGGCAGGACTTCCAGAACGCCGTCGCCGAAGATCTGCTCGCCTTGCTTGGCGCGCCGTTTCATGATGGCGAACATCAATTCCTGCTTGCGCAGGCGGTTGGCGTTCTCGATTTCCAGGCCAGCGGCCATTTCGAGCAGCTGCGAGACGTGCAGCGCCTTCAGTTCGTTGAGGTGCATCGCGGTGAGTGTTGGGGGAAAAGTAGAGGAGGGCTCTGGCGGCGCGCCACGGACGGGCTCGCGCGGTACTGAATGAGCGCCGCCTCCGCGGCGGCGCCTTCGTTCACAGCACGCAGTTTACAACGCGCCGTCCAGGAATGCGGTGAGTTGCGACTTCGACAGCGCGCCAACTTTGGTGGCGGCGGCTTGGCCGTCTTTAAAGAGCATAAGGGTGGGAATGCCACGGATGCCGTACTTGGCGGCCGTGCCCTGGTTTTCGTCCACGTTCAGCTTCGCGATCGTCAGGCGACCCGCGTACTCGGTGGCGACTTCTTCCAGAATCGGGGCAATCATCTTGCAGGGGCCACACCAGGCAGCCCAGTAGTCCACCAGCACCGGCTGGCCGGATTTCAACACATCGGCATCGAAGCTCGCGTCACTGACGTTCTTGATTTGGTCGCTCATGATGGTGATTCTCGGTTCGGCAGCAAAAGGCGCGTGGAAGACGCGCCTTGCCGTTGTTCTTGTTTGTGGAATGGACTAAAGCATACCACTGTCAATAACAACAGGCATACCACTGTTAATAACAACAGGGTTTGCAGGATTTGTGTAGGATGTTGCGGCGCAGTTGTCGCGATCCGGGACGTCCAACCCGAAAGCGCTGGCTGTGACTGTCATCATCCTACCGAATTCGGAGCTGGTCAGGTCGTGCGCATCCCACCCGGAGCCGCGCAGAATCTAGGCTTATCCGTAAAATGTCGGTTTTTTTCCACAGATGTTGGGGATAACTTGGCCACTCCACGTTACACCGAGGCGTCCATTCGCGTCCTGAAGGGGCTGGAGCCCGTGCGGCAGCGCCCGGGCATGTACACCCGCACCGAAAACCCCCTGCACGTCGTGCAGGAGGTCATTGATAACGCCGCAGACGAGGCCTTGGCCGGCTACGGCAAACAGATCCAGGTCACGCTGCATATCGACGGCAGCGTGTCCGTCGAGGACGATGGCCGGGGTATTCCCGTCGGCCTGCATCCTGAAGAACACGCCCCCGTCGTGGAGCTGGTGTTCACCCGCCTGCACGCGGGCGGCAAGTTCGACAAGGCCGGCGGCGGCGCCTATGCCTTTTCCGGCGGCCTGCACGGCGTCGGCGTGTCGGTCACCAATGCGTTGGCCACCCGTCTGGAAGTCGTCGTCTGGCGCGATGGGGCGGTAAATCGTCTGGTCTTCAAGGGCGGCGACGTTGCCGAGCCTTTGGCGCCCTACGAGCAGGGCGGCCGCAAGAAGTCCGGCACGCGAGTCCGCGTATGGCCCGACGCCAAGTATTTCGACAGCCCCAATATCCCCTTGGGCGAGCTGACCCACCTGATGCGCAGCAAGGCGGTGTTGCTGCCCGGCGTGAAGGTCTCGCTCGTCAATGAAAAAACCGGGGACACCAAAACCTGGCAATACCAGGACGGCCTGCGCGGCTATCTGTCCGAGGCGCTGGCCGGGGCCGAGCTCATGGTGCCGTTCTTCGAAGGCGAGCAGTATGCCGGCGCCGACCACGAGAACTTCGCCGAAGGCGAGGGCGCCCAATGGGTGGTGGCCTGGACCGAAGACGGCAACGCGGTGCGCGAGTCCTACGTCAATCTCATCCCGACGCCGGCCGGCGGGACGCATGAATCCGGTCTGCGCGAAGGCCTGTTCGGCGCGGTCAAGGGCTTTGCCGAACTGCACAGCCTCTTGCCCAAGGGCGTGAAGCTGCTGCCCGAAGACGTGTTCGCCCGCGCCAGCTTCGTGCTGTCCGCCAAGGTGCTGGATCCGCAATTCCAGGGCCAGATCAAGGAACGCCTGAACAGCCGCGACGCCGTGCGCCTGGTCGGCGGGTTCGCCAAGAGCGCCCTGGACCTCTGGCTGCACAGCAACGTCGAATACGGCAAGAAGCTGGCCGAACTGGCCATACGGCAGGCGCAGGCGCGCCAGCGGTCGGCCCAGAAGGTCGAAAAGCGCAAGAGTTCCGGCGTGGCCGTGCTGCCCGGCAAGCTGACCGACTGTGAATCGAGCGATGCGTCGCGCACCGAAGTTTTCCTGGTCGAGGGCGACTCGGCCGGCGGCTCCGCCAAGATGGGCCGCGACAAGGAATTCCAGGCCATCCTGCCGCTGCGCGGCAAGGTGCTCAATTCCTGGGAAGTGGATCGCGACCGGCTCTTCGCCAACAACGAAATCCACGACATTTCGGTTGCCATCGGCGTGGATCCCCACGGCCCCGGCGATACGCCGGACCTGTCGGGACTGCGCTACGGCCGCATCTGCATCCTGTCCGACGCGGACGTCGACGGATCGCACATCCAGGTGCTGCTGCTGACGCTGTTCTACAAGCATTTCCCCAAGCTGGTCGAGGCAGGAAACGTCTACGTGGCCAAGCCGCCGCTGTTCCGTCTGGACGTGCCGGCCCAGGGCAAGCGTCCGGCCCGCAAGATCTACTGCCTGGACGAAGGCGAACTCGAGGCCGCGCAGGACAAGCTGCGCAAGGAAGGCGTGCGTGAAGGCGCCTGGGCCGTCAGCCGGTTCAAGGGCCTGGGCGAAATGAACCCCGAACAGTTGTGGGAGACCACCATGAATCCGGATACGCGCCGTCTGCTGCCCGTGGGCTACGGCGACCAGACCCCCGCCGACACCACCCGCATGTTCGACATGCTGATGGGCAAGGGCGAGTCCTCGCAACGCCGCGCGTGGATCGAAGAGAAGGGCAACCTGGCGGAGCTCGACATCTGATGACGCCATCCGAGCCAGGTCAAGCCAGCATGACCGTCGACCTGACGGCCGACGACTACGCCGACTTCGCCGCCTATGTGTACAAACGGCCGGAGCTGCGGCGCCGCCGCTACCGGTCCCACCTGCGCTTCGCCGTCCTGATGGTCGTGGCGCTGCTGGCCTACCTGATCTGGCAGACCTGGGACGGCAAGGGGCCGGACTGGGGCCGGCTGCTGCCCGTGTACTTCGAGGGGCTGGCCGTGGGCCTGGGCATCCTGGCCGTGCTGGCGCTCGCCTATGAATACGTGCTGCCCGCGCTGGTGAAAATGAACACGCGGCGCATGCTCGCCAAGCAGCCGGATACGCTGTACCTGGGCCGGCATCGGCTGGACTTCGGCCCCGACGGCGTGTCGGACTCCACCGCGACGGCCTCCGGCCGCATGGATTGGGCCGATGTGCGGCGGGTCGAGGAAACCCCCGAACACCTCTACGTCATTCTTGGCACCCTGCAGGGCGTGATCATCCCCAAGCGCGGGCAGGACGCCGCCACGCTGGAGGCGGTGCGCGCCCAGTTGCGCGCCCACGTCGCCGACACGCAGCTCGCTGCGTCCGCGCAGGCGCATTGACGCCGTTTCGATGAAATTGTCTACCTGAATACATCATGACCGACAGCAATCAACCCGGCTTGTTCGACTCCAACTCTCCCGATGGTGATGGCGACGGCAACGCCGCCATCACGCTGGCGCGCTACGCGGAGCAGGCCTATCTGGACTATGCGGTTTCCGTGGTGCGCGGCCGCGCCCTGCCCGACGTGGGCGACGGGCAGAAGCCCGTGCAGCGCCGCATCCTGTTCGCCATGCAGGCGATGGGTCTGGCCGCCGGCGCCAAGCCCGTCAAATCCGCGCGCGTCGTGGGCGACGTTCTGGGCAAGTACCATCCGCATGGCGACCAGGCGGCCTACGACGCCATGGTGCGCATGGCGCAGGATTTCTCGCTGCGCTATCCGCTGATCGACGGCCAGGGCAACTTCGGCTCGCGCGATGGCGACAACGCCGCCGCCATGCGATACACGGAAGCCCGCCTGACGCCCATCGCCAAGCTCTTGCTGGACGAGCTGGACGAAGGCACCGTGGATTTCGTGCCCAACTACGACGGCAGCCAGCAAGAGCCGCAGATGCTGCCGGCGCGACTGCCGGTGATGCTGCTCAACGGCGCCTCGGGCATCGCGGTCGGCATGGCCACCGAGATCCCGTCGCACAACCTGCGGGAAGTGGCTCAGGCCTGCGTGGCGTTGATCAAGCAGCCGCAATTACCCGACGACGAACTGCACGCGATGATCCCCGGACCGGACTTCGCCGGCGGTGGCCAGATCATCACGCCGGCGGCCGACATCGCCCAGATCTACCGCGGGGGCCGCGGGTCGCTGAAAGTGCGCGCGCGCTGGCAGTTCGAGGAAATGGCGCGCGGCCAGTGGCAGTTGGTGGTGACCGAACTGCCGCCCGGCACGTCCGGCCAGAAGGTGCTGGAAGAGATCGAGGAAATCACCAATCCCAAGGTCAAGACCGGCAAGAAGAGCCTGACGCCCGAGCAGACGCAGGCCAAGGCCGTGATGCTGAATCTGCTGGACGCCGTCCGCGACGAATCGGGCAAGGACGCGGCGGTGCGCCTGGTCTTCGAGCCGAAGACCTCGCGGGTGGACCGCGACGAGTTCGTCAATACGCTGCTGGCGCAGACCAGCATGGAAAGCAGTTCATCCATCAACCTGGTGTGCATCGGCACCGATGGCCGTCCGCGCCAGAAGGGCCTGCGCGACATCCTGGTGGAGTGGGTGGCGTTCCGCACGAACACCGTGGTCCGCCGCACGCGCTTCCGCCTGGACAAGGTCACGGACCGCATCCATGTGCTGGAAGGCCGCATGCTGGTGTACCTGAACGTGGACGAGGTCATCCAGACCATCCGCGAATCCGACGAACCGCGCGCCGCGCTGATGGAACGCTTCAGCCTGTCCGAGCGCCAGGCCGAAGACATCCTGGAAATGCGCCTGCGTCAGCTGGCCCGCCTGGAAGGCTTCAAGATCGAGCAGGAACTTGCCGACAAGCGCCGCGACCAGATTTCCCTGCAGGAACTGCTGGACAACCCCACGACGCTCAAGCGCCTGCTGATCAAGGAGATCGAGGCAGACGCCAAGCAGTACGGCGACGACCGCCGCACGCTGATTGAAACGGCCGAGCGCGCCGTGCTGGAAACCAAGGTGCTGGACGAACCCGTCACCGTGGTGGTGTCGCAAAAGGGCTGGCTGCGCGCCCGCCAGGGCCACGGCCATGACGCCGCGCAATTCGGCTTCAAGCAGGGCGACGACCTGTACGGCGCCTTCGAGTGCCGCACCACCGACACGCTGATCGCGCTTGGCGACAACGGCCGCGTCTATTCCGTGCCGGTGGCCGGGCTGCCGTCGGCGCGCGGCGATGGCCAGCCGGTCACCACCATGATCGATCTGGAGTCGGGCACGCGCATCGTCCACACCATCGCGGCGGCGGCGGACAGCCGCTGGCTGCTGGCCACGCGCGGCGGCTATGGCTTCGCCGCCAAGCTTTCCGACATGATCAGCCGCCAGCGCGCGGGCAAGCAGTTCATCACCCTGGAAGAGGGCGACGAATTGCTGCGTCCGGTGCCGCTGTTCAACGGCGCCACGCAACTGGCGCTGCTGTCGCAAAAGGGCAAGTTCCTGGTCTTCGGCCTGGACGAGGTCAAATCGCTGTCCGGCGGCGGGCGCGGCACGATCCTGATGGGGCTGGACGGTACGGACAAGCTGGACCAGACCGTGCCGATCGGCGCGGGCGGCCTGCGCGCCACGGGCATCTACCGCAACAAGCTCACCGAAGACATCCTGGCGGGCGCGGCGCTGGGACCCTACGTGGGCAAGCGGGCGCGCAAGGGACGCGCGCTGGACGTGCGGCCCAAGCAGCCGCTGCTGTCTCCGGTGCTGGGTTAAGGCCTGGGGCCGGGCATGGCCATCGCAACCGACACCCGCGCGCGGCTCGCGCAGGTGGACGCGTTGCGCGGTTTCGCGCTGTTCGGCATCCTGGTGGTCAACATCGGGGTGTTCGCGTCTCCGTTCTATGGCGCGAGCACGCCGGACCCGGCGTACTCGCGGCCGCTCGATCTGACCGTCGGCTGGCTGGTCGCCTGGCTGTTCGAGACCAAGTTCTACCTGCTCTTCTCTTTCCTTTTTGGATACAGCTTCACCCTGCAGATGGCGGCCGCCGAACGCAGCCAGGCCGCCTTCGCGCCGCGCTTCCTGCGCCGGCTGGCCGGGCTGGCCGTCTTGGGCCTGGCCCACGCGGTGCTGTTCTACCAGGGCGACATCCTGGTGACCTACGCATTGCTGGGCCTGGCGCTGCTGCTTTGCCGGCGCATGGACCCGGGGCGGGCGCTGCGCGGCGCGCTCTGGCTGATCGTGCTGGCCGCGATGGCCTGGGCGATCCTGGGGGCGCTGAGCTTCCTGGATCCGGTGCAAACCGGCTATGCGGCGCAATACAAGGCCGACGCGCTGGCTTCGATCGAAGCCTACCGGGGCACCATCGGGTCCACCATTGAACAGCACATCAAGGAACTGACCGAAACCATCTGGTTCACGGTGCTGTTCGTGCAGGGGCCGTTTGTGTTTGCCATGTTCCTGCTAGGTTACGCGCTGGGCCGGCGCAACGCGCTGGCGGACCCTTGGCGCGCCCCGCGCGCGCTCTGGCTGCTGTGCGCGCTGGGGCTGTTGCCGGGGCTTGCGGGCGCGGCGGTCTATGCAACCACCGCCTTGCCGGGGATAGGCGTTGCCTGGGAATTGCCCGGCCTGGCGGCGGGGCTGCTGACGGCGCCGCTGTTGAGCATGTCCTACGCGGCGGCGTTCCTGCTGGCGCTGCGCACCCGGCCGGGCCGGCGCGCGGGTGTCTGGCTGGCGCCGGCGGGGCGGATGGCGCTGACCAACTACCTGATGCAGTCCGTGGTCTGCGCCTTCCTGTTCACCGCCTGGGGGCTGCGGCTCTTCGCCTCCGTGTCGCCGCTGGCGGCGTTCGCCATCGCCGTCGTCATCTTCGCGGCACAGCTGCCATTGTCGGCCTGGTGGCTGCGCCGCCATGCGTATGGCCCGGTGGAGTGGTTCCTGCGCGCGCTGACCATCGGCGCGCGGCCACCCTGGCGGCGCGCGCAGGCGGACTGACCTACGCGGCGCTGGCTCGCAGCCGGCTGGCGGGGGCGCCGCCGTCGCGCCGGCCCTGCCGCACCCACATGCCCGCCAGAAGCAATAGCGCGGGCACGTAGACCCAGAAGTCCGACCAGCGCCGCGGATTGGGCGCCTTCACGTTCACCACGTCCCAACCTTGCTCCCAGCCCGCGCGCTGCGCGCGGCTGCCAAAGCGCACGCCGCCAATCTGCGTCTGGTCGCCCAGGCTCATCAACGTCAGCCCGGCTTCGGCGAGCCGTTTGCGGCCTGCGTCGGGCGCGCTCGCTCCCGTTTCCAGCGCGGGCAGGGCGACCGCCACCGTCTTGGTCAGTTCGTCGCCCTCCAGATTGATGCCCCGCAGCACCACGGTCAGCCGGCCGTTGTGCGGCATCGCCGCCGCGGTGGCGACCATCTCGGATGCCGGACGGTCTTCATGGCTGGGCGCGAAATGGTCCATGAACCAGTCGGGCCGGAACAGCATGAACGTGATCAGCAGCAGCACCACGACCTCGGCCAGCGTGCAGCGCGCCCGGAACCATTTCATCGTCGCCGCGGCGAAGGTCAGCGAAGCGAGCGTGGCGCCCGTCACCACCAGAGCCAGTTCCCAGCCGTAGTCCACGTCGATCAGCAGCAGCGTCGGATTGAATACGAACATGAACGGCAGGATCGCCGTGCGCGCCGCGTAGGTGACGCCCTGGATGCCGGTCTTGATCGGGTCCTCGCCGGATATCGCGGCCGCCGCGAAGGTGGCCAGGCCGACCGGCGGCGTGATGTCGGCCATGATGCCGTAATAGAACACGAACATGTGGACGGCGATCAGCGGGATCACCAGGCCGTTCTGCGCGCCCAGCTCCACGACGACGGGCGCCATCAGCGTGGCCATCAGGATGTAGTTGGCGGTCGTCGGCATGCCGAGTCCGAGGATCAGGCACACCACCGCCGTGAAGATCAGCATCAGCAGCACGTTGCCCATCGACACGAGCTCGACGAAGGCGGTCATGCGCAGCCCCAGCCCCGTCAGGGTGATGGCGCCGACGATCAGCCCCGCCGTGCCGCAGGCGATGGCGATGCCGATCATGTTCCGAGCGCCGTCCTGCAGGCCGCCGATGGCGTCGCGCCATCCCTGGCGCCACGCCGGCGACGCTGGCTGCTTGCGGAACCACGCGATGAGCGGGCGCTGCGTCACCATCTGGAACAGCATGGCCATCGCGGCCCAGAACGCCGACAGGCCGGCTGAAAGCTCCTCTACGCTCAGGCACCAGACCAGGATGCCGATCGGGATAAGAAAGTACAGGCCGGCGCGGACCGTGGGCCAGGGCAGGGGGCGCACGGGATGGTTGATGTCGATGTCCTGCGGCAGATCAGGGTGGCGGGCCGCCACGCGCAGCAGCCACAGATACAGGACCGCCAGGATGGCCAGCAGCACCCAGGTCGCCGCCGGCCCGGCCAGCGCCTGGACACCGGTGCCGATCCAGTACACGGCGCCCATCACGAGCAGCGTGCCGCTGATGCCCATGCCCCAGCCAGCCAGCTTCTGCAGCGGCGTGCGCGCGGGGCCGGAGGCCATCATGGGCTGGATGCCCAGCTTCAGGGCTTCCAGATGGACGATATAGAAGAGCGCAATGTAGGAGATCGCGGCAGGCAGGATCGCGTGGCGGATGATGTCGGTGTAGGGGATGCCCACATACTCGATCATCAGGAACGCCGCGGCGCCCATGACGGGCGGCATGATCTGCCCGTTGACCGAGGACGCCGTTTCGATCGCGCCCGCGCGCACCCCGCCATAGCCCGCCTTCTTCATCAGCGGAATCGTGAAAATGCCGCCTGTCACCACGTTGGCCACCGACGACGCCGACACCAGGCCATTGACGGCCGATGACACGACGGCCACTTTCGCCGGCCCGCCGCGCAGGTGGCCCAGCAGCGCAAAGGACACCTGCATCATGTAGTTGCCCGCGCCGCACTTGTCCAGCAAGGATCCCAGCAGCACGAAGATGAAGATGTACGACACCGATACCCCCAGCGCGACCCCGTACACGCCCTCGGTGGTCAGCCACATGTGCGACATCAGCCGCTCCAGCGACGCGCCCCGGTGAGCCAGCACATCGGGCAGCCAGGGGCCGGCCAGCGCGTAGGCGACGAACACCAGGCCCAGCACGGTCATGGGCAGGCCGAGCGCGCGCCGCGTCACCTCCAGCAGCAGCGCCAGGCCGGCGACCGCGGTCCACACGTCCATCGGCGTGGGTTGGCCGGGCCGCCCGGCCAGCTCGTTGTAGAAGAGATAAAGGTAACTGCCGCAAAAGCCCGCCGTCAGCGCCAGCGCCCAGTCGTACCAAGGCATGCGGTCGCGCGCCGACCGCTTGCTGGCCGGATAGGCCAGGTAGCCGAGGAACATGGCGATGCCCAGGTGCAGTGCCCGCGCCTCGGTGTCGTTGAAGATGCCCCAGTTCAGCGCGAAGGGTATCGGCGATGCGTACCAGAGTTGGAAGAAGGACCAGATCAGCGCGCCGGCCGCCAGCGTGGCGCCGGCGACGCCGCCGACGGCGCGGCCGCCGCGGTCAGCGTCGGCGACGAGCTGTTCCAGGTCCGGAGTCGGCGCATGCGGCTGTTGTGTCATGAAATTCCCCTGCGTATCGTGGCGCGGGCCGGCCCAGCGGCGCGCGATGAGTCCTTGCGCGCATGAAACGCGCAAGGGGCGGCAGCCGTCCGGGGCAAGCGGCGCAAGCCCGCTCGCCCGGACGGGCCGATCCAGCGGGCCTTAGAGCAGGCCCTTTTCCTTGAAGTACTTTTCGGCGCCCGGATGCAGCGGCGCCGACAGGCCGTTCTTCGTCATGTCGGCCGCCTTCAGATTGGCGAAGGCGGGATGCAGCTTCTTGAAGTCGTCGAAGTTGTCAAACACCGCCTTGACCACCGTATAGACCGTGGCGTCGGGCACGTCCGCGGAGGTGACGAAGGTGGCGGTGACGCCGTAGGTCTTGGTTTCCGCCGGGTTGCCCGGATACAGCCCCGCAGGAATCGTGGCGTGGGCGTAGTAGGGGTATTTCGCGACCAGCTTATCCACGGCAGGGCCGGTCAGCGGCACGAGCTTAGCGCCGCAACTGGTGGTCGGGTCCTGGATGTTGGCAGACGGGTGGCCGACGCCATAGAAGAATCCGTCGATCTTGCCGTCGCACAGCGCCGATCCGTGCTCGTCGGGACGCAGCTCCGACGCCAGCGAGAAGTCCTTCAGCGTCCATCCCATCGTGGCCAGCAGCTCTTCCATCGAGGCGCGCGTGCCGGAACCGGGGTTGCCGACGTTGAACCGCTTGCCCTTGAGGTCTTCGAAGCCCTTGATGTTGGATTCCTTGCGCGCCACCACGGTGAACGGCTCGGGATGGATCGAGAAGACCGAGCGCAGCTTGGGATAGGGGCCGGCCTGCTTGAACTGGCCCTCGCCGTTGAAGGCATTGAAGCCGACGTCGGATTGCACGACGCCCAGGTCCAGTTCGCCGGCCTTGATGGTGTTGGCGTTAAAGACCGAGCCGCCGGTCGATTCGACCGAGCAGCGGATGCCATGGTTCGCGCGGTCCTTGTTGACCAGGCGGCAGATCGCGCCGCCGGCGGCATAGTAGACGCCGGTGACGCCGCCCGTGCCGATACTGACGAACTTCTGTTGAGCGGCGGCCGGAGCCGGCGCCGTGGACAGCAATGCCGTGGCCAGGCCCGCCGCGGCGAGCGTCCAGGCATTGCGATGGCCCAAGGTGTGTTTGACGGACGTGGTCATGCAAACTCCTTTTGGGGGTTTTCCCCGTGATATTGCCGGTCTGTGCCGGCGGTTGGCAGCCCCGCGAGCCGCGGGTCGCCCTGTGCTGAATCATCACGTGCCCGCTGTCGGCGGGCGGTGCCCCGGCGCCCGCGCGCGGCGCCCGACGGATCCCCCCGCCGTGCGCCGGGGCGGCGGCTAGCCGCCCGACTGGGCGATGCCGGCGTCGATGGCGCCGGCCAGCCGCTCTGTCAATTGGTCCAGTTCGTCGTCGGAGATGATGAAGGGCGGCGCGAGCAGTACGTGGTCGCCCTGGCGGCCGTCGATGGCGCCGCCCATGGGATAGACCATCAGGCCCCGCGCCATGGCTTCGCGCTTGATTCGCGCATGCAGCGCAAGGCTGGGGTCGAAGGTCTGCTTGGTCGCCCGGTCACGCACCAGTTCCACCCCCATGAAGAGACCGCGCCCACGGATGTCACCCACCCGCGGATGGTTGCCCAGCGCCTGTTCCAGGCGCTGCCGCAGGCCGGCGCCCTGGGCGCGCACCCGCTCCAGCAGCTTGTCGCGGCGGATCACGTCTTGCACGGCCAGCGACGCCGCGCAGGCGATGGCGTGGCCCAGATAGGTGTGGCCGTGCTGGAAAAAGCCGCTGCCCTGCTGCATGGCGTCCACGATGCGCTGCTGGACCATCACCGCGCCGATGGGCTGGTAGCCGCCGCCGAGTCCCTTCGCGATGGTGATCAGGTCAGGCACCACGTCTTCTTGCTCTACGGCATACAGGGTGCCGGTGCGGCCCATGCCGCACATGACCTCGTCGGCGATGAGCAGGACGCCGTGGCGGTCGCAGACCTCGCGGATGCGGCGGAAATAGCCCGGCACCGCCGTGACGGCGCCCGACGTGGCGCCCACGACCGGCTCGGCCACGAAGGCCATCACGGTGCCGGATCCCAGCCGTTCGAAGGTCTGCTCAAGCTCTTGCGCCAGGCGTTCGCCGTACTGCTCGGCCGTCTCGTCTTCGCGCTGGTCGCGATAGGCGTAGCAGGGCGAGACGTGCTCAACCTCGATCAGCAGCGGCGCGAACTGGGCGCGCCGCCAGGCGTTGCCGCCCACGGCCAGCGCGCCCAGCGTGTTGCCGTGATAGCTCTGCCTGCGCGCCACGATGTGACGGCGCTGAGGCTGGCCGATTTCCACGAAGTACTGCCGAGCCATCTTCAAGGCGGCCTCCACCGCTTCCGAGCCGCCGGAAACGAAGTAGGCGTGCGATGTGCCCGCCGGCGCATCGGCTACCAGCCGGGCGGCCAACTGTTCGGCGACCTCGGTGGTGAAGAAGCTGGTGTGGGCGTAGGCCAGCGCATCGATCTGCCGATGCATGGCGGCCTGGATTTCCGGATGGTTGTGGCCCAGGCAGGACACCGCGGCGCCGCCCGATCCATCGAGGTAGGCGCGGCCGGCGCTGTCGTGTATCCACACCCCCTGGCCGCGTACGGCGACGGGGGGCGTCTGGCGTAGAGAACGATGCAGGACGTGAGTCTGGCTCATGCTGGCGTTTCCGTGAGGCAAGGGTTAAGGACGAACGGCGGGGCGGGCGGGGCTCAGCCCGGCCGGCGCGGGGGAGCGCCGCTCCAATAGACGTTGTCGGCGTTCAGGCGCTGTTCCACCTCGGTCAGGCGGTTCAGGACCTCGTCGCCGCCGCGCGCGGTCAAGCGCGCGATCAGATGTTCGGCCAGACCCAGCAGGCCGGCGGTGGTGTGAAAGAACGACCCCGGCCCCTGGCGCGCGGGCCTGGCCCGCACGCCGTCGCGATCGGGCGGCGCAAAGCGCAGCGTGTGGCGAGCCTCGATGGCCAGCGGCGACAGCGGGTCGTCGGTCAGCGCGACCAGCGCCACGCCCCGATGCGCGGCCTGGCGAGCCAGTTGCACGGTGGCGGTCGGGTAGGGGGCCTGCGAAATGACGATCAGCGCGTCGCCCGCCCCGAGGTTGTCCGCCTGTTCGGCGGGGGCGCCGCCCATGCCGTCGATCAGGACGCTGTTGCGGCGCACGAGCTGGTATGCATAGCGCATCTGGAATGCGATGCCGAAGGCCGAACGCGTACCCAGGAAGCCGACCTGTCGGGCTTCCAGCAGGCTCTGCACCGCCTCGTCGAACGCCGAAGGCGGATTGAGCGCGCACACGGAGGCCATGGCCTGGATCTGATAGTCGGTCAGCACGTCGTGGCCAGGAGCGGCGGCTTCGCCTGCGGCGGCCTGCAGGGCCGCGGCGCGGTCGCGCAGCCCGGGGCTCTGTCCGGCCAGCGCCTGCTGGAAGGGCTGGCGGAAATCCTCATAGCTGGCGTAGCCGACCGCCCGCGCCAACCGCAGCATGGTGGCGGGCGCGACCCCCAGTGCCTGCGCCTGCCGCCGCATCGACCACAGTCCCACTTCGGCGGGATGCGCCACGACCCAGTGCGCCGCGCGCTGCAATTCGGGCGGCAGCTGCTCCAGCTTTTCCTGCAGGGTCAGGAGGAGAGAGGACGGCAAGGACATGGCGGGCAAGAAGACCTATAAAAAACATATGATAAGTAAATGTGAAAATAAAAAACATGTGTTTTTTATAGGGATTTCCCCAAACGGATGCCGGCTGACCATCGGGGCGCGCTTCTTGTGTAAACGTCAAGTCCGGTCATAGTGCAGTCATCCTCGGCAAATCTGCGTTCATTTATTTACATCGATGCGGGTCTTTTTATTTGACTCGAATTAGTTGGGCGCATATGATTTGTGTAGAAATGAATTTGAATCAACCCACCTCAACCATGACTGACGCCGCGAAAACCGATCCTTCACAGCAGTACGACCTGCGCATATTGCGAGCCCTGCGCCGCATTACGCGTTCGATCGCGCTGCATTCGCGCCAGTTGTCCGCGGTCAGCCACATCACCGCGCCGCAGTTGATGTGCTTGCGTGCGGTGATCGCCAGCGGGCCCATGACGGCCACGGCCATCAGCCGCGAGATGCACGTCAGCCCCAGCACGGTGGTCGGCATCCTGGATCGCCTGGAAGACAAGGGCTTGATCCGCCGCGAACGGGGCCGCGAAGACCGCCGCATCGTGTTTGTCACCGCCACGGACGCCGGGCGGGAATTGGCGCAAGGCGCGCCGTCGCCGCTGCAAAAGCACCTGGCCGACGCGCTCAATGCCTTGCCGGAATTGGAACAGGCCACCATCACCCTGTCCCTGGAGCGCATCGTGACGCTCATGGAACAGGACGGGCAGGCCGCTGTCGACACGCATGGAGACGTGTCGTCGCCCATCCTTGAAGTGCCCACGGGCGGGGCACCCCCAGAATCAGGAATCGTCGCATGAAGAAAAACGAACTGGATACCCCAATACTCTCAAGTGCCGTGGCGCCGGCGGTCAGCGCGCAGACCCATACCATGCGTCTGCCCGACCGCAAAGACGGCGCCGCCATCCACCGCCTCATTTCCGAGTGCCCGCCGCTCGACCTGAATTCCCTCTACGCGTACCTGCTCCTGTGCGAGCACTTTCGCGACACCTGCGTCCTGGCCGAAAGCGCCGGAGGACGTATCAACGGATTTATCTCCGCTTATGTGGACCCGTCCCGCCCCGACGTGCTTTTCGTCTGGCAGGTCGCGGTGCACGCCCGCGCACGCGGCCAACGCCTTGGCCGCGCCATGCTTCGGGAACTCTTGCAGCGCAAGGGCCTGGCGCATGTCCGCTATCTTGAAACCACGGTGGGGCCTGACAACCAGGCTTCGCGCCGCACCTTCGCTGGCCTGGCCGGCGAGGCAGGCGCCCACGTTTCCGAACAGCCGTTCTTCGACCGGCAACTCTTCGGCGGCGCGGACCATGACGACGAGATGTTGTTGAGGATAGGCCCGCTGGCCTCACCGTCCCCTTAAGGGCGGCGCAGGCCTGAAGGACTTATCGAATTACCGGGATGGTCTCACCGATCCGGATGCGCCTGGCGCACCCGGAGGGGATCTGGCCGTCCGTCAATTTATGAGATGAAAAGGGAGGATTAATCATGGACTTGAAGATCTTTGACCGTATGGAGTCGGAAGTGCGGGGCTACATCCGGTCGTTTCCCGTGATATTCAATCTGGCCCGGGGCTCGACGCTCATTGATGAGGAAGGCACCGAATACATCGACTTCTTCAGCGGCGCCGGCACGCTGAACTATGGCCACAACAATCCTGTTCTCAAGGAAAAGCTGCTGGAGTATGTACAGTCGGACGGCGTCGTCCATGGACTGGACATGGCGACCAGCGCGAAGAAGCGTTTCCTGGAGACGGTGGATCGCGTGCTGCTCAAGCCGCGCAACTGGCAATACACCCTGCAGTTCACCGGCCCGACCGGCACCAACGCTGTGGAAGCCGCGCTGAAGATCGCGCGGCAGGTCAAGGGACGCTCCAATGTCATTTCCTTCACCCACGGCTTCCATGGCGTGAGCGGGGGATCCCTGGCGGCGACGGCCAACATGAAGTTCCGCGACGCAGCCGGCTATGCGCTGGGCAACACCACGTTCATGCCTTATGACGGCTACTTCGGCCCGGACGTGGACACCATGGCCTATCTGGAGCGCATGCTGGAAGATCCCAGCAGCGGCATGGACAAGCCCGCCGCCGTGATCGTTGAAACGGTGCAGGGCGAGGGTGGCGTCAACGTGGCGACGCTGCGCTGGCTGAAGGAACTGGACAAGCTGTGCAAGCGCCACGACATGCTGCTGATCGTGGACGACATTCAGGTCGGCTGCGGCCGCACGGGCACGTTCTTCAGTTTCGAGGCCGCGGGCATCCGGCCGGACATCATCACGCTGTCGAAGTCGCTGTCCGGTTTCGGCCTGCCCATGTCGCTGGTGCTGATGAAGCCCGAACTGGACATCTGGAAGCCCGGCGCCCACAGCGGCACCTTCCGTGGCAACAACCTGGCTTTCGTCACCGCGACCCAGGCGCTGGAAACCTACTGGACCAACACGGCGTTCACCGCCGAGATCCAGCGCAAGGAGCGCCTGGTGGGCGATTGGCTCGAAAACCTGGTGCACAGCTATCCCAACGCCGGCCTGTCGGCGCGCGGCCGCGGCCTGATCCAGGGCCTGGTGGCCAACACGACGCCGGCGCTGGCGAATCGGATCTCCCAGTGCGCCTTCAAGAAGGGCGTCGTGATCGAAACCTCGGGCGCGCACGATGAAGTGCTGAAGCTATTGCCCGCGCTGACGATCGAGGAAGACCTGCTGGCCAAGGGCCTGGATCTGATCGAGGCCAGCGTGGCCGAGGCGCTGGCCGACGAAGGTCAGTCCGCGCGCATTCTGAAATTTGGAGGAAAACGTCAATGATCGTACGCAATGTCAAAGATGTGATCGGCACCGCCGACGAAGTCCGCACCGACACCTGGGTCAGCCGCCGCGTGCTGCTGAAGAAGGACGGCATGGGCTTTTCATTCCACGAGACCACCATTTTTCCGGGCGGCCGCACGCACATCCACTACAAGAACCATCTTGAAGCGGTGTGGTGCATCGAAGGCGACGGTTCCATCGAAACCATCGCTGACGGCAAGAAGTACGACCTGGGTCCGGGCGTGGTCTACGCACTGAACGAAAACGACGAGCACTGGCTGTGCGGCGGCAAGGAGCCGCTGCGCGTCATCTGCGTCTTCAACCCGCCGCTGACCGGCCAGGAAGTGCATGACAAGGAAGGCGTCTACGCCTTGCCCGAAGCCGTCGCGGCCTGAACCAAGGAGATTCGTATGATTTCACCTGCACAGGATCCGTACGCCTCGCGCACGGATCGAAGCTCCGCCATCATCTCCCGTCAGGATCCGGTGGTTTACGAGGATGGCAAGTACGCCAACGCCTTGAGCGGCGAGCAAGTCGGCCAATATGAGCGCGATGGTTTTCTGCTGCTGGAAAACCTGTTCTCGGAAGACGAGATCCGCGCGCTGTCGGCCGAAGTCGAGCGCATGACGCGCGATCCGTCCATCGTCCGGCGCGAAGAGTCCATCACCGAGCCCGGCAGCAATGCCGTGCGGTCCATTTTCATGGTGCATGTGCTCAATCCCATGCTGTCGCGCCTGGTGCGCGATCCCCGGCTGGTCAACGTGGCGCGCCAGATCCTCGGGTCCGAGGTCTATATCCATCAGTCTCGTGCCAACATGAAGCCGGGCTTCAAGGGCAAGGAGTTCTACTGGCACTCCGACTTCGAGACGTGGCACGTCGAGGACGGCATGCCTTCGATGCGCGCGCTCAGTTGCTCGGTGCTGCTGACCGACAACAATGACTGCAATGGCCCGCTGATGCTGGTTCCCGGATCGCACCGGCAGTTCATTTCGTGCGTGGGCGAGACCCCGAACGAGCACTACAAGCAGTCGCTGAAGAAGCAGGAATACGGCGTGCCGGATCCCGTCAGCCTGCAGCTGCTGGTGGAGCAGGGCGGCATCCGCTCGATGACGGCCAAGGCCGGCTCGGTGGTGTTCTTCGACTGCAACACGATGCATGGCTCGAACAGCAATATCTCGCCGTGGCCGCGCGCCAATGTCTTCATGGTCTACAACAGCATGGAGAACACCTTGAACCCGCCCAAGTACGGGCTGACGCCGCGTCCCGAACATATCGCGACGCGCAAGGGGTTCAAGGCGGCCACGCCGCTGGACACCTTGAAGCTGGTGGGAAGCTGATACGGACGTACGTCCTGCAAACCCGGGTCACAGGCCCGGGTTTTTTTATCCAGCCGCCCAGGTCCGCGGCCATGCATGCACCGTGGCGCGTGACGGCCGCCGGGGTGGTGCCGTGGCAGGCGCATTTCTTGTATTCTCTGCGGCATTCCCAACGTTGAGTCCACGCCGCCATGTCCGCCCGCATCCTCAGCCTGCACATCTATCCGATCAAATCCTGCGCAGGCATCGACCTGGGTGAATCCCCCATCGACCGCGCCGGCCTGGCCCAGGACCGGCGCTGGATGCTGATCGGCGCCGACGGGAAGTTCATGACGCAGCGCCAATGGCCGTCCATGGCGCTGATACGTACCGCCCTCGACGCCGAAGCGCTGCGCGTGTCGGCGCCCGGCATGCCGGACCTGGACGTCGCCCTGGACGGATCCGGCCTGGAGCCGGGGGCGGAAACCGTGGACGTATGGAGCGACACCATTTCCGCCCGACGCGAAAGCGCGGCGGCAGGGCAGTGGTTCACGGATTTCCTCAAGACGCCCTGCCGGCTGCTCAAGGTCGACGTCCAGGCGCAGCGGACCGCCAAGCCCGACTGGGTGTCGCGCTGGGCGGACGCGCATCCCGACCTGGCCGACGCATTCGCCGGGAGCCATCACTTTGGCTTTGCCGACGGATTTCCGCTGCTGGTGGCCAACCAGGCGTCGCTGGATGACCTGAACGCCCGGCTGCGCGCCAAGGGCGAGCCGCCGGTTCCGATGGACCGTTTCCGGCCCAACATCGTGGTCGAGGGCGAATGGGAAGCCTACGACGAAGACCACACCGCCATGATCACCGTGGCGGACGTGCGGATGGCGTTCGTCAAGCCCTGCACCCGGTGCTCGATTCCCGATATCGACCAGCGCACGGCGCGGCAGCACGACGAGCCGGGCCGCACGCTCGCGGGCTACCGTAATCTGGATATCGGGGTGGTGTTCGGCCAGAATGCCATTCTGGACGCGCCGGCGGGGGCGCGGCTGAAGGTGGGCGACGCGGTCGAGATCGAACTGGATTTCTGACCCGCCGCCCGGCCCGGGCCTCAGGGCGAAGACAGCTTCAGCCCAACCAGGCCCAGCACGATCAGGGCGACGCTGGCGATGCGCAGCCAGCTCGTCGATTCCCCGAACAGCACGATGCCCGCCACGAAGGCGCCGACCGTGCCGATACCTACCCACACGGCGTATGCGGTGCCCAGGGGCAGGGTTTTCATGGCAAGGGCAAGCAGCCAGAAACTGATGGCCATGCCGCCCGCGGTAATCAGGGACGGCCAAAGACGGGTGAACCCGTGGGTGTATTTCAGGCCGACGGCCCAGACGATTTCGAACAGGCCTGCCAGTACCAGGATGATCCAGGTCATGCGCGACTCCCTTGCTTGCGGTGCCGGCAGGGCGCCGGCACATACAGGGGTCGTCCCCGGAAAAAGCGCCAGCCGTTTGACTGTGCGCAGCAGCGGGCCGTCCCGTTGCGGCAAAAATTATAGAATACCGGCTTTCGGCGGCAAAACCGGGTGCCGCGTATCAACTCTTGCAACACTTCGCGTTCCGGGCCGCGAAACCAGGATATTTTTTATGCAACGCATCATGCTGCGGGCAAAGCTGCACCGCGTCACGGTCACCGAAGCCGACCTCCACTACGAGGGTTCTTGCGGCATCGACGAAGACCTGCTGGACGCTGCCGGCATGCGCGAGTTCGAACGCATCGAACTCTATAACGTCACCAATGGCGAACGTTTCGACACCTACATCATCAAGGCGGCCCGCGGCAGCGGCGCCATTTCGTTGAACGGCGCGGCCGCGCGCCGGGCCCAGGTGGGCGATCTGCTGATCATCTGCACCTATGGCCCGATGTCGGAAGCCGATTCGGCCACGCACAAGCCGCAAGTGGTGCTGGTGGACGATGCGAACCGCGTCAAGGAAATCCGCAAGTTCCCGGCTTGACGCCGGGCCGGGCGGAGCGCCATTCCGGCCATGCCGGCAGGCGCTTCGTCGACTCTGAACCGTTTCATCATGAGCTTCCAGGTCATCATCCAACCCAGCAAGCATCAATTTCCGGTCGAGCCCGGCCAGACCGTGCTCGACGCCGCGCTGGCGGCAGGCATTGTGCTGCCCTATAGCTGTCGCAACGGCGCGTGCTCCACCTGCAAGGGCAAAGTGGTGTCCGGAGACTACGACGCCGGCCAGTATCCCGCGCAGATACTCTCGCCCGAAGAACTGGCCGACGGCTATACGCTGTTTTGCCAGGCGCGGCCCGAGTCCGATCTGGTGGTCGAATCCACCGAGGTCCGGCTGGCCAGCGATATCCAGATCCGCAAGCTGCCGTCGCGCGTGCAGACGCTGGAACGCGTGGCGCCCGATGTCACGGTGCTCAAACTGCAGTTGCCGGCGTCCGAGCAGTTCCGCTACTACGCGGGGCAGTATGTGGAAGTCATCCTGAAGGACGGCCGCCGCCGCAGCTACTCGATGGCAGGCGCGCCGCACACCGGCAGCCCCCTGGAGCTGCACATCCGCCACATGCCCGGCGGCCTGTTCACCGACCACGTCTTCGGCGCAGGCGACACGCAGATGAAAGAGCGCGAGATCCTGCGCCTCGAAGGGCCGTTCGGTTCGTTCTTCCTGCGTGAAGACAGCGACAAGCCCATCGTGCTGCTTGCCAGCGGCACCGGTTTCGCGCCGGTCAAGGCGATCGTGGAACACATGATCCACGAGAACATTGCCCGCCCGGTCACGCTCTACTGGGGCGGCCGCCGTCCCCAAGACCTCTACATGCACGCGCTGGCGCAATCCTGGTCCGGGCTGCTGCCGAACTTCAGCTACGTGCCCGTCGTTTCCAATGCCTTGCAGGAAGACGGCTGGACCGGCCGCACCGGATTTGTCCACGAAGCCGTCATGGCCGATATCCCCGATCTGTCGGGCCATCAGGTCTATGCCTGCGGCACGCCGTTGATGGTGGATGCGGCGCGGCGCGAGTTCAGCGTGCAGAATGCCCTGCCGCCGGAAGAGTTCTACGCGGACGCCTTCACGTCCGAAGCCGACCTGGCGAAAGCCGCGTCGTAAGTAACATGAGATAAGCGGAAGGGGCGGAACGCATGAACCTGAAAAGGTCTGTGACTTCCGCCCCTTTTTATTACTTAGGCGGCGGCAAAGCGGCGGGGTAAACTGCTTTGGCGGCGGCTTGCCAGGGGGCGCGGACATCGGGTCCACGAACGGAACTGGCGTGCAAGGAGCAATGCGGGCATGAAAGTAGCGGTATTGGGTAGCGGCATTATCGGCATCTCCAGCGCCTGGTGGCTAAGCCAGGCGGGCCACGACGTCGTGGTCATAGATCGCTGCACCGGTCCCGCACAGGAAACCAGCCTGGCCAATGGCGCGCAGATTTCCGTGTCCTATGCCGAGCCCTGGGCCAACCCGCAGGCGCCGCTCAAGCTGCTCAAATGGATGTTCCGGGACGACGCGCCCCTGCTGTTCCGGCCCCAACTGGACTGGCGGCAATGGATGTGGGGCCTGGCGTTCCTGCGCGAATGCCTGCCCGGCCGCCTTGCTCCGAACATCCGCGCCATGGTCCGCATGGCGGAATACAGCCGCGCCACCTTGCGCGGCATGCGCGCGGATCTGGGCATCCAATATGACCACCTCGAACGCGGCATCCTCAATTTCTACCGCGATCCCCACGAATTCGAAAACTCGCAGCGCGCCGCTGGCCTGATGCGCGATTTCGGCGTCGAGCGCCGCGTCGTCTCCGCCGACGAAGTCGTTGCGATCGAGCCCGCGCTGGCGCCGCATCGCCGAACCATCGTCGGGGGCGACTACACGCCCGAGGACGAAAGCGGGGACGTGCATCTGTTCACTGTGGCGCTGGCCGAACGCTGCGCGCGCGCGGGTGTCGAGTTCCGCTACAGCACGCGCGCGACGCGGCTCCTGACCACCGGGGGCACCGTGACGGGCGTGGAACTCATCGAGCCCGACGGGCAGTACGCCACGCTGGCGGCCGATGCCTATGTGGTGGCGATGGGCAGCTTCAGCCCCGCATTGCTGCGTCCCCTGGGCATCCCCTGCAACGTCTATCCGGCCAAGGGATATTCGGCGACGTTCCCGGTCCTGAATCCCGCCGCCACGCCGACGGTCAGCCTCACGGACAGCAGCCACAAGGTCGTCTTCTCGCGACTGGGCGACAGGCTGCGCATGGCGGGCACCGCGGAACTTTCCGGCTATTCCCGCGGCCTCAATACGGGCCGTTGCGAAGCCATGACGCGCCTGGCGCGTGAACTCTTTCCCGACGCGCTCGATTTCGGGCGTGTCAGCTATTGGGCGGGCTTGCGCCCGTCCACCCCCTCGAACGTGCCCATCATCGGCCGTAGCCGTATCCCCAATTTGTATATCAATACAGGACACGGTACGCTTGGCTGGACGATGGGTGTTGGCTCGGGCCGGGCATTGGCCGATCTGCTCAGTGGACGGCGGCCAGAACCGGAATTCCCTTTTCTTGGTCTGTGAACCTATGAAGAAACTGCAATTGGCGGGCGTTGCCCGCGCGATGTTCGCCAGCCGGCGCGCATGGGTATTTGGCGCCGCCATGGCGATGGCCGGCGCGGCGCATGCCGCGCCCGTCGAGATCCAGGTCTGGCACACACTGTCCGACGCTAACAAGGCAGAGTTTGAAAAGCTCGCCAAGCAATACAACAAGGAACAGGACGACGTCCGCGTGACGCTGCGCGGCTTTGCGTCGCCCAACGCCCTCCAACAGGAGGCCGTGTCCGCGGTCAAGGCCAAGAAGGGCCCGAACCTGCTGCAGTTGAACGACAACCACTCGCCCGAAGTCGTGGCCCAGCACAAGGCGGTGCTTCCGCTGTACGAATTGCTGGCCAAGTACCCGATCAAGGACCTGAACTGGTTCATCCCCGCCACCAGCAGCTTCACGCGCGACAGCAAGGGGCGCCTGCTGGCCTTCCCCTGGATGGCCGAAGTGCCGGTGATGTTCTACAACACCGCCGCCTACAAGAAGGCCGGCCTGGATCCCAACAAGCCAGCCCGCACCTGGACCGGCCTGCAGGCCGAATTGCTCAAGCTGCGCGACGTGGCTGATATCGATTGCCCCTACGCTTCCAGCGATCAGGTCGCGGTCCACCTCGAGAACCTGGCGCCGGTCAACAATCAGCAGTTCACCAGCAATAACAATGGCCTTGACGCCGTCAGCAAGAAGTCTGCCGCGCCCGCCATGCAGTTCGACACGCTCTACATGCGCCACATCTCGATGATGGTGAGCTGGAAGCGTTCGCTGCTGTTCATGGCGTACTCCGGCGACAACGCCAGCGACAAGCTGTTCGCCAAGGGCGAATGTGCGGTGCTGACGGCCAACTCGGGCGCGTTCGGTCAGTTCCTTGCCACCAAGTCGCTGTCGTTCGGCGTGGCGCCCCTGCCTTACTACGACCAGGCCACCAAGGAAGGCGGCAAGCCGTTCGTGAGCGGTTCGGCATTGTGGGCGCTCGACGGCCACCCCAAGGACCAGGAAAAAGCCACCGCTCAGTTCCTGGCCTGGCTCTCCAAGCCGGTTGTCGCCGCCGAATGGCACCAGCGCACCGGTTATCTGCCGCTGACCGAAGCCGCTTTCCGTGCGTCCGATGTTTCGTTCTACAGCCGCATCCCGGGCGCCCAGACGCTGATCGCTTCCATGAGCGCCAAGCCGGTGGCCAACAGCCGCGGGTTCCGCATGGCCAACTACGAACGCATCGAGCCCGTGCTGAACAAGGAGCTCACCGATGCCTTCGAAGGCAAGGTGCCCCCGGTCGCGGCCTTGAACAACGCCGCCTCGCAGGCGCGCAGCATCGCGGCGCAACCGCAACGCTGATCGCCACGGCGCGCCGCTGACGCGCCACGCGTTTTCCGCGAAAGCCCGGTCTCTGGACCGGGCTTTTTTTTCGTCGGCCGATCCCTTGCCGGCGGCATGGATCAATCCATCCATGCGTACATGCCAGTCTGGCGGCAGCGCAAGCTCTCACCCACCATGCCTCTCATGCGTGTCGCTCCCGATGCGCCCTTTGTTTGCGGTGAGGCATGGTACGAATCTTCTTCCTGGCGGCCGGGCTGTCCTGCCTGGGCGCATGCACGTGGTCCGGGCCAGGCGCGGGCGGGCCGCCGTGGGCCGCCAGTCCGCCCGCGCAAGGCTTCCGCTTCGACTGGCAACTGTCCGGTGATCCCGCCGTCGCGCCCTTGCAGGTGTTCGACGACGGCCGCGAAACCTGGCTGCAGTTCGTGCCGGGCCAGCCCCTGCCCGCGATCTTCGGCGTGGGCAGCGACGGCGAGCGCGCCTTGCCCTATGTGCGCCGCGATCCCTACGTGGTGGTCGCAGGCGCCTGGAAAGGCCTGTCCTTTCGAGGCGGGCGGCTGACGGCCAAAGCGCAGCGGGCACAGTCCGCCGAACCGGGTCCGGCGCAAGAGGCAGAATCGGAACGCCGCGCCGGCGACACCACCGCCGGCAGGCAAGATGCCGCCCCTGGCATGGCGCCGAATCCGGCATCGTCCGGGGCGCCGGGGCCTGAATCCCCAGGCCGCCTTCCCGCCGATGCCGTCATCGCGGGCGGCTCCCCCGCGCGCACGCCGCCCACGGACGCCGTTCCGGCCGCGTCCGCCGCCGCGCCTGTCGCGCCATTCCGCGCAGCGCCGCCGGACGCTACGCTGCGGGCCGTGCTGGCGCGTTGGGCCGACACGGCGGGCTGGACATTCCAGCCTCAGCATTGGGCCGTGGATGTGGACATCCCCCTGTCCGCCACCGCCGAATTCTCCGGCGACTTCAAATCCGCGGTGCGCGGGCTGCTGGGGGCCACCGAATTGGCGGACAGGCCGCTGCAACCGTGCTTCTACGGCAACCGCGTGCTGCGCGTCGTTCCCCTGGCCCAATCCTGCTCACGGGCAGCGGCGTCGCAAGGGGCCGCGGCATGAATCCCAGACTGCTTGTCTCCGCCGCGATGTCCTGCGTCCTGGGCGGCTGCGCGGTGTCGCAGCAGGTATCCGAGCTGCGCCGCACGGCCATTGGCAGACATGCCGATGTGGCCGCCCGTCATCAGGCCTTCGCCGACGGCCTGTCGGACCGCCAGGCGCGTCTTGACGCGCAAGAGGTGGCGGCTCCCTGGCTGGCGGGCAAGCCGCAGCCGCTCGCGCGCGAGGTCCTGCTGCCGCCCGCGCTTCGGGAAAATGTGCAAACCACGCTCATGCTCGCGGACGACGCCGACCTTCCCACGCTGGCCCAGCGCCTGACCGCCGCCACCGGCATCGCGGTGCGGGTTCGTCCGGATGCGCTGCTGCCTCAGGATCTGTTCCTGCCGCGCCTGGCCATCAGCGGGTCCTTGGCGCTTTCCGCTCCTGTCCGTATCGAGGTGCGCGCGGATCCGCAGCCGCTTGCCGATCTGCTGGACGCGTTGGCCGCGCGCTTTTCGGTCCATTGGCGCTACGAACACAACGCGCTGGAGTTCTACCGCACCGATACGCGCGTGTTTGACCTTCGGGCGCTGTCGCTGGCCAGCAAGGTCGACGTCAGGCTGGGCCGTTCAGGCAGCGCGGAAGGAGAGGGCTTCGAAAGCACTTCCAATACCTCCCTCTCCGCGGGTGAGCACAACGCGATGGCCATTCTGCGCGCCAGCATCCTGCCCTTCCTGACCCGGTCCGGCGTGATCGGAGAACCGGTGGATGGCGCCACCACGCTCGTCGTGACCGATACGCCAGAGGCGCTGGACCGGGTTGCCCGCTACCTCGAGCGCGAGAACAAGGCGCTCACCCGCCGCGTGCGCCTGGTATTCGAGGAAATAACCCTGATTGCCAACAGCGAGGCCTCGGGCGGCATCGACTGGAACGTCCTCTATGCCGCGGCGGGCGCTACCGCAAGGCTTGCCGTGCCCGGCGCATCGGGCACGGGCGCGGGGTTGTTTCAGGCGGCGGCCGGCAGGGGGGCGTTTCAGGGTTCGCAAGGCATCGTCTCCGCGCTCAGCACCATGGGCGCGGTCGTGCGGCACAGCAAGATTCCGGTCCTGACCTTGAACCGCCGGCCCGTCACGCATGCCGTCAGAACCACTTTCTCCTATATCGACCGCGTGCAAAGCACCGCGGTCCCAGGCATGACGTCCAGCGGCGCCAACGGGTCGCTGCCCGCCGTGTCCATCAGCCAGAAGGAAGAGACGGTCGGTTCGTTCCTGACGCTGTTGCCGGACATACAGGAAGACGGCCAGATCCTCTTGTCCATCGCCTATGACAATGCGGTTGCACAGCCCCTGAAGACCATCACCTTCGGAGAAAGCGCCAACCAGGTCCAGGTTCAGCAGATCACCATCGACGGCAGCGGCACCGTGCAGCAGATCGAACTGCGCCCCGGGCAGCCCGTCATCGTTTCCGGCTTCGACCGCAACCAGGATCAGCATGATCGCCAGCGGTTGGCGCCAGGGATGCCGCTGCTTGCCGGGGGCCTGGATAGCGCCGCGTCCGAACGCCTGACCACGCTGGTGCTCGTGACGGCCCAGGTCGAAGAAGGATACTGAGCGTGAACCGGGCCCCGCAGTTCTTCCTGCTTGAATGTCCGGGTTCGGGACGGATGCTGGCGTTCGGTCTGCGCTGGTTCGCGCTGATCGGATCCAACGTCCCCGCGCTGGCGCGTGCGCGCGGCCGGCGCTTGCGGGCGACGCATTACGTGGTGGGCGGCGTGCCCGCCACGGTGGCCGGCTATGGCCGGGCGCGTTCGGGATGGCGGTACCGCCGCCACGTCCCAGCTGGACGTCGGGCAGGCGCGGCGCCTCTGCAGGCGGCCGCGCAGTTGTTCGCGCTGTTGTATCCGGATGGCGGCCATAGCCTGGTGCATCTGCCAGACGGGCGGCATTGGCTCGTGGCGGCTCATGGCGGCGCGGTGATATCGCAGACGGATAGGGTATTTGGCTCGCTTGAGGCGGCGCAGCATGAACAGCGGGCCTTGCTTGCCCTGCGCCCGGCCTTGAAAGAGCACGCTTCGGACCAGGTATGGGCGGCTTTGCAGCAGGCGGCCGAGCCCGCTGCCCGGCTGACGGCGCTTCCTTCGCGCTGGGCCGAGCTGCCGTTGGCGTTGCGCTTGTTTCTGGCGTGCATGGTCTGCGCCGCCGTGGTTCCCCCCTTGTGGAACGGCACGGTCAGTCCGCTGCTCAGGAAACAACCCCCGACGCCCCAGCCGTCTCCAGTCCGTGATCCCGTCGCCGACGCCTACCAGGCCATGCTGCGCGGCACCGCCGCGCACGAGCCGGCCGCGTTGGGGCGCTTGCTGGCCGCCATGGGCAGGCTGCCCATACAGGTCAGGGGCTGGGCATTGCGCCGGGCGCAGTGCGACGCCGGCGCGCGGGAATGGAACTGTTCGGCAATCTACGCCAGGGCCCATCCGCTGGCTAACAATCATAGTCTGCACGCCTTGTTGCCAGCCGGCTGGCAAGTGTCGTTCAAACCGCTCGAAGAGGCCACGCTGGCTTGGCGCGTGGCATCGGGAACGTTACCGCTGGCCGACATCGCGCTGCCCTCCGCGCTGCACGTCGACACTCAGGTGGCGGGGGGATTGCAGGGCCTGCGCCCGGCTTTCGCATCGGTGGTGCTGTCGCCGCCGATTCCGCTGCTGCCGCGCATGGCCGCGCCCGCGCAAGCGGATGTTCCGCAGGCGGGCGCGGTGCGCATGGACCTGCCCGTCCTCAGGCGGCGGGCCTTGACCTTGCACGGACCGCTGCGTTCGATGGCGCTCATGCCTGGGCCCGTTCCCGCCGCCCGGTGGTCCCGTCTGGTCGTGGACGTTCAGCCCCAGTTGCGGCCCAGCCTGACCGCCAGCGCGCTCGTTGCCGAATTGCAAGGAGATATCTATGAACAGGAATAGCCGTGGCATTTCCAGCCGGTCGGCCCTCGGACGGCTTTTGCTCGGTATCGCGTTGGCCGCTGGCGCAGCGGCCTGCCGGGCCCACGCCGCTTCGCCCCAGACACCGGAACCGCAGCCCTGGCCGGAAACCGAGACCGTGCTCACCTTGCTGCGGGCGGATGCCGCTGCCGCCCTTGCGGATTGCAGGGTGCCCGGCATTTGCGCACCCGGACGCGAATTCACCGCATCGGCTGCGCCGTCGGCGCGAACGCGGGACGACATCCGGGTCGCTGCGATATTCGGCACGGCCAGGAGCCTGAACGCCGACGTCGTCGTCAACGGCGCGTTGCTGCGTTATCGCGCGGGCCGCGCCGATCCCGTCGCGGGCTCGGCCACGATGGACGCCTATCGCCTGTTGTCCATTGATGGGGCCTGCGTGCGCCTGCACCGCGAGGGCCGCGACCATACCGCCTGCCTCGACGCAGGAGGCACCCGGCCATGATCTCGTCCTCCTTGAGTGCGGAGCCGGCCGTGCGCCCGCCCGAACTTCAATCACCGGAAGACATCGCGCGTCTGGATCCGGCGTTCGTTCGCGCGCTGGGCCGCGAATTCGATCTGGCCTCGCTGGCCGGCCGGCTGTGCCCGGTACTGCTGGAAGGGGGCGTAGCCGCGATCTTCACCGTGAGGGAGTACACGGTGGGCGACCAGATCGATGAAGTCGAACGCATGGTGAAGGCAGCTGGCCACCGCATGGCGCAACCCTCCCGCTATGTGCTCTCCGCGCCGCTCCTGCTGATGATCGCCCGCGGCCAGTTCCAGGCTCCGGGCCCGGGGCGCTGGACCAGAACGAGACAGGCGGAACGCGTCTCGGCGCTGGCCGCGCTGTTCCTTGACATCGTGCGCTGGGGAGTGGCCCAAGGCGCCAGCGACGTACACATCAATGTGAACCAGCGGCGCGACGCCGGCCACGTCCGTTACACGATCCACGGCGAGTACATCGGCACGGAGCGGTTCACGGGCCTGTCCAGTTCCACGCTGCTGGAGGTGCTGGCCGTGGCCTGGATGGACGTGCGCGGCGGCAACGGCGCGGTGTTCGATCCCGCGCTGGAACAGCAGGGGCGCATTGCGCTTGACGTGGACGCCGTTCCCATCGTGCTGCGCTGGGCATCGCTGGGCGCCGATGCGGGGCCTTCCGTGTGCCTGCGAATCCTGCGGCTGGACGCGGCCGTCGACGGCGACCTGCTTGCGCTGGGCTACCTGCCGGGGCAGGCCGAGACCTTGCTCAGGGCGCGCGAGCGCGACGGCGGCGCCATCGTGCTGGCTGGCGTCGTCGGTTCGGGCAAGTCCACCACCATCGCCGCGTTGATGCGCGGCATCGCGCCCACCCGCAAGGTCATCACGCTGGAAGACCCGGTGGAATACCACATTGGCAATGCCCTGCAGAATACGCTGGCGGGTGCCTTGGCGGATTCCGCATGGCCCGCCCTGGATGCCAAGCTCAAGACCATCAAGCGATCGGCGATGAACGATCTGCTGATCGGCGAGATCCGGGATACCCATACCGGCCGCGCCTTCATGGATCTCGCCAGCTCGGGCGTCAGCCTGTATGCCACCACCCATTCAGGTTCGGCGGCCATGATTCCGGAGCGGCTGGCGTCGGATGCGATCGGCGTGTCGCGCGACTTCCTGGCGTCGCCCGGCATCCTGAAGCTGCTCGTCTACCAGACCTTGCTGCCACGGCTCTGCAATCGCTGCGCGCTGCCGGTGGACAGCCTTTGGAGCCAGGCCCAGAGGCATCGGTCGTCGGGCGCCACGCAGGACTGGCGGACGTGGGTGCGGGAAATGCAAAGGGCTTTCGAGCTCGATACCGATACGCTACGGGTCAGGAACGCAGCGGGATGCCCCGAATGCCGGCGTGCGCAATTGCCCGAGCTGAACGGCACGGTGGGCCGCTGCGTCGCCGCCGAAATGATCGAACCCGAACGCGCGCACGGATTTCTTGATTCGGTACGCAGGCGGGACAACCTGGGCTTGAAGAAGCAGGCCCAGGCGGCCGGCCCTGTAGCCTGGCGCGACGCGGCCACGGGCAGCGCGCGGGCGCTGGATTGCGCGCTGTACAAGGTCAGCCGCGGCGAAATCGATCCCCGGGCGCTCTTGCGCAGGTTCGACCTGCCCACGGCGCCGCCCGCCGGGGGCGTGGAACCGGCAGGGGGCGTGCATGGCTGATCCCACGCTGCGCCCATTCCCCTGGTCCCGCATCGCCGGCGCGGTTCCTCGTTCGCGGTTGGACGCGCTGCGCTTTCGCTCGCGCCGCGCGGACTACTACGAATATCTGGCCGACGTCGTCGAAGGCACGCAAGGGCGCAAGAGCCTGCGCGACATCTTCGACGACGACGCGCGCCGATACGGGCCGGATACCGTGCGCGGCCGCCTGTGCGGGCACTGGGCGTCGGCTTATCTCACTGCCGGCGGCGACTTGGGTGTTGCCTGGTCCGACACGCTGCCGTCCAGCGAATGCCAATTGCTCAGCTGCGTTCAGGAAGAGGGCGGGGACCTGGCCGCGGCACTGCGGGATCTGGCGCGCGCGGTCAGGCTGGCATCCGGCGCATGGAAGGCGCTGGTGTCGGCCGCCGCGACGGGCGTGGTGGCGGCAATGGTGGCTTTCGCGTTGCTTTGCGCCATTCCATTTTTCACCGTGCCGCGGCTGCAGCAGGTGTTTCAGGCGGTGCCCGCGGATGACTACGCGCCCCTGACGCGCGCGCTGTTCGCGCTGGCAAACGGCTTGCGGCAATGGCTCGCGCTATGGGTGGTCCTGCTTTTCGGTGCGGCCCTGCTGAGTCTGTGGTCCTTGGCGAACCTCACCGGAGACATCAGGGCGGTTCTGGATCGCTGGCTGCTTTGGCGGTTGTACCGGGATTTTCAGGCGATCCGCTTTCTTTCGTTGCTGGCCGTGCTCATCCGGCAGCACGGAGCGGCCGACACCCGCTTGCGGTACGCGCTGTCCGTGCAGGCCCGCGATGCGCAGCCCTGGCTGCATGCGCACCTGCAGGCCATGCTGAGCCGTATCGACGCCGGCGCGAGCGGTCCCGAGATATTCGGCACGGGACTGCTGGACCCCGAAACGTGGTGGTACATGGCCGACATGATGGATGCGCTAGGCGTGGAAACCGGCTTGGCTCGCGTGCGCCAGCGGGTCGAACTCCGGTTGCTGGATCGAGTGCGGCGGCAGGCGCTCGTGTTGCGCTGGTCGTTGCTGATCCTGTCCCTGGGAACCGTGCTGGGAATCACGCTCTGGCACTACGCGGTCATCGACGAGCTTCGTCAGGCACTGACCAACTTCTATGCCAGCCAATAGCCGGCCGGCCATCACGGCGCAGCCGCGCTGCGCCTTCATTCAAAAGAGGTAGCCATGCAAGGTCTTGATAGGTTCCGGTCCGGCGCGATGCGCCAACGGGGATTCTCGTTGATGGAGGTATCCATCGTCACCGCCATTGTCTTGTTGATCGCGATTGTCGGCATCCCGGCGATCGGCTCGTACGTCATTGAAAACAAGGTGCCCAAGGTGGGGGAAGAACTGCAGCGCTTCGTTGCCAGCATGAAAATCAATGCCCAGGGCGGCGGGGTCACGCCCTATACGGGGCTCGATACCGGCGCCCTGGCCAATGCGCTGCGCGATTCCACCGTGCTGGCCGTGCAGGGCTCGGGCACGACGGCCAGCGTTGCCCATGGCTTGGGTGGCAGTGGAACGGGCGGCAGCGGCACTGTCGGGGTCGAGCCTGTCGCCGTCGACGGCGCTGGCATGGGATCCGCGTTTACGCTCACGCTGACCAGCGTCAGCCACGCGGCCTGCCCCGCGCTCGCCTCGGTCCTGCAGCGGGTATCGGAGATCATTTCCATCACGGGAACCAGCGGCGCCAAGGTCGTCAAGGACACGATAGCCAAGCCCGGCGTGCCCTACCGCGCGGCGCAGGCGCAGGCCCAATGCAGCCAGGGCGACGTGAATACTTTCGTGTTCACCGCAAGATGAGCCGGCCTGACTGCGTGCCGGGCCGTCCCTTCCGCGCGGCCGCCGGCCAACGGCGGCAGGCGGGCTTCTCGTTGGCCGCCATGGCGCTGGCGCTGGCCATTGCCACCGCGGTCGCCATCTGGGCATCCAACGACGTGGTGCACCACATCGAGGCCGCCGCGGCCCGGTCGGCGGGCGTCTGGATGACCCAGGTCCGGGTGGCGGTAGCGGGCGTGCTGACGCGGCATTTCGACGTCATGGCCAAGGGCGAGGGGCCCGTCAACAGCCAAGGGCTTCCCTTGTTCGTGAACGCATTCCTGCCCACCCTGGCCGAATTGCGCAGCAACGGATACCTGCCCGGCGACTTTCCCAACCAGTCGGCCTTGGGCTTCGGCGCGGACATCAGGATTCTGCGGGCAACGGCGTGTCCCGGCGAGCCTTGCCGCATCGACGGCGTGGTCTATGCCGACAAGCCATTGCTTAAAAAAGGGACGCAGTTTCCCGATCACATTGCCATGGCGTCCGTCATCGAGGCCGCGGGCGGCTACGGCGGCGCGGTATGGCCCGAGGCGCCTGCGTTACTGCGCGGAGCCGCGTACAGCTTTCCCAATCCCCTGGGTGCCGGCGCGCCGACGTATGCGGCGGGAACCCTGGCGCTGTGGGCCGGCGCGGGGGCGGGTAGCGGCCAGCCGGATATGAATCGCTACGTGAAAATGCGGGACACACGGGACCCCGACCTCCAGGGTTCGCTCTCGGTCGCCGGCAACGTGCACGCGGGCGGCTATGTGACGGTAGGCGCCCGAGAGACGCCGGGCCATTACTGCGGCGTCACATCGGGCGCGCTGGCCAGTTCCGCCCAGGGCGAGCTGCTGGCTTGCCAATCGGGGGTCTGGGCTCAGGCAAGCGGCGGGTTTGGCGGCGCGTACAGCATGAATTACCCGCTGGGCTGTTCCCATTTCACGGGCGTTTCCACCGCGAACCCGCGCACCGGCCAGTGTTCCTGCCCCGACGGGTACGCCAGTGTCATCGTGTCCGCAGGGGGCAAATGGACAGAAACCGAGGGGTGGACCACCGGTTACGTCTGCGTGCGGTAGCCCCCGGGGCAGTTCCGGGGCGGCGCCCCTTTTCCGCGGTTTTCCGCCAACCCTCTATAATCAACGATTCGCCTAAATTCTGCTTCATCCACGATGAAATCCTCCGAGATTCGCCAGCAGTTTCTGCAATTCTTCAAGTCCAAGGGACACACCATTGTTCCTTCGTCCTCGCTCGTCCCGGGCAACGACCCGACCTTGCTTTTCACCAATTCGGGCATGGTCCAGTTCAAGGACGTCTTCACGGGCAAGGAGTCGCGGTCGTATACGCGTGCCACCTCGTCGCAGCGCAGCGTGCGCGCCGGGGGCAAGCACAATGACCTGGAGAACGTGGGCTACACCGCCCGCCACCATACGTTCTTTGAAATGCTGGGCAATTTCAGCTTTGGCGACTACTTCAAGCGCGACGCCATCCAGTACGCCTGGGAATTGCTGACGCAGGTCTACAAGCTGCCCGCCGAAAAGCTCTGGGTCACCGTGTACCAGGAAGACGACGAGGCCTATGACATCTGGGCCAAGGAAGTCGGCGTGCCGGCCGAGCGCATCATCCGCATCGGCGACAACAAGGGCGCGCGCTACGCCTCCGACAACTTCTGGCAGATGGCCGACACCGGCCCCTGCGGTCCGTGCTCGGAAATCTTCTTCGACCACGGCCCCGAGATCTGGGGCGGCCCCCCGGGCTCGCCCGAAGAAGACGGCGACCGCTACATCGAGATCTGGAATCTGGTGTTCATGCAGTTCGAACGCGATGCGGCCGGCAACATGCCGCGCCTTCCGCGTCCCTGTGTGGATACCGGCATGGGCCTGGAACGCATCGCCGCCGTCCTGCAGGGCGTGCACTCCAATTACGAAATCGATCTCTTCCAGCACCTGATCACCGCCGCCGCGCGCGAAACGGGCATCAAGGACCTGGAAGACAACTCGCTCAAGGTCATCGCGGACCACATCCGCGCCTGCTCCTTCCTGATCGTCGACGGCGTGATCCCCAGCAACGAAGGCCGCGGCTATGTGCTGCGCCGTATCGTGCGCCGCGCGCTGCGCCATGGCTACAAGCTGGGCCAGACCAAGCCGTTCTTCCATCGCCTGGTGCCGGACCTCGTCGCCGAAATGGGCGAAGCCTATCCGGAACTGGCCGCCACGGCCGACCGCGTGGCCCAGGTGCTCAAGCAGGAAGAAGAGCGCTTCGGCGAAACCCTCGAGCACGGCATGCGCATCCTGGACACGGCCCTGGCCAATGTGCCCAAGGGCGGCGTGCTGGACGGCACCACGCTGTTCACCCTGTACGACACCTACGGTTTCCCCGTGGATCTCACCGCCGACATCTGCCGCGAGCGCGAAGTTGAAGTCGATATGGCTGGCTTCGAGGTCGCCATGGAGCGCCAACGCGACCAGGCCCGCGCCGCCGGCAAGTTCAAGATGGCCGAAGGCCTGAGCTACGAAGGCGCCGACACGCGCTTCGAAGGCTACGAAAAGCTGGAGCTGGACAACGTCAAGGTCACGGCGCTGTACGTCGACGGCACCCAGGTCCAGGAAGTGAAGGCCGGCCAGAGCGCCGTGGTCGTGCTGGATGCCACCCCGTTCTACGCGGAATCGGGCGGCCAGGTGGGTGATACCGGCCTGCTGGAAGCCGACGGCGTGCGCTTTGCCGTCGCCGACACCCTGAAGATCCAGGCCGGCGTGTTCGGCCACCACGGCGTCCTCGAATCCGGTTCGCTGTCGGTCGGCGACACCCTGCTGGCCCGCGTGGACGCGGTCCGCCGCGCCCGCACGGTCCGCAACCACTCCGCCACTCACCTGATGCACAAGGCGCTGCGCCAGGTGCTGGGCGCGCATGTGCAGCAGCGCGGCTCGCTGGTGGACCCCGACAAGACCCGTTTCGACTTCGCGCAGGACGCGCCGCTGACCGCGGAGCAGATCGCCCGCGTCGAGGCCATCGTCAACGCCGAGGTGCTGGCCAATCACCCCACGGTGGCCCAGGTCATGGCCTACGATGACGCCGTCAAGGGCGGCGCCATGGCGCTGTTCGGTGAAAAATACGGCGATACGGTGCGCGTGCTGGACATCGGTTTCTCGCGCGAACTCTGCGGCGGCACGCACGTCAGCCGCACGGGCGATATCGGCCTGTTCAAGATCGTTTCCGAGGGCGGCGTGGCCGCGGGTGTCCGCCGCATCGAAGCCATCACCGGCGACAACGCGCTGGCCTGGGTGCAGAACCAGAACGCCTTGCTGACCCAGGTCGCGGGCATGCTGCGCAGCACGCCGGCGGATTTGCCCGTCCGCATCGCGCAGGTCCAGGATCAGGTCAAGGCGCTCGAGAAAGAACTGGAACAATCGCGCAACAAGCTGGCTGCCAGCGCCGGCAATGATCTGGCTTCCAGCGCCGCCGTTGAGGTCAAGGGCATCAAGGTCCTGGCCGCCAGCATCGTCGACGTGGATCCCAAGGCGCTGCGCGGCATGGTCGACAACCTGAAGGACCGCCTGAAGCCGGCCGTGGTGCTGTTGGCTACCGGCTCCGCCGACGGCAAGATCAGCGTGGTGGGCGGCGTGACCGCCGACCTGACCGACCGCATCAAGGCCGGCGATCTGGTCGGCTTTGTCGCCAGCCAGGTAGGAGGCAAGGGGGGCGGCCGCCCTGATATGGCCATGGGCGGCGGCACGGACCTCGCGGCATTGCCCGCGGCGATCGCCGGCGTGCAGAAATGGGTGGACGAGCGTCTCTGATGAGCGGCGTGGATGCCAACCTGGATGCCGGCGCCCAGGCGCCGGCCTTCGAGCATCAGGTCGATGCCACTGGGCTGACCTGTCCCTTGCCTATCCTGCGGGCCAAGAAGGCACTGGCGCAGATGGAAAGCGGTCAGGTGTTGCGCGTCATCACCACCGACCGCACCGCCATCCGCGACTTCCAGGCCTTCGCGCGCCAAACCGGCAACGTGTTGGTCGCGCAGCAGGAGGCCGAAGGCCATTGCGTGCATTTCCTGCGCCGCCGCTAAGTCTGCTGCAGTCCGACTCAGGCAAAAAGGCCCGCGCACAGCGGGCCTTTTTTTCGTAAACCGCCGATGTTTACCGGTGAATGGCCGCCGCAACCGCCTGCGTGATCGTGAAGTCCACCAGATCGCCTTCCTTCAGTTGCTGCAGCTTCTCGCGCAGCGCGGGGTCCCGAACCTGGATGGTGCGCCTGCCGCCTTGCGGACCCTTCAGTATCACCAGGTTCGCGCTTCTGTTGATGTGCCAGATCTCGGCGGTGATCGTGGTTTGACGGCCAACGGCTCCTCCGGGCCGGGCTCCCTTGGCGCTGCGGGTGGCCGCGGTTTCAGTCACGACTTCGGGCGCGCCCGAGCCGGCGGGGCGCACATCCACCGCGACCGACTCGTAATAGTCGAGTGTCAGCGTATCGCCGGGCTTGATCTGCTGAAAGTTGCGGATGTCCGGCCCCGCGACGACGTCCATCGAGTTGCCATTCGGGCCTCGCAGCGTGATCGTGCGGGTGGCCTGGTCCACCGCCGTGACCTGGCCCGAAGCGGTCGTCAGTGCCGCGCCGATCACTCGCGCGGACGCGGCCATCGGCATCGCCAGTGTTCCCGCCAGCACTCCAGCCAAAGCCAGGCGTGCGACGGGAGCGAAGACTGATTTTTGTTTCTTCATGGTGATGCACCCTCCAGGTAGAGGAAGTTTTGGGGGAAAACGCGGGAAAAGAAGGACCGATGCCTCGGGCCACACGGGCGCCGGGACGGGACGACTTGAAGAAAAGGCGATGCCGGCGCCGCTGGGGCGCATGCTGGCGGGGTAAGGCGTGGAGTTATTGCGTAGAACGACATAAAACCGATCTCTCCAATCGGGCTGTTCTTCAGACGCACCAACCGCTCAAACGCATTAAAAGTAGCGATTACGCAGCCGCAAGTGCCGCTAGGCGGCTACACTTCGGGCTGCGGCGGGCCATGGCCCGTGTTTGTAGAATACCCGGATGCGGGTGTTTTAGGATACAAATCGCGCCGCCTCACACATTTCAGCACTCTCATTTGCCAGCAGGCTTGTTTAAGTGCTAGAATTTCCCGTTTTTCACAACTAATTCAAGGGATTACCTATGGTGGTGATTCGCCTGGCCCGCGGTGGGTCCAAGAAGCGTCCGTTTTACAACCTGGTGGCCACCGATTCGCGTAACCGTCGCGACGGCCGCTTCATCGAGCGCGTGGGTTTCTACAACCCCGTAGCTAGCGAAGGCACGGAAAACCTGCGCATTGCGCTGGACCGCGTGCAATACTGGACTGGCACCGGCGCGCAACTGTCGCCCGCTGTCGAGCGTCTGGTCAAAGACTACTCGGCCAAGGTTTCCGCCGCGGCTTGATTGCCCGCGTCGCAAAGCCTGAGCTGCTAGTTTTTCTACGCTTAAAAGCTGCCGTTCATTGCTTTATAGCTACCAAGAACACTAACAAGAGCACGATACATGTCTGATGCCGCAACCTCCAACGCGGCGCCTACGGATTTGATCGAGCTGGGCCGCATCACTGCAGCCTACGGTGTGAAAGGCTGGGTTAAGGTGCAGCCACATTCGGCCAATGCCGAAGTGCTGCTCTCAGCGTCTCAATGGTGGTTGACTCGCCCTGTGCCTGAATTGGCGCGGGGCGCTGTCGCGTCTGCGCCTGTCGCATTCAAGATCGTGCAAGTCCGTTCGCAGGGCGCCACCGTGGTGGCGCAACTGAAGGGCATTGCGGATCGCGACCAGGCCGAAGCGCTGCGCGGTTATTCCGTGCAGGCGCCGCGCGGTTCTTTTCCCGCGCCCCAGGAAGACGAATACTACTGGGTCGATCTTATCGGTTGTGCGCTGTACACCAGCGCCAACGGAGAACCCGCGCTGATAGGCGTGGTTGGCGAAGTCCTCGATAACGGCGCTCACGCCGTCTTGAAGATTTTGTGCCAGAAGGCGGGGGACCAAGGTCCCGAGCCCATCCTGGACGCCAAAGGCCGACCCGCCGAAATGCTCGTTCCGTTTGTACGCGCGCACATCCACGCCGTCGATTTGGCTGCCCGCCGCATCGACAGCGACTGGCCCGCGGATCTCTGATGCGATTTGACGTCGTTACGCTCTTTCCCGAGATGTTCGGGGTAGTGCGCGACCTGGGCGTCACCGGCCGGGCTCACGCCCAGGGCCGGTGGTCCCTGCACGCCTGGAATCCCCGCGATTTCACGCAGGACGTGCATCGCACGGTGGACGACCGTCCCTACGGCGGCGGCCCCGGAATGGTGATGATGGCGGCCCCCCTCGAGGCCGCCGTCAATGCCGCCCAGGCAGCGCGTGCCGCGCAAGGGCTGGGCCGCGCACCCGTGGCGCTGCTGGCCCCCGTAGGCCAGCGCTACGACCAGGCCGGCGCTGAAACGCTGGCCGCGAGCGAGGGCATCATCCTCATTTGCGGCCGTTACGAAGGCGTGGACCAGCGCTTCATCGAGCGCTGCGTCACGCATGAAATCTCGCTGGGCGACTTCGTGCTGTCCGGCGGAGAAATCGCTGCGCTGGCGGTAATCGATGCCGCCGTGCGCCTGTTGCCCGGCGTGCTCAACGACGGCGATTCCGCCTTGCAGGATTCGTTCAACGAGACCTTGTCCGGCCTGTTGGACAGCCCGCACTACACCCGCCCAGAGGTGTACGAAGGCGCGTCCGTGCCCGCTCCCTTGCTGAGCGGACATCACGCCAATATCGCCCGCTGGCGGCGCGAGCGTTCGCTGGCGCTGACCGCCACGCGGCGGCCCGAACTGATCGAAGCCGCCCGCGCCCAGGGTTGGCTGAGCAAACTGGATGAACGTTACCTGGCGGAATTGACTGGCATCGACGTGCCGGGGACCAAGACGCCTTCACATCGCCGAAAGCCCCGGAAAACGGTTTCCGGCGACGTGCCCCCGGTCGCGCCCGGCACGCCCGAGACATCCGATCCGTCCTGACGCGCCCCGCGTGTCTACGCCCATCCGTCACGATATTCACGCCCGCAACCGCTAGGGATGTTCCTAGGTTGTGGGCGATTTTGCGGCTCCTTAGTATTGAAAATTACATGAAAATGAAATTTTCACATGAGCCAATCCGCCGCCGAACGCCGTGCCAGCTTGCCTCCGACAACCCTGCCCGGGCGTCCCGAGTCCGCGGTTGATCTCTGGCTGGGCCAGCAACTGCGCCAGTTGCGCAAGCAGCATGGTCGGTCGCTTGCCGACGTGGCCCGCGCCTGCGGCATGTCGCTGGGCCTGCTTAGCCAGATCGAGCGCGGCCTGAGCTCCGCCTCCGTGAAAGTGCTGCAGCTGCTGGCCCGTGAATTCGGCGTTTCGGTCAATTCGCTGCTGCGCAATGCCGAACACACCGAGGGCGAGGACGACGGACGCGTGGCCCGCGCGGGAACGCACCGGCACATCGACTTGCAGGAAAAGGGCATCCGCAAAGAGATGTACACGCCGCCTGCGTGCCGCAGCATGGATCTGTGCCGGGCCTCCATCGAACCCGGCGGTTCAACCGGCAACGAGCTGTTCGTCACGGGGCAAGGCGAGCAGATCGGCTTGGTGCTCAAGGGTTCGCTGGAGCTTTGGGTGGGCGATCGCGTCATCCTCCTCAAGGAAGGCGACAGTTTTTGTTATGCCAGCAGCACACCGCGCCGCTGGCGCAATCCCGGATCTCAGACGACAGAGGTCATCTGGGCCATCTCGAATATCAATCAAGCCTTGGGGGACGACTCGCAACAAGCGCCATGAGCGCGCAGCACCTAATGCGGCGGATTGACGCTGGGGATCATTCCGCCACCGGACGCGCGCAGCGCCGCCCGGATTTCCTTGCCACGATGAGGATATGTCATGAAATTCAAGACTCTTGTTGTCTCTGTATTCGCAGCATTGTCCATGGCCGCGGGCGCGCAAGCCCAGACGGTGCTCAAGGTGGGATCCACGCCCACCGGCAGTCCGTTCACGTTTCTCGACACCAAGACCAACAGCATCGAAGGGGTGATGGTCGACATCGTGAAGGCGGTCGGCAAAGAGGCCGGGTTCGCGGTGCAGATCGAGCCCATGGCGTTTTCGGCGCTCATCGGCTCGTTGACGTCCAAGCGCATCGACATCGTGTCGGCAGCCATGTTCATCACCCCGCAACGCCAGCAGGTCGTGAGCTTTTCCGAGCCGGTCTACCGCTACGGTGAAGGGTTGATGGTGCTGAAAACCGACAACAAGGAATACAAGTCGTTTGCGGACATGAAAGGCATGACGGTCGGCGTGCAGGTCGGCACCGCGTTCGTCGAGCCGATTCAGAAAAGCGGCGTCTTCAAGGAAGTGAAGCTCTACGACAATCCCCCCGACATGATGCGAGACGCCAACGCCGGCCGCATCCAGGGCGGCTTCATGGACTTTCCCATCGCCACCTACATCCTGACGCAGGGAAACTACCCCAACCTGAAGATGGCGCAGGCCTATCAGCCCACCATCATGGGCAGCCTGGGTCTGGCTACGCGGAAGGAAGACACGGAATTGCTGGAACGCATCAACAAGGCGCTGGCCAAGCTGAAGGCCGATGGCGCCATCGATGCCATTCTGAAGAAGTGGGGCCTGGGCGGCGCATGACGCCCGCCTGACCGCGCATTAACCAAGCCATTGCACAGGCTCCGTCGGCGTGTTCGCGCACGCCGGCGGACGGGGCGCATCGCGCGCTCCCGCAGGCTGTCTAGTCGGGGTGGGTCGAGTCATGATGGAATTCTTCAAAGACGCGGCAGAGTTCATGCCGATCCTGCTGGAAGGCGCAAAGCTCACGATCCTGGTCACGCTGGGTTCGCTCGCGCTGTCCACGGTATTGGGGCTCGTGTGGGCGCTGATGCGGGTCTCGGGCAACAAATACCTGTCCAGTTTCAGCGGCGGCGTGATCAACCTGCTGCGCGGCATACCCATCATCGTGCTGCTGTTCTACATCTACTTCGTGATGCCTGACATGGGGGTGTCGCTGAGCGCGGTGCAGGCCGCGATCATCGGCCTGGGGGTGGCATATTCCGCCTATCAGGCCGAAAATTTCCGTGCAGGCATACAGGCCATCGACCGCGGGCAGATCGAAGCCGCCCTGGCGATGGGCATGAGCTGGAGCCTCACCATGCGGCGCGTGGTGCTGCCGCAGGCGGTGAAGATCGTGCTGCCGCCGTACGGCAACATCATGATCATGATGCTCAAGGATTCCTCGCAGGCCTCCACGATCACGGTGGCGGAACTGGCGTTGCAGGGCAAGCTGATCGCCGTCTCCACGTTCAAGAACGCCACCGTATTTTCGCTGGTGGCGCTGATGTACCTGGTGATGTGCGTGCCGCTGATTCTGCTGGTCCGGCATCTGGAAAAAAGGAGTGCCACCAAATGATCGAACTGCGTGGAGTCCGCAAGAGTTTCGGTCCGCTCGAGGTGCTCAAGGGCATCGACGCCGAGGTCGCCCAGGGCGAAGTGGTCTGCGTGGTCGGCCCGTCCGGGTCGGGCAAGTCAACCATCCTGCGGTGCATCAATGGATTGGAGCGCTACAACGCCGGCCGCATCACCGTGGACGGACAACTCGTGGATTGCGATGCGCCCTCCATCGTGTCGATCCGCACGCAGGTTGCAATGGTGTTCCAGCGCTTCAATCTGTTTCCGCACCGTACGGCGCTGGAGAACGTCATCGAAGGGCCGATCTTCGTGAAAAAGGAACCGCGCGCCCAGGCGCTGGAGCGCGGCCGCGAGCTCCTGGCCAGCGTGGGCCTTGCTGACAAGGAGGACGCCCATCCGAATCAGTTGTCGGGCGGCCAGCAGCAGCGCGTGGCCATTGCGCGCGCGCTGGCGATGCAGCCCAAGGCCATTTTGTTCGACGAGCCGACGTCCGCGCTGGATCCGGAGCTGGTCGGCGATGTGCTGGGCGTCATGCGCAAGCTGGCCGAGGCCGGCATGACGATGGTCGTCGTGACGCACGAAATGAGTTTCGCGCGCGAGGTCGCGGACCGTGTCATGTTCTTCGATGGCGGCGTCATGGTGGAGCAGGGCGGCGCCCGTGAAGTGCTGAATCATCCGCAGCATCCCCGTACGCAGGATTTCCTGCGCCGCGTGCTGCATCCCATGTAAGGAATCATCATGCCGCAAGCGCCGTTTCCCCTTTCCCCGTCCTTGTGGGCAGCGACCGCCGCGGCGCCACCGCCCACGGAACCCCTGGCCGCCTCCAGTCAGGCGGACGTGCTGGTGATTGGCGGAGGCTATGCCGGCCTGAGCACTGCGCTGCATCTTGCCGAACGGGGCGTGAAGGCGGTGTTGCTGGAAGCGCGCGAGATCGGATTCGGCGGATCGGGGCGCAATGGCGGACAGGTCATTCCTGGCCTGAAGTATGACCCCGATGCGTTGATCTCCATGTTCGGTCCCGAACGCGGCGAGAGGCTGCTGCGGTTCGCCGGCGCCACGGCGGACTCGGTGTTCGACCTGATCGAGCGGCACGCCATGGACGTGCCGCGTGTGCGCAATGGCTGGATCCAGGGGGCGCACAATCCCGAAGCCCTGCGCGTGGCGCACGAGCGCGCCGCGCAGTGGGCGCGGCATGGCGCGGATGCCCAGCCTTTAGACCGTGCGCAGGTGTCCCATCTGATCGGCGCGGACAAATACCTGGGCGGCTGGCTCGACAAGCGGGCGGGCGCCGTACAGCCGCTGAGCTATGCGCGCGGCCTGGCGCGCGCCGCGTTGAACGCGGGCGCCTTTCTTCATACGGACACCCCCGTCACCGGCCTCAAGCGAGAGGGCGGCAAATGGACGGCTTCCACTGCCCGGGGGCCCACCATCACGGCCGACCGCGTCGTGATGTGCACCAATGCCTACGGAGGCGATCTGTGGCCGGGCTTGAAGCCGTCGATCATCGACGCCAATACGTTCCAGGTCGCGACCACGCCATTGCCCGAAAACATCAGGGCCGGCATATTTCCAGAGGGGCATGTCTCGTCCGACACCCGCAACCTGCTGCTGTACTTCCGCCTGGACCACCAGGGCAGGCTGTTGATGGGCGGACGCGGTCCTTTCCGCGAGCCCAGGGGGCCCGGGGATTGGGCGCACCTCGAGCGCGTGATGCTGAAGATGTTCCCGCAGGTGGCGGGGACGCCGTTCGAATTCCGTTGGTGCGGCCGCGTCGCCATCACGCGCGACTATCTGCCGCATTTGCACGAGCCGGAACCGGGGTTGCTGGTGGACATTGGCTGCCAGGGGCGTGGCGTGGGCCTGCAGACCAGCATGGGCCGCGCCCTGGCAGAGTACGTGGCGACGGGCGATGCCAATGCGCTGCCGGTTCCTTTGTCGCCCGTGGTGCCGTTTCCGCTTTACGGCCTGCGGCGGCTCTACGTCAATGCCGTGGTGACGTGGTATCGGATGACCGACGGCGGCGTCTGAGCGCTGCCGTGTTGCCGTAAAAAAACCCCGGAAACCATCTCCGGGGTTGTCCTTTCAGCGTGTTGACGCCGCGGTTCAGTCGCCCAGCTTGGCGCGCTGCTCCTGCACCTTTTGCAGCGTCTCGCCGAACTGCGCCATGCGCGCCTTCTCTTGCTCGACCACGGCCGCCGGGGCGCGTTCCACGAAGCTGGCGTTGGACAGCTTGCCGTTGGCCTTGGCGATCTCGCCGGCAAGGCGCGCGATTTCCTTGTCCAGACGCACGCGTTCCGCCGCCACGTCGATTTCGACGTGCAGCATCAGGCGGCTGGAACCGACGACCTGGACCGGGGCGCCCGCGTCCGGCAGGGCGTCCAGCACCTCGACCTGGCTCAGCTTGGCCAGCGCGGCCAGGTAGGGCGCATTGCGGGTCAGCTTGGGCGCATCGCCCTGGGCGCACAGCGGCACCTTCAGGGCGGGCGACAAGCTCATTTCCCCGCGCAGCGCGCGCACCGCTTCAATCTGCGCTTTCAGTTCGGCCACGTCGGCTTCGGCCGCGGTGTCCACGGCTGCCGGATTCGCCTGCGGGAAGGGCTGGACGCTGACGCTGTCCGCAACCCCTTCCTTGCGCTTGCCGGCCACCACCGAGACCTTCTGCCAGAGTTCTTCCGTAATGAACGGAATGATGGGATGCGCCAGGCGCAACACGCATTCCAGGACGCGGATCAGCGTGCGGCGGGTGCCCAATTGCTGGGCCGGCGTGCCGGACTGGATCTGCACCTTGGCGAGTTCCAGGTACCAGTCGCAGTATTCATCCCACACGTAGCGGTAGAGCGCGTTGGCGATGTTGTCGAAGCGGTAATCGGCAAAGCCGCGCGCGACGTCGGCTTCCAGTGTCTGCATCTGGCTGACGATCCAGCGGTCCACGAAGGACAGTTCGCCGGCGTCCGAACCGGTCAGATCGTGGCCTTCGGTGTTCATCAGTACGAAGCGCGTGGCGTTCCACAGCTTGTTGCAGAAATTGCGGTAGCCCTCGCAACGCTTCAGGTCGAAATTGATGTTGCGGCCAAGCGTGGCGTAGGCGGCCATCGTGAAGCGCAGCGCGTCGGTGCCGAACGCGGGGATGCCATCCGGATACTGGCGGCGGGTGGCCTTTTCGATCGCGCCGGCCTGCTTCGGGTTCATGAGGCCGTACGTGCGCTTGACGACCAGCCCGTCCAGGTCGATGCCGTCGATCAGGTCCACCGGGTCCAGCGTATTGCCCTTGGACTTGCTCATCTTCTGGCCGTCCGCGTCGCGGATGAGGCCGTGCACATAGACGTGCTTGAACGGGATCTGGCCGGTCAGGTGGGTGGTCAGCATGACCATGCGCGCCACCCAGAAGAAGATGATGTCAAAGCCCGTCACCAGCACGCTCGAAGGCAGGTAGCGCTGCAGGTCCGGCGTGTTCTCCGGCCAGCCCAGCGTCGTGAAGGGCACCAGACCCGACGAGAACCAGGTGTCCAGCACGTCCGGGTCGCGCTTCAGTTCGCCCGTGACGCCGGCGGCGCGCGCCTGCTCGATGGCGCCCGCTTCGTCGTGCGCCACGAAGACCTGGCCGTCTTCCGAATACCAGGCCGGGATCTGGTGGCCCCACCAGAGCTGGCGCGAGATGCACCAGTCCTGGATGTTGTTCAGCCACTGGTTGTAGATGGTGGTCCAGTTGTCGGGATAGAACTGGATGCGGCCGTCGGCCACCACTTCCAGGGCCACCTCGGTGATGCTCTTGCCGGGGTTCAGCGTGCCTTCCGGAGCGGGCTTGCTCATGGCCACGAACCACTGGTCGGTCAGCATGGGCTCCAGGACGACGCCGGTGCGGTCGCCCTTGGGCTGCATCATTTTGTGCGGTTCGATCTTGACCAGATAGCCTTCGGCTTCCAGTTGCGCGACGACCGCCTTGCGGGCCACGTAGCGTTCCATGCCCTGGAATTGCTCGGGACCGTTTTCGTTGATGTGCGCGTCCAGCGTGAAGATCACGATCAGGGGCAGATCGTGGCGCATGGCGCAGGCATAGTCGTTGAAATCGTGCGCGCCGGTGATTTTCACGCAGCCGGTGCCGAATTCAGGATCGACGAAGTCGTCGGCGATGATGGGAATGTTGCGGTCGCACAGCGGCAGTTCCACTTGCTTGCCGACCAGGTGCTTGTAGCGGGGATCGTCGGGGTGGACGCACAGCGCGCCGTCGGCCAGCATGGTTTCCGGGCGCGTGGTGGCGATGGTCATGCCGCGCAGCGTGACACTCTGGCCATCCTTGTCGACGATGGTCTGGGGTCCGTCGACGAAGGGGTAGAGGATGTGCCACATGTGGCCATCGGTCTCTTCGGACTGGACTTCCAGGTCGGAAACCGCCGTCAGCAGCTTGGGATCCCAGTTGACCAGGCGCTTTCCGCGATAGATCAGTCCCTGTTTATGCAGGCGCACGAAGGTCTCCACCACGCCGCGCGACATGCGGTCGTCCATGGTGAAGTATTCGCGCGGCCAGTCGGCCGACGCGCCCAGGCGGCGGACCTGCCCGGTGATGGCGCTGCCGGACTTTTCCTTCCATTCCCACACCTTTTCCACGAATTTCTCGCGGCCCAGGTCATGGCGGGTGATCTTTTCGGCGTCCAGTTGCCGTTCAACGACGATCTGCGTGGCGATGCCGGCGTGGTCGGTGCCCGGGATGAAGACGGTGTCGTCGCCCGACATCCGGTGGTAGCGCACCAGGCCGTCCATGATGGTCTGGTTGAACGCATGGCCCATGTGCAGCGTGCCCGTCACGTTGGGCGGCGGGAACTGGATCACATAGGGCTGGCTTTCCGTCCCCTTTTTTACGTGCTGGCCTGCCGTGAAGTACCCGCGCTGTTCCCATTCGGTATACCAGCGGGATTCCAGCTCGGAAGGTTCGAAGCTCTTGGAGAGTTCCTGGGTGTCGCTCGCGGCATTCGCGGCGTTCGGGGGAGCAGCTTGAGTCATTACAGGGTTCCGGCAGACAGGGGCGCCCGGACTAGGGTTACGGGCAGCAAACCGCTCATTTTAAGATGTATTGCGGTCTTCTCAGCGTGTTAGAATACCGGGTTACTGTAAACCTTTTAGAAGTCCCTGAATTCATTGAGGATTCCTCAGGAAATGCGCGCGATCAGCCCGCTTTTCGGAAACCCGTGGAACCTTGGGGCGCGTCCGACAGGTGGGCAGTGCCGAATCCCTGCCTTGGCCATGTGGTTCAGGACGGCCCGAGACATCCATTCGTTTCGGACCGCCTGTGCGCCAACAGCGCGATGACGCTTCAAGGGTGACACCAAAAAGCGCAGAGCCACGCCAGGCAATTAATCAGAAACCAGTCAGAAACCAGTTTTTGGAGTCCTTATGTCCATTCAACGCACCCTCTCGATCATCAAGCCCGACGCCGTCGCCAAGAACGTGATCGGCCAGATCGTCGGCCGTTTCGAGCAAGCCGGCCTGAAGGTCATCGCCGCCCGCCTGGCCCAACTGTCGCGCGCCGACGCCGAGCGCTTCTACGCCGTGCACAAGGAACGTCCCTTCTTCAAGGACCTGGTCGATTTCATGATCTCGGGCCCGGTCTTCGTGCAAGTGCTGGAAGGTGAAGACGCCATCCTGAAGAACCGCGACCTGATGGGCGCCACGGACCCGAAGAAGGCTGCTGCCGGCACCATCCGCGCCGACTTCGCCGACAGCATCGACGCCAACGCCGTCCACGGCTCCGACGCTCCGGAAACGGCCGCTGTCGAAATCGCGTTCTTCTTCCCCGAAATCAACATTCACAGCCGTTGATTTTCGCGGAACAATTGTTCAAAGCTTTTTAGTTTTACCCAGGTCATGGAATCCGTCGAACGAATCAATCTGCTGGGGCTGGATGGCTCCGCCCTGTCCGAACTTGTCGGGCAGTGGGGCGGCAAGCCGTTTCGCGCCCGTCAGTTGCAGCGCTGGATGCACCAGCGCGGCGCCGATTCGTTCGACGCCATGACCGACCTGGCCCGCGAATTCCGCGGCCAGCTCGCGACGCACTGCCGCATCGAGGCTTTGCCCGTCAATATCGAGCAGCGCTCGACCGACGGCACCCGCAAGTGGCTGTTCGACGTGGGGCAGGGCAATGCCATCGAGACCGTCTTCATCCCCGAAGACGACCGCGGCACGCTGTGCATTTCCAGCCAGGCCGGATGCGTGGTGAACTGCCGCTTCTGCTCGACCGGGCACCAGGGCTTCAACCGCAATCTGAAGACCAGCGAGATCATCGGCCAGCTATGGTGGGCCAAGCGCGTGCTGGAGGCCGATATCGGCACCGCCCGCCTGGCAAGCGCCCGCGCCACCGAAGATACGCGCGTCATCAGCAACGTCGTCATGATGGGCATGGGCGAACCCCTGCTCAACTACGACCAGGTCCTGCCGGCCTTGCGCCTGATGCTGGACGACAATGCCTACGGCTTGTCGCGCCGCCGCGTGACGGTGTCAACGTCCGGGGTGGTGCCCATGATGGACCGCCTGTCGCAAGACTGTCCCGTGGCGCTGGCCGTATCGCTGCACGCGCCGAACGACGCGCTGCGCGACGATCTGGTGCCGCTGAACAAGAAGTACCCGCTGAAGGAGTTGCTGGCCGCTTGCGAACGCTATCTGGCGTTCGCGCCTCGCGACTTCATCACATTTGAATACTGCATGCTGGACGGCATCAACGATACCGACCAGCACGCCAAGGAACTGATCCAAATTGCACGCCAGCTACGCTGCAAGCTCAATCTGATCCCGTTCAATCCCTTCCCCGAGTCCGGCCTGAAGCGCTCGAACTCGGCGCGCGTGAAAGTGTTTGCCCAGCGTCTGATGGACGCCGGCATCATCACGACCGTCCGCAAGACCCGGGGTGACGATATCGATGCGGCTTGTGGCCAACTGGCCGGAGAGGTGCGGGATCGTACTCGGATCACCGAGCGCAATGCCGCACAGCGCCAGACCATACCAATTAAACAGGTGCATGCATGACGCAGGATTTCGCTTCTGCAGTTTCCGACACGTCCGCAGGCGCTGCGGGCAGCGTGGGCTCGGCATTGCGCGCGTTGCGCCAGTCCAAGGGCTGGTCGCTCGACGAAGTGTCCAGCCGCATCAAGTTTTCCACGAAGCAGATCGAAGCCCTTGAAAACGAACAGTGGGCGGACCTGCCCACCGGCGTTTCGCTGCGCGGCCTGGTCCGCAACTACGCGCGGCTGCTGGGCGCGGATTCGCAGGCCATCGTCGATTCGCTGGATCCCAAGGCTCGCGTCACCGGCCCGGTCAAGCTCAGTCCGGGCGCGCTGCATTCGGCGCATTCCATCCCGCAATCCAGCGCGGACGACGAGCGTTCGTCTTCCACGTCCTGGGGCTGGCTCATCGCCATCGTGCTGGTGCTGGCCGCCGGCGTGGCGTATGCCTTCTGGCAAGGCTGGTTGCCGCAGCAATGGCTGCCGTCCGACTGGCTGCCGAAGCCGACCAAGTAACCCGGTTCCACCCGATGGAAGATTCTTCTCTGCCTTGCCAGGATGCGCCGCCTCCCTCCGTGGGAGCTGCGGCCCGCCGCGCCACGCGTTCGGTTGCGGTGAAGTGGGGCGATCGCGTCGTGACGGTGGGCGGAGATGCGCCGGTCGTGGTCCAGTCCATGACCAACACCGACACCGCGGACGCCATCGCCACCGCGATCCAGGTCAAGGAGCTGGCGCAGGCCGGCTCCGAACTCGTGCGGATCACGGTGAACACGCCCGAGGCGGCTCGCGAAGTTGTCGCCATCCGCGAACAGCTCGACCGCATGGGCGTCAACGTGCCGCTGGTGGGAGACTTCCACTACAACGGCCACAAGCTCCTGACGCAGTTTCCCGAGTGCGCGCAGGCCCTGTCCAAGTACCGGATCAATCCGGGCAACATGGGCGGCGGCAAGCGGCGCGACGACAATTTCGCGCAGATGATCGACGTGGCTTGCCGCTACGACAAGCCGGTGCGCATCGGCGTGAACTGGGGCAGCCTGGATCACGAACTGATGGCGCGCAAGATGGACGAAAACAGCCGCCGCGCCGACCCCTGGGAGGCCCAGGCCGTCATGCGCGACGCGCTGGTGGTGTCTGCCATCACGAACGCCCAGCGCGCCGAGGAACTCGGCCTGCGGCGCGACGCCATCATCCTGTCGTGCAAGGTCAGTCACGTGCAGGACTTGATCGCCGTCTACCAGGATCTGTCCGCCCGTTGCGACTATCCCCTGCACCTCGGGCTCACCGAAGCCGGCATGGGCAGCAAGGGCATCGTGGCGTCCACCGCCGCGCTGGCCGTGCTGCTGCAGAAGGGTATCGGCGACACCATCCGCATTTCGCTCACCCCGGAACCGGGCGGCGACCGCAGCCGCGAAGCGATCGTCGCGCAGGAAATCCTGCAGACGATGGGCCTGCGCGCATTCACGCCCATGGTCGTGGCCTGCCCTGGCTGCGGACGCACCAGCAGCACGTTCTTCCAGGAACTGGCCGATAGCATCCAGTCCTATCTGCGCCGGCAGATGCCCGTCTGGCGGGCGCAGTATCCCGGCGTGGAAAGCATGAACGTCGCCGTCATGGGCTGTGTGGTCAATGGGCCGGGCGAAAGCCGTCATGCCGACATCGGCATCAGCCTGCCGGGCACCGGCGAAGTGCCGGCCGCTCCGGTGTTCGTCGACGGCGAACGCACGGTGACGCTCAAGGGCGATCACATCGCCGAAGAGTTCCAGGCCATCGTTGAAGATTACGTTGCGCGCCGTTATGGCGCGTCGGCCTCTCATTAAAGTAAGGGTGTAGCCGCTCGCGCGCCGGCGTGCGACGCGGCATGATCAACATGACTCAAGCTTTCCAGAAAGTCGCCGCGATACGCGGCATGAATGATCTGTTGCCGGGGGCGAGCGCCCGCTGGGAGCAATTCGAGGAAATCGTGCGTGGCTGGCTGCGCGGGTACGGCTACCGCAACGTGCGTACGCCGGTGCTTGAGCATACGCGCCTGTTCGCGCGCGGCATCGGCGAAGTGACCGACATCGTCGAGAAAGAGATGTACACCTTCACCGATGCGCTCAACGGCGAATCGCTGACGATGCGGCCCGAAATGACCGCCGGCATCGTGCGCGCCTCCATCGAGCACAACCTGCTCTATGACCGCCCGCAACGCGTCTACTCGATCGGTCCGGTGTTCCGCCACGAACGTCCGCAACGCGGCCGCTATCGCCAATTCCATCAGATCGACGTCGAAGCCCTGGGCTTTGCCGGGCCCGACGTGGATGCCGAGCTGATCGTCATGCTGGCCCGCCTCTGGAAGCTGCTGGGCCTGAAGGACGTGCGCCTGGAGTTGAACTCGCTGGGCCAGCCCGCCGAGCGCGCCGCGCACCGTGCCGCCCTGATCGAACACCTGGAAAAGCACCGCGATATCCTGGATGAAGACGGCCAGCGCCGCATGTACTCCAACCCCTTGCGCGTGTTGGACACCAAGAATCCAGCCATGCAGGAAATGGCCGACAGCGCCCCGCGTCTGTTCGACTTCCTGGGCGATGAGTCTCGCGCGCACTTTGACGGCGTCTGCCAGCGCCTTGCCGATGCTGGGATCGAATACCGCCTGAACCCGCGCCTGGTCCGCGGGCTGGACTACTACAACCTGACCGTGTTCGAGTGGGTCACGGACCGCCTGGGTTCCCAGGGCACCGTTTGCGGCGGCGGCCGCTACGACGGGCTGGTCGAACTGCTGGGCGGCAAGCATGCGCCCGCGGTGGGCTTTGCCATCGGCATGGAGCGCCTGCTGGACCTGTGGGAGCAAAGCGTCGAAGTCGATGCTCCGGCGGAATGCGACGTCTATGTCGTGCACCAGGGCGAAGACGCGCAGCGCCTGGCCGCCCGGGTGGGCGAAGACCTGCGCGACGCAGGCCTGTCTGTCATCGTGCATGCGGGTTCGGCGGGTTTCAAATCCCAATTCAAGCGCGCGGATGCCAGCGGCGCTCGCGTTGCGGTTATTCTTGGCGCCGATGAAGTGGCCTCGCAGAGCGCCAGCGTCAAATTCCTGCGCGCCGGCGAGCAGGGCGAAGCCGCGCAGCAGCAGGTTCCATTGGCTCAACTGGCCGACGCATTGAATAACAAGGGTTAAGGCATGGCATACGATCTGGAAGAACAGGAAAAACTCGACGCGATCAAGGCGTGGTGGGCTCGTTACGGCACCCTGGTGTTCACGCTGGTGGCGGTCGTGGCCCTGGCTTGGGGCGGCTGGTGGGGCTGGAAGGCGTATGAATCGCATCGCGCCAATCAGGCAATGGGTTACTTCGAAGCGCTGGAAGATGCGGCGCGCCTCGGCGGCGCCGATTCATCGGTGCGCATCAAGACCGCCGCCGCGACCCTGCGCGAGAAGTATCCGGCCACGGGCTACGCCACGCGCGGCGCGCTGGTGGCCGCCCAGGCGCTGCAAGCCCAGAAGGATGAGGCCGGCGCCCGCGAACAGCTCGAATGGCTGGCCGCGCAGGGCAAGAACCCCTCGATGCAGGCCGTGGCGCGGCTGCGCCTGGCGGGCATGCTGCTGGATCAAAAGCAATACGATGCCGCGCTGGCGCAATTGAACAACCCGCCGGCCGCCTTCGCCGCCTTGTTTGCCGACCGCCGTGGCGATGTCCTCGCCTCGCAGGGCAAGCGCGAGGAAGCGCGTGCGGCATGGCAAAGCGCCATTGATGGCCTGGGTACGGCAAATCCGTTGACCCAGGTTGTGCAACTGAAATTGGATGCCTTGAGCGGAGCGTGACTGTAATGCGTAAATTTGCACCTGGCCGTACGTGGCGCGGCGCCGTTTGCCTGGCAAGCCTGCTTGCACTGGGCGGATGCGGCATGTTCTCCCATGACGACGGCCGCTACGACCCCGCGCCCCTGACCGAATACAAGGCTGGCATGTCGGTGCGCCAGGTCTGGTCCACGTCGATCGGCAGCGGTTCCGGCCTGGGCTTCGCGCCCACGGTGCTGGGCGATGCGATCTACGCGGCCACGCCCGACGGTTCGGTGGGCAAGTTCGACCTGCAAAGCGGCCGCGCCATCTGGAAGGCCGACACCGACGGCAAGCTGTCCGCCGGCGCTGGTAGCGATGGCACCACCACCGCCGTTGCTTCGCCCGACGGCGAAGTGATCGCCTTCGACGACACCGGCAAGGTGAAGTGGAAGGTTCGCGCCACCAGCGACGTCAACGTTCCGCCCGTCGTGGGCTACGGCATTGTCGTGGTCCGCAGCGGCGACTACCGGATCCAGGCATTTGACGCCAACAACGGCGAACGGGTCTGGAACGTGCAGCGTCCCGGCCCGTCGCTGGCGCTACGCAGCGTGTCGCAGATGGTCCTGGCTGAAGGCCTGGTCATTTCCGGCCTGCCCGGCGGCAAGCTTTTGGCCATTGCTTCCAACAGTGGTAATGTCCAGTGGGAAGGCACCGTGGCCACGCCGCGAGGCGCCAGCGACCTGGAACGCCTGACCGATGTGGTCGGTGCGCCCCGCATCGCGGGCAACCTGCTCTGCGCGGTGGCCTATCAGGGACGTATTGTCTGCTTCGATGTCACCGCTGGTGGCCGTCCGATCTGGACCAAGGATTTTTCCAGCGTCAGCGGCATGACCCTGGGCGACCGTTTTGCCTATTCCGCGGACCAGAACAGCGTCGTGAACGCGTTTGCGCTTGATAATGGCGGCAATGTCTGGAAGCAGGCGGCACTGAAGAACCGTCAGCTCACCGCTCCGGCTATGCTGGGGGGCGCGCTGGCCGTGGGCGACCTTGACGGTTACGTGCACTTCCTTTCGCGCAGTGACGGCAGCCTGATGGCGCGGCTGTCCGTGGGCGGAGGAGCAGTCGTCTCGCCGCCGCAAACGACTCCCCAAGGAGTGCTGGTCCAGACGGGCAATGGCAATCTCGTCATGATCGGCACCAACTAAAACCTATAGAACAAAGCCTTACACCGTGTCTTTCAAGCCTGTCGTTGCCCTGGTCGGTCGCCCCAATGTGGGGAAGTCGACCCTTTTCAATCGCCTGACGCGATCGCGCGCCGCGCTGGTGGCCGATTATTCCGGCCTGACCCGCGATCGCCATTACGGCGAGGGCAGGGTAGGCGAGATCCCCTTCATCGCTATCGATACCGGTGGTTTCGAGCCCGTCGCCAAGGATGGCATCCTGCTGGAGATGGCCCGCCAGACCCGGCAGGCCATCGCCGAAGCCGACGTCGTGGTGTTCCTGGTGGATGCCCGCGCGGGGATCAACGCGCACGATCACGAGATCGCCCAGCTCCTGCGCAAGTCGGGCCAGCAGCGCGTACTGCTGGCCGTGAACAAGGCGGAAGGCATGGGTTTGGGCGCCGCCATCTCCGAGTTCCACGAACTGGGTCTGGGTCAGCCCTATCCGATTTCGGCGGCGCACGGCGACGGCATCGTCGACCTGATCGAGCTTGCGCTCAAGGATCTGGCCGAACCGCCTGCCGAGGAAGACGCCGCCGAAGAGGGCGACCACGATCACCGCATCAAACTGGCGATCGTGGGCCGTCCCAACGTGGGCAAGTCCACGCTGATCAATACCTTCATGGGTGAAGAACGCGTGATCGCGTTCGACATGCCTGGCACGACCCGCGACGCCATCGAGATCGATTTCGAGCGCGACGGCCGGCGCTACACCCTGATCGACACGGCCGGCCTGCGCAAGCGCGGCAAGGTGTTCGAGGCCGTCGAGAAGTTTTCCGTCATCAAGACGCTGCAGGCCATCGAGGCCAGCAATGTCGTGCTGCTGATGCTGGACGCCCAGACCGAGATCTCCGAACAGGACGCCCACATCGCTGGCTTCGTTCTGGAAACGGGCCGCGCGGTGGTGGTCGCCATCAACAAATGGGATGGCCTGGACGGCGAGGAAAAAGAGCGCATCGAGCGCGAATTCCAGCGCAAGCTGCGCTTCCTGTCGTTCGCGCGCATGCACACGATTTCCGCGTTGCGCGCGCAGGGTATCAAGCCTTTGCTCAAGTCCATCAATGCCGCGCATGCCGCCGCGTTTGCCAAGCTGTCCACGCCCAAGCTGACGCGCGAACTGCAAGCCGCCGTCGAGCAGCAGCCGCCTCCGCGCAAGGGTATTTTCCGACCCAAGATGCGCTACGCGCACCAAGGCGGACAGAACCCGCCGCTGGTCGTCATCCACGGCAACGCGCTCGACGCCATCCCCGATTCGTATCGCCGTTACCTGGAAACGCGTTTCCGCAATGCGTTCGATCTGGCCGGCACGCCGTTGCGCATCGAATTCAAGTCCTCGCACAACCCCTACGCGCAGGAAAGCTGATCCATGAGCCGTTTCTGGAGTCCCGTGGTCGGGACGCTCCATCCGTATGTTCCGGGCGAGCAGCCCAAGCTTCAGAATCTGGTCAAACTGAATACCAACGAGCATCCATACGGGCCATCGCCCAAGGTGCTCGATGCGATCCGCGCGGCCTGCGACGATTCGCTCAAGCTCTATCCCGACCCTTCGTCCGACCGTCTGCGCCAGGCTATCGCCTCGGCGGCAGGCGTGCAGCCGGGCCAGGTGTTCGTGGGCAATGGTTCGGATGAAGTGCTTGCGCACGCGTTTCTGGCGCTGCTCAAGCATGACCGGCCCCTGCATTTTCCGGACATCACCTACAGCTTCTATCCGGTCTATTGCGGCCTGTATGGCATCAGCTACAAGACCATCCCGCTCACGGCCGATTTCCGCATTGACGCAGAGGACTACCTGCCCGAGCGCAATGGCCAGGCTGGCGCCATCATCTTCCCGAATCCCAATGCTCCCACCGGATGTGCGCTCAGCGCCGCCGAAGTCGAACGCATCGTGGCCGGAAATCCCGACACGGTCGTCGTGGTGGATGAGGCCTATGTGGATTTTGGCGGAGAATCGGTCATTCCGCTGGTCGCCCGTTACGACAACCTGCTCGTGGTGCAGACCCTCTCGAAATCCCGTTCGCTGGCGGGCCTGCGCGTCGGCTTCGCCGTGGGCAGCGCCGCGCTCATCGATGGGCTCGAGCGCGTAAAGAACAGTTTCAACTCCTACCCCATCGATCGTCTGGCATCCGCCGGCGCAGTGGCGGCATTGGAAGATACAGAGTACTTTGAGAAGACTCGCCAAGCCGTGATCGAAACCCGGTCGCGAATGACGGCGGGGCTGGAGTCCTTGGGTTTCGAGGTCCTGCCTTCGAGCGCGAATTTCGTGTTCGCCCGGCACCCCTCGCAAGATGCCTCTGGCCTGGCCGCGGCCTTGCGCGAGCGCAGCATCATCGTGCGCCATTTCCGCAATGAACGCATCGATCAGTTCTTACGCATTACCGTGGGTACCGAAGCGCAGTGCGAACTGCTTCTGAAGGCGCTTGCGGAGGTTCTGTCAGGGTGACTTTCAGACGTATTTAAGCTGGAAAACTCTGGTCTCATTTTTGCTTCCCGGCCAAGTAGCACGGGCCGGGAAAACCCTGTAGAGTACGTGTTTCGGCGTACACCACCAGTACAAAAAGTACGCCACCACTCAATAACAAACAAATGGAGCCTGGCCAATGAGCAATAAAGGGCAAACTCTGCAAGATCCGTTCCTGAACACGCTGCGCAAGGATCATGTGCCCGTGTCGATTTACTTGGTGAACGGTATCAAGCTTCAAGGGCAAATCGAATCCTTCGACCAATACGTGGTACTGCTGCGCAATACGGTCACCCAAATGGTCTACAAGCACGCCATTTCCACCGTAGTTCCCGCGCGCGCCGTGAATTTTCAGGTGGAAGTCCCTGCTGAGTAATCTCGCTCCAGCTTTACCTTTTATTGCCCGCCAGACGGTACACGTCGGCGGGCATTTTCGCTTTGGCTCGACTATGGTGCATGTATGCGCGCTCTGATTATCAGCGTGGATCTGGGTGATCCGGACTTTGCCGCCCACGCCGAGGAATTCGCCATGCTGGCGAAGGGCGCGGGCGCGGATATCGTGGGTACCTTGACGGCGCGGCGCGACCGCCCCGACGCTAAATTCTTCATTGGTTCGGGCAAGGCCGACGAGGGCGTGGCCATGGCAGAAGCGTTGCTGGCCGATATCGTCCTGTTCGATCAGCCTCTGTCCCCCGCCCAGCAACGCAATCTGGAACGCGCGTTCAATTTACGCGTGGTGGACCGGGTCGCGCTCATCCTGGATATTTTTGCGCTGCGCGCAAAAAGCCACGAGGGCAAGCTGCAGGTCGAACTGGCCCAGTTGCAGCATCTGGCCACGCGCCTGACGCGCATGTGGAGTCACTTGGAACGTCAGCGCGGCGGCATCGGGATGCGCGGCCCCGGCGAATCCCAGCTTGAAATGGACCGCCGCATGATCGGCGCCAAGGTCAAGACTTTGCGTGAGCGGCTGGACCGGGTGGAGCGCCAGCGCGTGACTCAGCGTCGCGCCCGCGCCCGCGGGGGCGCGTTATCGGTGTCGCTGGTGGGTTACACCAACGCCGGCAAGTCCACCCTGTTCAACGCCTTGACCCGGGCCGACGCCTACGCCGCCGATCAACTGTTCGCGACGCTGGATACGACCACCCGCCGCATCTGGATCGAAGGGGCGGGGGCGGTGGTGGTGTCCGATACGGTCGGCTTCATCCGCGACCTGCCTCATGGCCTGATCGCGGCATTCCGGGCCACCCTGGAAGAAACGGTGCACGCGGACTTGCTGCTGCACGTCGTGGACGCCGCAAGCCCGCAACGGGATGAACAGATTTTTGAGGTCAACAAGGTTCTCGCTGAAATCGGCGCTGCCGCGATTCCAACCATTCTGGTATACAACAAGATAGACCGGGCTGGATTGGAACCCCGGGTGGAGCGCGATGCACATGGTACGATTGCGCGAGTATTTGTAAGCGCCACCGAGCGCGCCGGTCTGGATGCGTTGCGCGGGGCAATTGCGGAGACCGGACAGATTGTGGGAAACAATGCCGCGAATTATCAAACTCTTCAATCTGAATGATCCCGGTTGGGGTCGTGGGAACAACAATGGCTCCGAGCCGCCGCCCAAGCGGCCTCAAGGCAATGGAGACGGCCCTCCCGATCTGGACGAGGTCTGGCGCGATTTCAATAATCGCATCGGATCGCTGTTCGGACGCAAGGGCGGGGGCGGCAACAACCGCCCTGGCAACCGCGGCGGCATGACGCCGCCATCGCCGCGTGGCGCGCGCATCGGACTGGGCGTCATCGCCCTGGTTGCCGCGGGCATCTGGCTGGCAAGCGGCTTCTACATCGTGCAAGAAGGCCAGGTCGCGGTCGTGACCCAGTTCGGCAAGTACAAGAGCACGTCGCAGGCTGGTTTCCAGTGGCGTATGCCTTATCCCATTCAAAGCCACGAAATCGTCAACGTGTCGCAGTTGCGTACGTTCGAAGTCGGTTTCCGTGGCGGTTCGCGCAACAAGGTGCTGCCGGAAGCGCTGATGCTCACGACGGACGAGAACATCGTCGATATGCAGTTCGTCGTCCAGTATCGCCTGCGCGCCGATGGCGCGCCGGACTACCTCTTCATGACGCGCGATCCGGACGAATCCGTCCGTCAGGCCTCTGAAACCGCCATGCGCGAAGTCGTGGGCAAGCAGTCCATGGATTTCGTGCTCTACGAAGGGCGCACCACGGTCGCCTCCCAGGTTCAGGCCCTGATGCAGCAGATTCTGGACCGCTACCAGACTGGTGTGCAGGTCAGCACCGTCGCCATCCAGAACGTGCAGCCGCCCGAGCAGGTGCAGGCTGCGTTCGACGACGCCGTCAAGGCGGGTCAGGACCGCGAGCGCCAGATCAACGAAGGCCAGGCATATGCCAACCAGGTCGTGCCGCTGGCCAGTGGCCAGGCGTCGCGCATGACGGAGCAGGCCGAAGGCTACAAGGCCAAGGTCGTGGGCGATGCGCAAGGTAATACCTCGCGTTTCACCAGCATTCTTGGCGAGTACGAGAAGTCGCCCGCAGTCATGCGTCAGCGCATGTACCTGGAAAGCATGCAGGACATCTTCACGCGCGCCAGCAAGGTCATGGTCGACACCAAGAGCAACAACAATATGTTGTATCTGCCCTTGGACAAGATCATGCATCTGGCCGCGCAAGATGGAGGCAAGTCCAGTGTCGGCAACCCTGGTTCACCCGCTCTGATCAGCCCGCCCGTCCAGCCGCCGTTGCGTGGCAACGCCGCGCCGGCGCCTCAGCCTTCCGGCAGCAGCAATAGCAACACGCTGCCCCGCGACCGTACGTCGCGCTAACCCGGAGGAGTCCTGATCATGAACCGTCTTATGCCTATCCTGGTCGGCCTGCTCATTGTGCTTGCCGTCCTTTCCTCCAGCGTCTTCGTCGTCCGAGAGCGCGATTACGCCCTGGTGTTCTCGCTCGGTGAAGTACGCAAGGTCATCAGCGAACCGGGCCTGTATTTCAAGGCCCCGCCGCCGTTCCAGAATGTCGTGACGCTCGACAAGCGCATTCTGACCATCGAAACCAACGAAGCCGAACGCATCCAGACTTCCGAAAAGAAGAACCTGCTGATCGACTCCTACGTCAAGTGGCGCATCGCGGACCCGCGCTTGTTCTACGTGACGTTCGGCGGCAATGAGCGCGCGGCGCAAGAACGGCTGCAAGCCCAGATCCGCGACGCGCTGAACGCCTCGGTCAACGTGCGCACGGTGCGCGACGTGGTATCGACCGAACGCGACAAGATCATGGCCGAGATCCTGACCAACGTCGCCAAGCGTGCCGAGCCCCTGGGTGTGCAGATCGTCGACGTCCGTCTGCGCCGGATCGAGTTCGCGCCGGAAATTTCGGAATCGGTGTACCGCCGCATGGAAGCGGAGCGTACGCGCGTCGCCAACGAGCTGCGTTCCATCGGCGCCGCCGAAGGCGAAAAGATCCGCGCCGAAGCCGATCGCCAACGTGAAGTCATTGTGGCCCAGGCTTACGCCAAGGCCCAGGGCATCATGGGTGAAGGCGATGCCGCCGCGGCGGCTATCTATGCCCAGGCCTACGGCAAGAACCCGGATTTCTACACGTACTACAAGAGCCTGGAAGCCTATCGCGCTTCGTTCTCGAAGCCGGGCGACGTGCTGGTGGTCGACCCCAGCTCCAGCTTCTTCCAGTTCATGAAGGATCCGGCCGGCGCCGCCTTGGCTCCGGTCACCGTGCCGGCCAAGTGATGCGGCTGCGGTAAGCAGGCAAGACAAGCCCCTTGGTCGCCCAAGGGGCTTTGTCTTATGGTGCGTCCGGATTGCCCTGGGATCGTATTGGGGACGGGTTCGCTTGGCGGGAGCGCGGGGTGGCGCTGGCCGCTGAACCATGTACAATACCCCGTAAGCTAGAAAACATTCCGCAGCGGCTGAGCGGGCTTACGCCCCCTCAGCCGCTTTTTCGTTTGGGCGACGCCCACGCATCACTTGGCGTTATTCAGGTAAACATTCATGGGTAACTGGTTGCTGCCCGAGAGCCTTGCCGACGTACTTCCGGCAGAGGCCCGGCGCATCGAGGAATTGCGCCGCGAACTTCTCGATTTGTACCGTACTTACGGCTTCGAGCTGGTCGCGCCGCCCCTGGTCGAGTACATCGATTCATTGCTGTCCGGTACCGGTAGCGATCTGGATCTGCGCACTTGCAAGCTGATCGACCAGCTTTCGGGCCGCACGCTGGGCGTGCGCGCGGACATGACGCCGCAGGTCACGCGTATCGATGCGCACTTGTTGAATCGCGCTGGCGTTACCCGCCTGTGCTACTGCGGCAATGTGCTGCACGCCCGCCCGGCGGACTTGCTGTCCAGCCGCGAGCTGTTGCAGATCGGCGCCGAGATTTACGGTCATGCCGGTTTCGAAGCCGATCTGGAAATTATCCAGCTCGTGCTGGAAACCGTCGCGATCGCCGGCGTGCGCAATCCCCGGCTGGACTTATGCCACCCGGGCGTGCTGCGCGCCATCCTGGAATCGGATCCGGCGGCCGCGGTGCTGTCGCAGGATGTCATCCGCCTGATGCGCGACAAGGACGTGCCCGGGTTGGGCGAGCTGGCTGCGCGGGCGCCCGGCATGCGTCAAGAAACGCTGAAGGCGCTGCAGTTGCTGCCTAATCTGTACGGCGGCCAGGAAGTGCTGGAAGAGGCGCGGCGGGATCTGCCTTCGTTGCCGGGTGTCGTCGCTGCGCTGGATGCGCTGCAGGTCGTGGTGGATGCGATGCCGAATGTGTCGTTCAGCGTCGATCTGGCCGATGTGGCCGGCTATGGGTACCATTCCGGCGTGAAGTTCGCGCTGTATGCGGAAGGCTGGCGCGATGCGCTGGTCAGCGGCGGCCGCTATGACGATGTCAGCCGTGCCTTTGGCCGGGCGCGTCCGGCCACTGGCTTCAGTCTTGATTTACGCAAACTGGCGGCGGGTTTGCCGCCAGCGGAAAGGGCGCGAGCGGTTCGCGCGCCCTGGGGGCAGGCCCCCGCCTTGACCGAGGCGGTTCGCCGCCTTCGCCGGTCAGGGGAAATTGTCGTTCAGGTATTGCCCGGTCACGAGCAGGATCAGGACGAATTCGTTTGCGATCGCGAGCTGGCGCTGCAGGATGGCGCCTGGACGGTCAGAACGCTGTGACTAACTCCCTCTCGGAAACGAGAGGGCCGCGGGGAGATTTCCGGATTTCCCGAGAAACTCGATATTGATTCGTAACATGAGCAAGAACGTAGTCGTAATCGGCACCCAGTGGGGTGACGAGGGCAAGGGCAAGATCGTCGACTGGCTGGCGGAATCCGTCCAGGGCGTGGTCCGCTTCCAAGGCGGTCACAATGCCGGCCATACGCTGTGGATCAACGGCAAGAAGACGATTCTTCGCCTGATCCCGTCGGGCATCATGCATCCCGGTGTCACCTGCTTCATCGGCAATGGCGTCGTGCTGTCCCCGGAAGCCCTGCTCAAGGAAATCGAAGAGCTTGAGGCCGCCGGCCTGGACGTGCGTTCGCGTCTGCAGATTTCCGAAATCTGCCCGCTGATCCTTCCGTACCACGTCGCCATCGACAAGGCGCGCGAAGCGCGCAAGGGCGAGGGCAAGATCGGCACGACCGGTCGCGGCATCGGCCCGGCGTACGAAGACAAGGTGGCTCGCCGCGCGCTGCGCGTGCAGGACCTGTTCAATCCCGCGCTGTTCGACGAAAAGCTCGCCGAAGTGCTGGATTATCACAACTTCGTGCTGACCAAGTACCTGGGCGCCGAAGCGGTCTCCGCCAATGAAGTGCGCGATCAGGCCATGGCTTTGGCTCCCGCCATCGCCCCGATGGTCAAGGATGTATCCAGCAACCTGTACGCCATGCAACAGGAAGGCAAACGCCTGCTGTTCGAAGGCGCGCAAGGCGCATTGCTGGATGTCGATCACGGCACGTACCCCTTCGTGACCAGCAGCAATTGCGTTGCTGGCGCGGCGTCGGCGGGCGCTGGCGTGGGTCCGCAGCAGCTTGATTACGTCCTGGGCATCACCAAGGCCTACACCACCCGCGTCGGTTCCGGCCCGTTCCCCACCGAATTGGTCGACGAGATCGGCACGCGCCTGGCCACGATCGGCAAGGAGTTTGGTTCGGTCACCGGCCGTCCGCGCCGCTGCGGCTGGTTCGATGGCGCCGCGCTGAAGCGTTCGGTCCGCCTGAACGGCATTTCCGGCCTGTGCATCACCAAGCTGGACGTGCTCGACGGTCTGGAAACCATCCAGCTTGGCGTCGGCTACCGTGTGAACGGCGAATTCCGCGACGTGCTGCCCTATGGCGCGCACGCCGTGGCCCAGGCGCAGCCGGTGCTGGAAGAGCTGCCGGGCTGGTCGGAATCGACCGTCGGCATCACCGAGTACGACAAGCTGCCCCAGGCCGCCCGCCGTTACCTGGAACGTGTCGCCGAGGTTTGCGGCGTGCCGGTGGACCTCGTGTCGACCGGTCCGGACCGCAACGAAACCATTGTCCTGCGTCATCCCCTGAAAGGCTGACATCGGGTTATCATTCCAAAGGCCGCCGCCGGTCTCATACCGGCGGCGGCCTTTTCGTATCTTTAAGCAGGAGATGCTTGCCTATGAGCACGCCGACCAATGATGACAGCCATCTGTGGGTGACGTGGGACGATTACAACCGCTTGATCGAACGCCTTACCTTGCAGGTGCATCAATCGGGGTGGAAGTTCGACAAGATTCTGTGCCTTGCGCGTGGCGGTATGCGCGTCGGCGACGTGATGTCCCGTATTTTCGACGTGCCGCTGGGAATTCTGGCCACGAGCAGCTATCGCGAGGCGGCCGGCACGAAGCAGGGTGATATGGATATCGCCCAGTTCATCACCATCACGCGTGGCACGCTGTCGGGCCGGGTGTTGCTGGTGGACGACATGGTCGATACCGGCAAGACCTTCAACAAGGTCTACGATCACCTGAAGCGGCAGTTTGCCGATATTACGGAACTGCGTAGCGCCGTGCTGTGGTGGAAGGGGCATTCCCAGGCAACCCCCGACTACTATGTCGACAAACTGCCCACGAATCCCTGGATTCACCAGCCGTTCGAAGACTACGACAGCCTGCGCCCGCATCAACTTGAAGCTTGGATCCGCAAGGGTTCCCAAAGCTGAGCGCACGCGCCGCGAGGGAAGGGCCATCTGTCACCGGGTTGCCCTTCCAGTAGTCAAAATGGCTGCGGCCATGCTAGAATCGCTGGTTATCGCTAAACCGAACTTGGCTTGTTACTCTTTGGGTAGTCTTTGGGTAACGGAAACAGCCAGCTCAAGCCTGAGAGCACCTACGCTCGGGTTGCGCTTTCAAGGTTCCTAGTTCGCGGTACTTGCCTCTGATTGGTATGTGCGCCGTAGTATGGGTGTCGTGCCGCCGAGGGTCGTCTTCGCGTACCTGGATCCGCGCAGCGTTGCTGGTAAAGCAAGCCAGGTTTGTCATCAACTTTTGTTACCCTACAAGCAGGCCAATCACTTTATGCCTATCGTTCGACTGAAGGAAAACGAACCGTTTGAAGCCGCTCTGCGCCGCTTCAAGCGCACCATCGAAAAGACCGGTTTGCTCACCGAGCTGCGTTCGCGCGAGTTCTATGAGAAGCCCACGGCCGAGCGCAAGCGCAAGCATGCTGCCGCCGTGAAGCGTCACTACAAGCGCATCCGTAGCCAACAACTGCCCCCGCGCCTGTATTGATTTTTGATTCCCGAATCTATTGATTCCAGAATCATTCATCCAGGATCTACTCGCCCGAGTCGACGTCGTCGATATAGTCGGGCGATATGTGCAGTTGCGAAAGGGTGGGGCCAACTTGCTTGGCCTGTGCCCCTTTCATAACGAAAAAAGTCCGTCGTTCACTGTCAGTCCCACCAAGCAGTTCTATCACTGCTTCGGCTGCGGAGCACATGGCAGCGCCATCACATTTCTGATGGAACACACGGGTACCAGTTTCCCCGAAGCCGTGCGCACGCTCGCGGCTTCGGCGGGAATGACGGTTCCCGAAGAAAACCGCAGTCCACGCCAACAGCAGGAATCCGCGCGCCGCAAAGCCGAGGAATCCCGCCACACGCAGGTGCTGGATGCCGCCCAGGCGCATTACCTGAAGCAACTGCGCGCATCGCCCGCGGCGGTTCGCTATTTGAAGCAGCGCGGCCTGACCGGCGAAATCGCGGCGCATTTTGGCCTGGGCTGGTCGGGCACCGACCGCCACGGCCTGTCGCAAGTATTCCCCAATTACGAAGACCCCACGTTGGTCGAGTCCGGACTGGTCATCGAGTCCGAGGACGGGCGTCGCTACGACCGCTTTCGCGAGCGTGTCATGTTCCCCATCCGCAACGTTCGCGGCAGCCTGATCGGGTTTGGCGGGCGAATTATCGGCAAGGGCGAGCCCAAGTACCTGAATTCGCCCGAGACGCCCTTGTTCTCGAAGGGCCAGGAACTCTACGGCCTCTGGGAAGCGCGGCAGGCCATTCGTCAGGAAGGCCAAGTCATCGTGGTCGAAGGCTACATGGACGTGGTCGGGCTGGCGCAGCAAGGCATCGCCAATGCTGTCGCGACGCTCGGTACGGCCACCACGCCGGACCACGTGAAGAAGCTTTTGCGCACAAGCGACAAGGTGATCTTCAGCTTTGACGGAGACAAAGCCGGGCGGCGCGCCGCCTGGCGCGCGTTGCAGGCTTGCCTGCCGGTGCTCCGGGACGACATCGCGATTCGTTTCCTGTTCCTGCCGGCCGAGCACGATCCGGACTCCTATGTCCGCGAACTGGGGGCCGAGGCTTTCCGCACTTGCCTCGGCGACGCGGTCGCCTTGTCGCGATTCCTTCTCGATGAGCTGGGATCGCGGCACAACATGACCGAGGCGGAAGGTCGGGCCAGTTGTCTGCACGAAGCCAAGCCGCTGTTGGCGGCGATTCCCGAATGCGCGCTGCGCGTGCAAATCGAGCGGGAAATGGCCAAGCTGGTGCAGTTGACGCCAGAAGAAATGGCGCAAGTGCTGGCGCAGCAGCCCGCCAAGCCGTTCGCGCCCGCGCCCAAGTCCGCGCCGGCTGGCGGCGGCGAGACGGCGGCGGTTTCCGGGGCGCCGCAGGGCCATGACGGCGGGTATCCCGACGCGGGTTACGACTTCGCCGGGCACGATTTCCACGACATTCCCGCCGAAGAGGCCGATTTCACCGATTACGGCCATTTTCCATCGCAAGGCGGCGAACCGCCCGGCGCGGACGGCGGAAGGCAGTACGGCGGAAAGCAGGAATGGAAGGGCAAGAGCGACTGGAAAGGCAAGGGCGACTGGAAGGGCGGCAAGGGTAACTGGAAGGGGCGGCGCGACAACGACGTAGGCGGGTTCGAGGGGCGCCGCACCATGCCGTCCCTGGCGAAACGGCTGCTGGGATTGCTGCTGGCGCATCCCGAACTGGTGGACTCCATGGGGGACCAGCAGCTTGAAGTTATCGATCACGGCCCCCATCTAGGTCTGGTCAGGGATCTGATCATGCTGGCGCAGTCCAGCGGAGCACGCCATGTCGGCGCGTTGCTGGAGGCTGCCGAACCGGATTCGGACCTGGCGACCGTGCTGAAAGGCTTGCGGGCGGACATCCTGTCGCAAGAGGATCTGCCGGACCCGCAGACCGAATGGGACGATGCGCTGCGTCGCATCGAGTTCGATTCGGCGAAGGCAGAAATGGCCAAACTGGCGGCCACGGGTCTGGTGACTGACGATGCGCGCAAGCGCTACCTGGAGCTGTCCAGCCGCATGACCGTGCTGAAAGGTGCCGGCATACGCTAAATGCGCTAAAATCAAAGGTTGTCCGCTGGCAGAGCGTTCTTCCAGGTGGACAGGCAGCGAGCCTTTAGAAAAATTGTAGTGCGGCAGGCGGAATCTATTCCGGCTGCCGGAATCTAACTGTTGTATGAGTTTGACGTGAGGGTTTGGCTGGGCGCCGGGAGGTTTGGCGCCAGACGGCCAAACGGCTAAACGGCTAAATGGTCGGCAGAAAGGTCGGTAAAACGGTCGGCAAAACGGTCGGCCAGGCGCAGTGGGGCGGCAACGCACCTGCCTGGCGCATTACCCGGGAAAGTACGTATTCCGGATAGCGGTCAGCCGCGTCAAGTTTGTTACATAGTTAATTAATATAGCTGAGCGGTGAATTATGCAGTTCGGCGGCGGTATTTCCGTGTGGCGTTAGTGGTTTGGGTGCTGTGTACTCATAGCTGCTTTGGGCAACGACCCGATAAGCAAGCAAAGCCTATTTATAGGCAGGCAGCCCCCCCGATGTCCGGAATCCGTCGAAGAATGAGGTCATGCACGCCAAGCGCCAGGACGGTATTGCACCGCGGCGGCGCCAAGCGGGCTCGCAAGAGCTGGCGCTGCGAACAACGCAGCCGCGTGACCTCCGCCGATTCACCAGTTTTACCCGTATGCTATGCCGCGTTGGACTTCCGTCCAAGGCGGTTTTATGCGGTGCAACATGCCCAAACGGGTTGCGACGACCACGGAAGCGACTATGACCAAATCCACCGGCAAATCCTCCTCTGCAATTGATGCGGCCGATACCAAGGCCCTGACGGCCAAGCGCGCCGTCAGCATGGCGGCGGAAAAAGCGCCCGCCAAGACGGCGGTGAAGGTCGCCAAGCCCGCAGCCAAGACGGCTGCCAAAAAGGCCGCGAAGCCGGCTGCCGCGGCTGACAAGCCTGAAAAGGTGACGAAGGCGCGCGCCAAGAAGGCCGAAGACAAGCTTGCCGACCTGGTCGGCAGCGCGCGTCCCGTGCCGAGCGGCCGCCGCCCGGGCCGCCCCGCCAAGAATGCCAACAACGATTCCGATGGTTTCGACGATACGATGGACGGTGAAGGCGAAGTCCTGCCCGATCTGAAGCCGCCCAAGCGCGGCGGCAAGCGCGGCAAGGCCGATCCCAAGGATCTGATTGCCCGCGGCCCCGTGACGCCCGAAGAATACGAAGCCCGCCGCAACCGCCTGAAGCAGCTGATCAAGCTGGGCAAGGACCGCGGCTACCTGACGTATGGCGAAATCAACGATCATCTGCCGGATGACCTGGTCGACGCCGAAGCCATCGATGGCATCATCAGCACCTTCAGCGACATGGGTATCGCGGTCTACGACCAGGCACCCGACGCCGAAACGCTGCTGATGAGCGAAAACGCCCCGGTTGCGTCCAACGACGACGACGTCGAGGATGAAGCCGAGGCCGCGCTGACCACCGTGGATTCCGACTTCGGCCGCACCACGGATCCCGTGCGCATGTACATGCGCGAAATGGGTTCCGTCGAGCTGCTGACGCGCGAAGGCGAAATCGAAATCGCCAAGCGCATCGAAGACGGCTTGAAGCACATGGTCATGGCCATCTCCGCCTGCCCGACCACGATCAACGAAATCCTGGCCCACATCCTGCGCGTGCGCGAAGGTCAGGCGCAGATCGACGAAGTCGTCGACGGCCTCGTTGATCCGGAAGACGGTGAAGAATACGCCGGCGCCGGCGTGACCGCCGACGAAGACGAAAGCGATGACGGCCCCGCCGGCGGCATGTCCAGCAAGCAGCTGGAAGACCTGCGCGTGAAGGCCCTGGCCAAGTTCGACGAGGTCGGCAAGCAGTTCGACAAGATGCGCCTGTCGTACGAGAAGGACGGCTACAAGTCGGACATCTACGTGCGCGCCCAGGAATCCATCCAGAACGAACTGATGGGCATCCGCTTCACCGCCAAGATGGTCGAGAAGCTGGCCGACACCCTGCGCAACCAGGTCGAGGAAGTGCGCCAGCTCGAGCGCGCCGTTCTGCACACGTGTGTGGACCGTGCCGGCATGCCGCGCCTGCACTTCATCAAGGTGTTCCCGGGCAACGAAACGAACCTGCAATGGGTTGTCGACGAAGTCGCCGCCGGCCATCCGTACGCCGAAACGCTCGAGCGCCAGATCCCCGCCGTGCAGGAACTGCAGCAAAAGCTGATCGACCTGCAAACGCGCGTCGTTCTGCCGCTGAAGGACCTGAAAGACGTCAACAAGCGCATGGCCACTGGCGAAGCCAAGGCCCGCAAGGCCAAGCGCGAAATGACCGAGGCCAACCTGCGCCTGGTGATCTCGATCGCCAAGAAATACACGAACCGCGGCCTGCAGTTCCTGGATCTGATCCAGGAAGGCAACATCGGCCTGATGAAGGCCGTGGACAAGTTCGAATATCGTCGCGGCTACAAGTTCTCGACCTACGCCACCTGGTGGATCCGTCAGGCCATCACGCGTTCCATCGCCGACCAGGCGCGTACCATCCGTATTCCGGTTCACATGATCGAAACGATCAACAAGATGAACCGGATCAGCCGTCAGATCCTGCAGGAAACCGGCGCCGAGCCGGATCCCGCGACGCTGGCGCAGAAGATGGACATGCCCGAGGACAAGATCCGCAAGATCCTGAAGATCGCCAAGGAACCGATCTCCATGGAGACGCCGATCGGCGACGACGACGATTCGCACTTGGGCGACTTCATCGAGGATACCTCGACGCTGGCCCCTTCCGACGCGGCGCTGCATGGTTCCATGCGCGACGTGGTCAAGGAAGTGCTAGACTCTCTCACCCCGCGTGAAGCCAAGGTTCTGCGTATGCGTTTCGGTATCGAAATGAGCACCGACCAGACCCTGGAAGAAGTGGGCAAGCAATTCGACGTCACGCGTGAGCGCATCCGCCAAATAGAGGCTAAAGCGCTGCGCAAGCTGCGTCACCCGAGCCGGGCCGATAAGCTGAAGAGCTTCCTGGAAGGGCAGTAAGTTTTCCTGGGCCTCTAGCTCATGCCTGGTTAGAGCAGCGGACTCATAATCCGTTGGTGCCGAGTTCGACTCTCGGGGGGCCTACCAAAGAAATCCTGAGCAATCAGGTACCTACAGCCGCCAGCAATGGCGGCTGTTTCGTTTTCGGCGCGGACATTGACGTAATCTTGACGTTCTCGGCGTGGTAGGCGAGGTGGGTGGGAGCGAGGTGCGCGTACTTCTGCACCATCTCGATCCGTTCCCCCCCGCCCAATTCTTTCAAGACCATCAAGGGCGTCCCGGCCTGCACGTGCCACGAAGCCCAGGTGTGGCGAAAGTCGTGAAAGCGAAACCCGGTGATGCCCACCTGTTTGCAGGCGCTGGCCAGGATTGACGAGTCGATCTGGCTGATCTGGGCGCACTCGCACATCGGGCTCGACGAATTTGCGGAGCTTTGGCGCGCGGCTCAACCAACCCCATTCGACGCTTAGCGACATCACCCCCTGGATGGTCGCAAGGTATCGGTTCTTCGCCGCAGCTGTGAGAGAACGCCGAGCTTTATCGGCAGCAGGATGATAAGAAAGCCAATGGGTGGCGGCGACGCGGCACGGCGGGTCCGGAAAACGTCGATCAGCGCAACGCAGTGCTCTGCCGCCCAAGTCGCATCAAACATGGCCATGCCGATGCCTAGGTCGCCGGCGCTTGGCGACAATAGAAACAATTGAATTTCTACGCCGGCAGGCAGGACGGGAGCACGGAAAATGTGGCCGGGAAACAGGCTGAATCGCCCCGAAATCGGCTGAAATCGCCTTGCGCAAAACACGCGCATCCCCCCGTTGGAATAGTCGCTATGGTGGTTGCCACGCCGCACAACAACGCGGCGATGACGACATCGGCCTTCATGCCATAGGAACAAAATGAAAATCACATCCATATTGTCTTTCGTCGTGCTTTCCGTGTTCGCAGCCTCGGCCGCCCAGGCGGAAAGATGCACGTCCAATCTGTCGGGTGGGCAAGATTGCACCTATGGCGACGGCACCACCTCTCGGAGTACATCCAACCTGAGTGGAGGCTACGACACGGTCTACAGCGATGGGCGGACTTCGCGCAGCACATCCAACTTGAGCGGTGGCTTAGACACGAGCTACGGCGACGGAACCACCTCCCGGAGCACGTCCAACCTGAGTGGCGGTTACGACACGACTTACAGCGATGGGCGAAACTCGCGCAGTACCTCCAACTTGAGCGGTGGCTACGACACGAGCTACAGCGATGGCACCACCTCCCGAAGTACTTCCAACCTAAGCGGTGGCCACGACACGACGACCATCAACCGTGGAAACAGTAAAGCCGATACTCGCCATCCGGCCGGCGCCCGCTGAATTTAAAAGAACGGGCGGGGTGATCTCGTCGAAAGCTGCAGGCCGCGTGCATGGCGGTTTGGTGAGAGCTTGACGTAATCTTGACGTAAACCAGTCGAATTTCTGGTGAAAAGGTACTAGTTCGACTCTCGGGGGGGCTACCAAAATCCTGAGCAATCAGGTACCTACAGCCGCCAGCAATGGCGGCTGTTTCGTTCTAGGAAGTTGCCCCAAAAGGCCCGCCAGCGAAAGCCGAGCGGGCCTTTTGACTACCGCGCTAGGCGTTAAGCCCGGAAGTGGGTGTTTGCACCACCGTGCCATCAGGGAGCTGATATTGGCCGTATCCCAACCAGCCGACGGATTGGCCATCCGGGAGGCAGCAATAGAAGAAGGCGCTTACGCCTTTGTCCCCTGGCAGGGCGCGGGCCCGCCGCTCTATTCGGTATCTTGTACCGTCGTCCGCGATCGCTACGACAGCAATGGGGCGCTTGACTTGGTTTGCCGGCATTTTGCATCTCCTATTTTGTTTTACTAGGATTAGCCTATGATTTTCGCGTCCGGCGGCCGGTTCTGTACATCCGTCGTTTGGCTACATCCTCAGCAAGGATCTCTAACTGACTCGCTGACCCAGGGCTCAGGCGTAGACGCCTTCATCGGGCGGGAAAAGACCGCCGTGCTTGCTATGCGTAGCGCTTGTCGCCAGGAACGAAATCCGAGCTTGTTATAAAGACAGCTACAGCATCTTTGTAAAGCGAGGAAAATGTCCGTTCAAATGTTGAGCCGTTGCGGTATTGCATTGCTTCTTTTCGCCCTGGGTTCCGGGTGCTCTTGGGTCGGTCTAGGGGGTTCGAGCCGCTCGGATGAGTGCAAGTGGAGCCGCAGCAGTTGCCTGTACGAAGGGGGGTACGAGGCAGGGGAAGAGGACTATGCCGAGGAAGAAGCAAAACGCCTGAACAAGGCGTCGTCCGATAAGCTACGCCGCAGCTCGGGCAACTGACCCGAATCGGCCGCGGCGCCTGAGCCCTGCTTCACGCTGATCACAGGGCCATTTGATGTCGGCTATTCGCTGACGTGATGGATCTTCAGCGAGTCAGGATCAATCCCGCCGTGGCGAAGCCGAGCGTCCAGGGCTTCGGTCTCGGAGGAACTGGATCCCGCGGCGGGGAGGTCAAGCTTGTTGGCCAATTCTCTCTTGGCCTGCAGGATGCTGGATGCGTCGCCATCCAACAGGGCGACTCCATCGGAGCCATTGGTCTTCTTGAAACTGATCTGGGTCTTCATCTTGCCTCCTGTTGCGCGGGGCGTCCCGCCTAGTGGGTGTCTGCCTGAGGATTCCCCGCCAATCCCCTGAGCACCTGTCCAAGCTCCGTGGGAAACGGGAACACAATGGTCGAGTTGTTCTGCGTGCCTATCATGGCGAGCGTGCTCAGATAGCGCAACTGCATCGCCTCCGGTTGCTGGGCAAGCGTGCGCGCGGCGTTCAGCAGCATTTGGGCCGCCTGTTCTTCCCCTTCGGCATGGATGATCTTGGCGCGCCTTTCGCGTTCGGCTTCGGCCTGCCGGGCGATGACGCGGACCATGCTCTCATTGAGGTCGATGTGCTTGATCTCCACGTTCGCCACCTTGATGCCCCAGGCATCGGTCTGCGAGTCGAGAATTTCCTGCACGTCATTGTTCAGCTTGTCGCGCTCGGAGAGCATTTCGTCCAGATCGTGCTTTCCCAACACGGAGCGCAGTGTCGTCTGCGCCAGTTCGCTGGTGGCTTGCCGGAAGTTCTCAACCTGGATCACCGAGCGCTCCGGATCGATCACGCGAAAGTAGATGACGGCGTTCACCTTCACGGACACGTTGTCTCGCGATATGACGTCCTGGCTGGGGACGTCGAATACGCTCATGCGCTGGTCTACCCGCACCATTTGCTGGACAACCGGGATCAGCAGGATCAGCCCCGGGCCCTTGACGCCCGTGAAGCGGCCCAACGTGAAAATCACGCCACGTTCGTATTCGCGCAAGATACGGACCGACAGTGCGAACAAGCCGGCAATCAAGACAAGAATGGGACCGTAGAAGGCTAGTTGCATCAACATGGCGAGCTCCGGAAGTAAGGTGCGGCGTTTGGGGGGCAGGCTTCACCGATCCCGGGAGGGAGCTGGCGGAGCCTGGCTGGTGTCAGCCAGGACGTGCAGGGTCACGCCCTGGACGGCTGCGATCACGACCGTGTCGCCGGGCCTCAGGCCATCCGGGCCGACGGCACGCCAGCGCTCGCCTGCCGCGGATACGTGGCCATGCGCTCCTTCCCAGCTCAGAACCTTGATGTGCTGGCCGATCAGCGCCTCGGCCCCGCTGACGATGGGCACGCGGCGCGACCGCAGGGCCAGCCGGCCGATGAGGAAAGTCATTGCCAGGCTGACTATCGCCACCCCCGCCACGAGTGGAAGCGATACTTCATACACTGGCACATCCGTGTCGATGAGCAGGATGGAACCGAGGACGAAGGAGATTGCGCCTCCTATCCCCAGGATTCCGATCGAGGGCGTGAATATCTCCGCCACCATCAGCACCGCGCCAAGCAAGACCAGGGCGAGCCCGGCATAGGTCACCGGCAGCGCGGACAGGGCATACAGGCCGACCAGCAGACAGATGGCGCCGATGACGCCAGGAAAAACGGCGCCGGGGCTCATGAACTCGAAGATCAGTCCGTACACGCCCACCATCAGAAGCATGAGGGCCAGGTTGGGGTTCGTGATGACGCTCAGAACCCGCGTGCGCCAATCGGGTTCTCTGTGCTGCAGTTGCAGCCCTTTGCTATGCACCTGCACATCGCTGTTGCCGACTCTGACTATTCGCCCGTCCGCCTTTGCCAGAAGATCCGGTATGTCGTCGGCGATCAGATCAATCACGTTCTGCGCACGCGCTTCGCCCGCTGACAGGCTGGCCGCGGAACGGACGGCCTGTTCCGCCCAGTCGGCGTTGCGGGCGCGCAGGGCGGCCAATGCGCGGATATACGCGACCGCGTCGTTGATCGCTTTGGATTCGCTTGCGTCTTTGGGGGCTGCGGGACGCGGCTTGCGGTCGGATGGCGCGTCCGATTGGTCGCCGGGTTTCTCCGCGGAGCCAGGCTCCTTGTCCGCGGGCTGCGGAAATCCGCCGCCAAGCGCGACCGGCGTCGCGGCCCCCAGATTCGTCGCGGGCGCCATCGCCGCGATATGGCTGGCATAGAGGATGTAGGTGCCTGCGCTGGCGGCACGGGACCCGTTGGGGCTTACGTACGAGACCACGGGAACCGGCGAGGCGAGGATCGCGCGGATGATGTCGCGCATCGAGGCGTCGAGTCCGCCGGGTGTGTCAATGCGCACCACGACCAGCGCCGCATTCTGTTCGTGCGCGGCAGCCAGGCCACGGATCAGGTAATCCGCCGTGGCGGGGCCCACGATGCCGTCCAGGGACAGCACGACGGCAGATCGCTGAGCGCCGGACGCCGGAGTGGTTTCGCCCCAGGCGCTAACCAGCGTCAATGCCCACAACAACGCGATGCCGCATGCCATACGGCACGCCGAACGCGTTCCGGCGCCCGCACATCGGGTTCTGAGGATGACCATGAGCATGGGTCCCTCCGGAGGCATTTAAGGGCAGCGGCGCGTCCTCCCTGAACTCTGCACACCGCTTGTCTAACGGTAGTTCAACCGGCGTCAAAAAAATATAGGGCGGTAACAACCTCGGCCACGGCCGAGCTTTGAGGGGCCGCTTTGCGCGGCAGCGCAAGCCGCGCTCCGGGCGGGGCCGCCGCGCCTGTCTTTCTTCTGTTCCGGCCCGGCGCTATGATGAAGTCACATTGGCAGGAGGGTGCTATGTGGACCTGTACACAATGTGGCTGCAAAGTTGACCAGCAGGACGCGCCGATCGAGACCGACGCGCACGAGGGCTGCTATTTCGAGTGTCCTGCGTGCAAGGCGCACAATGCTCTGCTGAGCGTGGGCGGCAATGGACCGGACGATGCAATAGAACTGGTCCAGCCCCCCTCGGCGGCTCGGGAGAAGGGGCCTTGATTCAGCGGCTGGCGTGCGCGATAACGCGCCGCCGTTATGCGATTACGAGGTAAATCCCGCCGGCAGTTCCCCGCCGTTGACTTCAAACGCAAAGGCCACATCCGAGGTGGGGAACCAATACGTCCGTGTCTCCGCGCCCTGCGCGGCCGCCTGGCTCGAGGGGGCAGGAACACGGACGACTCGCGCATGAAAGCCGGACAAATCCAACGCAGTGCAATAGAGCGCTACGCGGCTTCCCGCTTTTGCGTCGTGATCATCGCCAAAGATGACTTCGGTTTCGCAGCCCTTTCTCAAGACAACGACATACTTTATCGATTCGGTCATGGTGAACCCGCCTCCATGCGGGTGAGAGGATCGCGCAATGACCTCATTCTAAGGGCCTGCGTTTTGAACCTGGAAATGCGGGATGATGTATAACGCTTTCGGCCGTCCCCTCTTCATCCGCAAAGGAATTCCGTGCCGACAAAGCTCCCAGCAAGCCGCCTTGTGACACTGACGGCAAGCGCCATCCGGCAGCATGGCAGGGTCATGATGACCGCCGCGCCTTGGTCACTAGCCCTGTTCGTCCTGTCGCTGCCGTTCGTGCTGCTGACGCCCAAGTTGATTCAATTGGTGCATCCAGGATTCGTGGCCGTCATCTGCGCGGGAAATCTGTTGACGCTGGTGCACGTGTCGCTGGCGTGGCATAGGCGTATCGCGGCACATGACGCCGCCGAGGGCCCGCGCGGTGCGGGGTGGAAGTACCTGTTGTTGATCGTCCTGTTCAGTGCCTTGGCGGTGGCGCTGGTGTCCGCGAATGATGTGATGCCATTCCTTGTGTATATCGCGTTGAACAATCGTGGCGGCGACGTGCTGTTCTTCGCCTGCGTGTTTGCCGCCTGGGCGGTGATGTGGGGCGGCTTGCCTTATCTGATCGGCACTTTCGCGCTAAGCCTGCCAAGCGTGGCGGTGTCGGGGAAGTACGACTTTCGGCGGCTACGCGGGGCGCTTCGGACCAGCGTGTGGCCGATGGTGGGGATGCAACTGATGCTGATTGGCTCGGCCGTCCTGACCCGCGTTGCGCTGAGCCGCCTGCTGTGGGAAAGGTCTGGCGCATCGCTGGCGCAGAGCGTGCTGGGTATCGTTTTTTGCGTGGTCTCGGTCATGGTGGCAACGGCCATGTGTGCCGTGGCGTATCGGGAACTGAGGGCGGACGCTGGCGATAGGGCAGCGTGAGATCGCGTGAGGCGGACACCCGGGCAGCGAGCAGGAGGTCGGCGTAGGGTGCCCCGGCTATCGCCGCCGACGGCAAAAGGTTGGGACTCCGGGCTGGAATTTCACGGCCGTAATTTCAGGGCCGGAATGGAAGAGCGCCCCAGCTCAAGGTGAGTCTGAGGCGCTCCTGCCCGGCTTCGCACGCGATGGGTGTCAGACAGCCCGGCAACTCCAATCTACTGCTGGTCCAGAGGGCCGGCAATAGGGGAAACCCTCAGCCAAAAATGGGGCTGGTTCGCCCTGTCTGTACCGCTACGCGCTATCTATTGTCCTGGCCGGTCTGGCCCGGCATCGCCCTTTTTCTCTCCCCTGCAGGAATGCCTACGCCCCGTCAATGCGGCGGCATCGATTTGTCCGCCTCGGCATCCACGAATTGCCGGTCAATCGCACGAT